>CAJIAX010000034.1_pt1 | contig 32084 bp, 21 predicted proteins | sample 9199251 | NCBI WGS metagenome assembly CAJIAX01 (sample SAMEA7708287, study PRJEB35096) | sediment metagenome | biome: marine neritic benthic zone biome [ENVO:01000025]; feature: sediment [ENVO:00002007]; material: shallow marine sediment [ENVO:03000034] sea grass bed [ENVO_01000059] ... | reverse complement strand
GCGACCGTGCAGCGAGACGATCCCCGCTCTCCCTGCTTCACCAACGAGCCGGAGCGGGCCAACTACCAGCAGTGCTTCGAGATCCAGCGGTGGATCTCCACGTTCACCGCCCAGCACATGCTCCGCTACGGGGTTTCGACGTCGATCCACCCCACCCTCCACGACGTCTGGTGGGACGTGGGCATGACCGTGCGCAGGGCCCTGGTCCGGGCCGACCTGGAGCTGGAGAACGCCCGCGACAACTGGGCGGCCTGGATGTACCTGGGCTGGATCTTCGAGCCGTCCCGCCACGCCAGCACGTACACGGCCCAGGGCCTGAGCAACCTGGGCCTGCATCGGCACGCGACGTTCGTGGCCCTCCGCAGCCAGGTGGCGCGGCCCGAGGGCTCGTTCGCGACCTACGCGGACCTGACCACGACGGCACGGCACGCACCGCCGCACTGGCTGGCGGCCGCCTTGTCGTTCGGCTACCGACACGTGGTCGAGCGGCTCGACAGGGGGGACTTGCCCCGGGAGATGGACCTCGAAGAGGCCCGGCGGAGGATCGAGCTGTCCTACGTCATCGCCGCGAGGCGGACCGACGACCCCGCGGTACGGGTGTACCTGCTCGGCCAGGCCACGAAGGCGCTCGAGGCCTTCGACTCAGCTACGGCAGACGCCCCCTAGAATCCTCCCTGGCCAGATAGTCCTCGAGGGATTCCAGGAGCTCCGTCCACTCGACCCGGCTGGTCTCGTGCTCCTCCTCCGGCAGGCCGGCGTGGGTCAGGGTGAGCGTCGCCTCCGACTCGCTCCCGTCGATGTCCAGCGTAACCCGCGTGGGAACCCCTTCGAGTCCTGGAGCGTCGGTGACCCACGTGAACGTCAGGTGGTCGGGAGCGTGGACCTCGCGAAAGACACCCCACCGTTTGGATCGGCCCGGCCCACTCCGGAGAATCAACTCCCACGCGCCGCCCGGGTAGAGCTCGATACGCACGGACCGGGTGGCTCGCTGCTCGCCGCCGAAGGCCCACTGCCGAAGCTGGCGTGGGCGTGTCCAGGCGTCGAACACGCGCCGGCGGCTGGTCGCGTATCGACGTTTGAGCTGAATGTGCTTCGACTGCATTGGCACCTCTTCCTGCACCTGCCGGGAGACCTGTCCGTACCTCTGTTTTCGGCCGGTCCGGAGGTCAACATGAGGGCGGCCGGCCCCCGAAGGGGGCGGATGCCGTCCGGCGATGGCCCCGGCTCGCGTATCCGACTCGGTTGTGGGGCCACAAACGGGGGCGCATCTTCGACGCGTACCGGGTGACGGCCCCGCTGGCCGCGCCCCACCGGAACGGCAAGAAGGGTCGTGAATGCCAGATTCCATGCGTCTCCACTCCCTGTCGTCGGGTCGCTGGGCGCTGGGGCTGACGGCTGCGCTCGCCCTCCAGGGGTGCGGCCCGCCGGAGAACGAGGACCCCGCTCGGTCGGGCGGGCATGATCCGGCCCCGGCTTTCGAGACGACCTCCGTCGCCGAAGGCGTATACCAGTTCGAGTACGACGGGTACAACACGCTTTTCGTGGTCACACCGGAGGGCGTGGTGGCCTTCGATCCCCTGTCCGTCCAGGCCGCCGACCCATACGCGAGCGAGATCGCCCGGATCGCCCCCGGCGCTCCACTCCTGGCCGTCGTGTACAGCCATCATCACTCGGACCACGCGCCCGGCGCCGACGTGCTCCGGGAACGCCTCGGCCCCAACGCCCCGATCATCGCCCACGCCAATGCGGCTCCCCGCATCCGGAGCCAGGCCGATCCGGACGTGCCCGCCCCCACGATGACGTTCGGCGACCGGGCGACGCTGTATTTCGGAGGCGTGCCGATCGAGCTCCACTACCTGGGACCGAGCCACAGCGACAACCTCATCGTCGCTCGACTCCCGTCGAAGGGCGTGGCGTTCGCCGTCGACTTCGTGGCCGCCGACCGGGTGGCATACGAAGACTTCCCGGGCACCGTGTTCCCCGACCTGTTCACGTCGATCGAGCGACTGGGTGTAATGGAATTCGAGATCGTCGTGTTCGGCCATGGTCCGCCCGGCGACATGTCCACCATCGACCGGCAGGTCGCGTACTACGGCGCTCTTCGCGCCGCGGTACAGGAGGCTGTGGACGCCGGATGGAGCGAGGACGAGGCCGCCGAGCGAATCGAGCTCCCCGAGTTCCGGGACTTCGGCCAGTACGAAGAGTGGTTCGAGCTCAACGTGCGGGGCCTCTATCGGTGGATGGCCGGCGAGCCCTGAGGCCGGCGCGCCCCCCACTGCGTCCTCCCGCGTGCCCCCCCCGCGGGCCCCCTTCCCCCACCCGTTACCCCCCTACTTCGACCCCTCCGGAACGCGCCGATTTTGTAGAAACGGCACAGTTGTTGCACGAGTTTCGTCGCCTGCGAAAAGCCCGTGACTATTGGGCTATCCGACTGCAGGCACCTATGTTCGGATTAGGTAAACACCTGGTTTTGGGGGAGACTTGCCCAGCACGAAGATTCGCCACGTGCAGATCCAGACCGTGAGCTGGTGCAATCGGTCGTGCTCGTTCTGTCCGTCTGGCAAGTTCCCGACGGACCGTGAGTTCATGCCCCTGGAGACCTACGAACGAGTCCTGGACGAGCTGGTGCGAACGGGGTTCGAGGGAAGGTTGTCTCCGTACTGTATGAACGAGCCCCTTCTCGACCGGCGGCTGCCCGAGCTGGTGGCGAGGGCTCGGGCGAAGCTCCCGACGACGCGCATCCTACTCCAGACGAACGGTGACGCGCTGAAACCGGAGTTGGGCATACGCCTGATGGACGCCGGCGTGAACCGTCTGATCGTCAACGTCTACGACAAGTCCAACCTCTCGCGCTTCCGGTACCTGGCCAACGAGATCAGTGCCGCCCGGGACGGCGTGCTCTCGGTCGGATACCTGGGGCGTGGTCGCCTGTCCCCGCGGTCTCGGCAAGTCCAGGTCCGGGACTGCACGATCTATGGCACCGACAACCTGACCAACCGAGCCGGCAACACCGACGGAACCGTACTGGCCGAGCCGCTCAAGGCCGGATGCAAGCGGCCCTTCAACCAGCTCTACGTCCGCCACGACGGCGACGTGGTTCTCTGTTCTTGCGACTGGAAGGCCGAGGTGGTCTTCGGCAACCTCGTGGAGCAGAGTCTGGAGGAGGTCTGGCACAGCCCGGTGGCCCAGGCATACCGGCGCAAGCTCGCGAAGAAGGACCGGAACATGAAGCTGTGCGAGGGCTGTGACTACGGTGGCTCGCCCGTCAAGGACTTCCGAGCGACGCTCAAGATCAGGCAGACGATCAGCGACGTCACCGCCGCCATGGGGATCGGGCCCGGCGCGCCCGCCCCTGGATCCGATCGCCAGCTTCCGGTCCTGCCCGAGCGCAAGGTCGCCCGAATCCGGTCGACCCCTGCCGGGGCCGGGGCGAGCGAGCCGAGCTAGTCGGAAGACGGCCTCCCGGCGGCGCGGCCCGCCGAGGCACCACCGGCCTCACCCCCCGTCGGCGACGGGCCCCCGTTCCCTCTCTTCACCGGGCACGGCCTCCCATTCCCATTCCCGGTCCATGACCCACCGCTCGAACCACTCCAGCTGCACGTTGGACAGGAAGAGACGATGTCGTAGCTCGCGCCAGCCGTGTCCTTCCCTGGGGGCCACATACAGGTGGGTGGGCACGTCATTCGCCTTCAGCGCCCGAAACATCTCAACCGACTGGGGCATCGGCACGCGGTTGTCGTTCTGACCCACCAGAAACAGGGTCGGCGTGGTGACCTTGTGGGCGTCGAACAGCGGCGAGTCCGCCATGTACTGCTCGATATTGGCCCCCTCCTGCCACGGGTCGGTCCCGAACCAGGGCGTCCGGTAGATGCGCACGTCGCTCTGGGCGTACATCGAGATCCAGTTGGCCGCTCCGGCTCCGGACGCGGCCGCTTTGAAGCGGTCCGTGAACGTGACGATCTTGTTCGTCATGTGACCCCCGGCGCTCCAGCCCATCTTGGCCATCCGATCCGGGTCTACGAGGCCCCGTTCGATCAGGGCGTCCACGCCCGTCATGACGTCCAGGTGGGCTTGATTGAAGTAGTGGCCCACCATGTCCCGGAGGAATGCGTCCCCGTATCCGGTCGAGCCCCGGTAGTTCGGCGCGAACACCATGTACCCCAACCCGGCCAGGACCTGCACGAAGCGACTCGACGAGCCGAACGTGAAGCGATCCGACGAGGCGGGGCCGCCGTGGGTCCGGACCACCAGGGGGTACCTGTGACCCTCCACGTAGTCCAGCGGATAGTAGAGGAGTCCCTCGACCTCCTGGCCGTCCTCACCCTCCCAGGTCACGGCCTCCTGCCGGGGGAGGTCGAAAGCCTCCAGGTACCCGTAGACTTCGGTGACCTTCCTGGGTGACCCCTCGTCCTCGTCGAGGACGTAGATCTCGCCCGGATCGGCGGGTCGCTGAAGGCGAAACACGTGGCGGCCCAGGTCGGGGGTGTACTGCCAGTTCGAGACCTGGTGATCGCCTCGGGTCAGCTGGGTCAGGTCGCCGCCGTCGGCCGCCACCCGGAAGAGCTCCGTCCGCACCCCAATGTCGGCGGTGAAGTAGACGTGCGCGCCGTCGCCCGACCAGACCGCCTGGGACACCTGGAACGGCGCATCGGGAAGGAGGACGGTCGCGGCTCCTCCGTCCGCCGGAGCCGTGTAGATCTTGTCGTTGTAGTAGGTGTCTTTGGCGTTGTCCGAGCCCGATACCCATAGCACGGTGCGGTTGTCGGGTGACAGACGGGCCCCGCCCTCGGGCACCTCGTTGTCGGTGATCCTTCGGGCGTCGCCGCCCAGGCTGGACATGGACCAGACCTCGGCGTCGTCAGAGTCGTCCAGCAAGGGATTGGGAGCCCGGTGATGGGCGATTCGGGACCCGTCCCGGCTGAGGCTGTAGCCCCGGACGGTGAAGTCCCCCTCGGTCAGCCGCTCCACGTCGCCGCTCGTAGCGTTCACGCGCCACAGGTGTCGCTGTTTCCAGTCTTCGTCGAAGGCGAAAACGTCGTCCTTCGCTTCGTCTCGAGCCTTTTCCGCGTCGGTCTTGTCGTCCGTCGCCAGGAAGTAGATCCAGTCTCCTTCAGCGGACCACTGGATCGAGCCGGCGGAGGTGGGATGCGCCGTGAGGGCCCGGGCCTCGCCACCGGCCGCGTTCAGCAGATGGATTTGGGTGGCCTCGTCCTCGCCCCGGTCCGCCAGGAAGGCGATTTGCGAGCCATCGGGAGACCACCGCGGACTGGACTCCCCGTTCTCTCCATTGGTCAGCTGGATCGGGTCCCCGCCGGCAGCCGGTACCCGCCACACGTGGCCGATGGTCTTGTTCGCGTCCCAGTCCGCGTCGTTGCGCACGAAGAGCACGTACGCGCCGTCCGGCGACAGGCGCACGTCACCGAGACCCGGGACTTCGATCAGGTCCACGATGGTCATGGGGTTGGTCTGAGCCGCCCCCGACGACACGGCAGCGAACAATAGGGCCAGGGCCGCGGTCACGGTCCGGGGAATCCATCGAGGCATCCAGCCATCCTCCGTTCAGTGTTTCGTGAGCCCGAGCTTCGAATCGTCCTGCACGGGCTCGCTCACCCCGCCCACACGCGCGCGATCGGGATCTGGAGAACGGCCAATCTGTGGCCTCACTCCCGCGGTGGCGAGGGGGCGGACATTCGGGCCAAGCGACGAACGCCAGTCGGTTCCAGCGCCGGCTCGACCTCGAGAGCCGAGCCGCGAACGAGCCACGCCTCTGGTGCCCCTGGCCGTGTCCCGCTCTCTTGCCCCGGCGGGCCCTCGCTCGGAGGGCCCCGTTCCCATTCAGCCCGGATCCAACCATGCGCGTCCTACTGCCCGCGTTCCTCGCCGTAGCCGTCGGCCCCCTTCATCCGGCGCCCGCCGCCGCACAGGCTGACGCGGTCCAGGGCTACGCCGACGACGCTGAGCGACTCATCGAAGCCGCCTTGAGCGACGACACGGGTTGGAATCGCCTCGCGTATCTCGTCGATACGTTCGGGCCCCGGATCAGTGGTTCCGTATCCCTGGAGAACGCCCTGGACTGGATGCTGGCCGAGATGGAGGCCGACGGGCTCGACGGCGTGGCGGCCCAGCAGGTCATGGTCCCCCACTGGGTACGCGGTCAGGAGTCCCTGCGGATGCTCGAGCCCCGTGCCCGGGACCTGCCGATGCTCGGGCTCGGGAGCAGCATCGCAACACCGCCCGGCGGTCTGACGGCCGAGGTCCTGGTCGTGGAGTCCTTCGACGAGTTGGCGGCCAGGGCCGACGAAGCCCGGGGGCGAATCGTGCTCTACGACGCACCGTTCACCACATACGGCGAAACGGGGCGCTACCGACGAGAAGGGGCCGTACACGCGGCACGGGCAGGCGCCCTCGCGAGCCTCGTCCGGAGCGTCGGCCCCTATGGGATACAAACGCCCCACACCGGCAGCTCCAACTACCAGGACGGCGTCCCTCCGATCCCCCACGCCGCGATCACGGGCGAGGACGCGTCGATGATGCACAGGATGCAGGACCGGGGACAGCGGATCGAGGTCCACCTCCAGATGGAGGCGAAGACCCTGCCCGACGCCCAATCCCGGAACATCATGGCCGAGATTCGGGGCAGCGAGTTCCCGGACGAGGTCGTCGTGCTGGGTGGACACATCGACTCGTGGGACGTGGGCCAGGGGGCCATGGACGACGGGGGAGGCAGCGTGGCGGCGTGGGAGGCCATCCGGCTCATGAAGGCGCTGGGGCTACGCCCGCGCCGGACCGTCAGGGCCGTGATGTGGACCGCCGAGGAAAACGGCCAGTCGGGAGGCCGTGCGTACCGAGACTCGATCGGAGCCGCGGTGGACGACCACGTTCTGGCCATCGAATCGGACGGGGGTGTCTTCAAGCCCCTGGGGTTCGGCTTCTCCGGGTCGGACGCGGCCTTCGAGATCATCACCGAGATCGGGCGTCTACTCGACGGGATCGAGGCGGGTTGGATCACGCGGGGCGGAGGCGGCGCTGACATCCGGCCCATCATGGAGTTGGGGGTGCCGGGCATGGGTTTGCAGGTCGACGGCACCGAGTACTTCTGGTATCACCATACGGACGCCGACACCCTGGACAAGCTGGACCCGGAGGAATTCGCCCAATGCGTGGCGGCCATGGCCGTCATGGCCTACGTGGCGGCTGCGTTGCCCGAGCGGATTCCCAGGTAGGGATCCGAAAGACACCCCCGGCGAACCCCCTCGCCAAGGAAACGCCCGGTGGCTAGTTCCCTCGCCGGGGTGGGCGACGGTCCGATGGCGGGCGCCTTCCGGGCGGACCGGGGAAGCGATTCTCCAGCCGGTCCCGGCCCTCGCTCTTCATCTCATCGAAGCGCTCGGCCTGCTCGGGGGTCAAGACCTCCTCCCGGATCTCGGCATCGATGGAGTCCATGATCGCCATCAGCCGGTCCCGGGTCGCTTCCATCACCTCGGTCGCGATGCCCTCTCTGCGAGCCAGGATCTCGGCCATCTCGCCCTGCTGCTCCTCGGTCAGATCCAGCTCTTCCGCGAGCATTTCGACCACGGCCTCGCCCCGTCCGCCGAACCCCCAGGGCCCGTCCGGAGGCCCGGGTCGGCCGCCTTTGCCGCCCCGACCGTCCCTGTCGCCGCGACGGCCGTCCCGATCGCCCCGGCGCTCGGCCCACTCCGGTTCGTCCCGGTCCAACACCGTGACCACCGCGACCGCGGTCAGCACCCCGGCCATGAAGACCGATACGAGCAGTGCCAGCGCGGTGACCAGCCCTTTCTGATTTCCGTCCAAACCCAACATTCTATTCCTCGTTTCTCTCCAACGACGGGGATACCGTCAGAGTTCTTCGATCGCGGTCATGAGGTCGGTGGCAGTCATCCCGTGACCCGTCTCGAGCCAGGCGGCTACCTCGGACGGCACCAGGGCCTCGGCCACGGTGCCGCTGGTCTCGGCCGCCGTGAGCTGGCTCGACGGCGCCCGACCCACGGTGAGCAGCGTCGCCGAAGCGAGCAGCACCAGGGAGGCAGCGATGGCGAAGACCGGACGGGCCCAGTCGTGCAGCACCACGAGAGTGCCGCGTGGCTCCGGGCTGCGCCGCGCCAGTTCCGGCTCGGCGGCGGTCATGATCGCCTGCACCGCTCGTTCCCACCGGAGCGGGTCGACCGCGGGGTCGAGGGAGCGGTCTGGTTCGTAACCGTCGGTCATGGTCGTTCTCCGGGCAGATAGCTCTTCAGGTCGTGCAACTCCTCCCGGAGCCGCTTCCGAGCCACGTGCAGATGAAACCTCGATGCTCCCGGCGAGATTCCGAGCTTCTCGCCGATCTCCTTGTGCTTCCAGCCCTCGTAGTCGTGGAGCACCACGACGTTGCGCTGTAGATCGGTCAGTTGTGCCAGTGCGCCGTTGATGCGGTCCCGCACGCGCTCCCGGTCCACGTCCCTCTCCGGATCGTCCCGGGTCGACGCGGCCGCCGCGTGTTCCAGCGGCTGGGCGCTCCGCACGTCCTGGTACTTCCTCATGTTGTGGGCTCGGTTCCGAACGATGGTCAGGAACCAGGCCCGGAAGTGCTCGGGGCGTTCGCACGAATCGAGCTTGTCCAACGCCGTGACGAACGCGTCCTGACACACGTCTTCCGCGTCCTGCGGGTTGCCGGTCCGGCTCAAGGCCACGGGGTAGGCGACCTTGAGATGGCGGCGCACCAGGTTCTCGAAGGCGCCACGGTCGCCGGACAGGGCGCGAGCGACCAGGGCGGCGTCGACCTCCGACCCCTTCGGAAAGTCCAGGGTCTTCGCCTCGCCGCTGCTCCCGGAGGCTTCCGGGATCGCCGGGCTTCTGGCCTCTTCGGTCAGGCCTGGACCTTTCTCCACACGGTTGTGGGCACGGGCCGCTGTCTGCGCCATTCCGCTCGGTCGCTGGTGGGTCTCGAGTGTCCCGCTTGGGGGGGCCGGCGGATTCCGGCTTCCCCTTCGCGTTGTGTAGACCGTCGGCGCTTTCGAAACGTTAGGGCCGGGTCGAGTCGAGGACCAGATCGACGATCCGTCTCCCCGGGCGTCTGGGCCATGGCGTCGGTCTTTCCCGCCTGGCGAGCGACCCAGGTCGACCCCATCTCGAGCCTGCGAGCCGAGTAGCGGCGCCAGAGGCCGTCCGGAGCGAGACCTACCAGCGCTCTTCCCGGTCCTGGGCCGTGTAGAGGAGCACCCGCTCGCCTACCGTCTCGCCGGTCATCGCAGACCAGCAGGCCGCGTAGAGCTCCACCTGCATCCGGTAGGCCGAAGAGCGTCGTGGGAAGTCGGGATCGTCTCCCACGTCGGTCTTGAAGTCGGCGATGACCCAACCGTTCGGTCCGTTGTAGGCCAGATCGATGACGCCCTCGATCATCTCCGGCACATCGCCTTCGCTTCCCGGCCGAGGGGCGACGAAGGTGAGCTCGGAGTGCCGTTCCGGGGCCGCCATGGCCTGGATCCAGAGGTCGGACGCCCGCACCCGTTCGACGAGCTCGAGAAGCTCGTTGAGCTCTGTCGGGGCGCCGTCGGGGGCCACGGGTCGCTCTTCCTGGATCAGCAGAGACCTACAGACCTGGGCGAACGCCTCGCCTTCCAGCCCCCGGGCCGCCAGGGCCAGCGCCTCGTGGACTACGCTGCCCCACTCGTAGCCCCGCGGTGCGGTCCTCGATCCGGGACTCGGTGCCGCCGGGCGCGAGGCCTCGGCCTCCGCCGGCGTGTCCCGCCCTTCCGTCGCATCCGCCGGCGGGCCGGGAGCCTCCAGCGTCCCGCCCTTGGTCAGGTCGGTCACCGAAGAGAAGAGATAGGTCGGCTCCGCCTGCCGCGACCGCTCCGCGGCGGCAAGCCGCGTCTCTTCGAGCAGGGAATCCGCGGTTCGATCCAGTCGGTCGACGCCGGGGGGGTCGGCTTCTGCCACCGTCAGCGCGGTCGCGTGCCGGTCCAACCAGGGTTCGAACAGCGCCCAGGGAGACTTGCTCCGACCCCCTTCGCGGCGGCTCACCACCAGCTCGTCCCGGGCCCGGGTCGCCGCCACATACAGCAGCCGCTCATGCTCCGCGCCTTCGTAGTGGGCCTCGTCCTCTTCCTTCTCGTGCCACGAGGCCGGCCACGCCACCGGCGTCTTCCGGGTCCGGTAGCCCTCGCCGCTGCGCTCCACGATCGACAGCCATCCCAGGGCACCGTGCTCCGGATCGCGCTCCACCTTCAGGTCGACCGGATGCCCGCCACCGCCGGACGGGCCGGCCAGGATCACCACCGGTGCCTCGAGTCCCTTCGCCTTGTGCACGTTCATGACCCGGACGGCGTCGGTCCGACCGGGCTCCAGTGGGGCCTCGGCGTCGTCCCAGTCCAGCGCGCCTTCCAGCGCCTCCAGTGCGCCGAGCAGGGACGTGTCGCCCGCCACTGCCTGGGCTCGCACGGCGTCGAGGGCATACACGAGAGCCCCGGTGCGCAGCGACCCCAGGTCCCCGGCGGCAGCGTGGGCGAAGAGGCCCAATTCCGTGACCAGCCGATTGATCAGCACGTCGGCGGGTTCACGACGACTCCGGTCCCACCATCCGTGCATGCGGGCCAGCGCCTGGGTGACGGGTGACGAGGGGTCCCGCCGCAGCCCCAGGAACGAGAAGCCCTGGCCGCTCAGCTTGTGGTCCACGAGCGTGTCCAGGTCGATCCCGAAGAACAGGCCGGTGAGGACCCGGACCACGTGGAGCTCGTTCTCGGGGTCCAGCAACGCCCGAAGGATCGCCATCAGCTCTTCGAGCGTCTCTTCGTACCCCACGCCGGCGCCGGCCACGTCCACGGGCAACCCGTGGGCCTCGAGCTCCCTCGCATAGCGGGCCAGCCCCCTCTTCCGCCACGTCAGGATCATGAAGTCGCCGGGCACTCGCTCCTTTGCCGCGACGCGCTCTCCGATCCACGTGGCGAGCCAGCGAGCGTCCTGGGCGATCAGATCCGGTACGGTGGAGGCGTCCAGCGTGTAGCCGTACACCCCGTCCGCATCCAGGTCGGGACGCTGGGGCAGCATGGGCGCGAATCCCGCCTGATAGGGGGTGGGCGTTTCCGGGAAGACGTCCTGGAAGACGTCGTTCACGATGCCCGCGATCGACAGCGTCGAACGGAAGTTGGCCAACAGGCCCAACACGGCGCCGAACGCCTCGAATCGTTCTTTGACCTGGTTGTAGATGCCGATGTCGGCTCGGCGGAACCGGTAGATGCTCTGTTTCGGGTCGCCCACGACGAACAACGCCCCGGGCCGGGGCGTGCAGTCCCACCACCGGGGATCCGTGTCGTCGGGACCCGCCGGATCCGAGGCCAGCAGAAACGCCACCTCGGCCTGTATCGGGTCCGTGTCCTGGAACTCGTCGACGAGCAGCCTCGTGTACCGTCGGCCCAGCTGGCGCCGGGCCGCGGGACTGCTCCGCAGCAGCCTGGCCGTGATCAGCAGCAGGTCCTGGAAGCTCAGGCGACCCGAAGACAGACGGTAGTCGGCATATTCGTGGGCCGCCCGCCGGGCGACCTCGATCACGGTCGGATAGCGATGGGCGAACCAGCGGTCGAGGAAGGTGCGGGCCGGACCGCCGGGAGCCACGAACGCCGTGAAGTCCTCGGCGAGAAGCTTCGCCGGCTCGCAGCGGCCGCCGGCGGGATCCCACCGCTTCTGGGTGACCTTCCACCTCTGCCGACTGGTCACGTCGAGCACCGTGTCGATCAGGTCGGCCGGGCGTGTCCATCCCGTGACGCGGCGCTCGAAGAGCCACCCGCGGGCCCTGCGCTGCAGGTCGTCCCAGCCATCCGGAGGTTCCTGCCTGGGCATCAACGCCTGCGTGCGGTCCAGCAATTCGTCGAAGACGGCCTGGAGCGACGCCAGGTCTTCCGGCGACGGAGGGTCGAGGTCCTCCGCTGGAAAGGTGACGTCGAGATTCTCGGCCAGGTGGAGATAGGCTGACTTCAACTGGTGGATCGACAGCCCGAGGCGATCCAACTCGTCGAGAACCGGGTCCTGGTCCGAGACCAGCCGCTCCATGAAGCTGCCCCAGTACTGGGACCGGAGGCGGGCGTTCTCGGCCTCGAGCATCTCTTCGAAGCCCGGATCCAGGCCCGCCTCGATGGGACGCTCCCTCAGGAGATGTGCGCAGAACGCGTGGATCGTGCCGACGAAGGCCTGGTCGATTCCCTTCAGCGCGTCATGCAGCCGATCGGCGGTCGCGGAGTCCGCTTGCTCTGAGAGAGCCTTCTCGAGCGCGGCCTGGAAACGCTCCCGCAGCTCGGCCGCGGCCTTCCGGGTGAACGTCACGGCCGCGACCTGCCCGATCTGGGCGGCGCCCGTCGCGACCAGGGACACCATGCGGTCGACCAGAGCCGTCGTCTTCCCGGACCCGGCCCCCGCCTCCACCAGGAGGTTGGTCTCGAGATCGTTCCGGATTCGCTCCCGGGCGTTCCGGTCCGGGAGCGGAGCCTGAGGCTGAACCTCGGGTTCGGGCAGGCCGAGCCTGGGGACATCGGTCATTGGCCGTCCCACTCCCGGACCTTCTTCAGCCCTCCGAGCTCGGGTCGCATGTTCCTCGCGTCGGCGGACCAGTCCGCCAGCGGCGAGCGCGTCTTCCCTCCGTCGTCCCGGACGCCGCACAGATCCTTGTAGTCACAGAACGTGCAGTCGAACGGTTCGTCCGTCGGGAAGAAGTGCCCCGCGGCAACCTCGTTGAACATGGTGCCCAGGAGGGCGCTGCCGCTGGCCAGCTCGAACGGGGTGTAGACGACACTCTGGTTCTGCCCGGCATGGGTGGGGAAGTCGTACTGCATGCGAGCTACGACGTCTCCGAACCGTCCTCCCACCACCTGCGAGTACACGTAGTTCTGCAGCCGTCGCCCCCCGTTGAAGGCGCCGGTACTGGGGGCATATCGGGCACCGGCCTTGCCGGTCTTGTAGTCGATCACCACCAGACCCGCGTCGGTCCGGTCGATCCGGTCGACGGCACCGCGGACGTGTACCGTGCCGCCTTCGATGTCCAGCGGCACGGGTTCGTCCGTCCCGAATCCGAAGCCGTACTCCAGGGCCTCCCACGCCTCCACCCACGGCCCGGCCATCTCGCTGAACGCCACCGCGTCCCGGCGCAGCTCCACCATCTCACGTTCCCGGACCGCCCGACTGGGGCTCGGCACCTCGTCCAGTGCCCTGGCTGCCTCGGCTTCCAAGGCTTCCAGGGCGACGCCTTCCAGATCGGCAGCGCTCAACTCCGCGGTCCGCAAAGTGTTGAGGGATCGTTCGTAGACCGCGTGAAGCAGGGCGCCCCGCTGCAATGGGTCCAGCCATCGGTCCGGATCGAGCTCCGGGTCGTCCGGTACCCGCACCCTGAGGACGGACTGGAACAAGTACCTCCGAGGGCACTGCCCCAGGCCTTCCAGCCGCGAGGCCGACAGGACGACGGCCTGGTTCCTTCGAGGATCCAGATCCTCGGGACGGGGACGGAGCAGGCCGTTGTGGACATTGGGTTCCGGCTCCAGGCGACGGTCCCGCGCAGTCAGACCTGCATCGAGGTCGGAAAACGCACGCCGTACCACGTCGGCGCCGCGCAGCAGCCTGCCGTCCCGAGCCAGACTTCCGATCCACACGTCCCGGCCATCCAGGCGGCCGCTACCTTTTGGGACCGCGCCCGCCGGCGCGCCGAGAGCGGTGTGCAGGTCCTCGAACGTGGCCTTCGGGCTGCGAGTCTGCAGGCGATAGCCGAGCAGCATGTGTACGGAGGGGGCGACGACGCGCGCTTCGGCCGGATCCCAGCCCGAATAGCTGAGCGTGACCGTGCCCCGAAGACCGGCGACGAGGGCGGCAAAGCGGAAGTTCGCTTCCTGCAACCGGTCCACGGACCGGGACAGGGCACCCTTGCCCAGGGTCCAGCGCTCTCCGTCCAGGAGCAGCGGATCCTGGTATCCGGTGCCGGGGAACCGGTTGGCGTCCAGGCCGACGATGAACGTGGCGCGGCGGCCTGTCCGACCTCCGTGCGCGATATCGGAGAGGTAGAGATGGCCCCCCGCAGAGCTCCAGGGCGCCTTGCCCTCGGCCCTGGGCGACGGGACCCGGAACGACAGATAGCCCTTCAGGATGGTCGCGGCGGCCCGGTAGCTGGTCTTCCGGTCCAGGGTCGCGCCGATTCGTTCGAGCGTCGTCACCAGACGCTCCAGCGCCGTGTCGTCGACCACGTTCTTGCGGGTCGGGACCCGGCGGAGGAACTCACGCAGGCCCCGGGCCAGCTCGGCCGGGGACACGGGCGCTGAGGCCGAGTCCAGGCGATCCGGCACCGGAGGCGTCGCACGGAGCGTGGACGCCAGAATGGAGTGGAGGGCCCGGAGCTCGTCCAGGGTGCGTTCGCGTCGCTTCTCGGTCTGATCGGGCTGCTCGTAACGGCCCGGACCCGCTTCCGCCGCCGCTGCTGCCGCGTCGTCGACTCTCGGGAGGTAGCGGTCCCTGCCCCACCCGATGCGCAGCCTGCGCAAGCGGCGAGCGAGGCGGGCTGGAGCGATCCAGCCGTGGCGCACCGGGGGCACCAGATCGCCCGCCGCCAGCAGGGTTCGGATCACGTCCGCACCGAACCCACCCTCGATCCAGCGGAACCAGGCGGCCACGACGCGGCCTGGCCGCGTGCGCTCGACGGGGAGACCGGTGGCGAACCCCACCGGGATCTCCAGCGTCTCGCACAACACGTGGAGCGCCGAGCCGTACACGCCGGCATCGGTTGCGATGATCTCGACCTCGTCCCAGGCCAGCCCCGCCTCGACGACCCGACGGAGGACCTCTCGCAACTCGTCGCTCACGCCGCTCGCGGCGAAGAGGTCGAACTCGGCCCGCCACCCGGGAGGAAGCTCGGCGGGCGCGTCCAGGTAGGACCGGGCATCGATGGGCTCCCCTCCCGTCCAGAGCAGCGAATCGGGGGCAGGCAATCCGACCACCGGGTCCGCCTCCAGGGGATCTGCGCCCAGGGCCCTGAGGGCACGCACCACCCGACCGGCCAGGCCCCGGAGCGTCAGTCCGGGAAGGACCAGGACCTGGCTGACGCCCGTGACGCCCAGATCGGCGGCGTTCTCCAACTCGGTGGCGGCACGCTCCATGATCGCCGCGTCGTCCGCCAGGCGGCGGCGGGTCAGCTCGGTGCCGTACCGCTCGAGGATACGGGCCAGCACCCGGCGCTTCTCAGGGTTCTCCAGGGACGCCCTACGGACCTGGGTGACCGAGATTCCGGCTTCTCGAAGGGCCAGCACCGAGCGGCGCAACGCGTCCCGAAAGCCGACACCCTCGGCCAACCCCGAAAGGGGGCCCGGGGGTGCGTCCACCAGCACGGCATCGATCGCGGCATCGAGCATGGCCTGCTGTTCGAACTGGTCCAGGAGCCCAAGGCCGTCCGCGGCCAGCCCGGGTGCGGCCAGGGACACCGCCAGAGGCAGCACCGTGGTCACCTCGAACCCGATCCACGAGCCCTCGGCCGCCGCTACCTGACGTAGGAGCTCCCGTCCCTCGCCCCGGGTGCTCGCCAGGATCAGCTTCCGCCCCCGGGGGTCCTGCCTGGAGGCTCGGGCCAGGGCTCGTACGAGCGCAGGCTGTCGACGCGCTCGCCCTCCGGACGGCGGGGTCTGCACGGGTACCGAGGGCCGTGCCACCGGCGAAGGTGGCGCCGGTGCTGGGGGCGGGGTGGGCGGGGCCGTGGCTTCGCCTGGCCACAGGGGCTGAGGCGGTGCCGGCGCGCCTCGTTCCGGCTCCCACGCGACGGACTCGGAGAGGTCCGGCTCCGCCGTCGACGCGATGGGCTCGGTCCGATCGGGCTCCCCGGGGGCCGCTGGTGCGCTGGCCGCGGCGGGTTCGGGACCCGCTGAGGGTGTTGCGGCCAGCTCGGTCTCGTCGGGCCCTGGCGGGAGCTCAGCGGCCGACTCGGTTTCGGGCTCCGCCGGGGGCGCCGCTGCCGGCTCGGGGTCTTCGGGTTCCGCCGGGGGCGCCGCTGACTCGACCTCTCCGGGCTCAGCCGGGGGCGCCGCTGCCGGCTCGGGGTCTTCCGACTCGGCGGGCCCGAAGTCGAATCCGAGCTGCTCCGTCACCCGCCCATCTCTTCGGTCAGGGCCCGCACCAGGTCCGCCGCCGCAGTCGGGTCCAGCCCGGCCAGCGCCTGATTCCGGTACCCGGACGTGCCCGTGACCTCCCGGGCCACGTCGATTCCGTCCGGAAACGGCGGCGTCGGCGCGTCTTCGTCAGGCAACTCGAGCTCGAGCACGATCAGGCCCGCGAGCTTGCCCTCGAACACGTCCAGCTCCCAGGGGCCGACGAGGTAGCGGGTCTTCTCCAGGCGTCGTTCTCCGGCCATGTCCAGCAGCGCCTCGCCGGCCTCGGCGTCGATCTCCACCTCGACCTCCTCCCGGACCAGGCCCGAGCCCGTCTTCACCGTGAACACCCAGGTGGCGTTCTTCCGGCGGACCCTCACCGCGGGATCGTCCGTGGTCAGGTACCCCTGGACCATCCGGAGGACCCCGTCGGCCTCGTGAAGCACCCGGGCGTCGACCGCCCTGCAGAGAAACTGACGTTCGATTTCCTTCAACGAGGTCGCCTATTCGTCCATCGCGGGATCGGACGGCATGGTAAGGAGCGCCGCATACAGGTCGATGCCGTACCAGAGATTGCGGATGCGGAGGTTTTCGTCGGGCGCATGCTGATTGTCGTCGTGGTTGGCGATCGGCACGATCATCAGCGGCTTGCCCAGGTAGTCTGTGAACAGGTAGAGCGGCAGCGAACCGCCCAGCGCCGGCGCCAGCACCAGGTCCCCTCCGGACGCGTCGTCCGCCGCCGAGATCACTTGGCGCACCAGGGGCAGATCCATGGACGAGCGGGCCGCCGGATAGCCGCCGCCCCGGGTCACCAGCGCGATCTTCTCGTGGGTCAGACGGGTCTCCATGTCCGGCTCTTCTCGGACGATGTGGTAGCCCTGGGCCCGGATATGGGCCTCCACCAGGTCCTGCATGTGTTCCGGATCGTTGCCCTTGACCAACCGGATGCCCAGGGACGCCGTCGCCGTGGCCGGGATCACGTTGCGAGCCAGAGCCCCGGTGTTGCCGCTGGACAGTCCCCGGACCGTCAGCGACGGCAAGAGGAGGCGCTCTGGAAGGGTGGCGCCGCCCCCTTCGGTCCGGACCAGCCCCAGCTCCCGCTTGAGCTCGGCATCGTAGTCCGGCATGGCCTCCAGGGCCTCCTGCTCGGCGACCCCGATGGGCTCGACCGTGTCGTAGTACCCCTCGATCAGAACCGTGCCGGCGTCATCCTTCATGGAAGCCAGGAGATTGGCGAGCATCTGGCCGGGGACCGGAGCCCAGTTTCCGTAGTGACCGGAGTGCAGGGGACGCGCGGGCCCGTACACGGTCACTTCCATGCCCGTCACCCCGCGGACGCCGAACGTGAGCAGGGGGCTCCCGCTCTGGTGGACGGGCCCGTCGAAGAAGAGCCACAGGTCGATGTCGTCCAGGAGCTCACGGTTGGCGTCCAGGTAGTCCCTCAGCCGCTCCGACCCGGCCTCCTCCTCGCCCTCGAAGAAGAACTTGAAGTTGGAGGTAGGTGTGACGCCGCCCTCCTGGAACGCTTCGAGCACGGGAAGGAGCGCCCCGAGCGGCGCCTTGTCGTCACCTGCCGACCGGGCGTAGAGCATCCACTCCGGATCGATCTCTTCGCCGGCTTCCGGCAAGGGCCGGGGTTCGCCGCCGGCGGTCATGGCGCGCGTGTAGAGCACGGGCTCCCACGGATCGTGGGTCCAATTCGTGGGGTCGGCGGGCTGACCGTCGTAGTGGACGTAGATCCCGAGGGTCCGGGTCGCGCCGGGCACCAGCAACTCGCCGTAGACGATTGGGGGCACGCCTGGCAAGGTCAGGGTACGAGCGTCCACCCCCACCTCCTGCAGCCGATCCACGATGTAGGCCGCGTTCCTCCGGATCCCGACGGAATCCGACGCGACATTGGGGATCGACAGGAGTTCGGCGTACTCGGACAGGATCCGGGCTCCGTTGGCCTCCCGGAACGCCCGGGCGACCTCGGGCCCGTCCTGGGCGGCCAGGGCCGCGACGCCGACCGTTGAGAACGTCGCTGCCAGGGCTATGAGCGCCGAGATGCGGCGAAGACCAGACGGGGAACTGGAGACGACCATCTTGACCTCAGAGGGGTTGCCGTGGTTCAGGTGCCCGACACCCCGTCCCGCCGCAAGGAGCCGGCATCGATCCGGGGCCGAAGAAGGGTGGTGGGACCAAGATACGCGGTCCGTGTGACCGCGCTACCGCCCGGCGGCAGACCCTTGGCGCCCACCCATCTCAAGGACCTCCAGGCCGGTCACGTCCGTGATCAGGGCGGCGATCGCCCGAGCCGCTCGAGGCCCCCGGATTCCGTCGCCCACCACCAAGCGGCGTCCCGACCTCAGTCGGGCCACGATGGTGTAGCTGACCCGGGCTCGAGCCCCGCTTCCGATCCGTCCGCTGATCTTCATCTCCACCCGTTCGATCTGATCCAGGGCGACGGTTCGACCACGAGACAGGAAGAGGACCCTCCGCGTCGAACGGATCTCGGACGGCGACACCATGACGTCGAGACCGTTCAGGAGGGTGTACAGGCCGAGCAGGAGTAGCAGGCCACCCACGAGGACGAACACGGAGATGATGGGCACCACGAAGACTCCCAGCACGACCCCGAAACCGCCCATGGCCAGGCCTTCGCGGTAGATGGTCGCCGCGATCCCCAGGGGGAACGCGAAGAACACGAGTCCGAACAGGGTGATCGCCACGCCCATCCCCCACTCGCGACCCATGGGGTACGCCAGCGCCACGGCGTCGCCCTGGCGATCGATGCGGATGGGCCCGATCGATGCCCGCGTGCCGATGGATTGCGGCGTTTCCGCGGGGACGGGTATGGCCGCGTGGAGCGGCTCTGCGGTGTCCATCACGGGAACGTCGAACACTCGATCCAGGTCGACGCCCGGCACCCGGCCCTCCACCCGTAGGCTCCAGTAGTGATGGTCCTCCGAGGGCTCCTGGGTCGGAGGCAGATGACCGGGCACGTCGAAGGTGAACCGGAGCCGTACGGCGCGCCCCTCGCGCTCGACGGCCGGGACCCGTTCGTCGGTCCAGACCACGGACTCACTCCGCTTGGTGCCGTCCGAGGACCGCCTGACGTGGGAGTGGATGCACGAAAGGGTGACCCGGTAGTCGTCGGGCACCCGGTGGCGGATGGGAATCCGGATCGAGCCCCCCGCATGCCCTCCGATGGACCCGGGCGACGGATCCAGATCCGGCTCCAGCCGTCCGAACCGGAGCTGGCTCATCGTGAGTCGAAGGGCCGAGAAGACGAGGAACACCCCCAGAAGGGGGAACACCAGCATGGCCAGGGCCCAGGGAGAGCTCCGCAGCGCGGCATTGTCGTTCAGGGCCCATAACAACGGCGCGCTCAGCCCAAGGACGACCAGCGTACCGAACCATGCCGCCGCCAGCTCGGATCGGGCTCTGGACACTGGAGGATTCTCGGCCACTGGTCTCTTACTCCTCGGGTTCGGCGCGGGGTCGGGCATGACACGGTCCGATTCCGTTGTCGACCGGACGAACCCGTCCGTGCAACCGCCACCGTCCAGGGTACGTTCCCCGGGGCCCGGATCGTCACGGGGATGCGGGCACCCCACCCTTCCCTATATTGGGCGCCGTGACCCCACCCATCGTATCCCGCGCGCTTCGTCACCCCGAACGGGTGGCTCTGGAGACCCCCGAGGGCACCTATTCCTATCGACAGCTGCTCCGCGGGGCCCACGCCGTCGCGGAGCGGCTGCTCGACGGCAGGCCGGACCTGGCGGGTGCCCGGGTCGCGTTGCTGGCGCCTCCCGGCTTCGGATACGCGGCCGGCCTCTGGGCCACATGGCGTAGCGGTGGGGTCGCGGTGCCCATGGCGGTGGGGCACCCGCCGCCCGAGCTCGCGTTCATCCTGGACGACGCCGATCCGGTGGCCGTCCTCGCACATCCCGACTTCCTGGCCAAGATCGAGCCCCTCGCCAGAGAGCGGGGGATCCGGGTTCTCGACAGCGAAGTGGCGACTCGGGCTGCGGTGGACGAGGGTCTGGATCAGGTGTTCCGGGCGCGGCGTGAGCCGGAGGGCTTGGCGCACGCACCGCTGCCCGATGTGGATCCCACCCGTCCCGCGCTCATGGTCTACACCAGCGGCACCACGGGCCGGCCCAAGGGCGTGGTCACCACGCATGCCAACGTCACGGCCCAGATCCAGGCCCTGGTCGACACCTGGGCGTGGACCGAGTCCGACCGGATTCTCCTGACCCTTCCGCTCCACCACGTGCACGGCATCGTCAACGTCCTGGGGTGCGCGCTGTGGTCCGGCGCCCGCTGCGACATGCTGCCCCGATTCGACGCCGTCCAGGTCTGGGAGCGCTTCGCCGCCGGCGGGCTCACGCTGTTCATGGCGGTCCCGACGATCTATGGACGGCTCATCGAGGCATGGGAGGCGGCCGACGAACCGACCCGGTCCCGGTGGTCCAAGGGTGCCCGGTCCCTACGGCTCATGGTCTCGGGCTCGGCGGCCCTACCGGTCCGATTCCTGGAACGGTGGTCCGAGATCACCGGCCATACGCTCCTCGAGCGATACGGCATGACGGAGATCGGGATGGGCCTGGGCAATCCCCTGGGGGGGCCGCGCAGACCCGGGCACGTGGGTGTGCCGTTCCCCGGCGTCGAGATCCGCCTTGTCCGAGAAGACGGGTCGCTCGCTCCCGAAGGCCAGCCCGGCGAGGTCCAGATTCGTGGCCCGTCTGTGTTCCGGGAGTATTGGCGCAGGCCGGTCGAGACCGCGGCGGCGTTCGTCGACGGCTGGTTCAAAACAGGTGACATCGGCCTGCTGAACGAGGGCAGCTATCGTCTCCTGGGCCGGAACAGCGTCGACATCATCAAGACCGGCGGCGAGAAGGTGAGCGCCCTCGAGGTGGAAGAGGTGCTCCGGGAGCACCCCACCGTCGCGGACCTCGCGGTGGTCGGCGTGCCCGACGCCGCCTGGGGCGAACGGGTGTGCGCCCTGGTGGTACCGCAGGCGGGCACGTCGCCGGACGGAGACGCCCTCCGGTCCTGGGCTCGGACCCGGCTTGCGCCGTACAAGGTCCCGAGCCGCGTTCTGTTCGCCGAAGCGCTTCCTCGAAACGCCATGGGCAAGGTAACGAAGCCCGCCGTGCGTGACCTGTTCGAATCCTCGGACCCCGGGGGCGTCGAGTCCCCTTCTCGATCCTCCGACTCCGGTAACCCGTGATCCAAGCGATTCTGGCCAACCTCCAGGAATTCTGGCTCGTCCACTCCCTGCTGCTCATCTACACGGTGATCCTGGCGTGGCACGCCTGGACGGGGAACCGGGAAACCGCGGGCCTGGCCGACTACTACGTCGGGGGCCGGTCCATGGGACCGGTGGTCGTGGGACTGTCGTTCTTCGCCACCTACTCCAGCACCAACAGCTTCGTGGGTTTCAGCGGGCAGGCGTACGACTGGGGGGTGGGCTGGCTCTTGCTGGTCCCGGCCGTGGTCGGGTTCAGCCTCTTCTCGTGGGTGGCCGTGGCGCCCCGGCTGCGAGCGTTCACCGAAGCGTTGGGGTCGCTCACGGTGCCCGACTTCATCGGATTCCGGTTCGGGAGCCCCCGGGCCCGCGTTATCGCCTCGATGATCGTCGTGTTCTCGAGCTTCCTGTACATGACGGCGATCTTCAAGGGCATCGGAAACCTGCTCGAGGTCTTCCTGGAGATCCCGTACAAGCCGGCCATCGGCGTGGTGTTCCTGGTGGTCATGCTGTACACCGTGATCGGCGGCTTCATCTCGGTGGTGAAGACCGACGCCGTCCAGGGCGTGGTCATGATCTTCGCGGCGATTCTCCTGGGCAGCGGGACCTACCGGGCGGCGGGTGGATGGGGAGCCCTGGCCGAGATCGCCAACCAGCCGGGGGGGCCGGCCCTGTTCGAGTTCGGCGGCACGATCCCCATGCCGGTGCTGCTGGGGGTGATCTTCGCAGGCGCGGTGAAGTTCCTGGTCGAGCCCCGACAGCTCTCCCGCTTCTACGCCCTCGAGAGCCCCGAGGCGGCCCGGAAAGGGGCCTGGGTCTCAACCCTGACCTTCGCCTTCGTCTACACCCTGCTGGTGCCGATCGGCCTTTTCGCCCGAAACATCTTCCCCGACGGTTTGGCCGATACCGACCTGGTCGTGCCCGAGCTGCTGGCCCTGGGCGGTGTGTTCTCGCCCGGAGTTGCCGCGTTCCTTCTGGTGGCCATGGTGGCGGCCGCCATGTCGTCGCTCGACAGCGTGTTGCTGGTCACGGCGTCCACGTTCGAGCGAGACATCATGACCGCGTTCCGGGGCAGCCGGAGCGAGGCCGCCGAGCTCCGCTGGACCCGGATCTACGTCGTGATCTTCGCCGCGATCACCGCCGTCATCGCGCTGAATCCTCCTGGAGGGATCGTGGCGTTGACCGTGTTCAGCGGCAGTCTGTACGGGGCGTGTTTCTTCCCGGTGATCCTGCTGGGCCTGTACTGGCGCAAGGGCAACGGGACAGCTGTCGTTGTGTCCATGCTCGTGGGTGCCGGGGTGCTGGTGACCTGGATGCAGACATCCATGGCCGAGGTCCTGCACGAGGTCTTCCCCGCCCTGCTCGCATCCACCGTGGCATACGTGTTCCTGAGCCGAAGCCGACCCCAGTACGAGGACCCGGTGGTCGGGGGTCTGTTCGGGGACCCGGGCTCGTCGCCTTCGACGGTCTGAACCGGGCTCAGTCTCCTTCGACGGTCGGACCCGGACGCTCCGCCAGGCGCTCGACGGGCCCGTCCCGACCGCGTCCGACTAGCACCGCCCCAGCTTCGGCGATAGTCTCGGGGGAGCCTGCGCAACCGCTCACCCGGAGGACACGATTCGCCCTCAAACGCCCCCTCGTGACGACTACGACGCCATCATCGTCGGATCCGGCGCGGGCGGCGGCATGGCCGCCTACATCCTGAGCACCTCGGGGCTCCGGGTGCTCCTCCTGGAAGCGGGTCGGAACTACGATCCGACCACCGAAACCCCCATGTTCCAGCTTCCGAAGGACGCCCCCCTACGAGGGGCCGGGACCCCGGAAAAGCCGTTCGGTTTCTACGACGCCACGGTGGACGGCGGCTGGCAGGTTCCGGGGGAACCCTATACCAGCGCCGAGGGCACCGACTTCATGTGGTGGCGGGCCCGGATGCTGGGAGGGCGCACGAACCACTGGGGTCGGATCTCGCTGCGGATGGGCGAATACGACTTCAAGCCCCATTCCCGGGATGGCCTGGGCTTCGATTGGCCCATCTCGTACGAGGATCTGGCCCCCTACTACGACCGGACCGAGGCGCTGATCGGGGTCTACGGCTCGAACGAGGGCCTGGAAAACACGCCGAACTCGTCCCCCGGCATCCTCCAGCCGCCACCCGCCCCCCGGGCCTACGAGCTCCTGACCCGGAAGCACTGCGCCGACCTGGACATCCCGGTCATCCCGGCCCACTTGGCCATCATGACCCAGACCCAGGACCCGGACCGGCTGCCGGCCATGCTCCATCCGGGCAACGACCTGGCCCAACGGGTCCTGGCGGATTCGATGCGAGGCCGGGCTGCCTGTTTCTGGGCCACGCCCTGCGGCCGCGGCTGCTCCATCCGGGCCAACTTCCAGACCCCCACGGTCTTGCTGCCGCCCGCCCTGGCCACCGGCAACCTGGACATCGTGACCGACGCGATGGTCCGGGAGGTGACCATCGACGCACAGGGCCGGGCCACGGGCGTGCAGTACATCGACAAGACCACCCGCATGGACATGCGCGCCGAAGCCCGTGTCGTGGTACTCGCCGCCAGTGCCTGCGAGTCCGCACGCATCCTCCTGAACTCCAGGAGCTCCCTCTTTCCCGACGGCCTGGCCAACGGAAACGGCATGGTGGGCCAATACCTGATGGACACGGTGGGCGCGGGCATCAGCGGCCAGATCCCCAACCTCGAAGACCTGCCCCGGCACAACGAGGACGGGGCCAGCGCCATGCACATGTACATGCCGTGGTGGCTGTACGGCGAGCAGCTGTCCGGCCAGCTGGACTTCGCCCGGGGATACCACATCGAGTTCGGCGGTGGCCAGCGCATGCCCGGGTACGGGTTCATGAGTGGCATCGAGCCCCTGACCGGAGGTTCGTATGGCGCACAGTTCAAGGAGGACTGCAGGCGGTACTACGGCTCGTTCATGTACTTCGACGGTCGGGGCGAGATGATCCCGAACGAAGACTGCTACTGCGAGATCGACCCCGACACCGTGGATCAGTGGGGCATTCCGGTGCTCCGGTTCCACTGGCGGTGGTCGGACCACGAGCTCAACCAGGCCGCCCACATGCACCGGACGTTCGCCCAGATCATCGAGTCCATGGGGGGCCGGGTCTTGTCCACGGTTCAGACCGACGGGAGCAGGGCCATTCTCAAGCCGGGTCAGATCATCCACGAGGTGGGCGCGGTTCGCATGGGCAACGATCCGGACACGTCGGTGCTCAACCCCAACTGCCAGGCCTGGGAGGACCCCAACCTGTTCGTGGCCGACGGAGGGCCCTTCGTCAGCAACGCCGACAAGAACCCCACCCTTTCGATCATGGCCCTGGCGTGGCGGACGTCCGACTTCATCGTCGAGCAACTCAGGACACGGAGCGTCTGATGAACGGAGAATCGGATCGCCGGCTCCCTGTCGTCCCTGATTCGGGTACGCCACGAGCGACTCGGCCCCCCACGGTGCCCACGGGCACCCGCAGCGACACGCCCACCGGCGGGCCGGTCGACGGTGGCTCGCCCGAGACCTCCCCCGGAGCCGAAGGCGTTACGCGCCGCACCGCGATCAAGGTCATGGCCGCGGCGGCGACCCTGCCGGTCCTGGCCGGCCAGGCCTGTGACGCTCCGCCCGCCGTTTCACCGGCCCCGCCCTCCAACCCCCTGGCCCGGGGCACCGCCTTCGATCCGGATCTCGTGGCTCCCACCGTGCCCTGGTCCGGAGTCCTGAGTCCCGAAGAGCTGCGCACGGTGGCGGCCCTGTCCGACGTGATCATTCCGGGTGACGATCGATCGCCGGCGGCGAGCCAGGTGGGCGTGCCGGCCTTCATCGACGAGTGGATCAGCGCCCCGTATCCATCCCATCAGCGTGAACAAACCCGCATTCGGGGCGGACTGCTGTGGTTGGATACCGAGGCGCGGGAGCGCTTCGGGGCCGGGTTCGCCGACCTGGAGCTGGCGCAGAAGCACGCCATCTGCGACGACATCTGCTACGTGCCCGACGCTGCACCCGAATACCGGGCCGCGGCGTTGTTCTTCGACCGTTTTCGGGACCTGGCGTCCACCGGATTCTGGACCACGGAAGAAGGCATGACGGACCTGGGCTACGTGGGCAACGTGCCCCTGGTCACCTGGGAGGGTGCGCCGCCGGAGGTCCTGGAACGATTGGGCCTGGTCTGAGGATCCCTGGTCGGCCGCTGCCTACACCCTAGCCCGGCTCGGCCTCGCCGGTCGTTTCCGCCGCCCACTGCTCGACGGCGGTCTCCGTTGCCGCAGCCACGGGTGTCTGGATGCCCGCCTCCCGGCCCATCCGCACGATCGCCCCGTTGAGGGCGTCGATCTCGGTCGGACTCCCCGACTTCAGATCGTGGATCAGGCTCGGGTGGAAGTCGTCGGGAAAGGCGTTCAGCACGCCCATGACCCGCTCTTCCGTTGATTTGTCGAACCGAACGCCCCTGACTCGGGCAACGAGGGCCACCTCCCGAACCGCGTCCCGCAGGATCGCGGGTCCATCGGGGTGCCCCCGCACCGGTCCCATATCGGTCCGCAGAAGAGCGCACCCCGAAACCAGGGCGCACACGAGCGCCATCTTCTCCCACACGTCATGGTGGATATCGCCGGATACCCGGACCTGGAGCCCAGCGTCCTGGAGAAGGCCGGCGACCCTCCGCGTTCGGTCCGACGACCCGGCTGCTGCGGCGGCGCCGACGACGATGCGGCCGTGGCTCCCCTGTCTGTGCACGATCCCGGGCCCGGTTCGGAAAGCCGTGACATACGCGACCCCTTCGACCACCCGGTCCTTGCCGACCCCGGCCCGGGCAAGCCGGTCCAGTGCCTCCACGCCATTGGTCAGGGGAACGACCGTGGAGTCGGCGGGCGCCTCGGCCGCCAAGACCCGTGCAGCCTCGTCCAGACCGGCGGTCTTCGTCGTGAGCAGCACCACGTCCGCGGGACCGGCCTCCGACAACCGACCCACGGCATGGGGGTGCGTCGACGCCCGACCCGCATTCGTGACAACCACGAGTCCGTCGCGGCGCATCGCATCCAGGTGCGGGCCGCGCGCGACGAGCGTGACGGCGTGTCCGGCATCCATCAGCAGCGCTCCGAGGTAGCTCCCCAGACCGCCGGCGCCCAGCACGACGACGCGCATGATCAGCCGCCCCCGGAGCGTAGAGCGCTCACCCTACGAGTGGGGTGTGGCCAGGCTCCACTAAGGGCTGAACAAATGGCCATACTTCAGCGGTTCACCGGTCTCCCACGGGCGGTAGTCGTTGCTGAAGCGAACCCGATCGGCGGGTACGGGGTGGCTTGCCCGGAACAGCCTGAAGATCGGGCCGGGGTCGGGATTGCCCAGGTTCGTTTCGGTCAGGGTCACGAACGACGTGGCTCCCGCCCAGTTGTCCCGGGTGAGCTCGAGAGCGAATCGATCCGCCTCGTGCTCCCGGTACCGTCCGAACGCCATCTGGGCCGGCTGTACCACCAGACCGATCACACCGGCGATGAGCAGAAGCAACGGGAGGGACGCCAGGTCCGAGGGGCGATCGAAGCGAAATCGCGTCCGGAAGCGGTCCACCAACGAGCCCATGAGCCGGTGAGCGGCGTAGAGAGACAGGATGATCAGCAGTGCGTTGACGGCGACTCCGTACCAGACGTGCCTCAGCACGTAGTGCCCCATCTCGTGGCCCATGACGAACAGCACCTGCCGGCGTTCGAGGCGGTCGACCAGGGTGTCCCACAGCACGATTCGGCGCGTGGCGCCGATCCCCGTGACATACGCGTTGACCCGGTTGGTGTCCTCGCTTTTGTTGACCTCGAAAACACGACCCGCGTCGATCCCTGAGCGCTCTGCCAGGGTCAGGATCTCGGCCTCGAGGGCCTGATCCCTCATGGGGCCGAAGTCGTCGAAGCGGGGCGCCACCCAGATCGGGTTCACCATGAAGATGAAGGTCATCACGACCACGCTCACTGCGGACCCGTAGATCCACCACCGTCTGGGTGACGTGCGCAGCAGGTGATAGATGCCTGGTACGGCGAAGGCCACGAGCATGAACAGGAAGAGCAGCTGCTTGACCGAATCACCCAGCCACTGCCCTGCGGTCTGGTTCGAGAGCCCGTAGGCCCGGAGCCTCACGTGGCCCCGATAGAAGTCCAGGGGCAGCGACAGCAACCAGTCCAGCGTGAAGTACAGGACCGTGAAGAGCGCGGCGGCCCAGAACCACCGTCCCACCGTACCCTCGCACCACGTCCAGAGGCGACCGGACAGTCCGGAGAAAAGGATGAAGGCCGGGATCAGCAGCGCGACCATCTGGCCAATCGCCCACAGGACCATGCCGCCCCGGTAGTAGCGGAGCGCCTCGGGTGTGGCTTCGGGCACGGCAACGGGCTCGTCCCGGTCCTGAGTGGTGGTTGGGGCCGCCGCGTCGCCCTGCGGATTGGCCTCTCCCGCCTCGGCGGGCTGCGTGTTGCATTGTAGGCCTCGAGAGCCTCCGCCTCGACCGCGGGACCCAGCACCGGCACGGGAGCGGCGCTCGCCGCTGCCGTCGCCCCTCCCGGCATGAACACCGCCAGGGCCACCACGACCGGCCCCACTCCTCTGCCCCATTTCATGCGACCAGACTAGGGGCGTGGCCCCGGGCCCGCCATGCGAGTGAAGGAACGGGATTCCAGCCGACTACTCGGACCGGAGCGCCTCCACGGGGTCGATCCGGGTCGCCCTGCGGGCGGGCATCGCGCTCGCCGCCGCGGCCGTCGCCGCCAGCACCGCCGCCACCACCGCGTAGGTGATAGGGTCCGTGGCGGACACCTCGAAGAGCAGCCCCGAGAGCAGTCCGGACAGGCCCGCCGCCGCGAGAATCCCGAGCCCGATCCCCGCCACCGCCAACCCCATCCCCTGCGCGACGATCATGCGGCGGACCTGACCCCGACTCGCGCCCAGCGCCATGCGTACGCCCACCTCGTGACCCCGCTGAGCCACCAGGTAGCTGAGGACTCCATGGACACCGATGATGGCGATCAGGAGTCCCACGGCGGCGAAGATCGCGAACATCAGCGACGTGAAGCGCTCCCTGGCCATGGAGTCGGCCAGGGCTCCCTCCATGGTGCCGACGTTGTAGATCGGCACCAGCGGATCCAACTCGCTCACCGCGGCTCGGATCGGCTCGACCAGGGTCATGGGGTCCCGGGCCGAGCGAACCATGAGGGTCGCTCGCCCCGCCTGGGGCGCCTGGAGCATCGAAACGTACACGGCGGGCGGCGTCGCTTCGGTCAGGCCGTGGATTCGCTCGTCCTCCACGATGCCGACGATCTCGCGGCCCATCCCCCAGAATCCCAGGCGCTCTCCCAACACCGGGTGGTCGGGGAAGTACCGCGCCACCGCCGCCCGATTCACCATGGCTACCGTCGGCGCCGACGCGTCGTCGCTGAAGTCGAACGGACGCCCCTCGACGACCCGCAGGCCCGACACGTCGAAGTAGTCGGGTCCCACCAGGCGAACGGTCAGCTCCCCCCACTCCGAGGCCTCGCTTTCCCGGCCTTCCACGAGGAAGCTGTTGGTGAACCCGGGGTCGAGGGAGTGCTGACCCACCACCGTTGCGGACTCGACGCCGGGGAGGCCGAGGGTCCGCTCCACCAGCCCCTGGTTGAACGCGTGCACCTCGGTCCAATCGGGATACTGCGAAAAGTCCCTGGGATACCTGGACGGAGGGAGCTGGAACTCGACGCGTAGGATGCTGTCCGTACGGAATCCCGGATCGACGGACTGCAGCCGCCACAGGCTGTTCAGGAGCAGGCCGGCACCCACGAGTAATACCATGGCGAGCGCCATCTGACTCACGACCAGAATCCTCCGCGCTCGGAGCTTCTCCATGGCGCCCGCACCGGATTGCGCACGGCCCTCCTTCAGGGCGGTCTGCACGTCCAGGCGCCGTGCCTGGCGTACCGGCACCAGGGCGAAGCCCAGGGTCACAACGACCACGATCCCGATGGCGAACGCGAACACGCCCCCGTCGAGGCCGACCTCGCCCAGAGCCAGAAGCTCGGGTGGCGCCACGGCCAGCGTGGCCCGTAGGCCCACGACGGCCAGACCCATGCCCGCGACCGACGCGGCACCGGTCAGCAAGACGCTCTCGATCAGGAACCGTCGGGCCAGTCGCCCCCGAGTGGCGCCCAATGCCGTGTAGATGGCCAGCTCGTGGGTTCGCCGCGCCCCCCGGGCCAGGAACAGGTTGGCCACGTTTGCGCAGGCCACGAGCAGGACCGTGAACACGGCGCCGAAGAGGATCATGAGGGGCCGGGAAACGCTGCCCCGGATCACGTCCGGAAACGTCTCCACGAACCCGCCCCGCGCCTCGTTTTCCGGGTACTGGGCCTCGAGCTGGGCCATGATGGCGGTCACGTCGTCCTGAGCGGTCGCCACACTTGCCCCCGGTGCCAGGCGCGCTACGACCTGGAACGGATGGGTGTACCGCGGCGTGAGCTCGGCGTCGGTCTGGAGCGGAACCCAGGCGTCCGTGACGGCCTCCGGAAAGTCCAGGCCGGGGGGCAGAACGCCGATCACCGTGTACGGTTCGTCGTCCAGCACCAGCGTGGTCCCCAGGACGTCGAGGTCACGTCCCAGTGCCTCGGTCCAATACCCGTCCGAAAGCAGCGCCACCTTCGCGCCGCCGGGCCGGGCCTCGTCGGGTGTGATCGTTCGCCCCACGGCGGGAGAGACGCCCAGCGTCGAGGCCAGATTCGAGGACACCGAAGCCACCCGGACCCGTGCTGGATCTCCGTCCGACCGAGTGAGGTTGGCCGAGGACGTGCCGTACGCGGCAACGTCCGTAAACGACCGGTTCATGGTCTGGAGATCCAGGTAATCCGGCCAGGACGAGGGCTCCCGGACGGTCCCGGTCTCCCGATCGTTCTGCCACACGTGCACCAGGCGCTCGGGCGCCGCGAACGGGAGCGGGCGCAGCAACACGCCGTTGACCACGCTGAACAGGGCCGTCGTCGCCCCGATCCCAAGGGCCAGCGTCACGACGACGACGACGGTGAACCCCTTATCCAATCGCAGCCCTCGAGCCGCGAGCCGGACGTCGTGCGCCAATAGATCCATCCCAGGTTTCCTCATCCTCCGCCTCCCATTGCCCGTAGATCCCGTCAGGCGCAACCGCAGACCGGTCGCCAATACGTCGCCGCTCTCTCTCACGAAACAGGCCAGGGCGGCGGCGCGCCCTCCTCTCGTCCTCGCCTCGCCGACCAGCAGATCGAAGAGCCGAGCCAGATCGCCCCCTCGGCGCCCGCGGAAGTCGGCCGGCAAGACGCCCAGCACGGCGCGATACCATCGGCTCAGTCGCCGTTCCATCATCGTCCCCTCCCCATCATCGGCTGGGCCACCCCCTCAGGGTGCCAGGCCCTTGCCGGCGGCCAGCGCGACCATCTGGGACAGACGCGCCGCCTCCGCCCGCACCACTCGTCTCCCCAGCGGTGTCAGGCCGAAATAGCGCCTCCGCTGATCCTCGCCAGGCTCCGGTCCGCTCTCCTGGATCAGGCCGCCCGAGACCATGCGATCCAGTGCGGCGTACAGGCTGCCCGCTCCGGGTCGTGTCTTTCCCTGGCTCTCTCGTTCCACCGTTTTCAGGATGGCGTAGCCGTGGAGCTTCCCTTCTCCCAGGGCGAGGAGAACCGAGAACGAAAGAGTCGTGAGGGGCACGAAGGCGAGAACGTCTTCCTGTTCGCTCATCCGAGGACCTGCGCTGCCGGAGTTCGACCCGGACCCTCTACAGGATGCGGGCCACTATTACGATCAACTGTTCAGATCAACGTAATAGTGGGCCTCCGCGGCAGGCAAGTGCCTCGGTGTGGAGCACGGTCGGCGGTCGGGTCAGGCTCGGCCGAGGTCAGGCGTCGCCATAGACGAACTCCTCGACCGCCCCGTGCACCCTGCGCACCGTGGCGGCGGAGGGGGGCCGGGTGAAGCGCGAAAACCATGCCGTGACGAGCGCGTTCGCACCCAGGGACCACAGCGCCGCGTGGACGCCGAGGGGGTTCGGCCAGACGACCATGGTGGCGTAGAGAACCGCGAGTCCCACGGTGATTCCGGCCAGCACTCCGGCACGGGTGGTCAGGCGCTTGCTGGGGAAGCACACCCCGAGTATGGCGGGCATGAGCTGTAGAGCCCCGGACCCGGACATGGTCACCAGCGTGACCAGGAAGTCGAACGAGTTGACCGAGAGCACGTACCCGATGGCCAGCAGAACGATGACCAGGATCCGTCCGACGCGGATGTACTGGGCCTGGCTCCCGTTCGGGTTCACGTAGCGCTGGTACACGTCCCGGGTGAGCACGGTCATGTTCGAGTGAAGAATCGAATCCAGGGTCGACATGGCAGCGGCCGTGGCGCCGGCCAGGATGATCCCCGTCAGCCAGGCGGGCGCGTACTGGAAAAGCAACTCCGGGAAGATCTGATCCGGCACTGCCAGATCCGGCATGACCAGGGCGCCACCCAGGCCGACCAGGGCGGCGGGGATGTAGAGAGTCATGAGATAGATGGGCGTGGTGGCGCCCAGGATCTTCACCGTCCGTGCCGAGTCCGCCGTGTAGAAGCGGATCATCATGTGGGGCTGGAAGATGATGCCGAACGAGAGCGCCACCGTCATGCCCAGCCAGATGCCTGGGGTGAAGAAACCCCGGGGTCCCGGCACGGTCAGGAGGTCCGGCCGATCCGCGATCACGGCCTGCCATAGCTCGAGCGGACCG
>CAJIAX010000145.1_pt1 | contig 34395 bp, 30 predicted proteins | sample 9199251 | NCBI WGS metagenome assembly CAJIAX01 (sample SAMEA7708287, study PRJEB35096) | sediment metagenome | biome: marine neritic benthic zone biome [ENVO:01000025]; feature: sediment [ENVO:00002007]; material: shallow marine sediment [ENVO:03000034] sea grass bed [ENVO_01000059] ... | reverse complement strand
GTGGAGATCCTGCGTCAGCTCCGGCTGGGCACCATCGACGTCCTGGTCGGAATCAACCTCCTCCGCGAGGGCTTGGACCTTCCCGAGGTGTCGCTGGTGGCCATCCTGGATGCCGACAAGGAGGGCTTCCTGCGGGACCAGCGCTCGTTGATCCAGACCATCGGCCGGGCCGCCCGGAACGTGAACGGCCGCGCCATCATGTACGCGGATCGCATCACCCGTTCGATGGCGGGCTGCCTGGACGAGACGAACCGGAGACGGGAGATCCAGCTCGCCTACAACGAGGAGCACGGGATCACGCCGGAGACGATCCAGAAGAGTGTCCGTGAAATCCAGTTCACGACCCGGGTGGCGGACGCACGGGAACGCAAAGTGGCCGAGCCCCGGACGACCTACGCCGACGAGGTCAATCAGGAGGAGTACCTGAAGATCCTCGAGAAGGAGATGGCCCGGGCCTCTCAAGCCCTGGACTTCGAACGGGCCGCGGTGCTTCGGGACCAGATCCTGGAGTTGAAGGCGGCGAACGCGTCTTGATCGTCCGAGAGGAAGAGCTCGTCCGGTGGGGACGCCGCGTCGGTGAGCGGGCGGAGACGCCCCTGTTCATCGCGCTGTCCGGCCCCCTGGGCGCGGGGAAGTCGGTGCTCGCCCGTGCCGTCGCTCGGGGCGCCGGCGTCGAAGGGGCCGTTCCGTCGCCGACCTTCAACCTCTGCTTCCGGTACGACGGTCGGGATGGACGCCAGGTGGTGCACATGGACCTGTACCGGCTGGCGTCGCCCGACGAGCTGGGGGAGCTGGGCTGGGAGGAGATCGGCGGCGAGCACGACCTGGTCCTGGTGGAGTGGGCGGAGCGGGCCGAGGACGCGTTGCCGTCCGACCGGTGGGACATCCACCTGGAGCCGGTGGGCACCGACCCCGAACTGCGTCGGGTCGCGGTGGCCCGCGTGGGCGACCCTCCGGCACTGCCCGGGTTTCCCGTCCAGCTGACCGAAGAGCCCGACGGATGACCGGGGCCGCCCAACGGTTGTTCCTGGCGCTGGACACGTCCACCCCCCGAGGGTCCGTGGCCATCGGGCCTCCCGGAGACGTCTTCGCCCGCGTCGGACTCGAGCGCCAGGGAGGCCATGCCGCCGAATTGATCCCTGCCGTGGCCGGGGTCGTGGAAGCCTCCGGGGTCGAGCTCCGGGAGTTGGCCGGGATCGTGGTCGGCGCGGGTCCGGGCTCGTTCACCGGTGTCCGGGTCGCGGCGTCTACTGCCAAGGGGCTGAGCCACGCCCTGGGCATCCCGCTCTGGGCGTTCTCGAGCCTGTTGGCGGCGGCGGCCACGGCCGACGCGCTGACCGCCGAGGCGGCCGGTCTCCCTACCGCCGGAGCCCCATTGCCCAGCGCGTCAGCACTGACGAGCTTCGCCCGGTGCGTGCTCTTCGACGCCCGGGGGGACCGGGGGTACGCGGCGTGCTACCGGTTCACCGAGGGCGGGCCTCCGCGGACCCTGCTCGCACCCCGGGCCACGACGTTGGGGGGGATCCTGAAGGAGGCTCGGTCGCTGGGTACCGACGTGGCGTTTGCCGGGGACGGGGCCCAGCGTCACCAACGTCCCATCCAGGACGCCGGATTCCCGCTGCTGGGGCCACCGGCGGGTGAGCCAACCGCGGACGGCCTCCTTCACCTCCTGGCCCTTGATCCCGAGGCCGCACCCCTCGATGATCCGGGTCGTTGGGAGCCGGAGTACCTCAGGGCGTCCAACGCGGAACGGGAGCGAAACCGGTAGACGCACCCACGATACGCGGCCTTCGACCGGAGGACGTCGAAGCGGTGGCCCGGCTCGAGGCCGAGGCCTTTTCCACGCCGTGGTCCGCCGCCACGTTTCGTCGTCTCCTGCGCAGCGGGGGACCGTCCCTGTTGGTGGCGGAGCTGCCGGAGCTGGCGGTGGCCGGCTATGCGGTGCTCTGGTGTTTCGGCGACCAGGGTGAGTTGGCCAACATCGCCGTCGCGCCCGGCTGCCGGGGCAGGGGACTCGGCGCCCGCCTGCTTGCGGCCGTCCTGGACACGGCCCGGGAGCAGGGTGTCGAGGAGTTGTTCCTCGAGGTTCGCGACTCCAACGAGCGTGCGATCGCCATGTATGAGCGGCGGGGCTTCGAGGTGCTGGGCCGGAGGGTCGGGTACTACGATCGACCCCGGGAAGACGCTCGGGTGATGAGACTGCGCCTGAAGGGATCTATCCAAGGTGAGTCATGACCGATGAAACGATGAGCGGTTCGCCGGGCTTCCCCACGGTTCGTGGGCGCCGGCTGCGGCGGACCGCCGGACTGCGGCGCCTGGTGCGCGAGACCCGGGTCTCGGCCGACCAGTTGGTGTTGCCCCTGTTCATTTGTCCCGGCCAGGGCGTGCGCGAGCCGGTTCCATCCATGACCGGGGTCTTTCGGACGTCGGTGGACGAGGCGATCAGCGACGCGAGGGAGGCCGTCGGCGTGGGCGTCGGAGCCGTCCTGCTGTTCGGCATCCCGGCCTCGAAGGACGAGGACGGAAGCGGGGCCTGGGCCGAGGACGGCGTCGTGCAGTCGGCCGCGGCGGCGCTGCGGGCAGAGCTCCCCGGGCTCACGATCGTCACGGACGTGTGCCTGTGCGAGTACACGTCCCACGGCCACTGCGGCGTACTGGTGGACGGTGAGGTGCAGAACGACGCCACCCTGGAGTTGCTGGCCCGGACCGCGGTCAGTCAGGCCCGGGCCGGCGCGGACATCGTCGCTCCGTCGGACATGATGGACGGTCGGGTGGGGGCCATCCGGCGTGCTCTCGACGACGCCGACCTGGGGCACGTGGCGATCATGAGCTATTCGGCCAAGTTCGCGTCGGCGTTCTACGGCCCATTCCGGGATGCGGCCGGCTCCGCGCCCAGAGAGGGCGATCGCAGGGGATACCAGATGGACCCGGCCAACGCGGAGCTCGCGCTTCGCGAGGTCAGGCTCGATGTGGGCGAAGGGGCCGATATCGTCATGGTCAAGCCGGCCCTGCCATACCTTGATTTGGTACGGCGCGTTCGGGCGGAGGTCGGAGTTCCGGTCGCGGCGTATCAGGTGTCGGGCGAATACGCCGCCATCATGGCGGCTGCCGAGCGGGGTTGGCTCGATGGACCGGCGGCGCTGGAAGAATCCCTGGTGTCCATGGCGCGGGCCGGAGCCGACGTGTTGATCACGTACTGGGCACGCGAATTCGCCCGCCGGCTGGCCCGACGGGGCTGAGCGCGGCGGTCGACCGGCTACAGTCTCGGACATGAAGTTCCGACCTCATAAAGAGGTGGTCTACGCGTACGCGAGGCCATGACGGAAATCCTTGGGCCGCCCATGAGCGGTCACGTATCTTGAAGCCGTACCCACGGCCGACCAACAAAGCGGGGGAGCACATGGTCCGCTCGGTATTCATGGCGTTGGCGCTGGCGTTCGCCTCGATCTCGCCCGGGCAGCCGGCTGTCGCCCAGGAGGCCACCACCACCCACGTGGTCGTGGCCGGCGAGACACTGGAATCCCTGGCGGAGCGCTATCTCGGCGATCATCAGCGTTGGCCCGAGATCGCCCGACTCAATCCAGACGTCACGGACCCCAATCGAATCGAGGTCGGGGTCGAGTTGTTGATCCCGGCGTCCGTGATGGGCGTCAACTCGGACGCCGAGGAGCGGATCGAGCTGGTGGAGCAGGCGGACGCCCGCGAGCCACAGCCCGGCAGGTCCGTGTTCTACGGTACCGATCTGTCCTCGCGACGGATGGTGCAGGTGCAGGAGGCCGAAGAGCCGGATCATCTCGCTGTGGCGGAAGGGGTCTTCTACTCGGCCGAGTGGCTGGTCCCGGGCACGGGTCGACCGACCGGATCCGGATCGCTGGGAGACTTCGTGGTCATGCCCGAGGCCCGGCGGTTCCAGGGCCAGACGGCCAGGCCGTTCGACCGGGTCACGCTCAACCTGAGCGAGGGTTTCGTCCCCCAGGTCGGTCAGGAGCTTCAGGTGTTCCGGGTCAGCCGGGAGGTCCCCGGCCTGGGTTGGGTGATGAGGCCCACGGGCTCCGTCACGGTGGTCAAGGAGCAGGATGGGGCGACTATCGCCGAGGTGAATCGGAACGTCGCACCCATGACGCTGGGTGACCTGATTCGTCCGGTGCCTCGCTTTCCCCTCCGGCCCGGCGACATGGCCGAAGACGTGGAGCTGGGCTCCATGGTGGCGACCATCATCGGATGGGGTGAGCCCCACCAGCTCCCCCAGTACGGGGACATCGCTTTCCTCGACCTGGGGTCCAGGGACGGAGTGAGCGCCGGAGACGAGTTCGTTGTCGCGACCCGGACCGCGGACGGTTTCTACGACGACCTGGCGGGGCGACTCCAGGTGGTAAGCACCAGCGAAGACGTCTCGTCAGCGCGCATCATCCAGATGGACGGTGCCGTGTTCTCGCTGGGCATCGAGGTCTTCCTCGACAAGAAGATGCGGTAGGTTCGGGCCCCGCCGGGCCCGTAGGAGAATCTCCCGGAATCGGGGGGTCGCGCAGACGCTGCGCGGCCCCCCGAATGCGTTCATGCCGGGACCCTCGATCTTCCGGGGCCGGATGATTCGGCCCCGGGGTGTCCCGGAGTAGCCCGGTTGATTAGAATCCGGCGCGTCGTCCACACGTCATTCGAACGTCCCTTACGGCTAGCGGCTAACCTGCGACCCTGGTGATCAGCTTCGTCGCACTCCTCCTCTACATCGGCTCTCTCGTGCTCTGGTTTCGCGCGCTGTACGGCGGACCCGAGGAGGGGAGCAGCAAACAGGCCGCCTGGTTCACCGCGACCGCCGTGGCTGTCCACGCCGTAGCTCTGGGTCTCTTCATCTCGGAGTACGGTGAGCTTCCCCTCGTCGGCCTGGGTCCGGCGCTCTCCTCGCTGGCCCTGATCATGGGGCTGCTGCTCGTTTCCACGTTGGCGCTGGGCGAAGTGGCCCGGGTTGGCATCGCGTTCCTGCCCGTGATCGTCGTGGTGCAAGGCGCGGCCCTGGCGCTGGGGATCGAGCCATCGGGGGCGGCTCCGGACTTTCAGGGCTTCTGGTTCGCCGCGCACGTGACCCTGGCCTTCGCGGCATACGGCGGGGCGGCCCTGGCCTTCGCGGCAGGCCTTCTGTACCTGATCCAATTCCGGACCCTCAAGGACAAGCGACTCGGTCCGGCGTTCCGGTTCATCCCGCCCCTGCCGACGCTGGGGCGGGTGATCGTGATCTCGCTCGTGGCCGGATTCTCCAACCTCACGGTGGCGCTGGTCGTGGGTCTGGCTTGGACCGTGCGGTTCCGAGGTGTCGTTCCGATCGACGACCCCAAGGTGATCTGGGCAGCGTTCACCTGGGTCGTGATGGGGGTCTCGATCGTCGTGACCGCCACGGGTCCCCGCCGGGGATGGAGGGGTGCCATCGCCGCAGTGGTCGGCTTCGGGATCATCGTCGGAAGCTACCTGGCCCTGCGGCTTTCGGTGGGCGGCGGGGGGCTTCTCCCTTGAGCCTGTCCGTGATCGGCGTCAGCCACCACACGGCGCCCGTCGAGGTCCGGGAGCGGGTCGCATTCACGCCCTCCGAAATTCCGGGCGCGTTGGCCGAGCTGCAGCCCGATCGCGCGCTGTCCGAAGCCGTCCTGCTGTCCACGTGCAACCGCACGGAGCTCTATCTGCACCCGGTCGTCGAAGCGGATGTCCTGGCATCGGCTCGCCGTCTCCTGGAAGTGCGAGCCGGGCCACTGCCACGGCCGCTCTCGGAGCACCTATACGAGTGGCACGGCGACGCCGCCGTGCGACATCTCTTTCGTGTGACGAGCGGCCTGGATGCCATGGTGGTGGGCGAGGCCGAGATCCAGGGCCAGGTAAGGGCCGCCTACCAACTGTCGGCCCGGGGGGAGGGACCGGGCATCGCCGTCGGCCCCGTGCTCCACCGGCTGTTCCAGATGGCGCTCGCGGCGGGAGGTCGCGTCCGGGCCGAGACGAGCCTCGGCGAAGGCACGGCGTCTGTGGCGTACGCCGCCGTGCAGCTCGCGCGCAAGATCTTCGGCTCCCTCGCCGGACGACGGGTCCTGATCCTGGGCGCCGGAGACACCAGCGAGCTCGTGGTCGACGCGCTGGCCAGGGAGGGTGTCTCCGGGGTGGTCGTCGCCAATCGGACCTATGAGCGTGCCGAGACGCTGGCCCGGCGCCTGGAGGGGCGGGCGGTGCGCATGGCACAGATCGCCGAGCACCTGGCCGCCGCCGACGTGGTGGTGGCGTCTACGGCCGCGCCCCACCCGGTGCTCACACGCGAGGGCCTGACGGAAGCGTTCCCCACCGGTCCCGATCGGCCGGTGCTTATGATCGATCTGGCCATCCCCCGGGACATCGAGCCCAGCCTCGGCGACGAGCCGAACCTGTTCCTGTATAATGTGGACGACCTCCGCCAGATCGTGGACGCCAACATGGCCCAACGCAGGCAGGCCGTGCCGGACGCAGAGCGCATCGTGGACGACATGACCGGCCGGTTCCGCGCCTGGTACGCGGGGCAGGAAGCGGTGCCACTGATCCGCTCCCTCCGGGACCGCGCCGACCGGATTCGCGTTGCAGAGGTATCGGCCCTGTTGGCCGGAATGGCCGACCTGTCCGTCTCGCAGCGGGCGAGCCTCGAGGATTTCTCCCGCCGGCTCCTGAACAAGCTCCTGCACGACCCCACGGTGCGCCTGAAGACGGGTGCCGCGGGTCCCGACGGCGAGGCCCTGATTCAGGCGGCCCGCTTCTTGTACGGTTTGGATCAGGGTCCCAGCGATCCGGATCTCGAATCGCCCCCCACCGGAGAGATCAGCGAAGAAGATGACGACCTCTAGGCGAGTGCTCGTGACAGGCGGCGCCGGATTCATCGGAAGCCACGTAGCCGAGGCGTTCCTCGGCCGGGGTGACCAGGTCTGGATCGTCGACGACCTGTCCAGCGGAAGACGCTCGAACATCCCCGCAGGTGCCGAATTCGTCCACATGGACGTGCGGAGCCCGGATCTGCTTGACCTGTTTCGAGACGTCCGTTTCGACCTGGTGAACCATCACGCGGCACAGATCGACGTGCGCCGTTCGGTGGAGGACCCGGCGTTCGACGCCAGCGTCAACGTGCTGGGCCTGCTGAACGTCATGGAGGGGGCCGTAGAGGTGGAGACGCGACGCGTGGTGTACGTGTCGAGCGGGGGGGTGGTCTATGGAGAGCCCGAAGAGATCCCCACGCCCGAGAGCGCGCCGAAGCTGCCGCTGTCTCCGTACGGCGTCACGAAGCTGGCCGGAGAGTACTATCTGAACTACTACCGACAGATTCGCGGCGTCGAGTACGTGGCCTTGCGCTACTCCAACGTGTATGGGCCGCGGCAGGATCCGCACGGAGAAGCCGGTGTAATAGCCATCTTCTCGAGCCGCCTCCTCGCGGGCGAGCCTCTCCATATCTTCGGCGACGGTGAACAGACCCGGGACTATGTCTACGTGAAGGACGTGGTCAGCGCGAACATGAAAGCGTCGGAAATGGCCCTGAGCGACGGCGAAGGCCTCGATTCCGTGGCTTTCAACGTCGGCACGGGGGTCGCCACCAGCGTGAACCGGCTGGCCGATGCTCTCGAGACCGTGTCCGGACGTCAAACGGGACGGGAGTATCGCGCGGGCCGCCCGGGCGAGCTTCGGGAGAGCACCCTGGACGCGGCTCGCTTCCGCTCTCGCGGCTGGGCGCCCCACTGGGATCTTCGGGACGGGCTGCGCCAGACCTTCGAGTACATCGAGGCCGAGAACCTGACGAAGGCGTCGTCGGGCGAGGAGGCCGCATCGTGACCCTCCCGGTCGCCTTCGCCCTGCAGGCCCGGCCTCCACAGAACGCGCTGGACATGATCTTCGGCGGGACCCTGCCGACCAAGCTGGTCCTGTTGACGCTGGCCGTGTTCTCGTTCATGAGCTGGGTCCTGATCTTCTGGAAGTGGCGGCAGTTCAAGGAGGTCAGGGAAGAGGGTGACCGCTTTCTTGACGTCATGGAGCGGGCCACGGGTCTCGACGACGCGTACAAGGCTATGCTCACGCTGCCGGACTCTCCGTACGGTCGCGTGTTCCGCCGGGGCATCAACTTCTTCCACGAGCTGCGCCCCGGCGCCCTGCGCGAGGGCGCCCCGCCCACCGAAGGGCTTTCTCCGACCCAGCTCGAAGCCCTTCGGCTGGTCCTGGAGAAGGAGGAAGCCGAGGAGCGGGACGAGCTGGGTTACCGCTTGATCTGGCTGGCCATCATCGGCTCCATCTCGCCCCTTCTGGGCCTCATGGGCACGGTCATCGGCGTGATGAACGCCTTCCTGGGGATCACGGCCACGGGATCCGCCAACATCGGGGCGGTGGCACCGGGAGTGGCGGAGGCCCTGATCACGACGGTGGTCGGTCTGGCCGTCGCGATCCCCGCCGTGATCGCCTACAACTACTTCGTGTCCAAGCTGAACCTGGTGAGCGGCGAGCTGGAAGGATTCTCCAGCGAGTTCATCGGCACCCTGGCACGGGAGGGCCGGGTGTGATCGGCACCAGCCGGCGCAATCGGGGGCGGCAGGACCTGCCCGTCACGGCCGAGATCAACGTGACCAGCCTGGTGGACGTGGCCTTCACGCTCCTCGTGATCTTCATCATCACCGCCCCCATTCTGCAGGGTGGGGTGGAGGTCAGCGTGCCGAGGGGGGACGTGACGGCGATCAACCAGCAGGACGATCCCTTCATCGTCACCGTCGACGACTCGGGCACGGTGTACGTCGGCGAGACCGGCATGACGGCCACCGAGTTCGAGGGTGCGTTCCCCCAGATGGCTCGGGTCGCAGTCCCTGCCGTCGTGTACCTCATGATCGACGAAGGCACCGTCTACGGGAACGCATACCGCGTCATCGCCCACGTGGCGGCAGTGGCTCGGGAAGAGGGGTTCCGCTACGCGCTCATCGGCGAGCGGCCTCCGGCCGAGCCCTAGCACGGGGGAAGGGATGAGGATCACGGGCAGGCACCGTCCAGCGCATGCGGGAGGCCAGCGCCGGGGGTGTCGGGCCGATGTGCATATCCGTCGCCGTCGGACGTCATCATGGATATGAGCCCCGATCACGAACCGTTCCGACACCAGCAGCCGACCCGGCGCTCGTTCATCGCGTCGGGGGCCGTGCACCTGGTCGTGATCGTGCTGGCCCTGCTCACTCAGGTCAGCGCCACGCCGCCGATCGAGTACGAGGTCGTGGAGATCAACCTCGTCTCTCCGCCGCCCGCAGCGACCGCCGAGGTCGTCCAGCCGGCCCGGGAAGAAGAGCTGGTCGTGGAGACACCGGTGACCGAGCCCGAGCCCGAGGAGGTCGTAGAGGACGAGATTCCGCCTCCACCCGAGGAGGAGCCCGAGCCGGAAGAGGAGCCGCCGCCCGAGGAACCCGAACCGGAAGAGGAACCGCCGCCCGAGGAAGAGCCGGAGCCCCAACCCACCGAGGACGCGCCGGTACCGGACCCGGATATGCCGGTGGAGGAAGCCGCTGCCGAAGAAGCCGTCGAGGACGCCGAGGAGTCGGGAGAGGACATCGACATCCGGGTCGCCGGCGTGCGCCGGGACTACCCGGCGTACTACAACAACATCATCCGCCAGATTCGTCGTTGTTTCCGGTGGCGGGGCGAAGGGAATCCAACCGGGATGCTCCAGTTCGTCATCCAACAGGACGGCACGATTCCCGATGGTACGATCGAGGTGGTGCGGCCCTCGGGAACGGTAGAATTCGACTTCGAGATGATGGGCGCCGTGGAGTGTGCGAGCGGTCGGCTGGGGTCCCTGCCCGATGGCTATCCGTTCCCCACGCTTCCCATTCGATTCAGCTTCGACCCCAACGCCATCCGGTAGGCGTGTGGGCGGCTCCAGCACGGCAATGCATGTGACGATCCTGGACACTGGAACTCTGGACGGCAAAGGACAGAATGCCTGAACACGGACGAAGAGGTGGGGCGGCGATGTGGACCGTGAAGACGAGCGGGACCCCGGTCTCCGGGAGCCACCGGATGCCGGCGACAGGCTTGCGGGCCGTCGGTCTCGCGGCCGCCGTCGTGTTGGCCATGGGAGGCACGTGGGAGTCTCTGGAGGCCCAGCAGCGGGACAGCATCCCCGGTGCCACGCTGGGCATGGTCTATGACGCGAGCTCCCTGGATGCGCTGGCCATCAAGCCCCTCGGAGCACGTTTCGGTGGGGGTACCGCCGCCGGACAGGTCGAGGCCATCCTGGCGCGAGACCTGAGGTACAGCGACCGCTTCGAGGTCATGGACTCCTTGCCGGGCGACGTGCTGGGCGAGGCCATCGATTACCGCCTCTGGGACCAGCTGGGTGCCACATGGCTGCTGAGCGGCCAGGTCGAGGGCAGCGGGGACGGGTACGTGCTGATCCTCGAGCTCCACGACGTGGTGTACAGCCAGCAGCGCCGGCGGGGTCAGTTCCCGATCCCGGAACCGGCGTCGCCCGATTTCCGCATGGCGGTCCATCGGGTCTCAGACGAAGTCGTGGAGTGGATCACGGGGGAGCCGGGCATGGCCGCGAGCCGGATCGCGTTCTCGATTCGGGGCGGCACGAACGAGGACGGGTATCCCGTCCAGGATCTCTATACGATCGATTCGGACGGCGAGAATCTTCAACGTCTGACCCGGTACCAGGACATCACCATGAACCCGGCCTGGTCTCCGGATGGGCGGAAGTTGGCCTTCGTATCGTACAAGGGTGGGGACGGAGCCAAGATCTACGAGCTGGACCTGGCCACGGGTCGGGACCGGAAGCTGGAAGTCGAGCGCTCGGGCACGTTCTTCGCCCCTTCCTACTTCCCGGATGGTGACCGCCTCGCCTTCGCCGTGGCCGGGAACCGTCAGAGCGGCATCTACAGCTTCGACCTCGCCCGGGACTGCTGTCTCGCTCGCATGAGCGGAGGCCGATACGAGGACCTGTCACCGACGTTCTCGCCCAACGGCCGGCGCATGGCGTTCAACTCCAACCGCCTCGGCACGGCCACGCCCCAGATCTATGTCATGCCCACCAACGGCGGCGACGCCGAGCTGGTGTCTCCGTACGAGTACGGTCGCGCAGGGTACTACACGTCTCCGGACTGGGCGCCCACGGGCGACCGGATCGCCTTCCACGGTCGCATCCAACGGGGACGCTACCAGATCCTCGTCGCGGATGTGAACGACCGGGGCAGTCGTCTCCGACAGCTCACGTGGGAAGGCAACAACGAGGATCCCAGCTGGGCTCCGGACGGTCGTCACCTGGTCTTCGTGGGGGAAAGAAGCTGGGGTCATGGACTCTTCATCGTCGACGCCGCGAGCGGCAAGCTGCGTCCTCTGGTCACGGGTCGGCAGGTCCGGGTCCCGGACTGGTCCCGAACCCTCGACGCGGACGCTCCGACCACGTTGCGTGGCGGCGGAGATTAGGGTATATGCGTGTAGGTTTTTTCGGGGGGCGACACAGGTCCCGCAGGCATCGACGGTGCGGCCCCAAATTGCTAGATTCACAAGCACTTGAACCGAACCGGGCCCAAAGCGGGCGAGGTTCACAGCGCACATCAGGCAGGAGACGGATGAGACTCCGGAGCTACGCACTCCCCGCGGTGATCCTCGCGGCCGTTCTGGCCGCGTGCAGCAGCAACGATCCTCCAGCCGAGCCCCCGGCACCGACCGGCCCGACGGCCGAGGAGTTGGCCCAGATGCGGGCCGATTCGATCGCCGCCGCCCAGGCGGAGGCCGCACGGCTGGAGGCCCAACGCCAGGCCGAGATCGACCGGCAGCGCCTGGTCGAGCGGGATCGACTGGTCGGCATCCTCGAACAGCGCGTGTTCTTCGAGTACGATCAGTCCAGCCTGACGCCGGCCGCCGAGTCCGCGCTCCGGCAGAAGCTGGACATCCTCCGGGACTATCCCCAGGTGCAGATCCGGGTCGAGGGCAATGCCGACGAGCGGGGCAGCACGGAGTACAATCTGGCCCTTGGAAGCCGTCGCGCCGCGGGCGTAGTGGACTTCCTGGTGGGATTCGGTCTGGACGAGAGCCGCTTCACCACCGTGTCCTACGGCGAAGAGCGGCCCCTGGTGCCCGAGAGCACCGAGGCGGCCTGGTCCCAGAACCGTCGCGCCGAGTTCGTGATCACGGCGGGGCGGGATTCGATCCAGCCCCAGGTGTCTCAGTAGGATGCACGACCGTTTGGCACTCAGGCGGCCGCCGGGGGACACCACGGCCCCGACGCGCGACCGCGTGTCCGCCAACGCGACCCGGGACGGCAGCCGCCGTCCCGGGTCCCTTTGGGTGGGGCGGCGAAGGCTGCTGGGGGCGTTGGCCCTGATCGTGACCAGCACGGCCTGTGCGACCAAGTCGGACATGCGGGATCTGGAGACGGAGCTCATGGACGCGATGCGTCGGCAGGAGCAGCTCATGCAGCAGATCCAGCAGATGGCCGAGGCGACCCAGGATTCGGTGGGCGCCAACTCCGAGGCCCTGATGGACATCCAGGGCAACACCAACCGGCAGCTCCTGGAGATCCAGGACCAGCTGATCACCCTGCAGGAGCTGGCGGGTCAGAGCCAGCGCAACCTGGCCGCCATGCGGGACCAGCTGGAGCGCCAGCGGCAGACGACCGCGGTGGTGGTGCCCGGGGCGGGGGCCACGGGCGCGGCGGGCGCCGACATGCCCGGCAGCGCGGACGGGGACGACAGTGACCAGGCCCGTCAGCTGTTCAATGCCGGCGTCACCAACTACGACCGGGGGTCGCTGGGCACGGCGCGGCGCGCCTTCCAGCAGTTCCTCCAGGCCAATCCGAGTCATGAGCTGGCCCCGGACGCCCAGTACTACCTGGCCGACGTCTCGGTCCAGGAGAACAACCTGGACGAGGCCATCGAGGCGTTCAATCGGATTCCCGAGCTCTATCCGTCCGCGGAGCGGGTGCCCTGGGCCGTCTACAGGGTGGGCCTGCTCCAGGTCGACCTGGGGAACACCGAAGAGGCGGTCGTGAGCTTCGAACGGGTGGTGAACACCCACCCGGACAGCGACGCGGCCGGGCTCGCTCAGGAGAAGCTCGACGAGCTCCGGTAGCGAACCGGGGCGTCCCGCCGGGTGGGGGACGTCTGCGGCGCGGCCGCCGAGCCGAGCGCGGATGGGCTGATCGAATGCGTTGTCCCCAGTGTGATTCGACCGAGAACCGGGTGGTGGATACCCGGACGAGTCGCGGAGGCCGTGCCGTGCGCCGCCGCCGGGAGTGCTCGTCCTGTGCCAATCGGTTCACGACCTACGAGTACGTCGAGGCCCGACCCCTCCAGGTACTGAAGCGGGGCGGAAGCGTCGAGGAATTCGACCGCTCCAAGCTCCTGGGGAGCGTACGCGTCGCGTGCGCCAAGCGTCCCGTCTCCGCGTCCGAGATCGAAGATCTGGTCAACGCCATCGAGGACGAGCTGTCCAGCGGAGCCGCTGTCGAGCTCGAGAGCGCCCTCATCGGCGAGAAGGTGATGCAGCGGCTCAAGCCCCTGGATCGGGTGGCCTATGTCCGATTCGCCTCGGTCTACCGGAACTTCCAGGACGCGGATGAGTTCCAGGAATTCGTAGACCAGATGAACGTTCGTGCCCAGGAGGAAGCCCGCGCCCGCACGCAGGTCGAGCTCCCTCTCGAGGCCGGTTGAGCCCCCTTTCCGACCCCGTGATGCCACAGGACCCGATTCAGCAACGCGGCGAAATGCCGTTCCTCGATCACCTCGAGGAGCTTCGTTGGCGCATCCTGTGGAGCCTGCTGGCCCTGATCGTGTGCTCGATCATCGGCTACCTGTTCGTGCACTACATGGGCGTGATGGAGCTGCTGATCCGACCGATCCGGCCCATGCTGAACGAGGGCAATCGGCTCAAGTACTTCTCGCCCACGGACCCGTTCTTCATCACGCTCAAGCTGGCGCTGATGTCGGGCATCATCCTGGCGTTCCCGGTCATCGTCTATCAGGTGTGGGGCTTCCTGTCGCCGGCGCTGGAGAAGCACGAGCGGCGGGTGATCATCCCTGCCATGTACATGGGGCTGGTCCTGTTCGCGGCGGGTGTGGCGATGGCCTATTTCCTGGCGTTGCCCCTGTCGCTCATCTTCCTGATGGGCTTCCAGACCGAATTCCTCGAGCAGTCCATCGAGATCGGCCGCTACCTGGGCTTCGTGACACGGTTGCTCATCGCCTTCGGTGTTGTCTTCGAGCTGCCCGTCGTCGTCATGATCCTGACCGCCCTCGGCCTGGTCACCCCGGACTTTCTTCGGTCGAAGCGACGACACGCCATCGTGGCCATCACGGTCCTGGCCAGCCTCCTGTCGCCAGGCGACGTCATCACGGTGACGGTGCTCTTGATGGCGCCCCTGATCCTGCTCTACGAGTTCAGCATCCTCCTGTCCTCGGTGATCTACCGCCGCCGGGAGCGCCACCAGCTCCAGGCTTCTACGGAGCCACCACCCGGGGCGGTCGAGGCAGGGTGATCGGAGTGGCCAGGGACACTGGGGTGACTCGGGCCGGGCCAGGCCGACCAGCCTCGCCAGGCACACACCCCGGGGCGCTGTTCTGCAGCCGTGGCCGATGGACCGGACGCGCGGCGAGTGGGATCCGGTGGGCATCGGCACCGATGGCGATCGTGTGCCTCTTGGCCGTGCCGCCTGGGCTTGGTGCCCAGGAAGAGCCTCCTCCTCCTCCCGACAGCTCGGCGATTGCCACGGACAGTCTTTCCGCCCCCTCGGATACGATTCCGCTCTCGCCGCAGGACTCGACGCGTCTCCAGGTCCTGGACCGGTTGAACCGTTTGTCTCGCCCCGTCGGCGTGGACTCGGTGGCGCTCCGGGCCATGCAGGACTCCCTCTCCCTCCTGGACCAGGCACAACGGCCGGGCGCGCCCCGAGCGGCGCAGGGTCGACCGACGGGCGGAGGCGGGGCGTCCGGAGACTCCATCGTCAACGCGTTGACGACGCTGCCCGGGTACTCGCTGACCGAGTACGTGGGAGCGGGTGCGCACCTCGATTCGGAGCGGACGCTGGTGCTCAGCGGCACCGAAGAGACCCAGGCCACGATCCGACGTCCCGAAGGCGAGATCCGGTCGGACACCGTGATCTACGATCCCAGGACCCAGCGCATGCGCACCGAGGGAGGTGAGGCCACGCTGATTCCCTCCCAGGGAGACGAGTTGGTCAGCGAGCGCCTGATCTTCGACACGAAGGAGCAACGGGGTACCGCCCTGGGCGCGGAGACGACCTACTCCCAGGGCGGCGAATGGACGGTTCGGGGGGATCTTCCCTCGGTGAACCCCGAGGTGGTGTACGGGAGCCAAGCCCAGTTCACCTCCTGTCAGGAGGACGAGCCCCACTACCACTTTCAGGCCGGCGAGGTGAAGATCCACGGCGGAAACTGGTTGGTGGCGCGTCCCGTCACGCTCTACTTCGCGGACGTGCCCGTGGCATGGTTGCCCTTCATCGCACAGGGTCTGGGAGACGGGCGGACCAGCGGACTGCTCACGCCCCGGTTCAGCGTGAACGACATCGTCCGCAACGACGCAGGCTACAGCCGCAGGATCTCCAACATCGGGTTCTACTGGGCCACCAACGAGTACATGGACGTGGCCCTGGGCCTGGACTGGTGGGACGACAACTACACGGCCTTGACCGGGACCTTTCGCTACAACTGGCAGCGACAGTTCCTGCAGGGCGGCCTGAACTACCGACAGTTCTGGCGCGTTGACGGCCGTCAGGAGCTGGCGTTCGACACCCGGCACTCCTGGCAGCCGGACGAGCGCACGCGACTCAGCCTCGCCGCCCGCTTCAGTTCCAACAACGACTTCGTGCGGGACAACACCTTCGATCCCCGGGAGCTGACCCAGTCCATCGACTCGAACGGCGGCCTGAGTCGGCGCTTCGACTGGGGCACCACGACCATCGGCGTGAACCGACGCCAGTTCCTGTCGGACGACCGGATCGAGACGACGCTGCCGACGGTCAACCTGTCCCTTTCGCCCTTGAGCTTCTTCGAAGCCCCACCGAATCGGTCGACCTGGTACAACAACCTGACCTGGTCGGGGGGCGGTAGCTACAATCGTTCGACGTTGGATCTGGCCGACGTGCCGGACTCCATCATCGCGGCGGAGAACCTGGTAGATCAGCTCAACACGCGGGCCAGCGCGAACTCGTCGTTCAACCTGGGTGCCTTCTCCTGGAGCCAGTCGTTCGGCTTCAGCGAGCGCACATTCCAGGGCGTAGAGATCGTGCCACCGGAGACGCCGGACACCACTGCGGCCCAGGCCCTGCTTTCGCCGATCCGGTACGACCGACGCTCGGGCACCGTGTTCGATGACGACCCCCTGTTTCAGGACATCTCCGACGCGTCGGTCAACTGGGCCATGAGCCTGGACTACCAACAACGTCTGATTGGATCCACCACCCTGACACCGGCGGTGTCCCTCTCGGGTCAGGCCGTGGCCGGGGACAAGCTGGCCGCTTCGATTCCAGAGGCCTCGGGATTCGTGTCCGCCCCGGTGCGGATCTCGGCAGGGGCCCAGCTCAAGACGGACATCTACGGTTTCTGGCCGGGCTTCGCCTCGTTCGAGGCGGTGCGGCACAAGTTCACGCCCACCTTCACGTGGGCGTACACGCCGTCCTCGACGCCCAACGACCTTCAGCGCGAGGTCTTCAACGTTGGAGACCTGACTACACGGAACGAGCTTCGGATCGGCCTGAACCAGACCTTCGAGGCCAAGCGGCGACCGCCGGATCCCAGCGAGGAGCCCACCCCCCGGCCGGCGGCTCTTCCGGACAGCCTGGCCCTGGCGGACACCCTGGCGGTGGTGGACTCGCTGGCGGCCGACAGCCTCAGCCTGGACCAGGAGACCGAGCCCCTGGACCCATTGGCGCCACGCCCCATGGAGCGGAGCAACGTCGTGAAGTTGCTGGCGATCCAGACCAGCGCCGTCACGTATGACTTCGTTCGGGCCGACTCGCTGGGCAGCTTCGACCAGGGCTTCGAGACCACCCGTCTGAGAAACCAGTTCAGCTCGGATTTTCTGCGGGGCTTCACGATCTCCGTGGAGCACCTTCTCTTCGACGACGTCCTGGTGACGGAAGGAGAGACAGAAACCCAAACTCGATCGTTCGACCCCCATCTGTCCCAGCTCAACCTGGGCTTCTCGTTGGGCTCGAACTCCGGGATCTTCCGAATCTTTCGGCGCGGCGACGACACGACCGGACCGGAGGAGCCCGACCTGCAGGACGAAGACCCCTTCGCGGTCCGATCGGGAACCGACGAGGAGGCCCTGATCCCGGGCCGCCCGGGTTCGGCGGAAGCCGCCCGGGACCGCCAGCGGGGGGCCGCGGACGCAGTGGGCGGATGGAACGCCAACATCCAGTACTCACTGGCTCGCCCCCGGGACGAGACCGCCGGACAGAAGAACCAGATGATCCAGTGGTCCCTCAACTTCAAGCCGACCCGGAGCTGGGACGTCAGCTGGCGGACGTCGTATGACCTGGAGGCCAACCGGTTCAACGACCACATGATCCGCCTGAGCAGGGATCTCCACCGCTGGGAGGCCAATTTCGACTTCAGGCAGACGACCACCGGGAACTGGACCTTCCGCGTCGCCATCGCTCTGATCGACAACCGGGACCTGAAGTTCGACTACAACCAGCGGGAGCTGGACACGTTCTGATCCGCGGCGGCGGTGGGACGATTCTGCCGCCCGCGCTGCTCCCGGCCCGGCAACCACCTGTCCCCTGGAAGGGACAACCCGGCCCTCCGTACCTCGAAAAAGCCAGTAATCATGCGGTGTTCCGTTTCGGTACGCCTCATGCAATCACTGTGGGCAGACAACCAACCACGGAGGCGGACGATGCGACGGTGGGCGATGGGATTGGCCGGATTGACGCTGCTGCTCGGTGCGTGCACACGAGAGGAGGGGGTGGTGGTGGTGGTGCCCGAGCCCCCACCGCCCCGAGCCTTGGAAGGGGTCTTCCAGTCCGGGGCCGTCATACTGACCTGGGAGCTGCACCCCGATTGGAACGGCGAGTCCTTCCGTGTCTACAGCAAGCGGGATACGGACGCCGACTTCTTCCGGATCGCCGAGGTGACGAGCTGTGCCGGGGGGGTCTGCACCTACACTGACGTCAACGTGCTCGAGGGCATCCGCTACCGGTACTTCGTCAGCTCGGTAAACATCGAGGGGCTGGAGTCACCGTCCCAGGAGATCGAGGTGTTGGTCCCGGTCTTCGATCCGCCCCCGGCGCCGGCGGGACTTCAGGCAGTGGCCCTCGACGGCACCGTCTACATCCACTGGGAGTCGAACGCTCGGACCGATCCGGACTTCTCCTACTACCGCGTGTATCTCGCGGATGCGGCCGGAGACGTGTTCCTGGGCGAGACCGATTCGGAGGGCTTCATCGATCAGCTCGCCACCAACGGGACCACGTTCTCCTACTTCGTCTCCGCTGTGGACGTGAACGGCGACGAGGGTTCGGTCAGCGTCACAGCGTCGGCCACGCCACGTCCGGATTTCCACGGTGAGCTGATCTTGGCCTACCAGGACGCTCCCGGTGCGTCCGGCTTCCGCTTCCAGGAGACCGAGTTCAGCGATCCGATCGTCGATGGAGATTCGCCATCTCGACACTTCCGCCTGGAGTCGGATGGCTTCACGTGGTGGATCGTGCCGGGTCCGAATGCCGAGATCCGTCCGGACGGCGTCTTCACGACCGCCCTGAAGTGCGGCGTGGCCGCCGACGCCGGCTGCCAGGACCTTCGCGTGGCACCGACATCCGGATACACGACGGCGCCCGCCTCGGTGGGGTCGGAGCTCACCTATGCCATGCGGGTGGTCGGGGACGACGGGCAGATTCACTACGGGGCGGTCCGGGTCGGGATCCTGGGCTTCGACCAGAACGACGCCGCCTTGATGATCTTCGACTGGGCCTACCAGCTCCAGCCGGGCAACCCGAGCCTGATCGGCGGGGCACGCTAGACCCGCCGGGGTCTTCAGGGGTGCGGGGCGGACGAGGCCGATCGGGCGGGAGACCGATCGGCCTCGTTTGGCGTGGGGGCCCAGCGTCAGCTTGTGTGCGGCGGGCGGCGGGCCCTATGTTGCCGAACGGAAGCCACAGGTGTCGCATCAGCCCAACGGTGGATCTCCTGCACCCTCCTGGTCGCCGTTCCTTCTCGCCACTGGCGAGCCGATTCCGGTTCCGTGTGCCAGCGTTCGTGCCGCCTGCCGCTCGCTTCCCGGAGGGCCCCCGAGCGGCCCCTGCGCGTCCCGGTTTCACCGCGGGGCTTGAGCCCGAGCCACAGCGGTCCGATACCGAAAGAATGGGGATGTGCCCCGACCATCCGATCGATCCGCGGTTCGCGGTGCGCCCGAGCGGTCACCCGTCCCGTACGTCCGTGCCGGGTCCGCGGTGCCCCGGACATCGACTCGTTCCTGAGAAGTGATGAACACCGAAGCCCTGAAAGAACAGGCTCGTCGGCACGAGCAGCGGGAAGAATGGCTCAAGGCCATCGAGATGTACGGGAAGGCCGTGGATCAGTTGGCCCACGACGATCAACCCGACCTGTCCCTGTACAACCGCCTCGGAGACCTGGAGGTCCGGGTCGGCAATGTCGAACGAGGGGTGGAGTACTACGAGCAGGCCATCGATCTCTACATCGAGGCTGAGCTGCCCAACAACGCGATCGCGATCTGTCGCAAGGTGGTGCGCAATCTGCCCACCCGGCACGCCATCTTTCTCAAGATGGGGCAGATCCGGGCGCGCCAGGGCTTCTTCACGGACGCCCGCACGAACTTCCTCGAGTACGCCGAGCGTATGCAGAAGGCGCAGGATCTCGAGGAGGCCTTTCGGGCGCTGATCGAGTTCGTCGAGCTGGCTCCGGAGGACATCGAGGCAAGGCTGGTCCTGGCCGGGCAGCTCGAGGCACATGAGCGCACCGACGAGGCGATCGAGCAGTACATCTCCATCCACCAGCGACTGACGGCCAAGGACCGGCTGGAGGAAGCCCAGGGGATCGAAGAGAAGGTCCGCGGGCTCGATCCGACCACAGTGATTCCGGGTCCCGAGCGGGCGAGCTCCGGCCCAACCGTAGGAGACGACGGGCTCGTCGGGTTCGAGACGACGGCCCTCGTCGAAGACTTCCCGATCCTGGAAGGCGAGCCGCCGGCCGGCGAAGAAGACGACGCGGTCGACTCGGGCGCATTCGAAATCGCCACCGATCTCTCGGACGACATCGACGCCGCCACGGGCGAAGAACAGACCGCGGACGAGCAGGATGAGACGTCGGCCTTCGACGGTGGGCCGTCGATGGCCTCCGAGTTCGCCGAGGCCCCGGAAGAGCTCGACGCCGGGACAGGAGCGGAGACGGACAGCGTGGAGTCGGCGTTCACCGATCTCGGGCTGGCCGACGCCCCGTTCGAAGTCGAAGGCGATACCGCTCGAGCCGACGACGAGGCCGAATCGGACGCCGTGTTCGAGGAGGCCGCCTCGGACGCGCCGCTTGCCGAGTCCGCGTCGGAGGATGCGTTCGGCGTGGCCGAGGGAATCGCCGGGGGCTTGGGCGAGCCCCAGGACGACATTTCGGAGGACCAGCCGTCCGCGGACGCGGCTGCGGAGATACCGCCTGCCGATCTCGCGCCCTGGGCCGTGGACCATCCGTTGCCTCGAACGCCCGAGGCTCCCGACGTCGTCGAGGAACCCGCCGGCGCGACCGATTGGGATGACGGCACTCTGGGACCGAACGACCCCTTGCCCCTGATCTCCTTCGAGGACGAGACCGACGTCGCCCCGTCCGAGGAAGAGGGCCTGGGGGCTGCGGACTTCGGCGTCCGGGACGACGAAGGCACCCGGGACCAGGAACACCTGGAGCCGGTGGGGGAGATCGAGGAGCTCGAAGCCGAACTCGTCGACTTGGGTGCCGCCGAGGGGTCGGCAGCAGTGGACGCAGAGCCAGTCGCCGATCAGGGGCAGGACCTGGTCGCGGCGTTGCAGGCGCAGCTCGAGGCCGATCCCGGGAACGGCGACACCTGGCTCGCCCTGGCCCAGGAGTTCTTTGCCCTGGACCGAGGCGAAGAAGGCATGATGGCGGTTGATCAGGCCATCCAGCGCTTCGACGGTGCGAACGACCATGACGGGCCGATCCGCGCCATGCGCACGCTGGTCGATCGGGAGCCCGACGTCGTGGACCACCGGCAGCGCCTGGTGGAGTTTGCAGTCCGGAAGAACGACGCGGACGTGCTCACGTCGGCCTACCTGGATCTGGCGGATTGCCTGGTGCGGAGCGGAGACGGGGAGCTGGCCCGGGGCGTGTACCAGCAGGTCCTCCTGACCGACCCGGACAACGCCGCGGCGGCGGCCGGGCTCGGCGGCCTGGAGGAAGCCCCCGTCGCACCTGCCCGGGAGGTGGCGTCGTCCGAGGACTACGTGGACCTCGGATCGCTGATCCTGGACGACGAGGAAGAAAAGACCACCCGGTGGAAGGTGGCGGCGGAGGAGCCCTCGGGCGACGAAGAGGCGGACTTCGCGAAGATGCTGTCCCAGTTCAAGGACAAGGTGGCCGAGAATCTCGAGGCGGACGACCTGGCCGCCCACTACGACCTGGGTACGGCGTACAAGGAAATGGGACTGGTCGACGAGGCGATCTACGAGTTCCAGCAGGCCCTGCGGGCCGAGTCCGATCACCTGCCCACGCATGAGCTTCTGGGGCAGTGTTTCATGGAAAAAGGCCAGTTTGAAGTGGCCGTCCGCTCCATGAACCGAGCATTGGATTCGGCGACAGAGGTGGAAGACGAGCTTCTGGGGATCTACTATCAGATGGCGCGAGCGCACGAGGAACTCGGGAACAAGGGCGACGCCCTGGAGTTCTACGAAAAAGTGTTTGCGCTGGACATCAATTTCCAGGACGTCACGGAGCGCCTGCGGGTTCTCCGGTAACACCACAGGGACGCTCGAAGCCATGCAGGAAAGCCCCACCGCGCCAGCGCGGTTGGTCGAGCCCCGTTTCCACAGACGGGGGCGATGACCAACCCGGGAATGATCTCGCGGGCTGCGCCTCGCGGCCTCGCGGAGATCCAGGCACCCGTTCGTGAACGTCTCGAGGGGGTGCTCGACGAACTGCGACGCATCGTCGTTTCCGACTTCGATCAGGTGGAGGAGGTCAACGAGTATCTTCTGCTTATGCGGGGGAAGCTCTTTCGACCGACCCTCCTGCTGCTCTCCAGTGAAGTCGGCGGGACACCCGACGACAACGCGACGACGCTCGCGGCCGTGGTGGAGATCGTTCACCTGGCCACCCTGGTGCACGACGACGCGGTGGACCACTCGGCCCTTCGACGGGGCCAGCCCACGGTCAACGCCCTCTGGACGCACCAGGTCGCCGTGATCATGGGCGACTACCTGTACAGTCGAGCGGTCTCCGAACTCGCCCGACTGGGGACGGTCGAGGCCCTCGGGTCCCTGGCCCGGGCATGCAACGCGATGAGCGTGGGCGAGATGCGAGGCCTCATGTCCTACGACGGCCTGGAATTCGGCGAAGACGACTACTACAGGCTCATCGCCGCAAAGACCGCGTCACTCCTCTCGACCGCGTGCGAGATGGGGGCCCTGGCGGGAGCGCCCCAATACCGCGAACCCCTCGCCCGCTTCGGCCACAACCTTGGCATGGCCTTCCAGATTGCCGACGACCTGCTCGACTACACCGGGACAGAGGCACAGACGGGCAAGCCCACGGGTCACGACCTGCGGGAGCGCAAGGTGACGCTGCCGCTCATCGGAGCCCTCCGTCACGCCACCGAGGCCGAAGCCGGCCAGGTGCGGCGGCTCTTCACCCAGGTCGATCCGAGCACGGAAGACATCGAGGAGATCATCGAAATCGTGGCACGACGTGGCGGGTTGGATTATGCTCGTGCCCGTGCGTCCCACTACGCCGACCTCGCCGAGGTCGCTCTGGATACCTTGCCGGACGGCGAGGCTCATGAGGCCTTGGCCGGCGCTGTGGGGTATGCAATCGGACGAACTCGGTAGTTGGTGATCCATCTACGACCCGTGCGCCTGACATGCTGAACGAAACCCGCCGCAGAAGCGCGAGTCGCTTCGCCTGGACCCTGGTTCTCGGCTTGTTCCTGGGCGGGCTCTTCACCAAGCTGTCCGAGTTGTTTCTGCCCGACAGCGCGGCGCGTGACTTCCTGACCACGTCCGTCGCAGCCGCCATCGGGCCGTTTTCTATCGATCTCGTTGCGGTCGCGTTCACGATCGGGCCGCTTGTATTCACCCTGAACGTGCTGACGCTGGTGGGAATCGCGATCGTCGCGTTCGTGGTGCGCTCCTGGATCTGACCGCGACGGCTTCGGCCGCGGCGATGGGAATCAGGGGCCCACGCAGGAGGTAGTCATCATGCCTTTCGGACTTGGTGTCGGAGAGATGATCCTGATCTTCATGGTCGTCTTGCTGCTTTTTGGAGCCAAGAGACTTCCCGAGATCGGATCCTCGCTCGGAAAAGGGATTCGTGAGTTCAAGAGCTCCGTGCGGGAGATCGAGGGCGAGTTGAAGCGCCCGGATCTGCCTCAATCACCTCCGCCGGCGAACCACACGTCGACCGAGGAAACGGATGGAGAGCCCAAGAAGCTGTCCGGCGGCGTCGAGTAGGTCTGACCCCGGCCGGCGTACGGAGGCCGGTGGATTTCAGGGGGTCCTGTCCGGCGACCTGGCTTCACCGGAGAACGCGGAGAGGGGCCGGCGACCACGTGTCGCCGGCCCCTCCGCCGTCCCTCCTCGTTCCCTCGCCCGGGCGCCCCGGGCCCGGCGTCAGAACACCGCCGGGATCTGAACCTGGTCCTCGTCCGCGGGCTGGAGCACCACGTCCCGACGGTCGACGATCCGGGCGTTCTCCCGTAGCGCCGCGAGCCACTGCTGGAGGCGGTTGCGTTCGATCTCGGTCTGCATGGCCACCCGCTGGGCTTCCTTCTGCCCTGCCCAGGCCACGCTGTCGGCCGAAGCCTGCTGGATCGACTGGATCACCACCACGTTATTGACCGCTTCGACCGGATCGCTGATCTGACCCTGACCGAGGCCGAAGGCCGTCCCGATCGCTTCGTTGGACCGGCCCAACCCGGCCACGAAATCGGTCCGGGCAAAGAGCTCGGTGAGCCGCAGATCGTACCCGGTCTCGGTGGACAAGACCTCCAGGTCCTCGCCGGCCCGGGCCCGTGCGGTGAGATCGGTAGCCAGGGCCATGACCTGTTCGACCTTCTTCTGCTGCCGGAGCGTCGACTCGATCGCCGGTGAGGCGTCCTCGAGGGGCAGCGTGCCCGCCTCTGTCATGGACACCAGCTCCATGGCGTAGAAGGCCTGCCGGTTCTCGAAGACCGGGCTGACCTCGCCGGGGAGCGCCTCTTCCAGGGCCCAGTCCGCGCCCTCGCCCACCTGGCCGGGGCCCGGGACGAAGGGGAAGGTTTCGGAGACCTGAACGTCCTGGACCTCGAGGCCGACCTCGGCGGCGGCGTCGGCCAGGGGCATCGATTCGCCCAGGGCCTCCAGGGAGTCCGCCAGCGTGAGCAGCATGATCTCCGAGTCGTCGGTGCGGTCCACGGTGATCAGGATGTGGCGCGCGCTCGCGGAGTCCGCGCTCCGCTCCGTGACCTCGAGGAGGTGGTATCCGAAGGAGGTCAAGACTGGACCCTGGACCTGCCCGAGAGGAGCGTCGAACGCCACGGAGTCGAACGCCGCGACCATCTGGCCCCGGCCGAATGTGCCGAGCTCACCACCGGCGGCGGCGGTCGCCGCATCCTGCGAGGACCGCTGGGCCAGCTCGGCGAAGTCGGCACCCGCCCCGAGCTCTTCGAGGATGGCCGATGCCTCGTCCCGGGCCGCGGCGGTGTCGGCCGCCAGCGGGGCCTTCTCCAACACCGCGATCTTCACCTCGGCCGTGGCCGGGATCGCGAACTCGTCCTCGTGAGCGTCGTAGTACGCCCGAATCTCGGCCTCCGAGACCGTGATCTGATCGTCGGCGACGATCAGGTTGGGGTTCAGGAGCAGGAAGCGAACCTGTACCTGCTCGTTGCCGTCACGCCACGTCCGCCAGAGCTCCGCGTCGGGCACGTAGATGCCGGAGGCGACCTGTTGATACAGCTTCTGCTGGGTCAGTCCGTCCCGGTAGTAGAGCTCCAGCTGAAGAAGGAGGGCCTCGTCCAGGCTGGGGTCGTTGAGGAACGACTGGTACTTCTGAAGGTCGAACTGGCCGTCCGTCTGGAAGGCCGGGCTGCTTCGGAACTCGGGCGGCGGGCTGAACCGAGCCGCCTGCCGGACCTCTTCGTCGGTGACGATGATCCCGCGGTTGGACAGCTCGTTCCGGATCAGCGCCTGGTCGATGAGCTGATCCCAGGCCGCGTCGTCGATCTCCTTGCTCTGCTGTGAGGTGACCGGCTCTTCCTGGGACTGCTGCACCTGGTCATACAGGTTCTGACGTGCCGCGACCCAGTCGTTGTACATGATCGGCGTGCCGTCGACGCGGCCCAGCTCACCGAGACCGCCGGCGCTCTGGCCGGTGATATCCATGCCCCACTCGAACACCATGAGCGCCACGAAGGCCAATGCCGTGATCAGCATGATCCACTTCGTGTTCTGTCTCATCTGGCGCATCACCATGACCAACGACTCCCGGGCTTGTTCTGCTTTGGCAGCTTCGACGCTTCTCGTTCGGCGAAATCCAGACGGCCCCGCACCGGGAGGCCGAGGGGATCTCGACGCCGGCTGAGGCCGTGGGATAGACCCAAAAAGCTAACGTCAGGGGCGGACCGTCTCAACCAGGCAGGGCCTTCAGGGTGTACGGCCCCGGGCCGGGGCCCTTTCCGCTCAGTCCCGCGGGGGCGGAATCGCCGTGGTCGATCGGACCGTGGCGGCACATGCGGGGGGCGGCACGCGCTCCGCCGGGGCGAATGGCGCCGGGGGTCCGTGTGCCGGGATCCCGGGCGAATCTCGTGGGCAGCCAGGTTGAACCGGCCGGTGCCGCAGAACCTTGGGAGCCTGAAAGCGCTTGCGTTGACAGGGTTTCCGGCGACTCGGTATTTTGCTGGAACGTTTGAAGTCTCCAGACTTCGCCCTGCCTTCCCCAACTCAGCGTAGGGGCCTGTTGAGCAACCTGGAACGGCACCAATGCAGGGCCGCGCCCTTCACGGACGCGCCGCCCGACCAGCCGCGGGGACGACATCCGCGCTACCCCGTTCCCAGCTTTCCGGCTCCTCGGGTGCGTGTCCGTGACTGATTCTCTAGAACGCGAGATCCACGAGCTGCGGGCGCTCTATTGGTCGGAGCGTGATCCCGAGGGGCGGGGGTTCGCACCCCTGGCAGACGCCTATCGGCGGGCCGGCAACCTGACGGACGCCCTCGAATTGCTGCGGGATGGACTGGACCGCCACCCCGACTTCGCCTCCGGGCACGTGGTCGCCGCCAGAACGCACCTGGCTCGGGGCGACGCGGATGCGGCCATGCTCTCGCTCGAGACGGTCCTGACCCTGGACGAAGAGAACACCGAGGCCCTGTCGGGTCTCGGAGATCTTCACCAGGAGCAGGGCAGCCTGAACAAAGCCCTGGCCCTCTTCCAGCGCCTGTCCGTCGCAGTGCCCGGGGACGATGGCGTCATGGATCGCGTTCGATCGTTGAAGGACCTCGTGGAAGGAGCTGCCCACAGCGAAGCGGAACCGATGGGCGAATCGGACCCGGAGATCGTCGCGGAGGAAGCTGCGGTCGAGGAACTGACCATCGTCTCGGAGGAGGGTGCGGTCGAGGACCTGAGCATCGGCGCGACCGAGGGCGTGCACGAAGATCCGGGCATCGTGGCGACGGAGGCCACACTAGAGGACCTGGGTGTCGTCGCGGATGACGGCGCCCTCCCACAGCCTGGGATCACCGAGGCAGAACCTGCACCCCAGGATGCGGACCTCGTCGAAGGAGAGGGTGGGCCACAGGAGCCGGACTTCGTCGAAGAAGAGGACGACTTCCAGCCCGTGACCTTCGATACCGGTTCGCCGTTCGGGAGCCTCGCCGGTGAGCCGGAGACCGAGCCCGTGACCCTCGACGAGCTGGCCTCGGTCGTGGACGCGCACGCGGCGCCGGTCGAGGAGGCCCTTCAGGCGGCAGGCCTCGACGAGAGCGTGGGCGAGATGGACTGGCACGTTCCCGACGAAACCCTGCTACTGGAAGAGCTGGCCGAGGAGGAGCTGTTCACCCAGACGTTGGGAGAATTGTACGCCGACCAGGGATTGACCCAACGAGCCATCGAGGTGTATCGCCATCTGGTCGAAGCCGATCCGACCGACATCGAGCTTCAGAGCCGCCTGGCCGAGCTGGAAGGACTTCCGCCTCCGGTCTCGCCTCATACCGAGAATGCCGTGGAGACCGAGCCCTTGGAGCACCTGGAACAGGACCCGCACCCCCCATTGCCCGCGGAAGCGGACCTGGACGCGTTGGCCGAGGACATGGTCCAGGCGCCAGAGGACGCCGACGGCCTGGACACCCCGTTCGCCTGGCCCGGCACCGAGTCCGGGGATCAGGTGGCGGAAGACGGGCCGTCGATCGGCGACCAGCTGGCCCAGCTGCTGGCGTGGACGCCGAGCGGCGCGGTGCCCGCATGCCTGCCCATCGAGACGCTGGCGCCTGAATCCGACGAGACCGCGGCCCAGTCCGCCCCGGGGGCCGACGCGGGGCCCGTCGTACCCATCGAGTCCCTGGCGCCGGACGAGAAGGGCGAGGGAGGAAGCACGGGGAAGGTGGCAGAGTTCCAGGATTGGATGAAGCGGTTCCAGAAGTGAAGATCGCCGTCATCCACGGTCCGAACCTACGCCTCCTCGGGCGCCGGGAGCCGGAGGTGTACGGCTCGGCGACCCTCGCCGACATCAACGAGCGTCTCGGGGTCCTGGCCAACGACCTCGGTCTGGAGCTGGACGTCTACCAGTCCAATTCCGAGGGAGCGATCCTCGACCACCTGGAAGACGTCGCGGAAGGGGCGGACGGCGTCCTCATCAATCCGGGCGGACTGACCCACACGAGCGTGGCGCTCAGGGATGGGTTGGCGGCCACGGGCTTGCCTCTCGTGGAGGTGCACCTGTCCAACGTGCACGCCCGTGAGCGGTTCCGACGACATTCCTACGTAACCCCGATCGCGGTGGGGGTGGTCGCAGGCTTCGGCCCGTCTAGCTATCTTCTTGGGCTTCGGGGCCTGGCGGCCCATCTCGAAAGACAACAAAACGACTGACCGAGGTTCGGACGCGATCGATGGCAACGACCGCTGATTTCCGTAACGGCATGGTGATGAAGATCGACGGGGAGCTCTGGGCGATCACGTACTTCCAGCACGTGAAGCCCGGGAAGGGGGGCGCCTTCGTACGAACGAAGCTGAAGCACGTCCTCTCCGGACGGGTCGTCGACAAGACCTATCGGGCGGGCGAGAAGGTGGAGTCCGTTCGCCTCGAACGTCGACCGGTCACCTACAGCTACACCGACGGCGACCTGTACCACTTCATGGATCAGTCGTACGAGATGATCCCCATCTCCGGCGATCTCATCGGCGAGGACCAGCTCAAGTACCTCAAAGAGAACATGGAGTGCGAGGGCCTGGTGCATGACGGAAACGTCATCTCCGTTGAACTGCCCAACTTCGTCGAGCTCACGGTGCAGGAGACCGAGCCTGGCGTCCGAGGTGATACGGCCCAGGGCGCGACCAAAGCCGCTACCCTCGAGACGGGCGCCGTCGTCCAGGTGCCCCTGTTCGTGGAAGAGGGCGACGTGCTCAAGGTGGACCGACGCGAGGACAAGTACCTGACCCGGGTGACGGCATGATCGACCTCGATTTCATCGAAGGCCTGATTCGGGCCATCGACCAGAGCGGCCTCGACTCGATTGAAATCGAGCGGGGCGGCACCCGCATCCGCATGGCCAAGAGCCCCAGCGGATCCGTGGTCGCGGCTCCCGCCGTGGTGGCTTCGGCTCCCGCGGCTTCGGTCGTCGCACCCGCTCCCGCAGCGGCACCGTCACCGGAGCCACCGTCCGCTGCGCCCGAGGCCGCCCCGGACGCCGCGCCGGAGGCGTCCAACCTGGTGGAGATCACGTCGCCCATGGTCGGCACCTTCTACCGGGCACCGTCCCCGGACGCTCCCGCGTACGTACAGGTGGGAAGCCGGGTTGGCACGGGCGATACGCTGTGCATCATCGAGGCCATGAAGCTCATGAACGAGCTCGAAGCCGAGATGTCCGGCACGATCGCCGAGGTCCTGGTCGACAACGCCGAGCCCGTGGAATACGGACAGCCGCTGTTCCGCATCGAGCCGGCTTGATTCGGCCGAGACCCTTCCAGAACAGCACCATCGCCGGAGACGGTCCTTGTTCCGCAAAGTCCTGATCGCCAACCGGGGCGAGATCGCGCTCCGGATCATCCGGGCCTGCCGCGAGCTGGGCATCAAGACCGTGGCGGTCTACTCCGAAGCGGACCGGGAGTCGCTCCACGTCCGCTTCGCCGACGAAGACGTGTGCATCGGCCCCGCACCCGCGGCCGAGAGCTACCTGAACGTTCCCAGGATCATCTCGGCCGCCGAGGTCACCGGGGCCGAGGCCATCCACCCCGGGTATGGGTTCCTGGCCGAGAACGCCGAATTCAGCGAGATCTGTGGGCGTTCGGACATCGTCTTCATCGGTCCCACCCCGGAGCAGATCCGGGCCATGGGAGACAAGGCCACCGCCAGAAGCACGATGATGGAGGCGGGGGTCCCGGTGGTTCCCGGGACGAAGGGTCTGGTGGAAGACGAAGAGGAGGCTCTGCGTGAGGCGGAGCGCATCGGTTTCCCGGTCATGATCAAGGCGTCCGCCGGGGGTGGCGGCAAAGGCATGCGGATCGCCCTCGACGCCGCCTCGTTCACCCGCCTGCTTCAAGCGGCCCAGAACGAGGCCCGGGCTGCGTTCGGCAACGGGGCCGTCTACCTGGAAAAGGCCATCATTCGTCCCCGGCACGTGGAGTTCCAGGTCTTCGGCGACCGTTTCGGCCGCGTCATGCACCTGGGCGAGCGGGACTGCTCGATCCAGCGCCGTCACCAGAAGCTCATCGAAGAGGCGCCGTCCCCGGCCCTAACGCCGGAGTTGCGCCGCGAGATGGGGTCTGCCGCGGTCAAGGCGGCCCAGGCCATCGACTACGTGGGCGCGGGCACCGTGGAATTCCTGCTGGATCAGGACGGTGGGTACTACTTCATCGAGATGAACACCCGTATCCAGGTTGAGCATCCGGTCACGGAGGTCACCACCGGGTTCGATCTGGTCAAGGAGCAGATCCGGGTGGCGGCTGGCGAGGCACTGAGCTTCCCCGACATCGAGGTTGCGCACCGTGGGCACGCCATCGAGTTCCGGATCAACGCCGAGAACCCGGCCCGGAACTTCGCCCCTTCGCCGGGACAGATCACGACCTTCCATCCTCCGGGCGGACCCGGCGTCCGCCTGGACACGCACCTGTACTCCGGCTACAAGGTGCCCCCGTTCTACGACTCGCTGCTCGCCAAGCTGATCGTCAGCGGCAATACCAGGGAAGAGGCCATCGTGCGGGCGCGAAACGCCCTGGAGTCGTTCGTCATCGAAGGCGTCGACACGACGATCCAGTACCTGGAGAGCATCACCGAGGACGAAAGCTTCGTCTCCGGTGACGTCGATACCGGGTTCGTGGACCGCTTCGTCATCGAGGAAGACTGACCGCCGTGCGCGCGAGCGTGTTCACCAGCGCCGCCGAGGTGGAACCGACGGACGTGCAGGGACGCACGGCCGTGGTCATCGACGTGATCCGAGCCACGACCACCATCGTCGAGGCCCTGGCCAACGGTGCGACGGCCATCTACCCCACCCGTTCCACCGAAGACGCCCTCCGACTCGTGGGCTCCCTGGGCCGGGAAGACACGCTCCTCTGTGGGGAGCGAAAGGGGCTCATGATCGAGGGTTTCGACCTGGGCAACTCGCCTCGGGAATTCGACCGGGACCGGGTCGAGGGCCGGGGCATCGTGCTCAGCACGACCAACGGCACCCAGGCCTTGGCCGCCGCTGCGGGCGCCGACCGGGTGCTGGTCGCCGCGCTGCTGAACCTGAACGCGATCGCCAAAGCGTTGAAGGGCACCTCCGACCTCGCCATTATCTGTGCAGGCAAGGAAGGTGCGTTCTCGCTGGACGACGTGATCTGCGCCGGACTGCTGCTGGAGCGTGTCCTCGAAGCCGATCCCGAGCCCGCCACGCTCAACGACGCGGCCAGGGGGGCCCTGGCCCTGGCCGAGCACCTGGTGCCGGATCGGGACCTGCTTGCCGACACGGCGGCCGGCCAGGCGCTGGTCGAGATCGGTCTCGAAGCCGATCTGGCCCTCTGTGCACGGCAGGACGTGCACGACCTGGTACCCGAGATGCAAGACCGGACCATTCGATCCGCAAAGGCGGTGGCGTTCTGACCAAGCGCAAAGCCAAGCCAAAGGCGAGCTCCAAGCGTTCTCCGTCCAAGCGGACGACGAAGGGGCGCAAGTCCGGATCCACCAAGCCCATGCTCACGGAAGAGCAGCGCCGGGAGATCCTGGCCCTGGGTCTCCTGGCCCTGTCCCTGTTCCTGTTGTTGTCGCTGATTCCCCTCGAGCTTTTCGGCGGCGGCTCGGGCGAGTCGTTCCCGTCGGGCAACGCCATGGGCGTCCTGGGGGGCACGATTCGCGCCCTGTTGACTTCTGCGGTGGGCGTGGGCGCGATCTTCGTGCCGGTGCTGGTGGCCCTGGGGGGCCTCCGGGTGGCGAGGTGGGCGGACTCGGGTTGGACGCTGCGCATGGTCGTCCTGGCCACGGGGCTGCTCGGCCTCGTACCGCCCCTCGCGTTCGTCCTCGGGTTCGTGCCGGGGCTGACCGGGTGGTGGGGAGAACAGGTGGGGCGGGCACTCCTGTCCGGCATCGGCTTCATGGGCTCGTTGATCCTGCTGGGATTCGGCCTGCTGACCCTATCGGTGGGTACGCTGGGCTGGAATCCGATCAGAGGGGCGTTCCAGGCCGTCAAGACGGTGGGAGCCGGAGCGCGGCATGCCTGGGACGGACTGATGGAGTCCTTCTCGCTCATCCGAGGTGCCGTTTCGGATCGCGTTCTGGCGATGCGCCACGCCAGGGCGGCCGGAGAGACGGAGTCGATGGCAGCGGACGTGGAGCACGAGGCCGCGCCGATGATCCCCCCCGCCATCGCTCTGCCGGACCCGGTGGACGAGGCGCCGGAGCCGGGGGTGTCCGATCGCCCGGCGCCTGACCTGCCCGACCCGGTGGTCCCGAGCGTGGGCCTGCCGCCCCTCGAGCTCCTGACCCAACCCGAACGCCAGAGTCGGGCCGGGATGGAGCGAGACCTCGAGCGATTGGGTCACGTGCTGGTCGAGAAGCTCCAGACCTTCAACGTCGAGTGCACCCTCGGTGGGCGAACCACCGGTCCCGTCGTGACCCAGTACGAGGTGGTCCCGGCGCCGGGCGTCAAAGTGGGAAAGATCGCGAACCTGGATGCGGATCTGGCGTTGGCGATGAAGGCAAAGAGCATCCGGATCGTAGCGCCTATTCCCGGGAAGGGCGCGGTCGGGGTGGAAATCCCCAACCCCAAGCCCGAGGTGGTCAACCTGCGCGAGATCCTCGACGCGAACGCGTACCAGCGCACCAAGGCCGTTTTGCCCCTGGCCCTCGGCAAGGATCTGACCGGTCAACCATTCGTGTCCGACCTGGCCCGGATGCCCCACGTCCTCATCGCCGGGGCCACCGGGGCGGGGAAGTCCGTCTGCCTCAACACCATCATCACCAGTCTCGTCTACCGGCACACTCCGGAGACGCTCCGGCTGCTGCTCATCGATCCGAAGATGGTCGAGCTGTCCACGTACGCCGACCTGCCCCACCTCCGACATCCCGTAGTCACGGATCCGACCGACGCCGCCGTCGTCCTGAAGTGGGCGGTGTTGGAGATGGAGCGGAGGTACGCGCTGCTCAGCGAGAACGGAGTGCGCTCCATTGGTGAGTTCAATCGGCGGGTCGAGAGTGGGACGACGCTGCGCCGGGTGGAAGCAGAAGGGCCGGAAGGCGATCCCGATCGTTGGATCTACGACGACGGGCCGCTGCCCTTCATCGTGGTCGTGGTGGATGAGCTCGCGGATCTCATGATGACGGTCCAGGGCGAGGTGGAGAAACCCCTCACCTTGCTGGCTCAGAAGGCCCGGGCCATCGGGATCCACCTGATCGTGGCCACCCAACGCCCTTCCGTGAACGTGATCACGGGCTTGATCAAGGCCAACTTCCCCTCGCGGATCGCGTTCCGGGTGGCCTCCAAGACCGATTCCCGCACCATCCTGGACCAGAACGGGGCAGACGCGCTGCTGGGCTATGGGGACATGCTGTTCCTGCCCCCCGGCACCAGCGAGCCCATTCGCGTTCAGGGAGCGTACATCCCCACCGAGGACACGGACCGGCTCACCGGATGGTTCGCGGCCCACACCGCCCAGGCCCTGGAAGAAAAAGAAGATACCGAAGGCGCGCCCCCGGCCGAGCCCGACATCCTGGAGATGGTGCGATCCAGGGAGTTGGACGACGCCGCCGACGCCGCCCAGGAGAGCGCCGGCGACTGGGACGAGCTGTTCCGGGCCGCGGCCGAGGTGTGCATCCAGCAGCAGGGCGGGTCCACGTCGCTGCTGCAGCGGAAGCTCCGCATCGGGTACGGCCGCGCGGCGCGGATCGTGGACCAGCTACACGAGGCCGGTGTTCTGGGGCCTCCAGACGGGTCCAAGCCCCGGGAGGTCCTGATTGGCCATGACGGGCTGGAGCTGTTGATTTCAGGCCGGGACGCCAGCGATCCCATGCCCTTCTGACGGGGCCCGGAGGCACGTGGAAGAGGGCCGGATTGTCGGGAACGGCCCGGAATCGACCGTGTATGACGCACCGACCCGGCACCCGCCGCACCGCACGCCGCTGGAGGCCATGCGCACCGTCCCGATCGTCATCGCCGTTCTCTTCGCTCTACACGCTCCGGCGCCCCGGCCGCTGGTGGCCCAGGACCCGGATGCGTTGGCCGTGCTCCAGCGGGCCGGCGACACCTACGCGAGCCTGTCCGGACTGTGCGCCCACTTCGAGCAGGTCATCGAGGTCCGGCTTCTCGGCGAGACCCGTGAAAGCCAGGGTCTGATGTGCCAGCAGCCGCCGAACCATTTCTTCATGGAGTTCAGCGAGCCCGCCGGCGACCGGGTCGTCGCGGACGGCGAATACCTCTGGGTCTACTATCCGTCGACCGACGACAAGCAGGTGTTTCGTGCCGTTCTCGCCGGAGGCGGTGGGGGCCTGGACTTCCACCGGGAGTTCCTGGCCGACCCCGGCGAGAAGTAC
>CAJIAX010000331.1_pt1 | contig 35702 bp, 24 predicted proteins | sample 9199251 | NCBI WGS metagenome assembly CAJIAX01 (sample SAMEA7708287, study PRJEB35096) | sediment metagenome | biome: marine neritic benthic zone biome [ENVO:01000025]; feature: sediment [ENVO:00002007]; material: shallow marine sediment [ENVO:03000034] sea grass bed [ENVO_01000059] ... | reverse complement strand
CGTCGCCCCGTCGCCCCCACCCAGGAGTGCGATTGTCGCGATTGCCCGGCAATGGGGCAATTCCGCGGGCGCTGGGCGGAGCGCCTGACCGGTATCATCGGCCGGCTGTCGCACGGCGAGTGTCCGGTTGAGACACCCGGCGTCCCGATTCCGAACGAAAGCGTCCGCACCGTCCACACTCGGACAGAGCTACCTAAACCCATTTTCTGCAAGAACTTATGTAGATGATATCCGATTGGCACGGAACTTCCCATACAAGCAAGCTGTCCGCGGGACGCGAACGGGGGTTCGATCTCGGGACGAGACCGGCAGGGGCCGGTCGTTCGCCGGTGGACGGCGAAGGGACGACGGGACGACGACGGGTGGTGGGGAGACGATGAAGATGCGGCACGCTCGTAGGGTTTTGTGGGGTGGGGTGGTGACGGGGGTGTTGGCCGGGGCGGCGCTTATGGCGCCGTCCACGGCCCATGCGCAGGACCCCGACTGGGGCGTCCACCGGGCCGAAAAGATGGAGGCGCAGGCGAGGGGCCTGGCCGATCAGCGCGAGGAGTGGAAATCCGCCACCTGGCTGTACGAGCAGGCGGCGTCCGTCCGTCCGATCGGGGATCCGGAGGCAGTCGTGGACCTCCATTGGGCGGGGCGGCTCGCGTACTACACGGGTGATCTGAAGCGATCGCTCCGCGCCCTCGAGGCCGCCGGCGAGCGGGCCATGGAGGGTGGAGACGTGCTCACGGCGGGCACCTTGTTGATCGATGCCGCATGGGTCGCGTCCAAGCTGGGCAGGAACGAAACCGCGACGAAGCTGGTTCTTCGTGCAGAGCGGACGGTCGCGGTCTCCGTGCTGTCGGACGAGGTCCGCAACACGGTCCTGAACCGGATCGACGAACAAACGAGTGCTGTGACCGTCGCGGCGGATTTCGCCGACGACGTTGAGGATCTTGGGCCCGGGCAGTAACGGGTCTCTGCTGGATGGGTGGTGTGGAGGTGAGGTGAGGCCGGCAGCGGTACCGTAACGCCGGGTCCCACTATATGCCCTCGGAGTCTTTGGACTTCGGGGGCTTCTTCATCTTCGGGCCATCCGCGCCGGGGAACTTCGGGTGCAACTCACCGGAGCAGCTCCCAGAAGCCGACCGCCAGGACGACGACGCCCACGCCCACCTTCACCACCACCGAACCGGCCCTGGCCAGGAGCACTCCCCAACCCACCCGACCGGCGGCCCCGGCCGAGCTGGTCTCCAGTAGCGTGACCAACGCCGCTCCAACGAAGGATCCCACGAATCCGGCCAGAACGGAACCGATCAGCGGAACGGGCATCCCCACGATCAGGCCCACGAACCCGCCCACGATCGCGCCCCAAAAGGCCCGCCGGGACCCCCCGTATCGGGTACCGAGCGACTTCAGGATCCAGAACTCTGCGAGCTCGGCCGCCGCGGCCAGGATCAGCACGGCGATCCAGGGCCCCCACCCCACGGCCCCAAGAGCCGCGGCGCCCAGCAGGACGATCACCATGAACCAGACGCCCGGAAGCCCGAACGGGATGGTGATCAGGGCCATGGCCATGGCCACGACGGCGAGGATCGACAGGGTCAATTCCATGTGTGCAAGCTCTGACCCGGCTCCCGGGCCGTCAAACGGCCAGGGTCGCGACTCTCTACGCCGCGAGGACCGGTGCCGGCCGGATCGGACCCCTTTTCGCGGCTCCCGTCGCGGCAGCACGTTTCGTCCGATACCCTGAGGCATGAGCCCGTCGGCCGAGCCCACCCGCCCTCCACGCCCCGTTCAGGACCGAAGCCGGTGAACAGCGTGCCCGCCACCTCCTCGGACTCGGTGGAGATCGCCGTCCGCCGGCTCGATCGGGTCCGCTCCCTGACCCGTCTCCTGGACAGCTCGATCCGGATCCCCGGTACCGGTCGAACGATCGGCCTCGACCCGCTCATCGGGCTTGTGCCGTGGCTCGGCGACGCGATCGGAGCGACCCTCTCGGCCTGGCTGGTTTGGCAGTCGGCCCGTCTGGGAGCCACGCGGGCGACCCTCGTCCGCATGCTGTGGAACGTGGCGGTCGAGACCCTCCTCGGCGTCGTGCCCCTGGTGGGAGACCTGTTCGACGCGACGTGGAAGGCCAACACCCGCAACCTGTCGCTGCTCGAGCGGCACCTCGCCGACCCGGTGGCCACCCGCTCGGCCAGTCGCCGGTTCTGGGTGGTGATCGCCACGGGCGTCGTGGGGAGCCTCGTGGGCATGATCCTGGTGTCCGGATGGATGCTCGCATGGGTGCTGCGGGCGGTGGGTCTGCTGTAGCAAGAAAACGTCCCCGGGAGCTCGGAAGCCCCCGGGGACACCGCCTGGCCGGACGGGCAGAGCCCGTCGGGTTCGGGGAGGTCGCCTAGTACCTTGCTGTCGCCGATCCTGCTGGCTCGAGCCACCCACCTGAGGGGGAATTCAGGTCGACCAGACGGCTAGCGTCGATTGGTTGAGGCTGTTGCCGAGCCGCCACTCGACCACGTCGCCGGGGTTGATCATCACGGTGCCGGTGCGGTGCGATGCGCGGGATCCGATGGGATCGGCCAGCAGTTGGAGCTGCTGACCGGCGTCGATGGCCGATGCGGGCAGATCGAAGAACTGCCCCTGCTGGGACCGTACGGTGCCCAGACGAATCCGCGTGGCGCCCCGGACCGCGAAGATGTCCATGTCCAGGAAGTTGCTGTTCTCCACGTACACCTGGACGGGCTGTCGCTCCGGCGCCGTGACCTCGGTAAACACGCCCGCCTGCTCCTCGGCTTCCTGGGCACCGACGGCCGGCGCGGCCACCACGAGGCCCGTCAACAGGGCAACGGTCAGCATCGTTTTGTTTCGCATCGTTCCGCCTCCTCGTCATTCGTCGTCGCCGGTCCGAGCCATCGTGGGCGCTTGGGACCGATCCCGGCCGGGGGCGCGCCCCATGAAGGCACCGCGTCGCAAGTTGCGGGGTCGGCCCCCCGCCGGGTGAATGGTTCAACAGCGGGCAGTCCCGACCCGTTCCCATGTTCCCGAATGTTCCCGTGTTCCCCCTTCCGCCTCGACCCGCTTTGCGCCCCATAAACTATTGACAGTCATCAACATGCGGCGCCCTGGCGATCGGATGTCATGCCCAGCGACGGATCCCACTCCGGACAGGAGTTAGATTCAACGCATGTCAGATCTGACCGATGCAGTGCGCCGCGCGATGGTCCTGATGACCCTCGCAGACCGTCGGGTCGTGACGTCCGAAATCCAGATGATGTCCGACGTCTATGCCCGGCTCTTCGGCGTGCCCCTGACCCGCGCCGCGATCGATGCCGAGATGGACTCGATCGAACGGGATCGACCGACCCTGGACGAGTTCCTGGACGAGGCTGCGGCTGCCTTCGACGAAGAGGAACGCAGCACGATCCTCCGGGCCGCGGCATGCGTGTCCATCGCCGACCATCGCCTCCACCGGGACGAGAAGATCCTCCTGATCCGGGTGGGTACCCGCCTTGCCCTGGGTCCCGAGCGCATCGCGGGCCTGCTGTCGGAGGTGGCGGAGGAAGACGGCCCCTTCAGCTGAGACACCGTGCGATTCCGGGATCGGCAATCCCGGATCGCTCCACTCCCCGGGTCGGTAGCCGGGGACAACCATTCGGCCTATCCGGTTGTCCTAGTATCGGTTGACGGCATCGGCCGGAGCTGGCACACCCCCTGCATTTCCCGATTCCGGATCTCACCCGGACCGGTAGGCCTCGGATGGACTCAGGATCTCCCATGGATCGACCCCGCGAGCGAAAGGGCACACCTTTCACGCGCCGGATCGCGTCCCTTGTCCGCACGGGCGCGCTGCTCGTCGCCGTCGTGTGTGCCGTCGCCGCGGCCCCGGTGATCTTCCTTTGGTTCTTCATGCCCCAGACGGACATCTCGTCCGCTGCGGCCGACTCTCTGGTCGTCGCCAGCGCCGAGCTCCCGCTCCGCGTGGAACGGGTCACCTTCGCGTCCGGCGTGACCCCCATGGCCGGGATCTTGACCCTGCCTTCGGGCCCGCCTCCCCACCCGGCCGTGGTCGTGGTGCACGGATCGGGTCGGCAGACGGCCGAGGGCCTCGCATGGATCGGGGAGTCCTGGGCCCGGTTGGGCTTCGCGGCGCTGACCTACGACAAGCGGGGCGTGGGAGGTTCAGGAGGCCAGTACCAGAGCGTGGGTCCGGACAACAGCCCGGAAGTCATTGCCACCCTGGCTGACGACGCCCTCGGGGCGGTCGGCTTCCTGAGGGCGCAGCGGGACATCGACCATGGCGCGATCGGGCTCGTGGGTCTGAGCCAGGGCGGGTGGGTCGCGCCCCTGGCGGCCAGCCGATCGGACCGGGTCGCCTTCCTCGTGCTGTATTCGGGACCCACGGTCAGCGTGGGCGAGGAGATCTACTACTCCGACGTCGCCGGAGACGATCAGGGCCAACCGTCCGGACTCTCCGACGCGGAGTTGAGCCTACGCCTCGCTTCGTTCGACGGCGTACGGGGCTTCGACCCCGTCCCGGCCCTCGAGCGGCTGGACGTCCCGGCCCTGTGGCTTCTCGGTGCCCGTGACCGGAGCATTCCCGTCCCTGAGACCGTCGACATTCTCGAACGGCTACGGGCATCCGGACGCCAATTCACGTACCACGTCTTTCCGGACGCGGACCACAGCCTTCGGAGCACCGACACCGGAGAACCGGCCGACTCCTGGCCTGTGGTCCAGGCCTGGATGGAGTCCGCCGGGCTCCCTTAGGTCGTTGCGGGCGGGCTTCCCTCCCGTCCTACTCGGTCCGCAGTGCCTCCACGGGATTCACCCGACTGGCACGCCGGGCGGGCACGAACGCCGCCATGGCCGCCACCAAGGTCAGGAGCACAGGGATGGCTACGAACGTGGCGAGGTCGACGGTGCTGACTCCGTAGAGGAAGCGGGACAACAGCCAGGTAACGGTGGCCGACAGGCCCATACCCAGGATTCCACCGATGATCACGAGGCGCATGCCACTGCCCACCACCATCCGGACCACCTGCTTCGCGTCGGCGCCCAGGCTCATGCGAATGCCCACCTCCCGGGTCCGTCTGGAGACGGCGTAGCTCACGACGCCGTACAGGCCGACGCCGGAAAGCACCAGCGCCAGACCACCGAACACGGCCAGCAGCATGGCCGCCATGCGGGGCGCGTAAAGGGGAAGGCCCAGGTGCTGGGTCATCGTCGTGGCGTCCATCATGACCAGATCGGACCGTGCTTCCCGCATCGTGCTCTGGAGCTGGCCAAGAAGCTGGGCCTCGGGCAGGGACCCCCGGACCATGATGTACATGATTGGATTGTAATGCTGGAGGTCGTGGAAGTAGACGTACGGCCGGGGCTCTTCGCCCAGTGTCCTGACCTTGGCGTCGCGGGCGATCCCGACGACCCGATACTGCTCTCCCCGGCGCTGCAGGGTCTTCCCCAGACCGTTCTCGCCCGGCCAGAACTCCCGCACCATGGCCTCGCTGACGATGGCCACGGGCTCGGAATCCTCGGTATCGGTAGCGAGGAAGCCGCGGCCCTGCACGAGGGGCACCTCCAGGACGTCGAAGTAGTTCAGGTCGACCTCGGCGAAGTCGATCTCGAACGTTTCCAGTCCGTCGGGCGGGATCGTGCCCTCGGGGAGAATGTCGGACGTCTGGACCCCGAAGCCCAGGGGCGCACGGTCGAACGCGGTGACCTCTTCCACACCCGGGATGGATCGGGCCCGGTCCATCAGGTCCCGCCAGACTGCCGGTCCTTCCTCCGGCCCGATGAGGCTCATTTCCAGGTTGGGCCACACCATGGCCGCTTCGCTCGTGTCGAAACCGGGGTCGATGGCCTGAGCCTTCTGAAGGCTGCGCACGAACAGGCCGGCGCCGATCAGCAGCACGAACGAGAGGCTCACCTGAGCGATGACCAGTCCGTTGCGCAGGCTCCACCGCCGCTTGTTGCCGGTGGCGCCCCCCGACTCGTCCCGGAGCGTGGGCGCCACGTCGGGCTTGGTGGACTGGAGCGCCGGAATCAGCCCGAATAGGACACCCACTGCCACCGCGATCCCCAGGGTGAACAGGAAGACGGACTGGTCGAGGCTCAGGTCCAGGTTGAGCGGCAGTGGGATGGGGGGCTGGAAGCTCAGGACCAGGGCGAGCGTCCACCTGGCGAGGAGCAGGCCGGCCGCCGCACCCATCAACGAAAGAAGAACGGTCTCCGTCATCAGTTGGCGGATCAGGGTGCTCCGACGAGCGCCCAGGGCCAGCCGGACGGCGATCTCCTTCTTCCGATCCTCGCCTCGGGCCAGGAGGAAGCTGGCCAGGTTGGTGCACGCAATCAGTAGCACCAGACCCACGACCGCGAACAACAGCCCGGCGATCGGCACGAGCGCCTTGTCCACGAACGGATGCAGCGAGACGTCCTCCGAGGAGAGGGCCGTCATTATGCGCCGATCATTCGTATCGGGGTACGTCTCGGCCAAGCCACGGGAAAACGTCGCGACCCATTCAGCGGCCTGCTCGGGCGTCACCCCGGCTCGGAGCCGAGCCTTCATGAACAGGGAGCGGCTTCCCCGCCGCTCGAGTCGGGTGCCGCCGAAGGTGCGGGAGACGTGGTCCGCCATCATGGCCGGCACGTAGATCTCGGGCATGATCCCGGGCCACATGCCCCCAAAGCCCTCCGGCGCCACACCGATGACCGTGTAGGGCCGGCGGAGAATGCGAAGGGTCTTGCCTACGACGTCGGGATCGCCGGCGAACGCTCGCTGCCAGAAATCGTATCCGATGACCACCACGGGGTGTGTGTCCGGGGTTCGGTCCTCGTCCGGTGAGAACGTCCGGCCGATCACCGGCCGGATGCCCAGCATTTCGAAGTAGTTCCCCGTGACGACTTCGCCCAGGGTCATCATGGGCTCGCCGCCATCGACCTCGGTCTGTGCGAACGTGACCGCATACGCCGCGACGGCCTGGAAGACTTCGCCGCTCTCGTCCCGAAGGTCGTAGTAGTCGGGGTAGGAAGCCGTGGAATAGGGGTAGCCGTCTTCCTCGCTGGTGTAGACCTCCACCAGCGTCGCCGGATCCTCGACACCGGCGCCCTTGAGCAGCAGGGTGTTCACCAGCGTGAAGAGCGCCGTGTTGGCACCGATTCCCAGCGCCAGGCTCAGGACGGCCACGGCGGTGAACCCGGGGCTCGCGAAGAGCCGCCTGACGGCGTACTTGAGATCCTGAGTCAGGATGTCCATCTGGTGTCGTCCTCCCTTGCCCCCACCCGGTCCCGAGCCGCCCGAAAGGGCATTCCCCAGCCAGCGCGTGGTGTCGTAGATGCGATGTGTGAAGCCGGCAAACGCGCTCCGGAGCGCCTGTCCCCGGAGCCACGCCCGAGCCGCCCGGGGGCTTCGAGCCGGGCGGACGAACGCCTCGTATTCCTCCATGAGGTCTCCGAGGAACGGCTCCCTGTGGCGGGCCGGCAGCATCCGGCTCAGGAACCGCAGCCACAGGGGCGGCGGCGTGGGAAGGAGCGGGCCGGAGGTCATGAATCGATCCCGGCGGTCCCCTCGAACCCCGCCCACATGGCAGCGAGCATCTGCCGCTGCGCCTCCAGCGCCCGCTCGCCCGCGGGCTCGAGGCTGAAGTACCGGCGGCTCCGCCCTCCCCGCTCGCCAGTCGGTGCGCTCATGCTCGACCGCACCAATCCCCGGTCTTCGAGCCGGTCCATCGTGGGGTAGATCGCCCCCAGCGACACGGGGCGTCCCGTCCGCTCTTCGATCTCCCGTCGCATGGTCACGCCGTAGGCGTTGTCGCCCAGGCGCATGACCGCCAGGAGCAGGAGGTGTTCGAATTCACCGAGGCCTTTTCTCATGATGCGTTCCGGTTGCGGGTCGCCGAGGAAAGGCCCCGCGCGGGCCTCTCGTTCGCCGTGTCTCCGCCCCTGCTCTGGGTGGCGAACGTCGCATTTGTCCTAATGGGCAGGACAAATCGTGCGCATTAGTCCTGCTTTTTAGGAGTAATGGCTCCCTCGGCACTACGGGAGCGTCCGTCAGAGGGTTTCAGGTCGCCGAGGCATCGCACCGTTTAAAGGCCGTTTGCCGCGTCCGATCGGGTCCGAACGTGCCCATCGGACCCTGGCGTCGCCCGGTCTCGGGGCACATCATGGACGCGCGTGAACGGCGGCTCCGAAGCACCTTCCAACCAGTCGGTTTCGTTCCGGACACCGTCGTTCATCCCGTCTCTCCAGAGCAGGGTCCGGATCATGGCCGCACCGTACTTCACCCCCGCCCTCTTCTCGTTTCTCCGTGACCTGGCCGCGAACAACAATCGGGAGTGGTTCGCGGAGAACAAGCCCCGCTACGAAGCGAACGTGAAGGACCCCGCCCTGCGCTTCATCGCCGACTTCGGTCCGCGCCTCAAGAAGATCAGCACCCACTTCCGGGCCGACCCGAGGGCCAACGGTGGATCCATGTTCCGGATCTACAGGGACACGCGCTTCAGCAAGGACAAGTCGCCGTACAAGACGTTCACCGGCATCCAGTTCCGCCACGAGTTGGGCAAAGACGCCCACGCACCGGGCTTCTACCTCCACCTCCAGCCGGGCGAGGTGTTCGCAGCGGTGGGGAGCTGGCACCCGGACTCCTCCGTCGTGCGTGCGGTCCGGGAGAGCATGGTCGAAGACCCCAGGGCGTGGCGGCGGGCCACGGGCAAGAAGTTCACGGACACCTTCGCTCTCGAAGGCGATTCGCTGAAGCGCCCTCCCCGAGGCGTGGATCCGGAGAACCCCCTGATCGACGATCTGAAACGCAAGGACTACATCGGGGTCACTCGGCTCACCCAGAAAGCGGTGGTGGCGCCGGACTTCCCGGAGCAGCTCGCGCAGACCTTCAAGACCGGGGGAAGTCTGGTTCGGTATCTGTGCCGCGCCATCGACGTCCCGTACTGAGGCTGTCGATCCCGGTCGACACCACCCGGAAAAGGAACGCCTCGTCAGTCCGGGTGCGAAGGGCGTGCGTACGGCGAGGCCGCGGCCCCGACCTTCTCAGGTGATCAAGTCGATCAGTCCGTCCCGGATCGCCTGCCAGAAGATCATGAAGAACGGGGCGAACTCCGGTGTCTCGTACTCGACCGCGCCGACGTCGGGCCCTCGATCGTCGTCCGGCTGGTTGCTCCCGTTGATCACGAACGTGTTGGCGAGGAAGCTCGTGATCGCCTGCCCCACGCTCTGTTCTCCCGACGCTCGGTCCTGCTGGCGGATCGACAGGTCCGAGTAGGCCACCATGACTTCGCCGGAGGCCCCGCCCGGTCGGTAGCGGATGTCCACACGGGCGCTGTCCACGGTGCCGCCCGTTACCCGGATGCCCTCCAGGTCCGGGAGAATGGCGTTCACCGCCCCGGCGTCGAAACCCCCGATGTCGGCGAAGAAGAACATCGTCGGCGCCGGCCCGAGCAGAGGCAGAGAAGCCCTCACGCCCACGGGAACCGCGTTGAACACACGAGTCTGGGCCTCGACCATGGTCGGGCCCCGCTCCGCGGCCAGGACCGGATCGTTGGTCAGGTTGGTGACCGACGCACGGAGGTCGGCGAACGTCACCGAACCGGGGCGGACGCTCTCGGGTCCTCGCTCGGCGTAGGTGATGTGCCCTCCCGCCACCTCGATCACGTCCACGGACAGACCGGTGGGAAGTTCCCTGATCACGTCATGGGGCATGGCGGGAGCCGAGGTTCGGGGTGCCTTGGATCTGTGCTTGTCCGACAGGATGTGCATCGTCAGTGAGTCGACTCGCACGGTGTCCGCAACCGCGTCCAGGTCTTCGAACAGGCGTCGCCACTCCAGCACCACGATCGAGATGGGACCCGCCGACAGCTCGACCCTGTCTCCGTCGGGTCCGGCGCCGGCCAGGAATTCGGTCCGGGTCTGGCCCGGCGTCAGCGTCACGTGCTCGAGCCCGAACGTGCCCGACGAATAACCCGCGGTGACCGACCCGATCTCGACCCGCTCGTCCTTGTCGGTGGAGAACTCCATGCCTTCCATCTCGAATCGGACGTCCCGGGAAAAGAGGAAGCGCTGGCCAGACAGCGTGTCGGTTGCGTCAACCAGGAGGTCCTCGAAGGTCAAACTGAGCCCCCGGAGCTGCTCGGTCAGGGGGGCCTGGGTCTGCCCCTGGTCGCCGCGGCGGAGCGTGACCAGCGTCACGTTCACGTCCCGAATGGCCACCTCGTCGATCTGGATTCGGGTCAAGGCTTCGGTGACGGCCTCCAGAGGGGCCGAGGCGGCGTCTCCGGCCTCCGACCGAATGGGGTCCGCTTCACCTTCGCCTTTACCGGCACCCGGTGGGCCGGGGTCGCCTGCGCCCACCGGCGGGCCACCGGGCCCCTGCACGCTCGGGACCGACCGTTCGGCGATGATCACGCCCAGGCGCGGGGCTTCGACGAGAAACGAGCGGGCCTCCAGGTGCCGGTCGAATACCAGGGGCCAGAGTCGAGCGCCGTGGATGGAGATCTCGGTAAGGTCGCCGGAGAACCGTACGGCCCGCCCGCCCTCCTGCAGAGGCTGGGGTCCGCCGAAGTCGGTGGGCCGGAGGCGGACGCCCTGGACCTCGAGATCACCCGTCCAGGGCGACACCTCGACGTCGTCCACCTCGATCCGGTATCGGCCCTGGGTTGCCGGCCCGATCGCCCGATTCATGACGTCGGCCAGATGCTCCGCGTCTACGATCTGCTTCACCAGCGCGGTGGCTCCCACGACGCCGAGGACCGCGGTGCCCGCAACCGCCCAGAAACCGATGAACGCGCCCTTCGCGGTGACCTTCATCAGTACTTGATGTCGCTCCGGCCTACGGTCATGCCGATATGCCCGACCCTTCGACCCATCGTCCAGAACTCGCCGCTGCCCGCGGTCATCCCGTAGAAAGGCACTCGGCTCACCAGGAGACGGCCGTCCGCGTCGCAGACGCCGTCGTGCACGGTGGTCGCGACGACATCGGCCAGAAAGATCGTGCGGCTGGGCGGTACCTCGATACGGTCGAACACGCGGCACTCCACATGGATCGGCGACTCCTCGACCGTGGGCGCGTCCGCCACCGCCCCCTGCCCCGGGGTGAAACCCGAGAGCACGTATTTGTCGTCCACCGTGGACGAACTCATGTCCACGCGGTCGAACGCCTCCACCATGGACGCCGTGGGTACGTTCAGCACGAAATCGCCGTGTTCGCCTACCAGTTCACGGGCCACGTGTTCGTGACCTGGCGCGATTCCGACTTGAGGCGGATCGCCGTTCACCACGAACGACCAGACGACCGAGATGTGATCGGGATCGCCCGCACCGCCCCTTACGGTGAGCAGCACTGCGGGTACCGGGGGCAGCATGGGGCCAGGTTCCGAAAGAACGATCCGGGACGGAGCCACCTGAGGGGACCTGGGCAGCCCGCCCAGGCTCGTAAGGACAGCAGTGGCGGCTCCAGCCTGGAGGAACCGCCGTCGGGTGACCCCTGGCTGCGTTGCTTCGGGTGTTGGGGTCGTCGCCGTGGGCGACGCTCCGGATCTCTCCGGCCCTGATTGCGGCGCCATCGAACCACCTCCATCGGGAACGTAGCGGGGACGTCAGACTGGTCGGCCCGGACACGGACCGTCAAGCGCATGGCGCGGTTATCTTGCTCGCAACCGGATACGACGGGCACGCTCCGACCGAAGCGCGGCGCCCTCGGTCCGCGATACACCTCGACGGCTTTCCCGACCACCCGCGAAGCAAGCCCATGTCCGACCACACGACTCAGGTAGCCCGTGAACTGAACCTCGGCACGGACCAGGTTCGTGCCGTTGCAGGCCTGCTCGCGGGCGGCGCCACCATCCCGTTCATCGCCCGCTACCGAAAAGAGGCGACCGGGTCGCTGGACGAGGTCGCCGTTGCGGCCGTGCGGGACCGCGTCGCCCAGCTCGAGGAGATCGACAAACGGCGGGCAACGATCGTGGAATCGCTCCGCGAGCGAGGATTGCTGAGCGGCGAGCTTTCCGCTCGACTCGCGGCTGCGACCTCCCTCGCCGTGCTCGAAGACATCTATCTCCCCTTGCGCCCCAAGCGGAGAACCCGGGCCACGGTCGCGAGAGAACGCGGACTCGAGCCTCTGGCCGACCTTCTGTGGGCACAATCCGGCGGGCCCATCGACGTGTCCCGTTACGTGGACCCGGCCACGGGCGTCGAGGATGGCGACCAGGCGTTGGCGGGGGCCCGTGACATCCTCGCCGAACGGGTCAGTGAAGACCCCCGGGTCCGGAGCGAGCTGCGCGACCTGTTCACCCGCCGAGCCGTGCTCACCTCGAAGGTCGTGAAGAAGAAGCGGGACGATGCGAGCAAGTTCAGGGACTACTTCGAATGGAGCCAACCGCTGGGGCGCACGCCGTCGCACCGGATCCTCGCGGTCCTTCGGGGCAGCAACGAAGGGCTGTTGCGGGTCCAAGCCCGTCCGGACGAGGAACAGGCCCTCCTGCGCCTTCAGAAGCGGTTCGTACGGCGGAGTGGCTTCGCGAGCGACCAGGTCCGCGAGGCCCTGGCGGACGCCTACAAGCGGCTCCTGCTACCGGCCCTCGAGCGTGAAGTCCTCAAAGACGCGAAGAAGACGGCAGACCAGGAGGCCATCCGTGTTTTCGTGGCCAACCTGGGTGAGCTGCTCATGGCGGCGCCCCTCAGCAAGCGACGCGTGCTGGCCGTCGATCCTGGATTCCGGACCGGCGGCAAGGTGGTCGTGCTGGATGTCCAGGGAACCCTGCTCCATCACACCACGGTCTTCCCCACTCACGGCGAACGGCAGCGAGACCAGGCCGCAAGCGTCCTCAGGGCCCTGCACGAACGCTACGACGTGGAGGCGGTGGCCATCGGCAACGGCACCGGCGGTCGGGAAACCGAAGCATTCGTCCGAGACCTGGACCTCGGAATTCCGGTGATCATGGTGGACGAGAGCGGCGCCTCTATCTACAGCGCCAGCGAAGTGGCCCGGGCCGAACTTCCGGATCATGACCTGACCGTGCGAGGAGCGGTCTCCATCGGGCGTCGGCTTCAGGATCCCCTGGCCGAGCTGGTCAAGCTGGATCCCAAATCGATCGGCGTGGGCCAGTACCAGCACGACGTGGACCAGGCCGCGCTCAAATCGGCGCTGGACGACACCGTGAAACGTTGCGTCAACCGCGTGGGCGTGGACGTGAGCACTGCCAGCGCGTCGTTATTGACGTACGTGGCCGGGCTGGGCCCTCAGTTGGCACGCAACATCGTGGAATGGCGAAACGCCAACGGAGCCTTCCGCAGCCGCCGGGACTTGATGAAAGTCCCCAGGCTGGGCTCGAAAGCCTTCGAGCAGGCCGCCGGCTTCCTCCGGATCCATGATGCGGCGAATCCGCTTGATGCGTCGGGAGTGCACCCGGAGCGGTACGCCCTGGTCGAACGTATGGCTCGGGACCAGGGCGGTACGGTGGCGGACCTGCTGGCCGACCAGAAACGGCGGGATTGCGTTGACCTGTCCCGCTCCGTCGCCGACGACATCGGTCTCCTGACCGTGACCGACAGTCGGGACGAGGTCGCCCGACCCGGGCGCGATCCCCGCCCCCCGTTCGAAACGTTCGAGTTCGCGGACGTCCACAAGATGGAAGACCTGGAGCCGGGCATGGTGTTGCCGGGAATCGTCACGAATGTCACCGCGTTCGGCGCGTTCGTCGACGTGGGCGTTCACCAGGACGGTCTGGTGCACGTCAGTCAACTGGCGGATCGGTTCGTCCAGGACCCCCACGAGGTGGTGCGTGTCCGCCAGAAGGTCCGCGTGAAGGTGCTGGACGTGGATCTGGCTCGGAAACGGATCGGGCTCTCGATGCGGAGCGACTAGCCGGCGCCGAAGTCTCCTGGCATTCGAGCGACGGACTGGTAGCAGGCGAGACTTCGGCCACGCACCACTAGAACCGGGACGATCGAAGCCAGATGTCCCGGCGGGCCCAGACGTCCTCATAGGTCTCCCAGACCAGCATCGCCTCGTCGTCCTTTCCCTGAGCCTCCAGCGCCTGGGCGAGCCCGAACAGCGACCAACCGTTGTTCTCGTGATGCTCGAGCTGCAACACGTACTGCTCCTCCGCCTCGGCGGGCCGGCCCGCCTCCAGCAGCACAGCGCCCAGCACCTGCCGCACCGGAATCGGCCACGGCTCGGGTTCGTCGTAGTTCAGGTCGTCCATCACCTCGGCGGCGTGGGACAGCACCTGAATCGCCTCGTCGTACTCCCCCGCGGCCGCGTGGATCTCGCCCACCAGGACTCCCTTGGCGATGACCATCAGGTCGTGCTGGGTGTGGCGGCGGAAGTTCCACGCCATCGTGTCCGGCGTGCTCTCGATCACCTCGGCCATGCGGTCGGAGTACCAGCGGGCGCTGTCGGGCTCGCCGGTCCGAAGCAGCGCCATGCCCCGGCTGAAGTCCAGCATGGCCTCCTGCCACCGGGTCTGGCGCTCGAACCGGTCCTCCGCCTCGTCATCCTCGTGGTCTGGCGGATCGACCTGCCAGGGCGTCTCCGTGATCTCCAGGACCTCGTCCCAGCGGCCGAACCGCACCAGGGTTACGGGCACGTAGAACCAGGACCCCTCCGTCAGGTCTGCCAGGTCCCGGGACGCCTGCAGGGCCACCGCGCTCTGTCCGTCGAGCCAGGCCCCGAAGAGCATCATATGGAGGTTGTGGGTCGGGTAGATGCCGGGAGGACCCCCGTAGGCGTGGCGCTGATCGGTGTGCCAAGCCTGCTGGTTGGCCGTCACCGCGTCGCCGTACCGCCCGATGTTCATGTAGATGTGGGACGGCATGTGATTGATGTGGCTGGCTCCGGGGATCGCGCTGCCCAGATGGTCCGCGCAGGCCTCCGCCTTCTCGGGATGCGGCCCCGCCTCCACCAGGTGGATGTAATGATGGCAGGCCCCGGGGTGCTCGATGTTCCGGGCCAGCACGCTCTCCAGCACCGCCATCATCTCCGGCGTGCCGGGCTGAGGCTCGCCGTCCTCGGTCCAGAACTGGCGCGGGGCCAGGAGCATCAGCGCTTCGCCCAGGAGGCTACCGGCGTCCAGGTCGTTGGGGAACCGGATCACCACGTCCCGCATGGCGTCGGCGTAGGCGCTGTCCAACTGGGCACGGTTGTCCTCGGTCGGCACCTCGGCGTAGCGCTGGGCCATGGCCTCGATCAGCGCCTGCTCCACTTCGGTTCCGTTGTGCCGCAGCTCCATGGCCCTCTGGATCGCCACGTAGGCCCGCTCGCCCTCTTCTATGGACATGCCCGAGTTGAGGTACGGACCCTCCGCCCACGCTTCACCCCAATAGCACATGGCGCACTCGGGGTCGTGGCGCTGGGCCTCGCGGTACGACGGCAGCGCCTCGAAGTGGCCGTAGGCGAACGTCAGCTGCTTGGCCTGATCGAAGTAGGCCTGGGCCAGGGGCGACGAGGTGGTGATGGGCCGGGTGTGGGGACCCAGGTTGCCGTAGAGAGGCACGCTGTCGTTGGCAGAAGTCAGGGTCGCCTGGGTAAGCGCGGTGGCCTCCCCGGTCAGGGAGCCCAAGACCAGGGTCGCAACTGCGAGGGGGACGATCCTGCTACATCGAATCTTCATGCGCCAACTCTCTCACGGGGGTTCGCTACTGCCGGTGTGTTATGTGCTGCCGCCACTGCCGGTGTGCTATGTGCTGCCGCCACCGCCGGTGTCGAGCACCGTTCCGGCGGGAACGGAAGGTACAAGGGAGAGGGCGGTGGGGCAGGAGTCAATCCCGGGCCAGAACGCGAACCGGATCCGTGGAGACGGCACGCAGGGCGGGGATCCAGCTGGCCGCCAGGGAAGCGACCACCACCATGGCGGCGCTCACCACCAGGGTCAGAGGGTCGTGGGGCGCCACTCCGTAGAGCACGGGCCGCGCCAGTCGCGCCAGCACCAGCGCGCCGGCGCCACCGAACAGCAGGCCTCCCGCCACCAGCACCATCCCCTGACGCAAGACCAGCCCCGCGACCCCGGCGGGGCCGGCGCCCGTGCTCAGGCGCACGGCGATCTCGGTAGATCGCTCGCCCACCGTGTGGGCCAGAACGCCATACACGCCCAGGCCCACCAGCAGAATGGCCGTACCGGCGAACGTGGCCAGCAGCACGGCGCTCAGCCGGTCCCGAGCCAGGCTCGCGTCGACCAGAGCCGACATGGGGCGGACGTCGGCAATGGGCACCAGGGGGTCGATCTCGGCGACCTGGGAGCGGATTCGCTGCACGAGGACGTCGGGGTCACCGGTGGCGTGAACCACCATGGACACGCGCCCGCTCCGCACCTGGGCGTGGGGGAGGTATGCCTGCGGACGCTCCTGCTCCCGCACCTCTACCATGCGAGCGTGACGGGCCACGCCCACGACCTCCCGCCAGGCCCCCGCGATCCAGACCCGTTCGCCGACCGCGTCCTCGCCGTCCCAGAATCGCTGGGCCAGCCTGTCGTCCACCACGACCCGCAGGGGGGCGGATCGGTCATCGTCTTCCCGGAAGCCCCGCCCCTGGCGTATGGAGATACCGGCGGCGCGGAAGTACCCGGGTTGTGCCGCGGAAAGGTCCACCAGGGACCAGTCCTCACCCGCGGGTGCGGTCAGCTCGTCAGCCAGCAGTGTGCTGAATCCCTCCGTGAGGTGAATCCGCTCCGGGTCCACGTCCCTGCTCCTGGCGTACGTGGACGCCGGCGCCCGGGGCGCACCGGCGCTGAGCGGCAACGCCGAACTCCCCCCCACCGCCAGGACTCCTGGCAGCCCAGAGATCCGCTCCCGGAGCTGAGCGTAGAATCCCACCTGGTCGTCCACGGTGGGGTAGTCGTTCATCAGGTAGACGTTGAAGGTGATGCGGTCCTGCTCGGCAAACCCCAGCTCGGCCGCGCGTATGCGGTCGAGCGTGCGGGCGGACAGACCAGCCCCCACCAGCAGGATGACCGAGAAGCCGATCTGGGCCATGACCAGGGTATTCCGGGTGCGCCGCGTCACCGTGGATTGGTGGGGTGTCCGGCCCGTGGCGGAGCGGAGCGACGGACCCGGCTCGCAGCTGCCCGCATAGGAGATGGGCACCGCCGCTGCTGCCAACGCCCCCAAGAGCGACGCCGCCATCGCGAAGCCCAACACCCGCAGATCCACCGCCACGGGATCCACGGGCAGCAGCCCCTGGGGCACCAGCCCGAGCAGCTCGTCCGTCCCCAACCAGGACAGCCACACTCCCAGTCCGGCGCCGGCGAGAAACAGCACGCAACTTTCGGCCAGGAGCAGGCGGGCGATCCGCCAGCGCGACGCTCCCAGTGCCCGGCGGATGCCCAGCTCACGGGACCGGTCCTGGGCCCGGGCAAGAAGCAGGGTGGCTGCGTTGGCCACCGCGGTGAGCAGCAGGAATCCCACCCCGACGGACAAAACGAGCAGGGCCGGTCGCACCTGGTCGGACCAGGCGTCCTGCAAGGGCTCCATCCGGTAGGCGAAGCCTTGCCCTTGATAGAATCGACGGTCTTCCCGACTCCCGATCTCGTTCAGCTCGGCCTGGGCAGCAGCCATGCTGGACCCGGACCGGATGCGCCCCACCACCGCCAGGACTCCTCCGCCCGCCCGACCCCCGGGCTGACTCCGATGCCACCACGGCAGCCAGATGTCCGGCCGCCCGTGGGCGCCCAACTCGGGGGGGACGCGAAACTCGAAGTCAGGGGGGAGGACACCCACCACCTCCATGTCGTGGAAGCCGATCCGCAGCGTAGTCCCGACCACGCCCGGGTCGGCCGCCAGCTCCCGCACCCAGTAGGCGTGGTCCAGCACCGCCACCCAGGGCGCCCCGGGTCGATCCTCGCCTTCGCGAAAGGCCCGGCCGAGCATGGGCTCGACACCGAGGAGGTCGAAGAAGTCCGCCGAGACCCTGGCCACGTCGGTGTGCAGAGGGCGCGCTCCGCCCAGGACGCGACCCGACACCATCCACAGCGCTGCGAATCCGGCGAAGTCCTCCGTGTCGGACTCCAGGGCCTCGAACTGCACGTCCGCGACGAGCCCTCGGCTTTCGTCCTGCCACGAGCGATCCGCCCAGACATGGACCAGCTCGTGGGAGTCGGGGAATCCCAGACGCTGAAGCAGGACCGCATCGACGACGCTGAAGATCGAAGCGCTCATGCCAATGCCCAGACCCATGATGAGCACCACGAGGGCCGCAGACCGGGGGGCGCGGAGCACCCCCCGTCCCGCCTCCGCAGCGTCCCGTGCAAGGGCGGTCACCACACGGTCCGCCCGGACTCCCACGAGCCGAGGTGCCCCCAGTCGAGCGGCCCGGGCCAGCTCACGCCGGGCCTCCACCGACGCCAGCACGCAGGTCCACGCCTCCTTCACACCCAGCGCCAGCGCGGCCACTATGCCCCTGGTGGCTCGTGCATCCAGGAGGCGGCGCTCGATGGCGTCGAGCATCTCCGGGCCCACCTCGTCACGGAGGTGGGCGGGGTAGAGGCCGAGCGCCAGGCGGCTCGCACCGAGGAAGGGCCGGACCCACGCCGGCCGGTCCGACCGGGTCGTCACGACGACCGCACGCTCTTCGGGTCCAGGATGTTCTTGTCCAGGGCCGCCTCCACTTCCCTGGCCAGGCGTCGGGCCTCCAGGGCACAGACCTCTCGCCCCAGGTCCGACAGCACGTAGTGACGACGAGCCCGTTTGTCGTCGTACTCCTGGCGTCCCTCGTCGGCCTCGAGCAGCAACCCCTCCTGCGCCAGGCGCTGGAGGGCCACGTACATGGTCCCTGTGCCCGGGCTCACCGCTCCCTTGGTGCGCCCCTCGATCTCCTTGATGGCCGCGTACCCGTGGGTTGGGCCGTCGGCTGCCGCGAGCAGGATGTTGAACCAGAGCGGGGTCAGGGGGATGAAGCTCGCTGCGTCCTTGTCACTCATGGAGGCCTTCTTCGCTCAGGCCCGGGATCGAGGGCCCCGGTCGTTCCAGTGATAGATCGTCCATCAATGTATTGAACGCGAAGCGATGACGCACCGTTCCTGGGGACCGGGGCGCGTTCCCGGGGATCGTTACGGAACGGGGGTCGGGCCTGACGGGCCCGGACCGGAGCCCACGCGCCCGGCCCCGGCGCACGGCGCGCGGGACCGGGCAGAACCTCAAGGAATCAGGACGAGGATCTGCGGTAGGCCTTCGCGGTCTCCAGCGAACGCCTGGCCTGCTCGTCGTCTGGATCGAGCTCCGCCGCCTTCTCCAGGTTCGCCAGCGCGATCTCAGCGTCTCCGTACACGAGGTGTGCCCGACCCAGGTTCAGGCTGGCCGCGAACTCGTTCTCGTCCATTTCGGCTGTCCACTCGATCAGGGCCAGGCCTGCCTCGGCGTCGCCCCGGTTCAGGAGGTAGTCACCCACCTGGTAGAGGCCCTGAATCATGGCCGTTGGAGGCACCTCCTGGAGGGACATCGCCGTGTCGAACTTCCGTTTCAGGCCGTCCATTCCGCCCTCGCGCCACGCCTCCTGGAAGGCCCGCTCCGGGCTGGGTATGTAGAGCTTGTGCACCCGGATCACGCCCTCGTCCCCGGAGACCATGTTGCCCTCCAGGGTGTTGAAGTACAGTACGTCGCCCCGGCGCGAGGCCATGATGCCGTTGGGGTACGGGGTGCGGGACTCGTACGGGGTCCCCGGCCGAGCCCGGAGGGTTCCGTCGCCCGCGACCACCTGATAGCTACCGTCCATCTCGACCCGTAGCACCACGTTGTCCCAGATCTGGGTCACGTACAGCGCGCCCTGGGCGAAAGCGACGTGGGCGTTGGCCCGTCCCGGCAGCTCCGCAACCTCACTGATCTCGCCTTCCGGCGTGATCTTGAGCACCAGCGTGTTGCGCAGGCTCACGACGTACAGGTTGCCATCCGGATCGGCGGTGATGCCGTTGGGCACCTGGAGTCGCTCGTCCCGGACGAACTCACGCACGTCGCCCTTGAGTGAGATCTTCGCGACCCAGTCGCTCTTGGCGTTGACCACGTAGACGTGATCGCCGACCCTGGCCATGCCCACAGGACCTTCAAGGCCCGCGGAGACGAAGGGAACCACGGTACCATCCCGACCGACTCGGACGATCTTGTCGCCCGCGTAGGCGGAATGGAGCAGATCCGCATTGGGCATGATGGTGCCACTGCCGGAGCCGTACAGACCTTCGACGAAGAGCTCGGTCTCGCCGGAGGGGTGGATCTTCCAGACGCGCTCGTCCTGGTTGGCCACGTACAGGTATCCCCACCCGTCGACTGTCACCCCGCCGATGCGCCCGGTTCCGGGGATCTCCTGAGGGAGCGTTTCCATTACGTGGGGTCCCAGGAACTCCGCCATCTGCGCTTCGCCGTGCACCGCGGTCGCTGCGACGATGGCCAGGACCCCGATGGTCAGTCCGGCGCTTCTCCCCGTCGTCTTCATCATCATCCTCCCGTTTCGGTCCGAAGCCCGTGTCTCTCTGCCCCCGATTCGCTGGGAGGCCTCAGGCTTATATATTGATCATCAATATATAGATGATGAATAGGTTGACGGTCAACTGCTTGAGCTGGAAAGGTCCCGGGGTGGGCGGTCTGGGTCGGCCTGCCGGATTACCCGGCCAGGCAGGGGGATCTGGGGCGTCGGGTACGGGCTGGGCGCCGGGGATCGGGCCGGATCGGCCCGCTGAAGGGGGGAAAGGAACGCCAGTTGGGTGGTGCGGGGTCAGGTCGTCGGCTTGGACGACGCCCACCACCGGGACGGAGCCATACGCTCACCCCGGCCCGACCGTTTGTCGAGCCGGTTCATCAGCCCGCGCAGCCGGGTTCCGGCCAGCGTCCGCCAGAGGCGGTTGGACAGCTTCGTATAGTCCCGGTTGTACGGACACACCCGGACGCAGATCGAGCAGTCGCTGTTCTGGTTGGCCCAGAACCGGAAGCATTTCTCACCGTCCACGGTCCACTTCTTCACGCCCCGGATGTTCGAGATGTTGTGGACCTGGGTGCTGGGATCGCCCCCGGGAATGGCCTTGGCCGGGCAGGCATCGGTACAGGCCCGGCACTCCTCACAATACTCCTTCACCCCGAAGCGCTTGGGCTTGTCATGGGCCAGGGGAAGGTCGGTGAAGATCTTCCCGAACCGGACCCGGGGGCCGAACTCCTCGGTGATCACCAGCCCGTGGCGCCCGTATTCGCCCAGTCCCGCCTTGATGGCGTAGGGAATTGCGAGGGCGGAGTCGTTCATGCTGGCCACGGCGCGGTAGCCGAGGTTCAGGATGTACTGGGTCAGGCCGAGCAGGACCACGGTGTCGTGGGCGTAGCCCAGACCGGTGGCAGTGCCGCTCAGGGCCGAGGGCACGGTGCGGATCAGGTCCCGGTCCATGGATTGGGCGATGACGATCACGCTGGTCATGCCCGGGGGCATCTCCGACGGCTTCTCGGCTTCCCGCTCACGGGAGTACTTGTGGGTGTAGACGAAACGCTCGTCGAACTCGGTGACGCCCACCAGGTCGGCGCCGAACGTCTTGGCCACGTGCTTGATCTCGGCGGCCATGTCGGCTGGGGACTCCACCTCGACTCTCTCGTCGGGCCCGTCCCGGAGCACGGTGTACTCGTCGAGGAACCCCTCGCGCCGATCTTCGTCTTCCTTGAGCTCGGCGAAGATGTCCGTCACCTGCCAGGCGGCGTTTCGCAGCGCGTAGTCTCGCTGGGTGAAGCCGTCGACCTTCTTCCACTCCTTGAGCGGGGTCCGATAGGACTGGTAGAAGAGGCCGGAGCGGCCGGACTTCACCGTCGGGTCCCAGAAGGAGCGACAGAACACGTCGTCCCGCTGGTTGAACCGGGCAAAGCCGTCGTCGATGTCGAAACCTGCGGCGCGGTCGTAGGCCGAGTGGTCGAGGACCGGCAGGGTCCGTGATTCGCTTCCCGACGACATCGCCTCCGTATCCGTACCCTCATCCGGACCGGCAGGCGTCCGCGGCGAGGAACCTCCCCTTTCAGAGGGTCGGTCTCGCGAAGCCGAGCTGCGTTCCGGTTCGTCATTCACGGGTACGCCACTCCTTCATCCAGCCGCCGGCTCATTCCGGCGGCAGCTCCCTGAAGCGCTCCTCCACGTCGACGCCGCTGGCCTTCAGCGTGGACCACTCCCGCACGAACACCACCGTGGCCAACGCCATCACCCCGATCCACAGGGGCGTGGAATGGAAATACCAGGCGTCCACCGGTGCCCTCAGGTCCTTGGCCACGTGCACGACCAGGAAGACGGTCAGGAGCACGACCCCGCCGCCGGCCACGATCCGCTGAGCCGGCCGGGTGGTCAGCACCTTCATGTCCGCGGCGATTTCCGGGTTCTTCGACGGCAGGAACAGCACCGACACGCACATCAACAGGAAGTTGACCAGCATCGACGTGACCAGGATGTCCACGCCGAGGAAGAAGTCTCCGGCCCAGTGGCTGCCCAGGATGCCTACGCTAGCCATGCACGCGCTGGCGACGATCGCCGTCGAGGGCGTGTGGAAGCGCTCGTTCACCTTGGCCAGACCCTTGGGGAAGATCCCGTCCTCGGCCCAGGCGAACATGAGCCGGGAAACCGCCAGCAGCATGGCTGGCAAATCGTTGATCAGCGCCACCGCCGCCCCGGCCACGATGAGCACCGTCCAGCCCGTGGGCAGCACGTAGCCCAACAGCCCCGGGGCCGTCAGGTCGGTGTCCATGGCGCGCTCGGCCACGAAGGCCCAGGGTACCGTGTGATACACTGCGGCCGTGAACAGGATGTAGAACGTGCCCACCGTGCCCACCGCGATGAAGATCGCCAGGGGCAAGGCCCGGTTCGGGTTCTTGGCTTCGCCACCGGCCTGGGCGATGGAGTCGAAACCGATGAAGCTGGAGAACAGCAGGGCACCGGCCGCCAGGAACGACCCTAGCTGAAACCCGGTGCCCGGATCCGACGGCACCGCCACGCCCTCCCGTGCCATCAGGCCTGCGGCGAAGTCAGCCTGGTCGTGGAGAAAGCCGGCCACGATCACCACGCTGCCCAGGGCGAACATCAGGAACATCAAGGGGATCAGGGTGCGTTCGTAGAGCTTCGCTCCCCGGATGTTCACCCAGGCGAAGGTCCACAGGAACGCCAGCGGGATACCCACCCGAGCCGGCCCCGATTCCAGGAACGCGGCGGCCGCGGTCATGTCCAACGCCGCCACCACGTCCCGTACGAACGGCACGATCAGGTAGGAAACCACGCCGATGGCGATCGAAAGCCCGAACCACTGGGAGAAGCTGGCGACGAACCCCAGGTAGGGATTCAGCGAACGGCTGGCATACACGTAGCTGCCACCGGCCCGGGGCATCACCGAAGCCAGCGCCGCGTAGGCCAGCGCGGCCAGCACCGCCGGTAGCGCCCCGTAGAGGTAGGCGGGCAGCACGTACGGGCCGATGCCGGGCACGCTCCGGTGGATCATGAACGGGACGACATTGATGGCGGCGCCGAGCATGGAGCAGATGCCCGTCGCAGCCAGCGCCGTGAGTCCCAGCTGGCGGGTGAGTCCGGTTGGGGAGCGGTCGGTGCTCGCGCTCGTCGCAGGTGAGTTCATGGGCGCATGGTGGGGCGCCGGCGCCCGTTCATCAAGCGTGGACCCCAGAACATGGGGTCCGGTCAGGCCGCCTCCAGCTCACCCTCGACCAGGCGGCTCACGACCCGCTCCACCGTGAGTCCCTGCACGATGATCGAGAACGCCACGACGACGTAGGTCACGACCAGGATCAGGTCCCGCTCGGGGCCGGCCGGAAGGGACAGGGCCAGGGCCACCGAGATTCCGCCTCTCAGCCCCGCCCAGGTCAGGATCGTGCCCGCCCTCCGTGGCAGTCCGTGCCGGCCCCGGAGGGCGGCCAGCGGAATGCTGACGCTGATCCACCGGGCAAGTAGGGTCACCGGGATCAGCAGCAGCCCCGCCAGCAGCGCCGGCATGGAAAAGGTGAGCACCAGCACCTCGACGCCGATCATCACGAACAACAACGCGTTCATGAGCTCGTCCACCAACTCCCAGAAGCCGTCCAGGCGTTCCCGGGTGTGGTCGGACATGGCGAAGCTGCGGCCATGGTTCCCGATCATCAGACCGGCGACCACCATGGCCAGCGGACCCGACACGTGGAAGCGGTCTGCCATGGCATACCCGGCGGTCACAACCGCCAGCGTGACCATGATCTCCACCTGGTAGTTGTCCACCGCCGCCAGCATCCGAAAGGCGATCCACCCCAACATGGCGCCCCAGAGCACGCCACCCACCACCTCGATCCCGAGCAGCTCGATCACTGCAGCGGCATCGGTCGCGTGCCCCCCTGTGGCCGCCCCTGCAATCACGAGGAACAGCACCACACCCACCCCGTCGTTGAACAGCGACTCACCGGTGATCGTGGTCATCAGCCGCGGCGGCGCGCCCAGCGTCTTGAGGATCGCCCCGACGGCGATGGGGTCGGTGGGCGAGATCAACGCTCCGAACAGGAGGCAATACACGAAGGGCAGGTCCAGCCCGAGAGCGCCCAACAGCCAGTATGTGGCGCCGCCGACGAGGAACGTGGACGTGAACACGCCTGCGGTCGCCAGGAGCAGGATGACCCACTTCTGCTCGAGCAGATCGTCCAGATTGACGTGCAAGGCGCCGGCGAAGAGCAGCGCCCCCAACATGCCATGGAGCAGCGCTTCGTCGAAGTCCATGGTGAGCAGCAGGTCGCGAAGGCCCTGGAACGTCACGCCGGCGGCGCCTATGAGCACCATCCCCAGCGAAAACACCATGGAAATGACGAGCAGACCGATGGTCGTCGGCAGCTTGAGGAACCGGTGGTTGAGCCAGCTGAACACGGCGGCCAGCGCCGTGAGCGCGGCCAGGACGTTGAAGACTTCCATCAGGCCACCCAGACCGTTTTGACGTTGACGAACTCTCGAATCCCGAACTCACTCAATTCGCGCCCATACCCGCTTTCCTTCACCCCGCCGAACGGCAGGCGCGGGTCCGATCTCACGAACGCGTTCACGAAGCACCCCCCGGCCTGGAGCCGCTCCCTGGCGATGCGTTCGCCCCGCTCCAGGTCCCGGGTGAAGACAGCCGCGCCGAGCCCGTACCGACTCCCGTTCGCCAGCTCGATGGCGTGCTCTTCGTCGTCGGCCCGGATGAGCGCCGCGACGGGGCCGAACAGCTCTTCGTCGAACGCCGGCATGCCCGGTCGCACGTTCTCCAGAACCGTAGGCGGGTAGAACCAGCCGGGCCGCTCCGGGATTTCGCCCCCGAGCGCGCACGCGGCCCCCGCCTCCAAGCTTCGGAGGACCTGGTCGTGGAGCGCGTCCCGGAGATCCTCCCGCGCCAGGGGTCCGACTTCCGTCTCCTCCGCCGCGGGATCCCCCACCACGGCACCCGCCATGCGGCTCCACACCCGTTGGCGAAACGCGTCGTGGACCTCGTCCACCACGATCAACCGCTTGGCCGCGATGCAGCTTTGTCCGGAATTCTGGAGCCGGCCCTCGACGCACTGGCCCGCCGCCAGGTCCAGGTCCGCGTCGGCAAGAACCAGGTAGGGGTCGCTGCCGCCCAGCTCCAACACCGTCTTCTTGATGTGGGCGCCGGCCTGGGCCGCGACGGCTTTGCCGCCTCGGGTGCTCCCGGTGAAGGTGACCGCCGCCACCCTTGGATCGGCGATGAGGCCCGCCACGGGCTCGACCTCGATCAGCAAGGTTCGGAGCGCGCCCCTGGGGAACCCGGCCGCCTCGAACGCCGCTTCGATGGCCAGGGCGCATCCGGGCACACTGGGCGCGTGTTTGAGCAGCACGGTGTTGCCGGCTGCCAGGGCGGGCGCTGCGAAGCGGATGGCCTGCCAGAGCGGGAAATTCCACGGCATGATGGCCAGGACGATGCCCAGCGGCTCGAACGACACCAGGCTCCTGGAGGCGTCGCTGGTCGCAGGCATCGGCGCCAGGAATCCCGGCGCGTTCCGGGCGTAGTACTCGCATCCGACCGCGCACTTCTCCACCTCGAAGCGGGCCTGCACGATCGGCTTGCCCATCTCCTGGACCATGAGGCCGGCCAGCTCCTCGCTTCGGTCGCGCAGCACCTGGGCCAACTCCTCGAGTGGCCTCGCCCGCTCGGCGACGGAACAACGGGACCAGGCGGCGAATACGTCATGCGAGGCCCGGACCGCGTCGGCGAGCTCGTCGGAGGTCAGGGTCGGATACTCAGCGAGTACCTGGCCCGTGGCCGGGTTGACACTGGTGAGTGGCATCGGGTCGTTTGGGTTCGGATGATCGGTTGGCCGTCGCTCGATTGTGGGGGCGCGAGCCAACCCGTACAAGCGGGCGGCAATCCCGCCGGCCTCCGGCCGTATCGATCTTCACAGGCCCCACCCTGAGCCCGCCCTTGGAGACACCATGACACGTCGTACCGCCCGCTTCCTGACCGCGCCGGCCCTGGTGGCGGCCATGCTGACCCTGTCCTGCTCCGACTCGGGCGGCAACGGAACCGGTCCTGCACCGGTCGCCACGGTGACCGTGTCTCCTGGCTCTGTGACGCTCACGTTCGTCGGCGAAACGCGCCAGATGTCCGCCAACGCCCGGGATGCGGCCGGCAACACGGTGTCGGTCACGTTTACCTGGGCGTCCAGCAACCCCACGGTCGCGGAGGTGTCGTCGAGTGGTGTGGTTACGGCTCGGGCGGCCGGTACCGCGTCCATCACGGCCACGGGCGGTGGCGTCACCAGCGCGCCGGCCTCGGTCGCCCTGGATCAGCAGGTCGGAGGGGTGGAACTGGATGTGTCGGCGTTGTCGTTCGCCTCGCTGGGCGAGTCCCAGACACTGACGGCCACCCCCGTCGATCAGGGGGGCGAGCCGGTACCCGGCGCCACCGTGACCTGGGTCACGACGAACGACCAGGTGGCCACGGTGTCCTCGGCGGGCGTGGTAACCGCACGGGCCAACGGCACCGCGGACATTCGGGCCACGTCCAACGGTCGCAGCGCGACGGCTTTCGCCACCGTGCAACAGGTGGCGGCCTCGGCGGAACGCACGAGCCCGGCCGCGGTGGCGCTGGCTTCGCTGGGAGAAAGCGCCCAGATCGAGCTCGAAGCCCGGGACGCAATGGGTCGATTCATCGACGCTCCGACCGCCTCCTACGTATCCAGCGATCCAACGGTGGCGTCGGTGGCGCCCAGCGGGCGGATCGGGGCCGTAGGGAATGGGGCCGCAACAATCTCCATCACCGTGGACGACGTGCCCGTCGATCCGGTGGAAGTGACGGTGGAGCAGGTGGCGGTGGACGTCCTCGTCGACGCCCAGCTCGTGATCCTGTCGGAGATCGCCGCCACGGAGGAATTGAACGCGGAAGCCGTCGACGCCCGTGGCAACGCCATCGAGGACGCCAGCGTGACGTGGGCCAGCGACGACCCTGCGATCGCCTCGATTCAGCCCTCCGGCACGCGAGCCACCATCACGGCCCAGGCCGAGGGAATCACCACGGTCACGGCGAGCAACGAAGCGCTGACCAGTGATCCCGTCGAGGTCTTCGTCGGTAGCGGCCAGGTGGTGCAGCTCGAGTCCGGAGATCGCATCAACGATTTGGCAGGCCCCGCCGGATTCCAGCGGTTCTACAAGATCACGGTTCCGGCCGGAGCCGGGGAGCTGCACCTGGGCACCGGAGGGGGAACCGCCTTCGACGGGAGCGGGCCGGGGGATCTGGACCTGTTCCTGAAGTTCGGCGCCGAGCCCACCAACGACTTCAACGACGAGAGCCAGCTCGCCTCCGGGAACGCGGCCAATGACGAGTTCATCCAGGTCCTGGATCCTCAGCCCGGAGAGTGGTTCATCCTGGTGGACGGCTTCGTGGATAACTCGGGGTCGGGCCCCGGCTACAGTGACGTCGACCTGATCGTCGACGTCAAAACGGAGCCCAAGGGCTTCGACATCGAGCTCCTGTACCTCAGCGAGTTCACCGACGCAGAGAAGCAGATCATGCGCGCGGCCGCAGACCGTTGGGAGTCCATTCTGCCGGCCGACCTTTTCAGCATCTGGCTGAACATCCCCAACACGCCGAATCCGGTGTGCGGCGTCACGGGCCTGTCGACCAACACCTACATCGACGACCTCGTGATCCTGGTGGCGCTTTTCGACGAGGGGCCGGGTGGCACGCTGGCGCAAGCCGGCCCGTGCCAGGTCCGCCGGGGATCGGATCAGGATCTGCTACCGATCATCGGGTTCATGGCCTTCGACATCCAGGACATCGACGCCCTGGCGGCGGGTGGCCAATTGGCAGAGACGGCCTTGCACGAGATAGGGCACGTGATGGGAATCGGCTCGCTCTGGAATCCGCCCGCGACCTTCGGGATCCCCCCACTCATACGAGGGGAAGGCACCGCCGATCCGTTCTTCGTCGGACCGCTGGCCATCCAGGCGTTCGATGACGCGGGAGGCACTACCTACCAGGGCAACAAGGTCCCGGTGGAGAACACCGGCGGGAGTGGGACCGCGGACTCCCACTGGCGGGAGTCGGTCTTCGACGACGAGCTCATGACCGGGTTCGCCGAGGTCAACCCCGGCGAGAAGCTGAGCATGGTCACGATCCAGTCGCTCCTCGACATCGGATGGCTCGAGGTCAACGAGGACGAAGCCGAGGAGTACGCGCTTCCCGGAAGCAGTGGCATTCCGCCCGTATCGCCCGAACAGGCTCACAAGGGGATGCCCCGGGGCGACGACGTGTTCAGGGGCGACCTCTACGCCGTGGACGCCGACGGGGAGCGAACGCTGCTTCGATCCGCCTTCCGTATTCCACTGAACCTGGTGCGCCGCATCCTGCGCTGAGATCGCGGGCGGCCGGGCGATGACTGGCCCGGCCGCCTCGCGGGCGTTACTCCGTCCGCAGTGCCGACACCGGATCGACCCGGGTGGCTCGTCGGGCGGGTCCCAGGCACGCGACCAGCGCGGCTAGCCCCAGCAACAGGGGGACCATGACGTAGGTAGGTCCGTCCACCGGCTCGACCCCATAGAGGAGGCCCGCCATCAGGCGACTGGCGGCCAGGGCGGCCACGAGTCCGATGGCGATCCCCACCAGGGTGAGACCCATGCCCCGCCGGACCACCATGCCCATGACCTGGCCCGCGTCGGCGCCCAACGCCATGCGAATCCCGATCTCCCGGGTGCGACGGCGGGCCATCTGGGCGGACACGCCATACACGCCTACGGCCGCGAGCAGCAGGGCCACCGAGGCGAAGACCCCCAGCAGCGACGTCAGGAAGCGCTCACGCAACAACGCCGCGCCCTTCACGTCGTCCATGGTGCGGATCTCGGTGAGGACCAGGTCCGGGTCGATGCGCTTCAACGTCTGCCGCACCGCCGCCACCAGAGCACTGGGCTCCAGGTCGGCTCGCACGACGTAGCGCAACGCGCCGGGCGCGTCCTGATAGGCGTGGGCCACGATCTCGGGCATGGGCTCTGCCCTGGGCGAGTACCGCTCGTTCGCCACGACGCCGATAATCGTCCACCAGTAGGAGTCCTCGGTCGGATTCCGGTCGAACGAGACCCGCTGCCCGATGGGGTTCTCCCCGTCCGGAAAGGCCACGTCCACGAGGGCCTGGTTCACCACGACCACGAGGGGGGCGTCCCCATGGTCCCCGTTCTCGTAGAGCCTACCGGCCAACAGAGGCACGCGTAGCGTGGTGTAGTATCCCGCCGTCGCCTCACGGTGATTGACCTCCACGTAGTACGCCCCCGGCGGCCGGCCCTCCACGCTGAAGTCGCTGGACCACTGTCGGCCCGTCAGCGGCAGCGCGCGTACGCCACCGACCTCCCGGACGCCCGGGAGCGCCGCGATCGCGGCCTCCATCTCCTGATAGATGGCGATGGTCTCGTCGTTGGTGTCGTAGGTGGAGTTGGGCTCCAACGCGAACGTCATCACCCCCGAACCGTCGAAACCGGGATCCACCGCACGCAGGCTCCAGAGGCTCCGGGCCAGGAGCCCTGCCCCGAGCACGAGCATGAGTGCCAGGGCCACCTCGGCGGAGACCAGCATGTGCACGGCCCGGAGGGCTCGAGCGCCTGAGGTACCCGCCCGGCTTCCCTCCTTGAGACTGTCCGTCAGCGGTGTGCGAGTGCCGCGCACGGCGGCGATGGCGCCGAACAGCAACCCGCACAGCACAGTCACGGTCGTTGCGAATGCGACGGCCCGTGGCTGAACGAAGGCCCGAGCGAGGTCAGGCAGGTCCGGAGGCGCGAACGTGCCGAACAACCGAAGCCCCAGGATCCCCAGTCCGAATCCGATCGCTCCACCCACCAGCGAGACCGTCATGCTCTCCGAGAACACCTGGCGAACCAGCCGCCGCCGTCCCGCTCCGAGGGCGGACCGCACAGCCATCTCCCGTTCCCGCCCCACCGCCCGGACCAGGAGCAGATTGCCCACGTTGACGCAGGCCAGCACCAGGAGCACGCCCACCGCCCCGAGCAGGAACAAGAGCGGCTGGCGGGCGTCTCCGGTCAGGTGGCGCTGGAGCGGCGTCATGCCGGCGCCCATGAGCCGGTTCGTCGCTGGATAGTCCTGCTCCAGGCGCGCGGCCACCGCCTCCAGTTGGGCTGTTGCTTCGGCCTGGCTCACGCCAGGCGCCAACCGTGCGACACCCCGGGCCAGGTGCGCCCGCCGGAACCACACGGCTTCCCGATTCGCCCGGTCCCAGTTGTAGGGCACGTACATATCCACGGGCTCGACCGGGTGGCGGTACTCCGGCGACGTGACACCGATGACCTGGAAGGCCCGGCCGTCCACTGTCAGGACCCGGCCGAGGATGTCGGGATCCGAACCGAACGCCCGCTCCCAGAGTCCGTGGCTGAGCACCACGGTCCGGTCTCCCCCGGCCCACGTCTCGTCCCAGGTGAACCCCCTGCCCATGGCCGGCTGCACGCCCAGCAGGTCAAACCAGTTCCCGGTCACGACGCCCGCGCCGAGGGGAATCGGATCGCCGTGCCCCGTGAGCACCACGTCCTGGACGAACTCGTTGAACATGGCCACGTCTTCGAAGCCGTCCACCTGCTCCCGCCAGTCCAGGGCATTGGCGGGCGCCACCTGGATCTCGTCCTCGGGCGCCCAACCCTTCTCGGGATTCGATTCCCAGAGCGCCATCAAACGATCGGGCTCGTGCACCGCCATGGGTTTGAGCAGGACCGTGTCCACCGCGGTGAAGATGGCGGTGGTGGCACCGATGCCCAGGGCCAGGACCGTAACGACGGTGACCGTGAAACCGGGGCTCCGCCACAAGAACCGGAATCCGCTGCGTATGTCCTGACTGATCGTATCCATCACCCCCGCTCCTCCCGTCCTCGATCTGTTGTCCACCACCGTGGTTCCGGTGCCGCCGATCCGAAGGCGCAGCCCGGTCCACAGTCCCCCCGCCAGCTCACGGATCCAGAAGCTGGCCAGCGCACCCGTCCCCCGTTCGGACGCTGCCTTCTGGCGCGCGGTGAACGTGGCCTCCATGTCGCCCCCGTACCGGTCCCGGAAGACCCGGGGGTATGCCGGCAGCGTGAGTCGAAACAGCCCGACGCCGACCCGGTCCAGCTTCCGCCTCATGAGCCGTCCCCACCTCCGCCGACCGGGGGCCCGGCCCCGGCCAGGAGCTTCTCGAGGGCCGATTCCGCCAGCAGCTTCTTCTCCACCGCGACACCGATGAGCTCGGCCAGACGGAACGACTCGGTGGCGGCGGCCTGCCGCCCCGCTTCCGTGATGCGGTAGTAGCGCCTGCGAGCGTCGCCTTCCGGGTCCGGCCGCTCCGGCGAATCTTCGATCAGCCCCTCCTGCTCCATCCGCTGCAGGGCCAGGTACAGCGATCCCGTGCTCGGATTGACCCGGCCGCCGGTCCGCTCGGTCATCTCCTTGATGATGCCGTAGCCGTGCCGGGGCTGATCGGTGAGGGCGAGCAGGATGTGGAACGAAAGGGGCGTCAGCGCCTGGGGTGTCCTGGCCATGTCGGAATCCTGTGGGTCTTCGCCCTCTAGTGCGGACCGCCGGGACGCGAGTCGTGCCGGCGGCAGCGGATGCTGCGTATGTGACAACTATATTTATGATAAATACATTGTTGGTCAAGTGTGCAGACTTGGCCTGGGCGGGAACCGAGTCCTCCAGGCATGCGACCCGCGACACCGGCCCTCTGCCAGCGATGCACCTGCCCGGGTCGCCGCTTCCGGAGCCAGGCTGCGTGGCCGCCGCTCCGGCGACGACGTATTCTTCTCGCCCGTTCCCATCCAGACCGAGCGAAGACTATGTCCCGTGTCCTGGCCGATCTCCGCGCCGCGTTGCTGTCCGTGACCTGCCTGGCCGTACTGACGGTTCCGGCGCCGTCCCCCGTCGAGGCCCAGCAACCCGCCCCCGCTCCACCCGCCGAGCTGTCCGCCCTCGAGTTCAGGTCGATCGGGCCCGCCATCATGGGCGGCCGGGTCTCGGCCCTGGCCGGCGTGCCCGGCGATCCCTTGACCTTCTACTTCGGTCATGCCTCGGGCGGGGTGTTCAAGACGGTCAACGGCGGCGTCACGTTCGAGCCCATCTTCGACCACATCGGAGTCCCGAGCATCGGCGCCATCAGCCTGGCTCCATCCGACCCCAACGTCGTCTACGTGGGCACCGGTGAGGGCAACCCGAGAAACAGCGCTTCGGTGGGCCGGGGCGTCTGGCGCAGCGTGGACGCAGGCGACACCTGGACGTTCATCGGTCTGGGTGACACCGAGAAGATCACGCGCATCCGGGTTCACCCCACCGATCCTGACGTGGCCTACGTGGCGGCCCTGGGCCACGAGTGGGGCGACAACGAGGAGCGGGGCATCTTTCGGACGACGGATGGGGGTGCGACCTGGGAGAGCATCCTGTACGTGGACGCCCAGACCGGTGCGGCCGACCTGGCCATGGATCCGGAGAACCCCCGCATCCTCTACGCCGCCCTGTACGACTTCCGCCGGCAGCCGTGGTACTTCCGTTCCGGAGGCGCGGGCAGCGGGCTGTACCGGACCGCAGACGGTGGGGACACCTGGACCAACCTGGCCGACGGCGCGCCGGACAATGGCCTGCCCGACGGCATTCTGGGGCGCATCGGCGTGGCCGTGGCGCCGTCGGACGCGAACGTCGTCTACGCTATGATCGAGTCGACCCACGACGGCCAGGTCTGGCGCAGCAATGACCGGGGCAAGACCTGGGAGGTCACCACCACCGACGGCGGCGTGAACTCCCGACCGTTCTACTTCACGGATCTCCGGGTCGACCCGGAGACGCCCGAGCGCCTGTACTCCCTGAGCGGCCGGCTCATGGTGTCCACCGACGGCGCCCGGACCTGGGAGCAGCTCGGACGGGACGTCCACCCGGACCACCAGTCCATGTGGATCGACCCCACCGACGCCAACTTCATTCTGGACGGCAACGACGGCGGCGTGTACCTGAGCCGGGACCGGGGCGCCAACTTCGAGTACCTGAACCGCGTGGCTCTGGGTCAGTTCTACCAGATCGGCGCCGACATGCGGGACCCGTACTGGGTCTGCGGCGGACTCCAGGACAACGGCGTGTGGTGCGGCCCGTCCCAGACCCGGGCAACGGTGGGGCTGCTCAACGACAACTGGTACATCATCCACTTCGGCGACGGCTACTACACCCAGATCGACCCCACCGACTGGCAAACCGTCTACACCAATGCCCACTACGGCAACATCGTCCGGGTGGACCAGCAGAGCTTCGAGAAGCAATCGGTTCAGCCCTACCCGGTGTCCCTCCGGGGCGCTGCCGCCGGCGACCATCCCTACCGATTCAATTGGAACTCGCCGATCCACATGTCGCCCCACGATCCGGCCGTTGTGTATTTCGGCTCCAACGTGCTCTTCCGCACCGACGACGGCGGCCGGTCGTGGACCGAGATCAGCCCGGACCTGACCACCAACGACCCGAGCAAGCAGATCGCGTCGGGCGGCGAGATCACGATCGACAACACAAGCGCCGAGTACCACACCACCATTCACACGATCAGTGAGTCGCCGGTCCAGGCCGGGGTGATCTGGGTGGGCACCGACGACGGGCTGGTACAGGTGACGACCGACGGCGGCGCGAGCTGGGAAAACGTGAAACCCGCAGATCAGCCCGACGAGTCCTGGGTGTCCAGGATCGACGCCTCCCACCACGAGGCGGGCGCGGCCTACGTGACGTTTGATCGGCATCGATCCGACGACATGGCGCCGTACGTCTATCGGACCCGTGACTTCGGTCAGACGTGGGAGAACATCACGAACGACCTGCCGGCGTTCGGCTACCTGCACGTGGTGCGGGAGGACCCCAGGAATCCGGACCTGATCTACGTGGGCTCCGAGTTCGGCCTGTTCGCCTCGTTCGACGGGGGTGCGAGCTGGACCGAACTCAGCGGCGGCAGCCTCCCGCCCGCACCCGTGAACGACCTGTTGATCCACCCCCGTGACAACGACCTGATCGTGGGCACCCACGGCCGGAGCATCTGGATCCTGGACGACGCCACCCCGCTCCAGCAGATGGCCGAGGCGCGGACCACCGGCACGACACTGTTCGATCCGCCACGGGCCACCCGCTTCCAGATGCAGTTCAACAAGCCGTTCCTGGCCCAGTCGTCGTGGAAGGGGCGCAATCCCGGCAGCGTAGCCACGATCTCGTACTGGCTGGCCGAGGCCGACGCGGTGGCCGCCGGAGAAGATGGGGGAGGCGGGGCAGGAGACGACGCCTCGGCGGAGGCCGGATCGGGCGCGGACGGATCCGACTCGGGGATCTCCCTGACCATCGAAGACGGCGCCGGCACAACCATTCGCCACCTGGACGCCACCGCCGACCCGGGCATGAACCGCGTGACCTGGGGACTGGACTACGATCCCCTGGGCCAGGGCGGCGGAGGCAATCCGTTCGCCGCGTCGAACCCGCTCGTGCGCGTGCCGCCCGGTGTGTACACGGTGCGACTGGCCGTGGGGGACACCGAGTTGACCAAGCTGCTCCAGGTGCGCATGGACCCCCTGGCCCGGGTCACCGAGGCCGACGTGATCGCCCAGGTCGAGGCGGCCCGGCGGCTGGCACGGATGCGTCACGCCGCCGACACGTCGATCGACGACACCGAGTCGGTGCAGGAGGGTCTGGAGACGTTCGCGGACACGTACGAAGGCCAGGACGGCACGCCGGGCGAGCTCGCCGACGACGCCTTGGACATCCATGGAGACCTGGAGGCCATCCGGACCGAGATGGTCAGCGAGCCGGGCGGATACCGGTCGCCCGCCATGCTGCGGGACCGAATCAGCGCGATGCTCGGTCAGGTCGGCACCGTCAGCGAGCGCCCCAACAGCCAACAGGACCAGTGGATCGAGGTGTTCGACACGTCCCTGCAGGAACTGAGCGCGGAGATCGCCCGGATCATCCAGGAGGACGTGGGCGACTTGAATCGACGGATCCAGGAGTCGGGCCTGCCCATGATCCAGACGCCGGAGCCCGACGCCCGGGTAATCTCGGACGACGACGAGCCGTTGCGGTGAGCCCGAGGCGAGCCGCCCGTCGCTCCGCGTCCGCCCAACGAATCGGGCGGCCAGCGCCCAGCGAGCTCGCAGACCCAGGACGGGCCCCAGCGGCTGCACCAGACCGCGGCGGTGGTCGGGCCGGCCCCTGGGGACGCCGATGGATACGGGCCGATCTCCGGGATCACCCTGTACACGGTGACGGACGGTGTCGTGGACGACGGGGTGTTCCTGCCCCTGG
>CAJIAX010000224.1_pt1 | contig 35707 bp, 32 predicted proteins | sample 9199251 | NCBI WGS metagenome assembly CAJIAX01 (sample SAMEA7708287, study PRJEB35096) | sediment metagenome | biome: marine neritic benthic zone biome [ENVO:01000025]; feature: sediment [ENVO:00002007]; material: shallow marine sediment [ENVO:03000034] sea grass bed [ENVO_01000059] ... | reverse complement strand
GGCTGACCGTCACCGACATCGACGACGAGCGCGTGGCCCGGGTCGTGGAGGAGTTCGGAGCCAGGGCGGTGGGCCTGGACGACATCTACTCGGTGGACGCCGACATCTTCGCGCCCTGCGCCCTCGGCGCGGTCATCAACGACGACACCCTGAAGGTGCTCGACGTGGACATCGTCGCCGGCGCAGCCAACAACCAGCTCGCCCGCCAGCACCACGGAACCGACATTGAGCAGCGGGGCATCCTGTACGCCCCGGATTATGTGATCAACGCCGGTGGGCTCTGCAATGTCTACGGCGAGCTGAACGATTGGAAGCAGGAACGCAGCCGCCGAAAGGCCGGGGAGATCTACGGCACGATGCTGCGGATCTTCGAGCGGGCGCGGGCCGAGGGAATTCCCACGAGCGAGGCGGCCGACCGTCTGGCCGAGCAGCGCATCCAGGAGGCCCGTCAGCTCCAGCGCACCTGGCTCTAGCCCATTTGCCGGCCGCGCGTCGGCAGCGTATAAGCAGGGACCATCGAAGTACAGTCGAGCAAACACCAACAGGCGAGCGGGGGGCGATGGAGCACCTGAAAGACACCGACCCGGAAATCTACGCGGCGGTCCGAGCCGAGGGCGAACGTCAGGGCGCCCAGCTCGAGATGATCGCCAGCGAAAACTTCGTGTCCTACGCGGTGCTGGAAACCACCGGGACGGTGCTGACCAACAAGTACGCCGAGGGGCTGCCCGGCAAGCGGTACTACGGCGGCTGCGAATTCGTCGACATCGCGGAAGACCTGGCCCGCGACCGGGCGTGTGAGCTCTTCGACGCCGATCATGCCAACGTACAGGCCCACTCCGGCGCCCAGGCCAACATGGCCGCCTACTTCGCGCTGTTGAAGCCCGGAGATCGCCTGCTGGGCATGAACCTGAGCCACGGCGGGCATCTGACCCATGGCTCGAGCGTCAACTTCAGTGGGCGGCTGTACGACGTTACCGCCTACGGCGTGGACGAAGAGACGGGTACCATCGACTACGACACGCTCCGGGGACTGGCCCGGGACGTGAAGCCTGCCATGATCGTCGCCGGTGCCAGTGCGTATCCGAGGACGATCGATTTCGAGACGTTCGCGGCGATCGCCCAGGACGTGGGCGCGCTGCTCATGGTGGACATGGCCCACATCGCAGGGCTGGTCGCAGGCGGCGTGCACCCGAGCCCCGTCCCGTACGCCGACGTGGTGACGACGACGACCCACAAGACCCTGCGGGGACCCCGGGGCGGCCTGATCCTCTGCACGGACGAGCACGCGAAAGCCATCGACAAGTCCGTCTTCCCCGGTGTCCAGGGCGGCCCGCTCATGCACGCGGTGGCGGCCAAGGCGGTGGCCCTCAAAGAGGCGATGACACCGGACTTCGCCGTGTACGCCCGACAAATCGTGGCCAACGCCAGGTCACTGGCGGCCGGCATGATGGAGCGCGGGTTCGACCTGGTGAGCGGCGGCACGGACAACCACCTGATCCTCGTCGATCTGCGCAACAAGGGCGACCTGACCGGCAAAGATGCCGAACACGCCCTCGAGGCCGCCGGAATCACGGTCAACAAGAACACCGTGCCCGGCGAATCCCGCTCGCCGTTCGTCACGTCCGGCCTGCGCATCGGGACTCCCGCCCTGACGACCCGGGGCATGCAGGAGGACGAGATGACCCGAATCGCTGGATGGATCGCCGAGGTTCTGGCCGATCCGCAGAACGAGACGGTCATCTCCAACGTCCGCCAGCAGGTCAAAGAGCTCTGCGACGCGTTTCCTCTTTACAGGGAGTTCGCTCCGCTGCCATAGTGGCCCACCCGACAGACAGGCTGTTACGACCCCGGAGTCCAGGCCCGACCCGGCCCGGTTTGCGTGGAGCCTCCAAGATCATAAGATTGCCGTCATGACCGACTTGCAGTTCGCCGAGGACATCCTGGATCAACTTCAGGAGAGGAACCCGCGCTTCCACGGGAAAGCGTACCTGTTCCTCCTGTCCGCGCTGCATACCGTGATGCGAGGGCTGGAAGAACCCCGGCACATTTCCGGGAAGGAGTTGGTGGAAGGCGCCCGATCGCTGGCCATGGACCGCTACGGACCCATGGCCCGGACGGTCCTGGAGCACTGGGGCATCCACGCCACCGAGGACCTGGGGGACATCGTGTTCACCCTGGTGGACGTAGGGGTCCTGATCAAGCAGAACGACGATACGAGAGCCGATTTCCGGGACGTTTTCGATTTCGAGGACGCGTTCGAAAAGAACTATCCCTGGGGCGCGGGTGCTTGAGGCCAGGACGGCCTGATCCCGTGACACCCTCGATTTTCCACGAAGGCGGGAGGGGTTGAACATGGACGACGCGCGTGGATTCCCTCGTTGTCAGAAGTGCGATAATGGACTGCTGCTGCCCATGTCCGACTACGGGCGGGACGGTGCACCCATTCGATACAAGGCATGGGTGTGCTCGAATCCCGATTGTGGGTTCAACATCCGCATCGACAACGGAGAGATCACGTTCGGGCGCCAGATCGGCCAGAGCTACAAGTAGTCCCTACCCGAGGATCTGCCGGACGAGCACCTCTGGAAAAGGGACTGGACGGGGGCTGACCCGTGGCCGATCCAAAGCATGAACATCCGATAATCCGCCTCTTCGGGCGGATCCACCTCGCCGCCCCGACCGGGTCGGAGGCCGCGGCATTCGACCGCGATGCCATCGATCGGGTCGGGGTGCCGCAGTCTGTGCTCATGGAGAACGCCGGTCGCTCCGCGGCCGAGATCGTCTCCAGGCTGTATCCCGAAGGCCCGGTCGTGGGACTCGTGGGTGGAGGCAACAACGGCGGCGACGCGCTGGTGGTTCTGCGTACGCTGGCCGCCTGGGGCCGGAGCGTACGGGCCATCCACACCTCCGAACGGCCGCCCGACACGCTGCTGCACGGGTGGTCGATCCCTTCACTGGCTGCCGATCCGGACGCCTCGGCCGAATTGGACGGGATCCTGGCCGACGCAGGCGTCCTGATCGACGGAATCCTGGGCACCGGTGTGCGTGGCGCTCCGCGGGAGCGGCAGGCCCACGCGATTCGTGCGATGAACCGCGCCGAGACTCCCGTCGTGTCCCTGGACATCCCATCGGGCGTGGACGCGGCCACGGGGGCCGTCGTGGGCGAGGCGGTGTCCGCCGACGTCACGATCGCCTTCGGCTGGCCGAAGCTGGGCTCCACCATTCCACCCGGGCGCCTGCGTTCGGGCCGGCTCGTGGCCGTCGAGATCGGGTTTCCTCCGGGAAACGACGCGGTGTTTGGAGCCCGGCTGATCACACCCGGCTGGGCCCACGCGACGAAACCGGTCCGAACCCCGGAGACCCACAAGTACCGGGTCGGCACCCTGTTGCTCGTCGCCGGAGGGTCCGGAATGGCCGGAGCGGCCGTCATGGCGGGTCGGGCCGCCCAACGGGCCGGATTGGGACTCTTGAGGGTCGCGTCGGTGCCCGAGAACCGCTCCGTTCTCCAGGCTACCGTGCCGGAAGCCGTCTTCGTGGATGCCAGCGACGCGACAGCGCTCGCAGGCGCCCTCGAAGGCGTGGCCCTGGCGGTCGGACCGGGTCTTGGACGGGACGCCACGGCCGGAGCCCTGATCGACACGGTCTTCGCGGCCCCGGGGCAGGCGCCCGTGGTCCTTGATGCCGACGCGCTGACGCTGGCCGGAGACGGGCGCATGGACAGCCTTCGGGCCATGGCCGCGCGCCGTCCGGTGGTCGTGACACCCCACCTTGGAGAGCTGGAGCGGATCAGCGACGCCACCCGGGCCCAGGTGGAGGAGGACCGCGTCTCGGTGGCACGAAGGGTGGCCGCGGACCTGGGCGCCACCGTCCTTCTGAAAGGAATGCCCTCCGTCGTAGCCGGGCCCGGGGGGCAGATCCTGGTCGATACGGTCGCCACCTCCGACCTGGCCACCGGTGGCATGGGGGACGTGCTCACGGGGGCGCTGGGCAGCTTTCTGGCCCAGGGCGCCTCGGAGGCGGACGCTGCCGGATTGGCCCTGTTCCACACGGGTCGGGCCGCCCGATTGGCCGACCGGGGCGCCGGCTTGATCCCGGACGACGTCATCGAGCACCTGCCCACCGCTCTCGCCGAGTCGGGGAACGGATGGACCGATCTGGACCTTCCCAGCCTCTGCTTCGATCAGGACCCGCCACGCTGATGCGGGTCCGGTCGACGCTCGCCCGGACCGTGCTCACGGGCGGGCTGGCCCTGGCGTGGGGGCCCGCGCCCGGGATCTCTGCCCAGGAGGGATTCACGTGGCGGCCGGAGGACCGGGTGATCCTCACGTCCTTCCACCTGGTGAGCGGTATGGCACGGGACGAGCGTCGGCTGTACGCCGCGTCCGAGGGGGGCCTGCAGGTCGTGGACCTGTTCTCGGGTGGGTGGGAGGATCCGTCGACCGCCGAGGACGGCTACCCCGTGGACGAGGGTCCCACTGCGGCGACCTACGATCCGACGGATCGCGTCGTCTGGCTCGGCACCGTGGCCGGCAACCTCCACGCGTACCAGACCGACTTCCAACGCTGGCGCCTGGAGGCGGCGCCCGGGGTCGGTCCGGTGTTGGCGCTGACTCCGGCCACCCTCGAAGGGGACGAAGGGGTGCTAATGCGCACACCCACCGGGTGGTACCACGTGTCCCGGTTCGGAGGAGTGCGGCCCGTTCCGCCGGATCGCATTCCTCCCGGCGCCCAGATCGAAGCGCTCCCTCCCGAGGAACGCCTGTCCCGCCTGGAACCGGCCTATGGGGCGGCTCGTTCCACGTTGACGGTCGATGGGGCCGGTCGGGCCTGGCCCCTGACCGACTTCGTGAAGGGCGACCGTCCCAGCGAATACTGGCTCGGCACGGCGGGCAACAACCTGTACCGCTACGACGCGCGCTTCTACGAGGCGGAATCCCGACCCTTCGGCCTCCTGACCGGGGGCTCGGCGGCCCTGGCCGAGGACGGACCCTGGATCTGGATCGGTGGCGACGGTCGAGGTCCGAGACGGGGACCGGTTCGGGCACGCTGGAATCTCCAGGAATGGCAGCAGTTCGAGTCGGGGGTGGTGCCGGCCCCTCCGGAGTTCGTGGAGGACATCCATGTCGGGGAAGAGGCCGTCTGGCTCGCGTCGGTCTCGGGCCTCTACCGCTTCGATCGGGGCGGCGGAACCTGGCAGCAGGTAGGTGGCGTGCTCGGCAGAACGCCCATTCGCCGGGTGGTACCGGCCGTGGACGGGGGCCTCTGGGCGGCCGCCGAACGGGGTCTGGTGAGGGTGGCACCCGACGGAACACCCGGCGACGTGTTCTTCCAGGGACGGGCCGTCCGAGCCGTTCTCGACGCTGCGGGAGGCGTCTGGCTGGGCGGCGACGTGGGTCTGCTCCAGATGGACCGGGAGGGGCGGATCCAGGGCCTGCCTCCTGGTGCGTCGCCCCCGCCCCAGGGTCCCATCGTGGATCTGGTCTCCGACCGGGGCACCCTGTGGGGAGCCACGAGCGACGCTCTGTGGCGATACGACGGGCTCGAGTGGGAAGGCCCCCTCCGGGAGGTGACCGGCAGTGTCGGGCGCATCGTGCGCCTTCGGGTGACGGGCGATGCGCTCTGGGTGGTCGGCCGGACCGGCGTGGCCCGCCGCACGGCCGACGGCAGCGGCTGGACCTACCTGATCGTGGGGCGGGACCTGCCGGAAAGCCTTGTTGCGGACGTCCTCGTGAACTCGTCCCACGTCTTCGTCTCCACGGCTGTGGGAACCGTACGCCTCGAACGGCGCCGGGGGTATTGACGATGGACCCGTCGCGCCCGGGGCTGAGCTCCCAGCTTTCGTCGGGACCGGAGTTCGACCGCATCCGCACCCTTCTGGACGCCGGCCGGCGTCGGGCGCCGGGGCAGCGGACGCCGAGTGAGACCCCGACCGATGCTGCCGACGCCGGAATCCGCCTGGGCCCCGGCGACGACGCGGCGGTGCTGGCCGCCGGCGACCTGGTGGTCAGCACGGACCTGACCGTCGCTGGCGTCCATTTCCGGGACGACTGGCTGTCGTATCGAGAAATCGGGTTTCGGGCCACGACCGCGGGCCTGAGCGACCTGGCCGCGATGGCGGCGGCGCCCGTCGGAGTGCTGGTCTCCCTGGCGCTTCCCCCCCACGTCGAAGACGCCGACCTCGAGGGCCTGGGCCAGGGCATCGGCGAGGCGTGCGAAGCCGTGGGCGCGTCCTGGATCGGGGGTGACCTGTCCGCCACTCCGGGTGGATTGGTCCTGGACGTGACCGTGCTGGGCCGCGCGGCCGACCCGGTCCCGCGGAGCGGCGCCCTGCCGGGGCAACAGCTGTGGGTCACCGGCCGTCTCGGAGACAGCGCTGCCGCCGTCCAGGTCTGGACCGGGGGCGGCACACCCAGTCCCGGATTGAAGTCGGCGTTCGCCCGACCCGAGGCGCGGATCGACGAGGCCTTGTGGCTTCGAGAGGCAGGCGTGCCCTCGGCCCTGATCGACCTATCCGATGGGCTCGTGGCCGACGCTCGACACCTGGCCGCCGCGTCCGGGGTCCGGATCACCCTGCACGCGAGCGAGGTGCCGGTGGGATCCCTCGCGGTAGAAGCCCTGGGCCCGAAAGCCGGTCTCCAGGCGGCGTTGGCCGGGGGCGAAGACTACGAGCTCTGCTTCAGTGCGGACCCCGGCGTCGTGGAGCGAATCGAGGCCGAGTTCAGAACGCGCTTCGATCTGCCGTTGACCCGGGTTGGCACAGTCGAGGCGGGGTCGGGGGTATACGTGCGACGAGTACCTGGTGGGCCGGCCGTCGCGGCCGACGCCGGGTGGGGATTCGACCACTTCGCTGACGAGGCCGAGGCACCTTGATCCGGACCCTCTGGGTGTTCGTTGTAGGCATCTGGTATACCGCGATCTACGGATCGCAGATGATCCTGGCGACCACGTTTCGCTTCAAGAGGGCCCAATGCATCTGCGACCAACGCCCTCGCCAGTGGGCGCAGAAGATTCTGCGGGCCGCCCGGTGTCCGGTGCGCCTCGTCGGAGTCGAAGGCGTGGATCCGGACGCGCCCCAGATCCTGGTTTCGAACCACGAGTCGTGGTTCGATGTGTTCGCCCTGCACGCCAGTCTGCCCGGCCGACTCCGGTTCGTGGCCAAGAAGGAGTTGGAGAAGATCCCTATCTTCGGGACGGCCTTCGTAGCGTGCGGTCACGTCACCGTGGACCGGGGGGATCGGGGCTCCGCCATCGAATCCCTGGCTCGGGCCGCGACCAAGATCAACTCTGACAGCTCCAGCATCGTGGTCTTCCCGGAAGGCACGCGCAGCCCTACCGGGGACTTGCGTCGCTTCAAGAAAGGGGCCTTCGTTCTGGCGATTCAGGCCCAGGTGCCCATCGTGCCCGTGGCCGTGATCGGAACCCGGGACATCATGCCCAAGGGCGCCTGGACCGTGAAGCCCGGCCCGATCGAGATCAGGATCGGCGAGCCGATTCCCGTCGAGGAGATGGCGCATCAGGATCGGGATCAGCTGCTGAATCGCGCCTATGAGCACGTGGCCGATCTGCGCGGCGGCTCGGGTCCCGTGAGCCTGCCCGGAACCACAGAGGCCCACTCGACCGCATAGCTTCGCCCCAGCCGCCCCGGAGCGCGGCCCAACCCCCCGACACCCCTGGAAGAGAGGCAGCACAGTGTCCGCCATCGTCGACGTGCGAGGAAGGCAAATTCTGGATTCCCGAGGGAACCCCACCGTCGAAGCCGAGATCATCCTGGAGACCGGCGTCCGGGCTCGAGCGGCGGTCCCCAGCGGGGCGAGCACCGGTGAGCACGAAGCCGTGGAGCTTCGAGACCGGGATCCGGACCGGTACGGAGGCAAGGGCGTCTTGACGGCCATCAGCCACGTCAACGGCGAGATCCGGGAGGCCATCCGGGGCTTCGAGGCCCGGGAGCAGCTGGATCTGGACCGCACGATGATCGAGCTGGACGGGACCCCCAACAAGGCACGCCTGGGGGCCAATGCCATCCTGGCGGTGTCCATGGCCGCCGCCCGGGCAGCGTCGGTGGAGAACAGCATGCCCCTGTACGCCTACCTCGGCGGACACTCGGCCAACCTGCTGCCGGTGCCGATGATGAACATCCTCAACGGAGGGGCCCACGCGTCGAACAACGTCGACATCCAGGAATTCATGGTCATGCCCGTCGGGGCGGACGTGTTCAGCGAGGGACTGCGTATGGGGGCCGAGGTCTTCCACGCCCTTCAGCGGGTCCTGACCGAGCACGGCAAGAGCACGACCGTGGGCGACGAGGGCGGCTTCGCTCCCGACCTGGCCAGCAACGAAGAGGCCGTCGAGCTCGTGCTGCGGGCGATCGAGCTGGCGGGGTATCGTCCTGGCGAGGACCTGGTGCTCGCCATCGACGCCGCCGCCAGCGAGTTCTGCGACGGCGACGTCTACCGCTTCGCGTCGTCCGGCGAGGAGCGGGATGGCCAGGGCATGGTGGAGTTCTGGTCGGATTGGGCCGACCGGTATCCCATCCGGTCGCTGGAGGATCCCCTGGACGAGAACGACTGGACCGGCTGGCACACCCTGACCCAGTCTATCGGCGACCGGGTCCAGATCGTGGGTGACGACCTCTTCTGCACGAACAGCCGACGCCTCGAGCAAGGCATCAAAACCGGCGTTGCCAACGCGATCCTGATCAAGGTCAACCAGATCGGAACCCTGACCGAGACGTTGGACGCGATCCGGTTGGCGGACGACGCTGGATACAACTCCGTCATCTCGCACAGGTCGGGCGAAACGGAGGACACGTTGATCGCGGATCTGGCAGTCGCGACCGGAGCGGGCCAGATTAAGACAGGCAGTGCCAGCCGGACGGACCGGGTGGCCAAGTACAACCAGCTGCTCCGCATCGAGGAGCGGCTTGGTGCGAACGCACGTTATCCGGGACGCAACCTGTGGCGCTGACACGCAAGGTCGTCTTCCCCGTGCTCATGGGGTTGGCCGTCTACTACGCTCTCTTCGGCGGCGAATACTCGGTCTTCGAGGTCCGGAAGGCCCGGGCCGAACGGGCCGTCGCCGAGGCACAGCTCGTGGAGTTGCGCACGGAGATCGAGATGCTACGGGGCCGAGTCGAAGCGCTGGAGACCGACCCCGCCGCCCTGGAACGGATCGCCCGGGAGAAGTACGGAATGATCCGGGAGGGCGAGCTGCTCTACCGGATGGTGCCCGAGCCCCCGCCCGAAAGCGAGGAGGGGGCCGGCGCTCCCTAGTCGTCCGTCTCCGACTCCGGGGTTTCGGCGGGCTCCGTCACGGGCTCCGGCGTCGATCCCGACGACAACCCCAGCAACTCTTTGGCCGACTCGGCCAGCACCTGGACCTCCTCCGTGGACAGGGCCGCCAGGGCATCCGCCGGAGTGATGGCGTCCGGGACCTCGACCTCCTCGGGGAACCCCCCGCCGGGCACACCCGTGGCCTTTTCGATCCATGGCTTGAACAGATCGATGGGGATCGGGAACAGGGTTGTGGAGTTGTTCTCCGCGGCCACCTCCACCACGGTCTGCAGGAAGCGGAGCTGTAGTGCCACCGGGTGTTGGGAGATGACCTTCGCGGCGGCAGCCAGCTGTCGCGACGCCTGGAACTCGCCCTCGGCCGCGATCACCTTGCCTCGGCGCTCACGCTCGGCCTCGGCCTGTTTGGCCATGGCCCGCTTCATCTCCTGAGGCAGATCGATGTCTTTGATCTCGACTGCGGTGACGTCGATGCCCCAGGGGTCCGTGCCCTGATCGATGATGCTCCGCACCACCTCGTTGATCCGTTCCCGCTCGGCCAGGAGCTCGTCGAGCTCGGACTGGCCTATGACACTGCGGAGCGTGGTCTGGGCGAGCTGGCTCGTGGCGAAGAAGAAGTCCTCCACCTCCACCACCGCCTTGGCCGGGTCCGCGACCCGGAAGTAGACCACGGCGTTCACCCGGACGCTCACGTTGTCCTTGGTGATCGTGTCCTGGGGCGGGATGTCCAGGGCGACGACCCGGAGGTCCATCTTGCGCATGCGCTCGACGCCGAAGGGCACGAGAAAGACCAGGCCTGGCCCCTTGGCGCGGGTCAGCTTGCCGAGCCTGAAGATCACGCCGCGCTCGTATTCGTACAGAATGCGGAGGCTCGTGAGTAGCGCCGCGCCGCCGAAGACCGCGGCAGGAATGAGAAGGGCTCCGAGGTCCATTCGATCGCTCCGGGTTGGGCAGGGACGGGTGATAATTCCCTCTCTCTGAGGCTCGTTCAACCGACCCCAAACCGCAAGGCCTCGGCCGTCCCGCCATCTTGACAAGAAACGACGCCACGTCGAGGTTTCATCCCGGTTTGGGCCGGAGTAGCTCAGCTGGTTAGAGCAGCGGAATCATAATCCGCGTGTCGGGGGTTCAAGTCCCTCCTCCGGCATCGAGGGGGTCGTGCAGAGGCGCACGGCCCCCTCGATTTCGTTCAAGATGGGGACGCCGGGCGCGCCTGGATCGGCCAGGCGCCCGGTTCACCGTTTCTCTCCACCCGTCGATGTGAATCCAAACGACTCGAAGGTCGGGCAGGTAGCGCTGGTGACCGGCGCCTCGTCCGGGCTGGGCCAGGCGCTCGCGGAGGCACTGGCCGGGCGGGGCTGGCGCGTGGGCCTTGTGGCTCGTCGGGACGCCATGCTCGAATCCGTGGCCGTCGGGATTCGCGATCGGGGCGGCGAGGCGCTGGTCCTACCGTGCGACGTGCGGGACCGGGCCCAGGTCTTCGCGGCCGCCGACGCCTGCAGGGCAGGGCTGGGTCCCATCGACCTGCTCGTCGCCAACGCGGGCATGAGTGGCTCGACTCATTTCCGCCAGCCGGGCTTCCACGCGGGGGTCGAGGAGATCCTGTCGGTCAACTTCCTGGGCGCGGTCTACGCGCTGGACGCCGTGCTCCCCGAGATGCTGGACCGTGGCGCCGGCCACGTCGTGGCCATGGGATCGCTGGCCGGGTACCGGGGGCTGCCGCTGAGCGCAGCCTATTCGGCCAGCAAGGCCGCCATGGCCAACTTCTTCGAGAGCCTCCGCCTGGACCTCCGGGGCACCGGCGTGGACGTGACCCTGTTACGGCCCGGGTACGTGCGCACGCCTCTCACGGACCAGAACGACCATCGTATGCCCTGGCTCGTGGACCTGGACGACGCGACGGCCCGGATGATGGCGGCCATCGAGCGCCGGGACCGCTCCTACCAGTTTCCGTGGCCCCTGGCCCGGGCGGCTTGGCTGGCCCAGCTGCTGCCGGACCGGCTGTACGACTACATCGCTTCGAAGGTGCGGAGGGAAAAGCGGGAGTAGACGCCGGCGTCGGGTGCAGCCCCGCTGCCTCACTGCCTAAGGACGTCGGTACACGGTGCCGCCCTTCATGACGAAGGACACGCCCCGGAACGCCGACACGTCCACCGTTGGATCCGACGGCAGGGCGATCAGATCGGCGAGCTTCCCCGCCTGGATGGTTCCCACGTCCGTGTCGATGTCCAGGATGCGGGCGTTGCCGGAGGTCGCGGCCCGGGCGACGTCCAGGTCGGTCATGCCGTAGTCCACCATGAGCTCCAGCTCCCGGACGTTGTCGCCGTGGGGGTAGACGCCCACGTCCCCGCCGAAGCACATGTGGACACCCGCGGCGAGGGCCCGAGCGACGCTAGCCCGCTTGGCCGCGACCCGAGCCGGCTCGGGGTCGGTGCCCTTGCGCCAGCCGTTGTACTGGGAAATCGCGTCACCGGCGGCGATCGTGGGACAGAACGCCACGCCCCGACGGGCCATCAACGCGAATACCTCGTCCGTCCCGCCGTCTCCGTGCTCGATGGTCCGGACCCCAGCTTCCGTCGCCCGTCGCATTCCCTCGGCGGTCGAAGCATGAGCCACCACGTGGCGCCCCGACGACGCGGCGATCTCCACCACCAGGGCCAGCTCGGCCTCGGTGTAGGTAGGACGGGCCGAACCGTCCAGCCCCCAGCGATAGTCGGCGTAGATCTTGATCCAGTCGGCGCCCCGCCCGATCTGGTCCCGGGTCACACGGATCAGGTCGTCCACCCCGTCGGCGACTTCGGCGCCCTTGGGGAACGTGAATTCGGGGGCGCCTTTCGGGTTGTAGCTGCCGGTGGCGACCAGCGCACGCGTCGTGACCAGCAAACGGGGGCCGGGGATCACGCCCTTTTCGATCGCGTCCTTGATGCCCGCGTCCGCGTATCCAGCCCCTTCCGATCCCAGGTCCCGGGCCGTCGTGACCCCAGCCAGGAGCGTGGCTTCCGCGTGGACCACCGCCCGGGCCGTGCGCTCAGCCAGGGACTCGAGCAGCACCTGGTCCGTCCAGGGAGTCTCGTCGTAGGGGTGGAGGAGCAGGTGGGAGTGTCCCTCGATCAATCCCGGCGTCAGGATCAGCCCCGGCAGCTCGAGGACGGTGGCGCCGCCGTCAACTTCGGTCCTGGGACCTACCGCAGCGATGCGCTCGCCCTCGACCCGAACGGCGACACCCGGGACCGGTGCGTCGTCCAGGCCGTCCCACACCGCCTCGGGCACGAGCACGACCGCCTGGGCCTCCAGGGTGCCGGGAACGGTCGCCGGGGCCAGGGCCAGGAGGAGGAGGAATAGGGTACGAAGCGGGCTGGAGAACATGGGCGATCCGGGGTCGAGGGAGTCGAGGGGCCGAACATGCCGGCCACATCCGGCCTTCGCCAGCCTCGCCCGCCTTTCACCGCAATGCGGCCCGAGGTACCTTTGCTCGACGTGGTTGTCGCCCGAGAGCGCTCCGCCGAGCGCCCACCCTGCTCCCTCGACCCCCTCCTCTCGATGAACGAACGCATCCGGACCCTTCTCAACGGACGCCAGGAACGACTCCGGCGGGCCAGCGGACGGGAGCTGAGCAGCCCCCAGGGCGACCCCGCGCCCCTCTCGGCCGAGGACCGGGAGCACTTGCTGGGCGACGCCCGGGATCTCTACTGGAACGAGTTGGAGTGGGAGCACCTCACGGGGGAAGAGCAGATGGACGACGGCGCCATCGTCGACCTCACGTTCCCGGGGTTCCTCGCCTACATCCGGGGTCTATTGCTCGCCGAGACCATGCCCGACTCCCTGGCCCCGGCGTCTCCACGGCCCGAGATCGTGGAGGACGTGCTGGCGTTCCTCGCCGGCCGCATGGTGGCCTTGAAGGAAGAGATCACCGGCGCCTCCCAGGGCGAAGAGCAGGCCCGCCTGCGCATGGCTCTGGTCATGACCAGCCGACTCCTGGACCTGGTGCTGTTCGAGCTCTACGCCCTGACCCCGGAGGAGATCGCGTCCGTCGACGCGCAGGCGGCACCGGAAGCCTGACGGACGGCGGTCGCCTCGAGCAGGAAGATGACCCGTCTTCGCCCCGGAAAGACCTACTTCGCAGGCGCCCCCCTGCTCATGGCCCACCGAGGCGGCGCCCGCCTGGCCCCCGAAAACACCATGGCGGCGTTCCAGCAAGCCGTGGACGTCTGGGAGGCCGACGCACTGGAATTGGACGTCCGGGCCACCGCGGGCGGCGACGTCGAGGTGATCGACGACGGCACGGTGGACCGCACCACGGATGGCAGTGGCTCGGTTTCGGCGCTTCCCCTCGAGGCGATCCAGGAGTTGGACGCGGGGTACCGGTTCACCGACCCCGAGGGGCGGACGAGCTTCCGTGGCACAGGGGTCCGGATCCCTTTGTTCGAGCACGTCCTGGAGGCGTTCCCAACGACGCGGCTGAACGTGGAAACCAAGGAAGCCCGCGCGACCCGCGGCCTGCTCGAGATCATTCGACGCCACGGTGCCGAGCACCGGGTGCTGTTCGCGGCGGAGCACGAGCCCAACAGGAGCGCCGCCAGGGGTTATCCGGGTCCGTGGGGCGCCTCGAAGCAGCAGATTCAGTGGTTCTACCTGTTGCACCGCATGCCCTTCGGTCGGTTCTACACGCCGGGCGTGGACGCTCTCCAGGTCCCGGATACCTGGAAGGGCCTGCAGGTGGTGTCCCCCCGATTCATCCGGGAGGCACACGCCCGGAACATCGCCGTGCACGTCTGGACCGTGGACGAGGTGGAGGACATGCGTCGACTCCTTCATTGGGGTGTGGATGGTGTCCAGACCGACCGGACCGACCGGCTCGCTCGGCTTCTCTGCAAAGAGTTCGGACGGCCCGCGCCGCCGGGGGTCACCGAAGGGCGGGGCGTCCATCCATGACTCGCCTCGGCTCGGAATTCGCGCGTTCGTTCGAGCGTCACTGGACCACCCTGGGGGGGCCCGGGCCGGAGGGGCGGGTGGTGGTCGGCGTTTCAGGTGGCGTGGACTCCGTGACGCTCCTGCACCTGCTGCGGTTCGCGCTCCCCGAGGGACCTGGCCTCCACGTGGCCCACTTCGATCACGGGATGCGGGCGGGGAGCGGCGCCGACGCGGGATGGGTGGAAGGCCTGGCCCGGGCCTGGGATCTCGAGTCGACCGTCGAACGGGCCCGCGTGCCGCCCGCGTCGGAGGAGGAGGCTCGTCGGGCCCGGTACGCCTTTCTCGAGCGGGTCCGCGTGGCATTGGGAGCCCGCTGGGTCCTGACCGCACACCACGCCGACGATCAAGCAGAGACCGTGCTGTTCCGGATCCTCAGGGGCACGGGCCTCGCTGGCCTGGCCGGCATCCACCAGCATCGGGACGATGGGGTCGTGCGTCCAATGTTGCCGTTCTGGAAGGCCCAATTGGAGGCGTACGCGGACGCCGTGGGATTGCGCTGCCGGTTCGACCCCAGCAACCGGAGCCGTGCCTTTACCCGCAACCACATCCGCCACGACCTGCTGCCCCGGATCGAGCAAGAGACCGAGCCCGCGGTTCGCAGGGCCCTGGTCCGCCTGTCGAGCCTGGCCCGATCCAACGAAGAGGCGTGGCGCCACGTCGTTCCTCACCTGATGGAGCAGGTGGACGCGGAAGTGGGGGACGGCAGGATCTCGGTTGCTCGGCCCCCCCTGCTTACCTATGATCGCAGCGTACAAGCCCGGCTCCTGCGGGCACTTGCGCATCGCCTCGGAGTTCGGCTGGACAGGGCCGGTACCGAAGCGGCGCTGGACTTCGCGGCCCGGGGGGCGAGCGGTCGGCACCTGCATCTCCCAGGTGGCATCGGGCTCGCCCGCTCGTTCGACCGGTTGGTCCTGAGCCCGACGGATCCGAGGGGGATCGACGTCGAGTTCCAGGTGCCGGGGTCGAGCCAAGGCGAAGGGCGGTTCGCGGCCGGCGGCCGACACTACCGTGTGCGTTGGGGGCCGAGCGTGGCTCCCATGGGCCCCTGGAGCGCCCGCTTCAGCCGTACGGAGTTGGGATTCCCCCTATGTTTCCGAGCGTGGCGCCCAGGAGACCGGATGCACGTGGGCTATGGCACCAAGAAGGTGACGAAACTGTTCGCGGAGGCGCGCGTGCCGGCCTCGGATCGCGCCCGGCGCGCGGTGCTCACCGACTCGGAGGGCCAGGTTCTCTGGATCCCGGGTGTCGCCCGTTCGTCGCTGGAAGGTTCTGGCGACGGTGACCTACACTTCGCCGTTGGAATCGAAGATGCACACAACCCCTGAGGCCGTGGCGCAGCTCGGTGGTCAGAAGCTGAAGCGGGTCGTCTATTCCGCCCAGGACATCGCCGTCCGGGTGCGGGAGATGGGCCGAGCCATCTCCGCGGCCTATACGGCCGAAGACGATCTACTGGTCCTGGGCCTGCTCAAGGGTTCGTTCATCTTCCTCGCCGACCTGGTGCGAGAGATCCAGGTTCCCCTCCACGTGGACTTCCTGGTGGCCTCGAGCTATGGCTCGGGAACGGTGAGCAGCGGCAACGTGCAGCTGCTCTACGACCCCGATGCGTCGCTGGCCGACCGGGCCGTGCTGTTGGTGGAAGACATCATTGACAGCGGCAACACCATGAACCGTCTGATCCCCCTGCTGGAACAGCGGGGACCGAGCAGTCTCGAGATCTGTGCGCTGCTGCACAAGCGGATCACCAAGCTGGATCGGGAGGCCCGCTGGGTCGGGTTCGACCCCCCGAAAGAGTTCCTGGTCGGGTACGGTCTGGATTACAGTGAGAGTTTCCGCCACCTACCCTACATCGGTAGTCTTTAAGGCATAGCGCCGAAACCTCAGCCGCGGTTGCGAGTAGAGGTAGGGTAACACCCGGAGCAGCGCTCCGGATTCAGCCGAAGCTGGAAAACGAGTCACGAATGTCTGATCCCAGTCAAAACCGGAACGACGGAACGCGCTGGAACCGCTTCTCGAAGACGGCGTCCTTCTGGGTTTTCCTCGTTCTGATGTCGATCCTCGCCGTGCAGTTCGTGCGGGGGTCGGAAGAGGCGGCGTCCGAATTCAGCTACAGCGAATTCCGCGACGAGCTGCGCTCTGACAATATCCATGAGGTCACGGTCATCGAGGGCAAGGTCATCGAGGGCCAGCTCCGGTCGCCTGTCGTCCGGGAGGGCGGCGAGGCGGTAGAGTTCACCACCACGCTTCCCGGCACCATCGAAGAGGACCTCCTCTCGCAGCTGGAAGAGCAGGGGGTGTTGATCTCGGCCGAGTCCGACTCGCCGGGATGGGGTACGTTCCTACTGGGCGCGCTGCCTTGGCTGCTGTTCATCGCCTTCTGGATCTGGATCTTCCGGACCATGCAGGGCGGCGGAAACAAGGCCTTCCAGTTCGGACGCTCGAAGGCCAAGCTCATCTCGCCCGACACACCGAAGATCACGTTCACGGACGTGGCCGGGGCGGACGAAGCCAAGGACGAGCTCCAGGAGATCGTCGAGTTCCTGAAGGACCCGCAGCGATTCTCCCGCCTGGGCGGACGCCTGCCCAAGGGCGTGCTGCTGGTCGGTCCTCCGGGTACCGGAAAGACGCTGCTGGCCAAGGCCGTGGCCGGAGAAGCGGGTCGGCCGTTCTTCCAGATGTCGGGCTCCGACTTCGTCGAGATGTTCGTGGGTGTCGGCGCGTCCCGGGTACGCGACCTGTTCGAACAGGGTAAGGCCCACGCGCCGTGCATCATCTTCATCGACGAGATCGACGCGGTGGGTCGCCACCGAGGGGCCGGTCTCGGCGGTGGGCACGACGAGCGGGAGCAGACCCTCAACGCCCTGCTCGTGGAGATGGACGGCTTCGAAGCGAACGAGGGCGTGATCCTGTTGGCCGCGACCAACCGGCCGGACGTCCTGGATCCGGCGCTGCTCCGGCCCGGGCGCTTCGATCGCCAGGTAGTGGTGGACTCTCCGGACGTGAAGGGCCGAGAGGGCATTCTCAGGGTCCACGCCAAGAAGCTGCCCCTGGCCGACGACGTCGAGTTGAGCCTGCTGGCTCGAGGCACGCCCGGCATGAGCGGAGCGGACCTGGCCAACATCTGCAACGAGGCCGCCCTGCTTGCGGCTCGCGAGGGTGCCGACCGGGTGGCCATGGACCACTTCGAGCGGGCCAAGGACAAGGTCATGCTGGGCACGGAGCGGCGCAGCCTGGTCCTGACCGAGTCGGAGCGCACGCTGACCGCGTACCACGAGGCGGGTCACGCCGTGATCGGCCTGCGGCTGCCGGGTCTGGATCCGGTCCACAAGGTCACGATCGTGCCCCGGGGCCGGGCGTTGGGGATCACGGCGAGTCTGCCCGTCGAGGATCGCCATTCCTACACGAAGGATTGGCTCGAGGGCCAGTTGGTCATGCTGTTCGGTGGCCGGGTGGCGGAAGAGATGATCTTCGGTCCCGAGAAGATCACCACCGGCGCGGGGAACGACATCGAACGAGCGACCGCGATGGCCCGTCGCATGGTCACCTCGTTCGGCATGTCGGACGTGATTGGGCTGGTCGCCGTGGGCGACTCGGAGCAGGAGGTGTTCCTGGGCCGGGAGATCGGCCATCGGCGCCAGGTGTCGGAGCACACGGCCCGGCAGGTGGACGAAGAGGTCAAGCGGATCGTGGACGTGGCCCACGACCATGCCCGGGACCTGCTCGAGGAGCACGGGGACCTGCTCGAGGCCATCGCACAGGCGCTCCTGGACCGAGAGACACTGGACCGGGAAGAGATCGACCTCCTGGCTGCGGGGGAAACGCTGCCGCCCCTGGACGCTGGCGAAGGCGAGGAAGCCGACCACCCGGCACCCCTGGCGAACGCCGGTGCCATTCTGGCTCCGGCCGTGACCCAGACGGAGCTGCCCATGTCCGAGGGGGGCACGCCGGCCGCGGCCGCGGACGAGCAGGAAGAAGAGCGGACCGGATCCATCGGCGCACCGGCCCGCCTCGCCCCCGAACCGCCCGAGGCCGATCCCTCCCACTCATGAACCGGCCCCACCCGCAGACCGGCATTCATCCCGGGACCGCGAGGCCCATGGCTCGCGGTCCCGTCTTTTCAGGGACGAGCCCTCCGGGCGCCTGGGTCGTCGGTGAACGGGAGTTGGCACTGGACCCGCCCCTGGTCATGGGCATTCTCAACCTGACCCCGGATTCGTTCTCGGACGGGGGAAGCCTCCAGGGGCTCGGCAGCGCCCTGGAGAGGGCCCGGACCATGGTGGACGACGGAGCCCACATCCTCGACGTGGGCGGGGAATCCACCCGGCCGGGGGCCGAGCCCGTCCCGGAGGACGAAGAGTTGGCCCGGGTCCTCCCGTTCGTGAAAGCGGCCGTCCAGGAGTTCGACGTGCCGATCTCCGTCGACACCCGTAAGGCTACCGTGGCCCGAGCGGTGCTGGACGCGGGGGCGGAGGTCATCAACGACGTCTCGGGCTTCCACTACGATCCGGACCTCGCGTCCGTGGTGGCCAGCGCCGGCGCCGGCGTAGTTCTCATGCACATGCGGGGTGGTCCGGAGAACATGCGCTCCCTGGCGCGATACGAGCGGGTCGCCGAGGACGTCTACAGAGAGCTTCAGACCTCGGTGCACATCGCGCTCTCGGCGGGCGTGGCGCCCGAGTCGATCGCCGTGGACCCGGGCATCGGATTCGCCAAGACCGCTTCCCAGAGCCTCGAGCTGATCCGGGACCTGGATCTCTTCAACGAGGCCGGCTTCCCGGTCCTCGTTGGCCCGTCCCGGAAGAGCTTCCTGGGGGCCGTGCTGGGGTTGCCGGCGGATCGCCGGGTCGAGGGGACTCTGGCGGCGTGTGTCGCGGCGTACATGGCCGGCGCAAGGATCTTCCGGGTCCACGACGTGGCTCCCACCGTCCGGGCCCTGGCCGTGGCCCACGCCGTGCTCAACCCCGGAGTGGTGGAGTGAGTTGGATCGGCGAGCAATTCCGGTTGCTCGGCCCCGGGTGGGGCGACCTGATCGAGATCCTCATCGTCGCCGCCCTGCTCTATCGCATCCTCATCCTGATCCAGCGCACCCGTGCGATGCAGATCCTCCTGGGGATTCTGCTGCTGGGTATGATCTACCTCCTCGCGCGCCTCTTCGACTTCGTCCTGATCCGCTACCTGCTGGAGGCCTTCTTCCAGTACGGAGCCATCGCCGCACTGGTGGTCTTCCAGCCCGAGCTGCGGGCGGCCCTGGCCCGGCTTGGACAGAGCCGCATGATCCGATTCCTCTACCGGTTCGAAGAGAGCCAGGTCCTCGACGAGATCGTGGAGGCGGTGGAGCACCTGGCGCGCTCGAAGATCGGCGCCATCATCGCGGTGGAGCAGGAAGTCGGTCTGGAGGAGTACTGCAGCACGGGAAGCCCCATCCAGGCCAAGGTGTCCAAGGAGATGCTGACCACGATCTTCACCCCGTACTCGCCCCTGCACGACGGAGCCGTCGTGGTCGCCGGCGACACCATCAAGGCCGCCGGCGCGATCCTGCCGTTGACCCAGTACTCGTTGCCCGATCGATCCCTGGGCACCCGTCACCGGGCGGCGCTGGGGCTGAGCGAGGAAACGGACGCCATCGTCATCGTCGTCAGTGAAGAGACGTCCCGGGTGTCCGTGGCCGTGCGGGGCCGCCTGGAAGCGGGCGTCGACGGGGCCCGCTTGCGAGAGATTCTGCAGGGAGCCCTGCCCGAGGGAGCGAGCCGGCCCGCCCTTCCATTCGGGGGCTGAGCCGCCGGCCGATTCCAGGTCCGGAAAGGACCGCTCAACAAAGCCGTATCTCCTCGTGTCTTGAGGTGGTGCGTCGGCATCGCGACGAAGCCGGTCGGTGCGTTGACAGTGCGGCGAAGGCTCCCCTACATTTCGCTGCTCCGGATTCTGCTGGAAGACAACAAGGAGATACGGCTTGGCCCAGTATCAACTCTTGACGCTTTTCGCCGACGGCGGGCTGATGATGTACCCGCTGATCCTGTGCTCTTTGATCGCACTGGGCGTCATCATCGCGAAGGGCTGGACCCTCTGGATCGCCCATCGCGGCACCCACAAGGTGCTCGAAGAGGTGGAAGAGGCAGCCCGGGCAGGTAACCTGGCGGACGCCATCGAGCGGGCGGCCGCGACCCCCGGGCCGGCGGCGGCGATCCTCTACGCCGGACTGCGGCGCATCAACCAGCGGCAGGTCGGCGAAGGCGAGATCGAGCAGGCCATCAGCACGGTGGGCACGATCGAGCTCGCGTTCCTGGAGCGGGGTCTCGTCGTGCTCGCGACCATCGCCAACGTGGCGCCCCTCATGGGCTTCCTCGGGACGGTGGCAGGCATGATCCTGGCCTTTGCAGCCATCGAGGCGGCAGGCGACGTGGATCCGAGCCTGGTGGCCGGCGGCATCAAGGTGGCGCTGCTCACCACCGCGACCGGACTGGCAGTGGCCATTCCGGTCAACATCGGATACAACTTCTTCGTGACCCGGATCGACCAGTTGATCCTGGATATGGAGCAAGGGGCCCAGCGGGTGTTGAACCTGGCCTGGGACATGGAAGCCGACGGAGCACTCACCGTGGTCGGAAAGGACCAAGTCTGATCCGTACAGCATATGACGAGGCGGCCGGCAGGTCGCCCCGCTTTGACCGTGGAATGTGGACTTTCCCTGGCGGAACCCCGACCTTCCGCGTCGTGTACCCCTTACGCACCGATTGGAGGGCGCGTTAGATGGCCGTAATGGGAGCCAAAAGGCAGAAGGTCAGTGACGAGGTCCCAACCTCGTCCATGGCGGATATCGCCTTTCTGCTGCTCATCTTCTTCCTCGTAACCACGGTGTTCCCCAAGGACCGGGGACTCGCCATCGTCCTTCCCGAGGAAGCGGAAGAGGTCGAGGTTTCGCAGAAGAACATCCTGCACCTCATCGTCCAGCCCACGGGCATCGTGGACGTGAAACGGGGCGAGAGCCAGCAGATCCAGCAGATGCGCCCCGACGACATCGAGTCGCTCTGGCGGCAGGAGATCACCGCGAACCCGAATCTGATCGCCGCGGTGAAGACCCATCCGGACGCGGATTACCGCTACATGATCGACGTGCTCGACGCGCTCCAGACCGCCGGGGCCGACCGGATCTCCCTTCAGGTGCTGGAGGAGTAGCGGATGTCCATCAAGGGTGGAGGTTTCGAACGCAAGTCCGGGGTCAGCGACGAGATTCCTTCGTCGTCACTCGCGGACATCGCTTTCCTTCTCCTGATCTTCTTCATGGTCACGACGGTCTTCCGGACCGACAAAGACCGGCAGATCGACTGGGCTGCGGCCGAGGCGACGGAGAAGATCGACGAGAAGAAGAAGAACATCCTCAACATCTGGGTCGAGTCGAACGGCGACGTCTACATCAACGATCGCCCCCACGCCATGGAAGAGGTGAACTCGACGGTTGGGCCGCTCTACGCGGCGTCCGACCGGCGACTGGTCATCTCGGTCCGGGCCGACCGAGGGGTTCCGTATCGTTACATCGATGCGGTGCAGAAGGAGCTGGTTGAGGCCGGTGTGGTCCGTGTGGTATTCGCCACCGAGCTCGAGCAGGCCATGACGAGGGCAAGACGATGAGCGGAGAAGAGCAGCAGACTACCACCGTCCTGACGACGACCGCCAACGAGCGGTTCAAGAGCGGGTTCGGCAACTGGTTCTGGGGTTCGATGATCGCAGCCACCGTGCTGCACTTCGCGTTCTTCCAGTTCTTCCCGGATCTGACGGCCGAGGACGTGTCGTACTCGGCCGATGAGCTGGAGGCCATCGAGCTTCCGCCGGAAATCGAAATCCCGCCGCCGCCCGAACAGATCTCCCGACCGGCGACGCCGGTGGTGGCCGAGGCCAACATCGACGAAGACATCACGATTGCCCCGACCACGTTCGAGGACAATCCCGTGGAGAACCTCCCGCCGCCACCCGAAGACGGTGGAGCGGACATCTCCTCGGCACCGACCTTCACGCCGTTCACCGTGGCCCCGGACATCCGGAACCGCTCCGAGGTGCAGCGGGCGCTGCAGCGCGAGTACCCGCCGTTGCTCCGTGACGCGGGAATCGGTGGTACCGTGCAGGTGTGGTTCTTCATCGACGAGTCCGGACGGGTCCAGGACACGCGGGTCAACCAGTCGTCGGGTCACACCGCGCTGGACGATGCCGCCATCCAGGTCGCGAGCGTGTTCCAGTTCACGCCGGCCCTCAACCGGGACAAAAAGGTCCCGGTCTGGGTGAGCCTGCCGATTACGTTCACGACTCGCTAAGAGCCGCGCGCGGACGTCGCTTGAGCGCAACCCCCCGCCGGCTCCAGCCGGCGGGGGGTTTCGCATGGGCGCAAGGGCGCAGGGACTGGGCGGGCGAGTCGAGCGGGCTCGCGGGCCCGGTCCGAATCTCTCGCCTCGGCACCCCGAGAACCCCGACCGGTGACAGTTGGGAATCCACCCGCCGAGACTTAGGTTACCGGATGTACGAAGCGAGACTCAGGGCTGCGCTGCCCGGCGTGCGGCAGGCCATCGCCGAAGCGGCCCTCCGTGGGGGCAGGCGCGCCGCCGACATACGACTGGTCGCTGTGACGAAGAGCCACCCGATCGACGCGGTCGAGGCGGCCGCGAGGGTCGGACTGGAGGACGTCGGCGAAAACCGGGTCGAGGAGCTGGAGTGGAAGCGGGCCGAGCTGCCCGAGTCGCCCCTGCGCTGGCACATGGTGGGCCACGTCCAGAGCCGGAAAGCGGGCCGGGTCGCGGCCCTGGCCGACCTGACCCATTCGGTGGACACGCTCAAGCTCGCGCGGCGGCTGTCGGCCGCGGGCACCGGACGGGACCGTGACGTCGACGTCCTCGTGCAGGTGAACACGTCCGGCGAAGACGCGAAGAGCGGCCTGGATCTGGAAGCGGCGGTCGAAGCCATCCACGAAATGTGCGGGCTTCCCCGGCTTCGGGTTCTCGGGTTGATGACCATGGCCCCGTTCGGGGCGCCGGAGTCGGTGCTCCGCGCGACGTTCGTGGGCCTGCGAGAGGTGCTCGTGCGAGCACGGGCGCTGGACGACAACGTGGGGAGCGAGCTCTCCATGGGAATGAGCAACGATTTCGGCATCGCCATCGAGGAGGGCAGCACGATGGTCCGCCTCGGAACCGTCCTATTCGGGAAGAGACCGACATGATTGACCTGACTCCGCTCGACGTTCGGAAGAAGCGCGGCGACTTCAGCAAGGGCATGCGCGGGTATGATCCCGGCGAAGTGGACAGCTTCCTGGAGCTGGTGGCCGAGCGCCTCGAGGCCCTGGTCAAGGAGAATCTGACCCTCAAGGAGCGAAGCGACCGGCTGGGTGACCAGGTCCGGTCCCAGGAAGGTCGCGAGCGCGCCGTTCAGGAGGCGCTGGTGACCGCCCAGGAGCTCCGGGAGGACATCCTCGGGCAGGCCCGCCGGGAGGCGGATCTCCTTCAGCGGGAAGCCGAGTCCAGGGCCGAGGAAATCCGTCGGACCATCGACACCGAGGCCGAGAGCCTGAAGCGGGCCGCGCAGAGCGAGGTCGAGCGGATCGAAGAGGATGCCAGGAGCCATCTCGCCGATCTGCAGGAGTCGATCCAGGAGTTGGAGCGACGGAGGGTCCGGTTCCTGAAGTCGTTCCGGTCACTGCTGGAGCGGGAGTTGGGTGACGTCGAAGTGGAGGAGATGCGGGCTCCGATGGAGGTGGAGGCCCTCGAGATCGACCTCCACGGTGCCCGGCGGCGGCAGGAGGCCGAGTCCGCCGACGCCGAAGCCTCCGACGACGAAGCCTCCGACGACGAAGCCGTGGCCGTGGCCGACGAGGACGCGAGCGCCGACGGCTCCGAAACCGTGATCGTCGACGTGGCGGACGTGGCGCCCGACGCACCCGAGGAGGTCGAGGCCGGAGACACGCAGGCCGCGGAAGGCGAAGAGGCGGCCGAGGGCACCTGGACCGCGACCCTCGTCTACGACGAAGACCAGCCGGCACCGGACGGCGACACGACTGCTCGTGGCGCCTGAGGGCGCGGTCTCACTCAGCCAGGAAGTCCGGACGTCCGTAGCGCGGATCCGAGAGCACTGCTCCCTGGAGCCCAGGGTGGGCATCGTCCTCGGCACCGGCCTCGGCGGCCTGGCCGACGCGATCCAGGCCGACGCCTCGATCCGCTATGGTGACATTCCTGGTTTTCCGCTGTCGACGGTGGAGAGTCACGAGGGCCGTTTGATCCTGGGGACCCTGGAGGGTACGCCGGTGGTGGCGATGCAGGGCCGATTCCACCGGTACGAAGGGTATGACCTCGGGCAGGTCACCTTTCCGATTCGGGTCATGGCCGGCCTGGGAGCGGGGACGCTGGTCGTGTCCGCCGCGGTGGGGGGCATGAACCCGCTGTGGGCGGCTGGCGAGCTGGTGCTTCTGGACGACCACATCAATCTGCTGGGCGATAGCCCACTGGTCGGGCCGAATGACCCGGACCTGGGGCCCCGCTTCCCGGACATGTCCCGGGCGTACGATCCCGAGCTCCAGGACCTGGCCGTGCGGGTGGCCCTCGAGCGGGGCATTCGCCTCAACCGGGGCGTGTACGCTGCAGTGGTCGGGCCGAACCTGGAGACCCGGGCGGAGTACCGAATGCTTCGCGCCGCCGGGGCCGACGTCGTGGGCATGTCGACGGTACCCGAAGTGATCGTGGCACGACATCAGGACATGCGGGTGCTGGGCGTCGTGATCATTACCGACGACTGTCTCCCGGACGCGCTGGAGCCGGCGAACGTCGCCACGATCATCGCGACGGCGAAGCGTGCGGAGCCGGACCTGACGGCGCTGATCCGGGACGTGGTGGCCCAGCTCTAGCCCCGGGTCCGGCCGACATTCGGGCGCCGCGTCCGCCAGAGCGCGCTGCCGCACCCATACATCTGCGACCGCAGACGCGGTCGCCAACGAACAAAACGAAGGCACCCATGCGATACCCCGAACTCCCTGACTCCCTCATCGCCCTGGAAGAGCAGTCCCTGCAGCGGTGGCGGGACGAGGACCTGTTCCACCGGACCCTCGAGGCCACGGCGGACGGCGAACCCTTCGTCTTTTACGAAGGCCCACCCACCGCGAACGGACGCCCGGGGCTGCATCACATCATCAGCCGCACCATCAAGGACCTGGTGTGCCGGTACCGGACCATGACCGGCCGGTCCGTGACCCGCATCGCCGGATGGGACACCCATGGGCTGCCGGTGGAGATCGAGGCCGAGAAGAAGCTGGGGATCAGCGGCAAGCCGGAGATCGAGGCCTTCGGCATCGCCGAGTTCAACGCGGTGTGCCGGGAATCGGTGTTTACGTACAAAGAGGACTGGGAGCGGCTCTCGGAGCGCATCGCCTACTGGCTCGACTACTCACGGCCGTATGTGACCTTCCACACCGAGTACATCGAGTCCGTTTGGTGGATCCTTTCTCGGCTGGCGGGGCAGGGTCTGCTGTACCGTGGGTACAAGAGCGTGCCGTACTGCCCGCGCTGCGGCACGGCGCTGAGCTCCCACGAGGTGGCCCAGGGCTACGCCGACGTCGAAGATCCGTCGCTGTATTTCCTGGCACCGCTGCTCGACGCCGACGGCGGACCGGACCCCGAGGGAAGAGCGCTGGTGGCGTGGACCACCACGCCGTGGACCGTGCCCTCGAACGCCGGTCTCGCCATCCATCCCGATCTCGTCTATGCCCAGGTGTCCCATGAAGGACGCCAGCTGATCGTGGCGGAAGCGCTGGTGGAACGGGTCTTCGGAGAGGACGCGGAGGTCGTGCGCACGTATGCCGCGTCCGAGCTGCTGGGCCGCCGGTACGGCCGGGCGCTGGACCTGGTGCCCGCGCCGGACGAGCCGGGTAACGGCTGGACCGTCGTCGCTGAGGATTTCGTGAGCGCGGAGGACGGGACCGGCATCGTCCATATGGCGCCTGCGTTCGGCGCCGACGACTACGCGGCCGGAAAACGGCACGACCTGCCCATGCTCAGGCCCATCGACGACGCGGGCCGATTCGTGGCGTCCACCCGGGTGGTGGGCGGCATGTTCGTGAAGGACGCCGACGCGGTGGTCCTCGACGAGCTCGAGAAGGCGGGCACCCTGCTTCGCACCGAGACGGTGGTCCACTCCTATCCCCACTGCTGGCGGTGCGACTCGCCCCTGATCTACATGGCTCGGGACTCCTGGTTCGCGGCCACGTCGACGCTCAAGGACGAGATGCTGAAGCACAACGCCGAGATCAACTGGCTCCCGTCCGAAGTGGGCGAGGGCCGGATGGGCGAGTGGCTGAAGGGCAACGTGGACTGGGCTCTGTCCCGGGATCGCTTCTGGGGCACGCCCCTTCCGGTCTGGGTGTGTGAAGAGGACCCGGACCACGTCGAGTGGATCGGCTCCATCGAGGCCCTGAGCCAGCGTGCCGGTGGCCTTGCGGACGACTTCGATCCCCACCGGCCCTACATCGACGAGGTCACGTGGCACTGCGCCCAGTGCAGCGGGACCATGCGCCGAAGCCCGGCGGTGATCGACGTGTGGTTCGACTCCGGCGCCATGCCCTACGCCCAGTGGCACTACCCGTTCGAGAACGACCTTGATTTCGAGCGCCACTTCCCGGCCGACTTCATCTGCGAGGGTCTGGATCAGACCCGGGGATGGTTCTACTCCCTGCTTGCGATCTCGACCATGCTGGGCCGGGGCGCACCGTACCGGAACGTCATCGTCAACGACCTGATCCTGGATGCCGAGGGGCAGAAGATGTCCAAGTCCCGGGGCAACGCCGTCGACCCGTGGGACGCCATCGCCGACCACGGCTCCGACGCGCTGCGCTGGTACCTGATCACGTCGTCCAATCCGTGGGTGCCGAAGCGATACAATCCGGAGGGCGTGCGCGAGGCCTCCCGGAAGCTGTTCGACACCGTCTTCAACACGTATCGGTTCTTCACGCTCTACGGAAACGTGGAGGACTGGACTCCGTCGGACGGGGACCCGGATCCGGCCGAGCGGACGATCCTGGACCGGTGGGTGTTGTCCCGGCTCCATCGCCTGATCGGGGACGTGGGGGCCGACCTGCGGGAGTACCAGGTCACCCGGGCGTATCGGCGCGTGTTGGACTTCCTGAACGAGGACCTGTCCAACTGGTACGTGCGCCGTTCCCGTTCCCGGTTCTGGGGCTCTGCCGACACGGCCGACGCCGCGGCCGCGTTCCGAACCCTGTGGGACTGCCTGCGGACGTTGGGCCTGCTCCTGGCCCCGATCACGCCGTTCACCGGGGACTGGCTCCACTGGGCGATGACCGGCGAGAGCGCCCACCTGACCCGGTTCCCCGAGGCTCGATCGGACCTGATCGACGATGCGCTCGAAGAAGAGATGGCTTCGGTGCGTGCTCTAGTCACCCTGGGCCGTGCGGCCCGGGAAGAGGTCCAGATTCGTGTCCGGCAGCCCCTGTCCCGCCTGGTGGCAGTGCTGCCCGGCCGGGCGGTTCGGCCGGAGCTGCTCGCCCTGGTCGAAGAGGAGCTGAACGTCAAGGCGGTGGAGTTCCTGAGCCGGGCCGACGATCTGGTCACCCTCACCGCCAAGCCCAACTACCGAGCCCTCGGTCCCACGTTCGGCAAGGCCACCAACCAGGCCGCCGAAGCCATCCGCGCCCTGGGTTCGGACGCTCTCCAGGCGTTCCGGGACGGCGGGACCGTGGTCGTCAGCGTGCAGGGCTCGGACCACGAGCTGGAGCCCGCGCACCTGGAGATCCAAGAAGAGGCCCGAGGGGACCTGGTCGTGAAGAGCGAAGGAGGGGTCACCGCGGCCCTCGATCCCACGCTGACCCCTGAGCTCCGATCGGAAGGGGTGGCCCGGGAGCTGGTCAATCGGATCCAGCGACTCCGCAAGGACTCCGGACTGGAGATCACGGACCGGATTCGCCTAGGGATCTTCGGCGACGAAGAGGTGCTGGCGTCCACCGAGACCCATCGCGACTTCATCACCGGCGAAACCCTGGGGCTGACGCTGGAGACGGCGGCCACGCCCTCGGACGGATTCGAGCACGTGCGGGCCGTCGATCTGGACGGGCGCGAAGCCACCCTCGGCATCAGCCGCATGGGCGGGTGACGGACCGGGGTCGGGTAGGTCCGAGTGAATGACCTCGGCGGCGAACGCCGGGAAGAACGGACCGTCGGGGCCTCGGGCGCCGGCCGCCTGGACGCCTGGTTGGCCGAGGCCCTCGAGATGTCCCGGAGCCGAGCCGCCGCCCTGATCGAGCAGGGGCAGGTGGAGGTGGACGGTCGCCGGCCGCGGAAATCTGCCCAGGTGTCCCCCGGGCAGACGGTCGCCGTCGTGATTCCCCCTCTCGAGGTCCTCAGCGCCGAGCCCCAGGATTTGCCCCTGGACATCGTCTACCAGGACGCCTCGCTGCTGGTTGTGAACAAGGCCCCGGGCATGGTGGTGCACCCCGCACCCGGCCATCCGTCGGGGACGCTGGTCAACGCGCTTCTGCACCACGTGACGGACCTCTCGGGCATCGGCGGAGCCCTACGCCCTGGCATCGTTCACCGCTTGGACCGGGACACCTCGGGTCTCCTGGTGGTGGCCAAAGACGACCGCGCTCACCAGGGGCTTTCCGAGGCGCTGAAGGAGCGGAGGGTTCGGCGTCTTTACCTGGCCGCGTCTTGGGGCCACCTTCCAACCACGCCGCTTACGATCGAGGCGCCGGTGGGTCGCCATCCCAGGGACCGGAAACGAATGGCCGTTCGGGAGGACGGCCGCCCTGCGTCGACCCTGGTGACGGTGCGGGAACGATGGGTGGCGGCGGAGCTGTTGGAGGTCTCGTTGGGCACGGGCCGCACACACCAGATCCGGGTGCACCTGGCGCACCTGGGTCATCCGGTGGTCGGAGACGAGACCTACGGCGCGGAGCGACACAAGGGGATGAGCGGGGAGGGGCGGGCCTGGGCTGCCGAGTTGGCCCGCCGCGTGCCCCGCCAGTTCCTGCACGCCACGCGACTCGAGTTCGACCACCCGATCACATCGGAAGCGCTGTCGTTCGAGGCGCCTTTGCCGGCGGATCTGGCAAGCGCCGCTGCGTGGGCGAGAGGTACACTCTAGCTTTGGGATCATGAACGTCTTCAGGGATGGCACGGACGAGAGCGGGGCCCTGACCGTGGCACTGGTGGATTTCGTCGAGGGTTCCGGCGCGAAGATGGCCGCTTTGATGGACCGAAGCGGCGGTGTGCTGGCCGAATCCGGGTTCGGAGGTCCCGGGTCCGCGTCGGATCTGGCGGCCCTCGCCGCGGGCATCCATGCGGCGGGTCGGCGCATGAGCGAGATTACCGGCTCGGGCGGCGTGAAGGAGATGTTGGCTTTGGGGGGGGCCGGCAAGCTCCTGTTGCGCGAAATGGCGTCGCCGGAGAGAGCGGTCCTCCTTCTCTCGGTGTTCGATGTGGCCACGGACCCGCCCAGGGTGCTTCCCGCGATCACCGCCCTGGAGGGGGCGATCGCGAGGGGCGTGCCGGTTCCCGGTTCGGACGCCCAGCTCGAGTCGTCCATCACCGAACGCCTGGACCAGGCCTTCCCGGCGGAGTGAGGCGCCCCTTTTCCCCCTGAGTCATGCTGCCCTTCGACCTGGACCCACAGTTCACCTTCGACAGCTTCGTCGTCGGCCCAGCCAATCGGCTGGCGTCGGCCGCGTCGAAGCGTGCCGCGGATTCGCCCGGGCGCAGCTTCAACCCCCTCTTCATCTATTCCTCGTCCGGCCTTGGCAAGTCCCACCTGCTGATCGCCATCGCGAATCAGGCCGAGCAAGGCCACACGCCTGCACGCATGCTCTATCAGACGCTCGAGGGGTACCTGGACGATTTGGCTCGCGCCTTGGAGACAGGGGCCCGGGACACGTTGCGGGACTCCTATCGCGACCTGGACATCCTGCTTCTCGACGACGTCCAGTTCATCACCGGCCACGCCGAGGCCCAGGAGATGTTGCTGGGCACGCTCGACGCCCTGACGGGGTCGGGCGGTCAGGTGGTCCTGGCCAGCGACCGGCCGCCCAGCCAGATCGACGACCTGGACGCGCGCCTGTTGTCCCGGTTTTCCGGGGGCCTGATGGTCGACATCGCCATGCCCGAGTACGAGACGCGCGTGGCGATCGTGCGGAAGAAGGTTGCGGAACGAGAGTTGGAGCTGGCTCCCGGCGCCGCCGAGATCATCGCCCGGTATCCGTACGAGAACATCCGCGAGCTCCAGGGAGCCCTGAACCGGGTCCTGGCGGTGCAGGAGATCGAAGAGCGCCCGGTGAGCCCCGAAGAGGTCGCGGCCCTGTTGGGCCTGGACGCCAAGGGTGGGAAGGGGGGCGAGTTCGCGTCCTTCGTCGAAGAGCTCACCGAGACGGTAGCCACGTCCGTCCCGGATCCGGACGGGTGGAAGAAGCTGCTCAAGCAGGCCATGTCGCAGGCGGAGGCCCAGGGATTCAGCGCCGCCCGCCTGGGACGGATCCTCCAGTCCGCCGAACCGCCGAAAGACCCCGAGGAGGTCGTCGACAACTTCCGCGACGAGCTGATGCGCCTGAAGGCCGTGCGATCCGAGCTCGACCGCATCGGCAACCCCTGGCCCGAGGCGGCGGTGGAGTTGCTGTCCAACCCCGATCGACTGCGGGAAGCCGAAGCGCTGCTGGCGTCGGCCCAGGAGCGGCACCGGGTATTCCCTGACGTGCCCGCCGGGCCCGCACTGGCGGACCTCGAAGCACGGTTCACACCGCTCGAGTTGAAGGTCTCGCAACAGTTGGCCCTGGAAGAACGGCCCGAGTACAACCCCCTCTACGTCTGGAGCGTGGATCCGCGGCGTGCCGAAGAGATCCAGCTCGCCACCGGTCGCACGGCCGTCCAGGGCAAGAACGGAACGCGCGTGGCCGCGATCTCGGTCGAGGCGTTCGCCGAGGAGTTCATCGAAGCGTTGTCCTCGGGCGTCGCGGGCGCCTGGCGCGAGCGCTGGTGGACGGCCGAGCTGCTTCTTCTGTCCGGGGTGCAAGCGCTGTCGGCCACAGAACGGGCCCAGGAGGAGTTCTTCCATCTCTTCGAGGCCCTGAAGCGCACGGGTGCCCGGGTCTACCTGACGGCCGACCGGCCGCCCTCCGAGATCGAGGAGATCGACGATCGGCTCCGGTCCCGGTTCGAAGGAGGGCTGGTCCTCGAGGTGGAGGCCCTCGACGAAGAACTCGCCTCGGCGGCGGTGGAAACTCCGGAACGCGGTGGTACCGACCTGGAACCGGCCCTGACCGGGGCCTGGGCCCCGTCCCCCGAGACGGTCGTGTGGGAGTGGCCCCACATCGCCGATCGCATTTCCGAGGAGGCGGGCTGATGGCCATCGAGGGCAACCTCGCCCACGTCGGCCTGGCGGATATCTGCCAGCTCCTGGCCATGGGTCGGAAGACCGGATGCCTCACGGTGTCCAACCGGCCCGCATACGGCAACGTGTATTTCGCCAAGGGCCGCGTCTGCTACGCCAGCGTCGCGAACCGCCCGGACCGGCTGGGCTCGTTGCTGGTGGCGAACGGCCTGATCGACGAAACGGCCCTCGCCGCCGCCGTCGAAGCCCAGGGCGTGCCCCCTCGTCGTCGTCTGGGCGAAATCCTCGTCGAGGCCGGAGACCTCGATGAAGAAGACCTGGAGCGGTTCGTGAAGCTCCAGATCGAAGAGGCGGTCTACCATCTGTTCGGCTGGACCGAGGGCACGTTTCGATTCGAGCCGGAAGAGGTGCCGGACGAATCCCAGGTCACGGTCGTCTCCATCAATACCGAGGGGCTGTTGCTCGAGGGGGCCCGGCGGGTCGACGAGTGGAGCCTGATCGAAAAGCGTGTGCCCCACCTGGGCCTGATCTTCGCCGTGGAGCGGCTGCCCGGAGAAGGGGACGACGTCGAGCTGACGGCGAACCAGCAGCGCATCCTCCCTTTCCTGGACGGGGACCGGACCGTCGACGACCTGGTCGACGTCTCGGGCATGGTGGAGTTCGACGCGGCCAAGGCCCTGTTCGGTCTCCTCCAAGCCGGCTTCATCACCCAGACCGGGGAGCGGCGTCCCGAACCGCCGCCCGAGCCGACCGCGGTCTCGGACGGAGAGGAGGACGGTCTGGCGCCGGCCTACTACCGGTCCGGCATGCTGGACGACGCCGCCAGGGAGCTGACGGCCCGCCTGGAGGACGAACCGTCGGACGAGGAGACCCGTTTCCGGCTCGCGGTGGCCCTGCTCAAGCTGGGGCGCTTCCAGGAGGCCCTGACGCACTTCGACCAACTCGGGTCCGAGATCACCCAGGGTCCCGGATTCAGGCGCAACCGAGCTCTGGCACTGGAGCAGCTGGGCCGGGTGGACGAGGCCAGACAGGTCCTGGAGGCGCTCCTCGAGTCCGACCCGGACTCCACGGACGCGCAGATCGCTCTGGCCATCGTGCACCTGAAGGCGGGTCGGGCCGGTGAGGCACTGGAGGGCCTGAGGCGTGCCCGGGCGTCCGCAAACGGGGCGGCGCCCCCGATGCTCTACTGCTTCGCCGTGCTCGCGGCGGCCCTGGACGGAGATCTCCGTGCAGCGGTGAAGTGGGGCGAGGAGGGGGTGGGGCATCATCCCGACGAGCCGGCGCTCCTGGTGAACCTCGGAGCCGTGCAGGAACGGCGGGGCCGGTCCGACGATGCGGAAGCTCTCTATCTCCGGGCGGTGGCGATCTCGGACACCCTGCCTCAGGCCCACAAGAACCTGGGCGATCTGGCTTTCGACCGAAAAGATCTCGCCGGCGCGCGGGCCCACTACGAACGAGCCGTGAAGCTGGCACCCCGCCTGGGCGACGACGTATACGGAAAGCTCGGCGCCATCGCCCACCACGAAGACGATGTCGACTGGGCCAGAATGCTCTGGCGCCGGGCCCTGGAGATCAATCCCGACAACCCGACCGCCCGGGCCGGCATCGAGCAGCTCGACGGCTCCTGACCGTGGGCCTGGTACCCGCGCTCGCGCTGACGCTCGCCCTGGTCGGACCCGCTCAGGTCGCTGACCCGGCGTGGACGGAGGTCGAAGGCACCCGAGCCACCGTGTTGCACGTCGAAGGCGACGAGGCCACCGCAGCCCGGTACCTGGCACTGGCCGACGCACAGCGCGCGTTGCCCGGACTTCCGCCTGCGGTTCCGAGCCGGCCCCGCATCTTCCTGGCCCGGGACGAGGCGGCGTGGGACCGGGTCACCGGCGGAAGGATCCCGGAATGGGGCGCGGGCGTGGCCATTCCGTCCGAGGGCGTGATGGTCCTTCCCCTGTTCGCCTCGGGTCGAGGCCGAGGGGTGGATCTGAACAACGTCTTCCGTCACGAATGGGCCCACCTGGGCTTGCATGAGCACCTGACAGGCACGCGGATTCCCCGATGGTTCGACGAAGGGTACGCCCAGTGGGCCTCCGGAGGGTGGGACGCCATGGAGGGGTGGCGGCTCCGGGTCGCGTTCGCCACCGGCCGGGCGCCGTCCCTGGACTCCCTGGCCTTGCGCTGGCCCCGCGACCGGGCCGACGCCGAGCTCGCCTACGGTCTGTCCGCCACGATCATCGAGTACCTCGTCGAGGAAAGCGGGCCCCGGGGCATCGAGGTGTTGTTGGCCCGGTGGCCGGATCTCGGATTCGAAGGCGCGTTGCGGCGCACCTACGGGGTGACCAGCGGCCAGCTGGAGGGCGATTGGCAGAAGTACGTCAAGAAGCGGTACGGGTGGCTCCTGGTGCTGTCCCACTCGGCCCTGTTCTGGTCCGCGCTCGCCCTGACCCTGTTCGGCATGATGTTCCTGCGCAGGAGGCACAACCGAGAGGCCATGGCTCGTCTCCGGGCGGCCGAGGGTCCGGATCAGCCTGCGTTCTGGGAGCCGGGGGAAACCCCGCCACGACCCGCCACCGGTTCGCCCGCTGCGGGGTCATGGACCGGCACGACCCCGCCCGCCCGTGCTCCGTGGCACATCCGACTGCGCCGGCCGCCGTGGCTTCGGCCGCCCGTGGATGACCCCGGGACGAGGGACCCGGACGGCTCAGAACGGGCTTCGCCGGGGTATGACCCGCCAAGCCATCCCCATGGACCCGACGAGGCGCACGAGGAGCGCCCCGATGGATCGGAGGACTCGTGACCAAGGCCCAGCCCAAGAGAATCCTCGTCGTCGACGACGACCAGGACGCCCGTGGCGTTCTGCTCGCCAAGCTGGCCCATTCGGGCTACGACGTGCGCGAGGCGGGTTCGGCTGAAGAAGCGCTGGGCATGGTGGCGGCGTTCGACCCGGCGCTGATCATCACCGATCTCATGATGCCGGGGATGTCGGGGGTCGAGCTCACCGAGCGGGTCCTGTCCGCGACCGAGGGCATCGACCTGATCGTGGTCACGGCCCACGAGGACATGGGCTCGGCGGTCTCGGCGATGAAGGCCGGTGCCTTCGACTACCTGGTCAAACCCCTGCGGCTGTCCGAGCTGGACGGCCTGGTCGAACGGTGCTTCCGTGAGCAGGCATTGAATCGGGAGGCCCTCGCTGAAAAACGAGACGAGACCCCGCCGCTCCCCAAGGGGCAGGTGGTCGGCCGGGATCCGCGCATGATCGACATCTTCAAGATGATCGGGGTGCTGTCGAGGAACCGGACCACGGTTCTCGTGCGAGGCGAAACGGGCACCGGCAAGGAGCTCGTGGCCCGTGCCATCCACGATCATTCCGTGCACGCCGACCAGCCGTTCGTCGCCGTGAATTGCACGGCCCTCACCGAGACCCTGCTGGAGTCCGAGCTGTTCGGACACGCGAAGGGCGCATTCACCGGCGCGGTTTCGTCCCGGAAGGGGTATTTCGAGCTGGCCGGTTCCGGCACGATCTTCCTGGACGAGATCGGCGACACGTCGCCGGAATTCCAGACCAAGCTCCTCCGGGTCCTGCAGGATCGCAGCTTTTATCCCGTCGGCAGCGAGGTGCCCCGCACGACCGAAGCCCGGGTCATCGCCGCCACCCACCAGCCCATCGAGGAGCTCGTCGCGATGGGCCGGTTCCGGGAAGACCTGTATTTCCGGCTCAAGGTCGTGGAGATCCAGGTCCCGCCCCTTCGGGAGCGCCGCGGCGACATTCCGGTGCTCGCCAAGGCCCTGCTCGAACGGATCCGCTCTGAGAGCGGCGTGGACGTCCGGCACATCTCGGCGGAGGCCATGCTCCAGCTCGGCGCCTACGATTGGCCGGGCAACGTCCGGGAACTGGAGAACGCGCTGACCCGAGGCACGATGCTGGCTCGCGGACCCGCCCTGGGTCCGGAGCACCTGAGCCTGGGTGGCGGACCCCGGCCTCCGACGCCGACGGCGGGGGGCAGCGTGCACGACGTGCCGATGGCCCTGGACCGGGCGGGCATGAGCAAGGTCCGTGACGACTTCGTGGCGGCGGCGGAGCGCTGCCTGCGCCTCGGCGTCGATGT
>CAJIAX010000178.1_pt1 | contig 36481 bp, 37 predicted proteins | sample 9199251 | NCBI WGS metagenome assembly CAJIAX01 (sample SAMEA7708287, study PRJEB35096) | sediment metagenome | biome: marine neritic benthic zone biome [ENVO:01000025]; feature: sediment [ENVO:00002007]; material: shallow marine sediment [ENVO:03000034] sea grass bed [ENVO_01000059] ... | reverse complement strand
TCGACAGCCAGGGCAACATCTACGTCGGGGAAGCCTCGACTGGACGACGCGTGCAGAAGTTCACGGTCTCGCCCGGCTCCTGAGATGCCAGTAGACAAGCAAATCGGATCTCCGGAGGGGCTCGCCGCCCTGGCCCGGATGCGGGACCTGGTGATCCTCTTTCCCGACGTCCACGAAGAGATCGACAAGTTCGGACACACGTCGTTCCGGGTCCGAAACAAGCCCTTCGTCATCATGGGCGAGAACGCCGGGGGGCCATCGCTTTCCGTGAAGTCCGACCCCGACACCCAGCAACACCTCATTCGCAGGGGCGGGTTCTCCCGCACCCGCTACATCGGACAGCACGGCTGGGTCTCGGTCGATCCGTTTCCTCCCGATTGGGACGAGATGGCCGAGCTCGCCGAAGACGCCTACCTCCTCGTTGCACCCCGGGCGTTGGCCGCCCAGGTGCGCGCCGCACGGGACGAGAGCCGGTCATGACCCTGAACCGCAGAGACTTCATTCGAAAAACCGGCGCCGGCGCAGCAGGTGCCGCAGCGCTGACGGCGTGCGGACCCGGGGCAGAGGAGCAGGGGAGTGGCGAGGGAGCCGCCGTGGCCCAGGGCCCCCGGGTGGAATGGCGGCTGGCCACCAGCTACCCACCGAACCTGGATCTGCTGAACGGCACCGGGCCCTACATCGCCCAGCGGGTGTCCCAGCTTACCGGAGGGCGATTCACCATCGACGCCTACGCCGCCAACGAGATCGTACCGGCCCTGCAGGTGATGGACGCCGTTCAGCAGGGCACGGTCCACTGCGGGGTGTCGCCGGGATACTTCTACATCGGCAAGCATCCGGCCCTGGCGTTCGACACGGCGATCCCGTTCGGACTGACCACCCGGCAACAGATCTCGTGGTTGCACCATGGGGGCGGCCTGGAGCTGCTGAACGACCTGTACGCCGATTTCGGGATCGTCATGTTCCCGGCCCTGGCCACACCGGGTCAGATGGGCGGGTGGTTCCGGGAGCCGATCTCCGGCCTGGCCGACCTCGGTGGCCTGCGATTCCGGATTCCGGGCATCGGCGGCGAGGTGATGGCCCGCATGGGAGTGACGGTCCAGGTCCTGTCGGCGTCGGAGATCTATCCGGCCCTCGAGCGCGGGGCCATCGACGCGGCGGAGTGGGTGGGGCCCTATGACGACGAGAAGCTGGGGCTCTACCAGATCGCCAAGAACTACTACTACCCGGGATGGTGGGAACCGGGCGTGACCGTGGGCTGCATGGTCAATCGGCGGGCCTTCGACGCGTTGCCCCCCACCTATCAAGCCATCTTCGAAACCGTCTGCGGTGAAACGCTGACCAACCGCCTGTCGATCGTCGATGCGGCGGAGCCGGTGGCCCTCAAGCGACTCGTGGAAGAGCACGGTGTGACGCTACGCGAATTCCCGCAGGACGTTCTGGACGCGGCCTGGCGGGAGTCCAATGCGTTTCTCGAAGAACAGGCGGCGGCGGACGCGGTCTTCCGGGGGATCTACGAATCGTGGCGTGACTTCCGGAACCTGGTCTTCCCCTACGCTGGCGGGAACGAGCTGGCGTACCAGAACGCCGCCTTCCGCCGGATCAGCTGAGGGCGGAGTGGGGACGCCAGTCGGGTCCATCTCGGTCCGGGTCGCTCGGGCGGCCGATCGGGACGAGATCGTCCGCATGCGCCGGTCTCTCTGGCCCGATTCGACGGCCGCCGAGGTGGACGAGCTGTTGGCCCCAGGGACCCGTGCCTACGTGGTGCTGGTGGCCGAGCGGCTCGGTTCGGACGGGAAAGGCGGCCTGTGCGGATTCGCCGAGGTGGGGACGCGACCGTATGCCGAAGGGTGCGAATCGTCTCCCGTGGCCTACCTGGAGGGCATCTGGGTGGATGCGGACGCTCGTCGGGTTGGGGTGGGGGCCGCCCTGGTCCGGGAGGCCGACGGGTGGGCCCGGGCTCAGGGGCTGACCGAGCTGGCCTCCGACACGGACCTGGCGAACACGACGAGCCAGGCGTTCCACCAGGCGATGGGGTTCGAGGAAGCGGAACGGTTGGTGGCGTACCGGCGGCGGGTGCCCGAAGGGCCCCGCTGACCAGGGCGCGTCGCATCGTCGGCCTGCCGGGTCGGGGTGCCGTGTTTCAGAGTTGACCGAGCGACCTGGACGGATGTCCCCTCAGGACCGACCGGTCCGCTCGTTTTCGCCGGTCACGGACCCCCATGGCCCACGGTCGGGCCCGGCCTCTCCCTTCTCGAAGGGCAGGGCCATCTGGTGCATCACGTCCTCGTCCCGGGCCGGGTCCGAGACGTCGACTCCGTAGTGGACCTGGAGCGGGTCGCCGTAGACGAACGTGCCGAACATGCGGTCCCACACCGAGAGGATCCCGCCGAAGTTGGTGTCGGTCCAGGGACGCTCGAAGTGGTGGTGGAACTTGTGCATGTTCGGCGTGACGAAGACCAGGCTGAGGGATGCGTCCAGCCAGCGGGGCGGGTCCACGTTCGCGTGGGTCAGGAACGTGAAGAAGATGGTCGTGACCCGGTACACCAGGTAGAACGCCAGGGGCGCGCCGGTCACGATCATGGCCGCCAGGGCGAACACCTCCCGTACGGCGTAGTCCCCTGGATGGAGTCGGGCGCCCGTGGTGGCGTCCACCTTGGTGTCGCTGTGGTGCACCACATGCAGGCGCCACATCCACTTGACCCGGTGCAACAGGTAGTGGGCCACGTACTGGGCCAGGAAGTCCAGCACGATCAAGGCCAGGGCCAGCTCGGCCCACAGAGGGAGTTGGACCCAGTGGACCAGGCCGAACCCTGCGGACGCCGTCCAGAACGCTGCGGCGACCGTGGCCGCGCTGAACAGCGTGTTGATGATCAGGCTCGTGCCCAGGAACACCCCGTTCACACCGGCGTGCCGCCACTTCTTGTAGTGGAAGCGGACCAGCGGCAGGGTGCCCTCGAGGACCCAGCTCAGCCCGAGGCAGAGCATGACCCAGAGAATCTTCTCCGTCGTGGACATGCTCTCGACGAAGAGGAGAAAGCGTTCCAATTCCGTGTCCGGCTGTTGTCAGGGCACGAACGCGTCCAACGACGGCACGTCGAGGGCGAACGCGGCCAGGAGGTCGGCGGCCCGGTCCAGATCGTCCAGGGCCACGGTTTCGACCGTGCTGTGCATGTACCGGTTCGGGATCTGAACGATCCCCGTGGCGACGCCGGCCCGGGTCAGCTGGAGGGCGCTGCCGTCGTTCGAGGCGGCCCGCCCCAAGGCGAGGGCCTGAACGGGGATCTCCTGGGATTCCGCTACGCTTCTCAACCGGGACTCGACCCGTGGATTGACGTTCGGGCCTCGGATGACGACGGGTCCGCCGCCCAGGGCGATGTCGCCGCGCTGGCGCTTGTCGATGCCCGGGCAGTCGGTGGCGTGGGTCACGTCCACGGCGACCCCGATGTGGGGATCGACCCCGAACGCCGACGTGGTGGCCCCCCGCTTGCCGATTTCCTCCTGAACCGTGGAGACGGCGAACAGTCCGACGGAGACGCCCTGTTCCACGGCTCGCCGAAGGGCCTCCATGACGATCCAGACGCCGGTCCGGTTGTCCATGGCGGGTCCGCTCACGATCCGGTCTCCCAGCCGCTCGAAGCCCAGACGGGGGGTCACACTGTCGCCGATGCGGATCCGCCCGGCCGCGTCGTCCCGATCCGAAGCGCCGATATCGATCCAGAGGTCCTCCAGCTTCACGACCTGCTTGCGTTCCTCTTCGGTCAGCAGGTGGATCGCCTTTCGCGAGATCACGCCGTGGATGGGGCCGCTTTCGGCCCACACGGTGACCCGGGTTCCCACGAGCTGCTGGGGGTCCCAGCCGCCCACCGTCTGGAAGAACAGAAAGCCGTTCTCGTCGATGTGGGACACCAGCAGGCCCAGCTGGTCGCAGTGACCGGCCAGCATGATCCGGAGCGGCCCGTCCGGATTCACGGCGGCGACCACGTTGCCGTGCAGATCGGTCGTCACCGACTCGGCGAACCCCGCCGCGTAGTCCCGCACCACCTCCTGCACCGGTTGCTCGTAGCCCGACACCCCCGGGGCCGTCATCAAGCGCTCGAAGAACTTCATCGCGGATTCGTTCATGCGCCGATCATGGCGGGGGGGGTGTCCGGGGAGCAAGCGGGTGGGGGCTCCAGGGTCGCGAGCGCCCACGGAGGCCTGTGTGGGGCGGGGCCGGGGTCCGCGGCGGGTGGGGATTGTGCGTCTCGTCGGAGGTGGCCTCGGCCCGCCTCGGGTGCCATAATGCTGCCCGGTCGTGTTCCCCACAGCGTAGGAGTACCCCGCATGAGCAAGCGTTTGGCCGTGCCAGGCCTCGCGGCCCTGGCGACCCTGTTGATCACCGCAGCGGCCGCGTCGGCCCAGGACAACCCTCGCTTCGGCGTGTGGAAGCTCCAGTCCGACGCCCCGCCTCCGGCCATCAACATCATGACCTACGAGCCGTACGGGGACGGAGGCATGCGGATCACCGTCGAGTCCACGAACGCCGAGGGGCGGGAGAACAAATGGGGCTACGTCACGATGTTCGACGGTGAGTTCCACCCGGTGGAGGGCCAGGAGAACGCCCAGACGGCCGTCGAGATCGTGGACCAGTACACCAACAAGATCTCCAACATGCGCGACGGGATCGTCTACCAGGTCATCATCAACGTGCTGTCCGAAGACGGAAACCGGATCGACAACGAATACCGTCGCCTCACGCCGGACGGCGAAGTGGAGCGGGTGAGCCACGCCGTATACGAGCGTATCGAATAGGGGCGCGCCCGCCGCAATCGCACATGGAAAACGCCCGGGGGCCCCTCCCCGGGCGTTCCCCTCCAGAGCCCGGTTCCGACCCCGATTTGACCTGGTCCCGTCTTTGTCTCGGCCTCGCCCTGAGCCTGCTCCCGCTCGCACTCGCGTGCGCATCGGAGTCCGCACCTCCAGCAGGTGAGTCGGCGCAGACCGAGGTCGGCGCGCCGCGCTACGGCGGCGAGCTGATCTATGCCGTCGCCTCGGACCGGGGGTCCCTCTTCCCCGGACGCCAGATCTCCGAGGTCGCGCACGATGTCTGGCTGTACGCGTTGGAACGCCTCGTCGAGTTGAACGAGGACGGCTCGATCCGGCCCTGGTTGGCCGAGTCCTGGACCCACTCCGAGGACGGGCGCAGGACGACGTTCACGTTGCGGAAGGGCGTCCGTTTCCATGACGGCACGCCGTTCGACGCCGAGGCCGTGGCATTCGTATTCAACGAAGCGCTGGAGCAGGAGTTCCACTGGATCGCACTCCTCGAAGGGCTGGAGCGGGTCGCCGCCGACGATTCGACCCGCGTCACGTTCCACTTCCAGACTCCCTTCCCGGCGTTGCTCGCCAACCTCACGTACGGCGGTATGGCCATGTTCAGCCCTACGGCATACCGGGGGCGGGGCGAGGACTGGCTGGCGTCCAACATGGTGGGCACGGGGCCCTTCAAGCAGGACGAGCTGGTGCGGGGCGAGCACGTGCGCTTCGTGCGGAACGAGGACTACTGGCAGGAGGGCCTACCCTACCTGGACGCGGTGACAGTGCGGTTCGTACCGGACGTGAGCGCCCGGACCGCGATGCTCGAAGCCGGCGAGATCGATCGAACGTCCACCCTGAACGATTTCGATCTTCCCAGGCTGCAGGCCGATCCCGGCATTCGGGTTAGGATCTCGCCGGAGGCGCGGCAGTTCTACCTGGTCTTCAACCTCACGCGCCCCGTGCTCCAGGACGTCCGCGTCCGTCGGGCCTTCAACTACGCCATGGACCGGGAAGGGATCGTGCGCAGCGTGTTCGCGGGTACCGGAGCGGTGATCTCCAAGGCGCCCATCATCCCGGAGGGGATGCTCGGGTTCACCGACATGCGGGAACCGGGTGAGCCCACGCTGTTTCCCTACGATCCGGATCGGGCCCGGGCGCTGCTGGCCGAAGCGGGCTTCGAAGACCGGGACGGGGACGGGATCGTGGAGGACGTCCAGGGCCAGCCCCTGTCCCTGACGATGATCAGCCGCCGGGGGTACCGGAAGGGCGATCACGCCGTGGCGCTCCTGGCCCAGAGCCTGCTGGGCGAGGTCGGGGTCGACATTCGCATCGAGGTGCTGGAATCGGCGGCCTTCGCCTCCGCCACCAACCTGGGCCCGGACCGGGCTCGGTACGATGTGGCCATGATGACCTGGGGCATCCCGACGGCGGATCCGGACGAGCCCATGATGCGCCTGACATACAGCCGGGCCTGGAAGCCCGCGGGCGCGAACCGGATGTTCTACGCCAGCGACGAGGTGGACCGTCTGACGATCCTGGCCCACCACGAGATGGACCCAGACCGGAGAGCGGAGTACGTCCAGCTATGGATGGCGGAGCTGCTGGAAGACGCGCCCTTCGTCGTCCTGCCGACCCTGGCCTTGAACCTGGCCACCCGTTCGTACGTGCACGGCGACGAGCTCCGGATCGTCGGCACCTATCCTGCCCGTTTCGCGTGGATCGATCCTGAAGAGATGGCGCGGCAGGGGATTCCGTTCGACCGGGCCCAGAGGCGATGACGGGACGCGCCGGACGACTGGGTTTCGCGGTGGTCCTGGCCGCCGCCGTGTCGGCGTGTGGCCCCGCTGCCGACGCGGGCAGGGCGGGGGAGGGCGCGGACCAGGCGGGCGGGGCCGGCGAGGGGGCACCCCCAGAGCCCCAGTACGGCGGAGAGCTGATCTACGCTCTTTCCGGGGAGACCTACTCGCTGTTCCCCGGTCGCCAACCGGGGTCCCAGGCCCAGGACACCTGGCTCTACGCCCTCGAGGGCCTGGTGGAGATCGACGAGAACAACCAGATCGTGCCCTGGCTCGCTACGGACTGGTCGTTCAGCGAAGACGGCCGCGAGGCGACCTTTCACCTCCGGGAAGGGGTCCGCTTCCACGACGGAACCCCGTTCGACGCCGAGGCGGTGGCCTTCGTCTTCCAGGAGGCGATCGCGAAGGACTTCGTGCACGCACACCTGCTGGAGGGCCTGGTGGAGGTCACGGCGGACGACGCCTACACGGTCACCTTCCACTTCGCCGAGCCCTTCGCGGCCTTGCTCGCCAACCTCAGCCACCGTTCGATGGTCTTCTTCAGCCCGACGGCCTATCGCGAGCACGGCGAGGAGTGGATGGCCACGAACATGGTGGGCACGGGGCCCTTTATGCAGGAAGAGGTGGTTCGCGGCGAGTACGTACGCTTCGTCCGCAACCCGGACTACTGGCAGGAGGGCCTGCCGTATCTCGATGCGGTCACCCTGCCCATCGTCCCCGAGGTCTCCGTTCGGTCTGCCATGCTCGAAGCCGGAGAGATCGACCGGGCCCACACCGTCAACGACTTCGAGATCGAGCGCCTCCAGGCCGACGAGCAGATCCGACTCCGGATCGTGCCCAGCACTCGCCAGCTCTACGTGGCCATGAACCACACCCGCCCGCCCCTGGACGACCCTCGGGTGCGGCGAGCCTTCAACTATGCCATGGACAAAGTTGGGATCGTAGGCAGCGTCTATGCCGGGGTTGGGGCGGTGCCGCCCGAAGCGCCGGTTTTGTCCAGGGGCGTGGTCGGATTCCAGGATATGCGGGCCCCCGGGGAGGCGAGCATCTTCCCCTACGACCCCGACCGGGCGCGGGCCCTCCTGGACGAGGCCGGCATCGTGGACGTGGATGGCGACGGCGTCCGGGAGCGGGCGGATGGCTCGGCCGTGTCCCTGTCGCTGTTCTCGCGCCGGGGCGGGACGAAGGGCGAGGGACGGACTGCCGAGTTGGTGCAGACGATGCTGGGCGAGGTCGGGATCGACGTCCGGCTGGAGTTCTACGAGAGCTCGGCCTTCGGTGCTGCCACCAACCTGGGGCCCGAGGACGCTCTCTACGACATGGCCATGCTGAGCTGGGGCGTGCCCACCGCCGACCCGGACGAGCCCATGATGATGATGACCTACAGCAAGGCGTGGAAGCCCTTCGGCTCGAACCGGATGTTCTACGCCAGCGAGGTCGTCGACGAGGTCAGCCTGCGGGCCCACCACGAGGTGGACCCGGGTCGCCGCGACCAGCACGTGCGGGCGTGGATGGACGAGCTGATGGCGGATGCCCCGGTGATCTTCCTGCCCGTCCTCACCCTCAATCTGGCCACCCGCACCTATGTCCACGGCGACCGGATCCTGGCCGTGGACCAGTACCCGGCTCGCTTCGCCTGGATCGACGGGGACGAGAGGGCACGCCAGGGAGTCCGGCGCTGAGGCGCGCCGCCGAGTTTGCATGGTCCGACTGATCCTCGGTCGGCTCGTCTTCATGCTGGGGGCGGGGTTCCTCGTCGTGACGCTGCTGTTCGGGTTGTTTCATGCCATTCCCGGCGATCCCGCGCTGCTCCTGGCCGGTGACAACGCGCCGATCGAGGTGGTCGAGGGGATTCGCGAGGCGTACGGATTCAACGAGCCCCTTCCGGTACAGTACGCCACCTACATGTCCCGGGTGGTCCGGGGCGACCTGGGCGTGTCCAATTTCTCTCGCGAACCGGTCGCGTCGGTCATCCTGCCCCGGTTCGCCAACACGGCCCAGCTGGCGTTCGTGTCCATGGCTTTCGCCATGGTCCTGAGCCTGATCCTCGGGTGCACCGCGGCCATGTTCTGGAATACCCGGATCGACAGGGCCGTCACCGCGATCTCCTTGATCGGGATCTGTACGCCCGTCTTCGTTTCGGGCTTGATCGCGATCTTCTTCTTCTCGGTACGGCTCGGGTGGTTTCCCACCGGCGGTATGGCGTCGTGGCGCAGCTTCGTCTTGCCCGTCATGACCCTGGGGGCCTTCCAGGCCGCCGTCCTGACCCGAATGGTGCGCTCCACCATGATCGACGCCCTTGGGCAGGACTACATCACCACGGCTCGGGCGAAGGGCGTCGGGGAGCTGGGAGTCGTGTTCAAGCACGCCCTGCGCAACGCGCTGATTCCCATCATTACGCTCTTCGGATTGGGCTTCGGCGCCACCCTGGGCGGGTCGGTGGTCACCGAGACGATCTTCACCTGGCCCGGGCTCGGGCGCACGATGGTGGAGTCCATCCTCAGCCGGGATCTGCCGGTGACCCAGGGCGCTCTGCTGTTGTTCGCGCTGGCGTTCATCTCGGTCAATCTGATCGTGGACGTTCTGTACGCGTACGTCGATCCGCGGATTCGGTATGATTGATCCCGTGTTGAGACGCCTGACCCGGGATCCCGTGGCCCGAATGGCCGCTGCCGCCCTGGCCGGCCTGTACCTGGTGGCCCTCACCGCCCAGTGGATCACACCGTCGGATCCGATGGCAACGAGCCTGCGCGAGGTATTTCTGCCGCCCTCGGGCAGCCATTGGCTCGGGACCGATCAGTTCGGCCGAGACGTGCTGTCCAGGGTGATCCTGGCCACCCAGGTCACGGCCAAGATCACCACCGCGGCCCTGCTGCTGGCGGTGATCGTCGGGGCGGGGCTCGGCATGTACGTGGGATACGTGGGGGGGTGGCTGGAGGCCGCCGTCATGCGTCTGGCGGACATCATGTTGATCTTTCCCACGATCATGCTGGCCATCGTGATCGTCACCGTCGCCGGACCTTCGGAAGGGGGCGTGATCCTGGCCCTGGCCCTTTCCCAGGTGCCGAAGTTCATCAGGATCGCCCGTGGCGTGACGCTCTCGGTCCGGGAGGAGCTCTACGTGGAGGCGGCCCGGGCCGTGGGAGCCGGTCGAGGTCACATCCTTCGGCGCCACGTGTGGCCCAACATCTCCTCGCCCATCATCGTGCAGGGGACGCTGACCCTGCCGGTCCTCGTGCTCTCGGCGTCGGCCCTGAGCTTCCTGGGACTCGGCGTGCAGCCGCCCACACCGGAGTGGGGCGCGATGCTGAACGAGTCCAAGGACTTCCTGAGGACGTCCCCCTATCTGATTCTCGGTCCTGGCCTGGCCCTCTTTCTCTTCGTGCTGGCCTCGAACCTGGTGGGCGACGCCCTCCAGGAGGCTTTGAACCCCCGGCTGCGACGCAGAGGGGGGTGAAACGGGCCTCGGGCGGTCTGGCGCCGGCACCGCCGGTACCGCCTGGTCCTGCCGGTCCCACCTCGCGGCGGATCAGATTCGGGTGCATCCTGGCCAACGTCGGTTGAGAATTGGCGTGACGAACGGGGCACGGGTCCTGAACACGGAGGGTGTGTGCGGGCGATCGTCATCGGACCCGGCGGAGCGGGGAAGACCACCCTGGCGCTGGAGATGTCCCAGAGAACGGGTGTGCCCGTGATCCACCTGGACCAGCACTATTGGCGGCGGGGGTGGATTCCGACACCGGCTTCCGAGTGGCGGGAGGTCGTCAGCGAACTGACCACCGGCGACGCCTGGATCATGGACGGCAATTATGGCGGCACGCTGGAGCAGCGGATCGCCGCGGCGGACCTGGTGGTGCTCGTGGAGGCTCCGCGTCTGCTTTGCTTGTGGCGCGTGGTACGGAGGCGGTTCGCGTACCGGGGCCGATCCCGGCCGTCGGTGGCTCCGGGCTGTCCCGAACGGCTCACCCCGGAGTTCCTTTGGTGGATCTGGAGCTATCCCTGGCGGCGCCTTCCCGGTACCCTGGAACGGTTGAACGCCCTCGGCGACACCATAGACTTCGTCCGCCTCCGCACCCAGGGCGAGATCGACAGCTTCCTCGACAGCCTGAACCGGGAGTCCACGCCATGAGCACCACCGTCTCGTGTCCCTTCGACGTGACCGGATGGGAGCAGCATCCCTATGACGACGACGCAGGCACGCCGGGCCTTTCCCGGGCCACGGTGAGGAAGTCGTTTCGAGGTGCCCTCGACGCCCGGAGCGAGGCCCGACTGCTCATGTACCAGGTGGACGCCGACGAACTGTCCGCCGGTGCGGGATTCGTGGCCAGCGAAGTCGTGACCGGGCGCCTGGACGGCCGGGAGGGCAGCTTCGTGGTTCAGCACTGGGGGCTTACGGGCGACGGGCCCCCCCGGACCGGCGGTCACGTGGTGCCAGGGTCGGGCACCGACGGCCTGACGGGACTGACCGGCACCGTCACGTTCGCCATGGCACCCGACGGTGCCCACAGCCTCACGCTGACCTACGCACTCCCGTAGACCGCGGTGGATCGGAGGGGCCGAGACGCCCCCCCGATTCCGACTCAGCCGTCGCCCGCGGCTGGCGCGCCTCCGCCTGGGATCTCGAGAAAGATCGGATTCGAGTAGAACCACAGGTCGGACCACGGATCTTCGCCCCGTGCATCGGGTTGGGGCTCAAGCTCGCTCGAGTTGGTGCCTCGGACGCGCACGTAGGTGGAGACGCTGAGCCCTTCCAGGGTGTACCCCATCTGCCAGTATGCGCCGGCCCGCTCCCAGTCTCCCTCTTCGAAGCGCCGCACGACCCGAGTCGTGGGATTGCCGTCCGTGGAGGGGTCGGCCACCGGGCCCGTGATGTCGCCGGCGATCAGATCCACGCGGACCAGGCCCGGCGCCTCGCCCCGGTGGTTTTCACCGGACGGGTCGAGCACCCGGATCGTGATGCGGACGTCCGCGCCCGCGTCCACGTCCAGGGCGCCACCGATCCCCGCCGACGCACTCCCGCTTTCGGCGGTCACCCAGAGTTCGGAGATCAGGTCTCCGGTGGTGACGAATACGCGGCCTGCCCGGATACTTCCGAGGATGCTCTCGTGGCTTTTCTCGGCCAGGACATACGTCTTCGAGTATTCGCCGGGCCAGAAGTCTGCGCCTCCGTCCCGCCAGTGGACATGGGAATCGGAGTTGGCGGTGATCCACCACCGCCGTCCTTCGCCGAGCATCGAGTCCCAGAATCCGCCGACCCGGGCCGTCATCTGGTCGAACCCGCCCATGGTGGGGAAGCGACCGTATCCGCCCCTGGGCCGATTCCGACTGACCGTGCCGTCCGGGGCCAGCGTCAGGGCCTGGTGGCCCGGCGCGCCGGCCATGCCGACGGCCACGTCCGGAGCGGTGTCGTTCCACCGGCGGAACTCGGCCGGATGATACAGTCCGTACTGGCCCACGTCCGGGGCCGATCGCGAGGGGTGGTTGGCGATGAGCACCGGCGGATTGTCCAGGGCCCGCATGTGGGTCAGGGCCTCCACCATCCTCGACTCGGAGTCCCAGGTCGAGTCGGGGGGCCAGGGTTCCTCCCGGGCGAAGCGGCTTTCGATCTCGAAGAGGTCGCCGGCCTCGTCCGCCGTGCGGGGGATGATCAGGCTGGCATGATCGGCTCCAGGCGAGTCGAACTCCATGCCGTAGAACTGGACCAGGTCCGGGACAGCCTCACGGGACACCTGGAGCTCGGGGTACGCCATGTCCAGGTTGACCTTGCTGTGATTCGGTCCGCCGTGATCGGTCGACACCATCCAGTCGAGACCGTGGTATCGCCCCATCACGGCATTCATGGGAATGGGGTAGATGGCGTCCCCAGCGACGATCGGCTCCGGGGGATCGGCCTCCCGGTCCCATCCTACGCTGTAGCGGCTGTGGATGTGGTGGTCGCCGGCTAGCCAGCTGGGTCCTTCCTCGACCACCTCCGTCTCGGGCGCGCAGGCCACGAAGGCCAAGAGGCCCAGGATGCCCAGGGCTCGCGTCGTCGGGTGGGCGTTGCGCGGCGAGACCGGCGCGGTGCGCCGGGTCAAGGGACAACACGTTTCCATGAGATCACTCTCTCGAAGGGGCCGACGGGGGCGTCTCGTGGACGCGCGGAAGCGTCGGCAGTGACCCGGTCGGGATGCGCGTCGTCCCCTCAGTCCGTCGCGCGCGGGAAGAGCCTGGTTCCGATGCAACGTACGACGATCGGGGCCGATACGTTCCAACCCTGATGGAGGCAACCTCGGCTGGGTGGCGACCGTGGTCGGAGAGGGGCAGTTTGACGGCGGCTACCCCGTACCCCAGCCTTCCAGGTGCGCCGTTCCCGATCCCTGTGACGCGAGGCTCCATGAAGCCCCCCGAACTGACCCTCGGAATCGAAGAAGAGTACCAGATCATCGACCCCGAAACCCGGGAGCTCCGGTCCTATATCACGGAGATTCTCCAGCCCGACGGGTCCGTCTCAGTCGAGGAGATCAAGCCGGAGCTGCACCAGTCGGTGGTCGAAGTCGGCTCCGCCCCGTGCAGCACGCCAGCCGAGCTCAGGCAGGAAGTGATTCGGCTTCGACGCATGGTCATGGATCTTGCCGCCAAGAGCGATCTCAAGATCGCGGCCGCGGCCACACATCCGTTCTCGTCCTGGCAGACCCAGGAGATCACGCCCCTGGAGCGGTACCTGGGCGTGGCCGCGGACCTCCAGGACCTGGCGCGGAAGAACCTGATCTTCGGCACCCACGTCCACGTGGGGATCGAGGACCAGGAGTTCATGATCGACGCCATGAACGTGGCGCGCTATTTCATGCCCCACATCCTGTGCCTGACCACCAGCTCCCCGTTCTGGATGGGCCGTAACACGGGCCTGAAGTCCTACCGGAGCGTGATCTGGCGGAACTTCCCCCGGACCGGGACACCGAGGATCTTCCGGTCGCGCAGCGACTTCGACGAAACCCTGGGTACGCTGGTGGCCACGGGCGCCGTCGAAGACGGGTCGAAGATCTGGTGGGACATCAGGCCCCATCACATGTATCCGACCCTCGAGTTCCGGTTCTGCGACATCTGCACCCGGGTGGACGAGGCGATCTGCGTGGCGGCCATCTTCCAGGCCATCGTAGCCAAGCTATGGAAGCTGCGCCGGGACAACATGACGTTCCGGGTCTACCGCTCCGAGCTGATCGACGAGAACAAATGGCGGGCGGTCCGGTACGGGCTCGACGGGAATCTGCTGGACCTGGGCGAGCGGACCCAGAAGCCCGCTCGGGAATTGATCCGGGAGCTGATCGAGTGGTTCCTGGACGACGTGCTGGACGAGCTGGGCAGCCGGGAGCAGGTGGAGTACGCGTTCCGCATCCTCGACGAGGGGTCGAGCGCCGATCGGCAGCTGGCGACGTACCAGCGTACAGGGGACTACCACGCCGTGGTGGATCAGCTGATCGCGGAAACCGAAGAGGGGGTCACCTGACCTCGTCGGGTCACCCGACCCCGTCCCGCACGACGACGTGGCCCGCCGCCTGGAGAGCGCCTACCGCGCGCTTCAGGTCCGTGCGCTTGATCAGGATCCAGTCCGTGTCGTAGGTGGACACGGCGAAGATCGGCACCGAGGCCTCGGCCAGGCATGTGGCCAGGGCCGCCAGGATGCCGGTGAGCCCGAAATCGAGGGGCCCTTCCACCGCCAGAGCCGACCACCCGTCTTCCCGCAACAATCCTTCCGGAACCCGGTCGGTGGCGCACACGACGGAGAGTTCGTCGGCGGTGCGGGTGACCGAAGAGAACCCGCCGCCCCCAGCCCACTCGGGAAGGGGCCGGTCCGGCTCCAGGCGGCAGACGCTGAATCCTCCGGGGAGCACGGTCAGCTTCACGCAGACTCCGCTGCCGGTTCGGTGGTGGCGGTCGCGGAGAGGTCGGCGTCCTCGTCCTGGAACAGATGCACGTCGCGCTGGGGGAACGGGATGGAGATGCCCTCTTCGTCGAACCGCATCTTGACGGCCCGGGTCACGTCCCAGTAGTCGTCGGTTCGGCACCAGGGCCGGACCACGAAGTCCACGGACGATTCGCCGAGGGTGTGGACCTTCACGACCGGCTCCGGATCGTCCAGGCCCTGGACGATCGCCAGGCTGGAGTCGAATTGCGCAGCGGCATCTGCAGCGGGGACCGCCTCGGGATCCTGGCCCTGAATGGGACCGGGCCCGAAGAGGCAGAGGGCCATGAGGAGAAACACGCCCGTCAGGGCAACTCGGAACGGCGGGTCTGGAACGCGCACGGAGGCTCCTGGTTCGGGAACCGACGGGCGGGGGCGATCCACCCCGTCGGCGATGGGGAAAACGGGCGCCGGAGAGGTTCGGTCGTCGGAAGGGCGTCCTGGCAAAGGTAGGGGACTCGCCGCCGGTCCGAAACGGACGCCCGAAGCCGTGGAATGGCACGCGGATCGGGTTGCCCGGAAAGGTCGCCTCGGGTAGCTTCCGGCCCGGCCGCGCCGGGGGGCGCGGACGCCGAAACGGGGCCGGAAGCGCCCCCGTACCGAATGGTCCATGGCCCTCAGATTCTCCGACGCGAATCCCGCGGATTCCGACGCGCCTCTGCTTGCGGTTGCCGTCTACCAGGGCGAGGCCCTCTCCGGGGCCGCCGCCGCCGCCGACGCCCGCTTGGGCGGTTCCCTGTCCAGGGCGGTGGCCCAGGGGGATATCGAAGGCCGGCCCGAGCAATCGGTGGTCCTCTATGGCGGGGATTCGGGGCCACGGCGCATCGTGGCCCTGGGCGTGGGACCTCGGGAGGATCTGGACCGGGAGAAGATCCGGCGGTTCGCCGGCGCGGCCGTGCGAGCCGCGGAGACCGTGCGATCGGTAGCGGTGGCCATTGCCCTACCCAGGGGCGGCGATCTGGATGACGAATCCATCGGACAAGCGGGCGCAGAGGGCGCCGGCCTCGCTGCCTGGCAGTTCCTCGAGCTCAAGACGCAGGAGGGCCGAGCGCCCGACACCCCCGAACCGGTGGTGGTGCAGGACATCACGCTCTACGGCGAAGGCGGCGCGGAGTCGACGGAGCGGGGCGTGTCGAACGGTGCGGTCATCGCCGACGCCCAGAATCTGGCCCGGACCCTCCAGTCCCGGCCCGGCAACGTCGCGACCCCGACCCACCTGGCCTTGACGGCTCAGGCCGTGGCGGAGGAGTCGGGTCTGGAGTACAGGGCTCTGGGTCCGGCCGAGATGCGGGAAGAGGGCATGCGCACACTGCTGGCCGTCAGTCAGGGATCGGCCGAGGAGCCCCGCCTGATCGTGCTCGAACACCGTGGCGGGCAGCCCGGCGACGCTCCCGTGGCACTGGTCGGCAAGGGCCTGACCTTCGATGCCGGTGGGATTTCCATCAAGCCCGCCAAGGGCATGGAGGAAATGAAGTTCGACATGTCGGGGGGGGCCGCGGTCATCGGGGCCATGAAGGCCATCGGCCGCCTCGACCTTCCGATCAACGTGGTGGGCATCGTGCCGTCGTCCGAGAACCTCCTCGGCGCCAGCGCCGTGAAGCCCGGCGACGTGGTTCAGACCCGGCAGGGCAAGACGGTGGAGATCATCAACACCGACGCGGAAGGGCGCTTGATCCTCGCTGATGCCCTGTCGTACGCTCTGGAGTTCGAGCCAGCGGCCATCGTCGACTGCGCCACGCTTACCGGCTCGGTGGTGATCGCCCTGGGCCACACGGCCATCGGGTTGATGGGCAACGATGACGCCCTCGTCGCCGAGGTGCAGCAGGCGGGCGAGACATCGGGCGAACGTTGCTGGCCGCTTCCCCTCTGGGACGACTACAGGAAGCAACTCGAGTCCACCACGGCGGATCTCATGAACGTCGGTGGTCGGCCGGCCGGGTCCATCACCGCCGGCTGGTTCCTGCGGGAGTTCGTTGGCGAGGTTCCCTGGGCTCACCTCGACGTGGCCGGGACCGCATACGGAGAAGGGGAGTTGCCGTACCAGCGCAAAGGAGGATACGGGCTGCCCGCCCGCTTGCTCATCGAGTGGGTGCGAGCTCGGGCCAGGTGACGTGGAGCCAGCCTTCCCCCCGATGACAAGACGGGTGACGGGCCCCGATCCGGTCCGCGCGGCGCTTCGGGCCTGGACGGCCGGGGCGCCGAAGCCGTTCCTGACAGCGCTCCTGCTCCTCGGATTCGGAGTGGTGCCCGGGGCGTCCGCACAGGAGCCTCCGGACACCCTGCCGCCCACCCCCTCGGATACCGTTGTCGTGATGCCGGATTCCGTGGCGGTGCCGGCCGATTCGGCCCAGGTGCCGGATTCTCTCCAGGTGCCGGACAGCGTCCAGGTCGCCGACAGCCTGCAGGTTCCGGATTCCCTTCAGGTTCCGCCCGATTCCCTGGCCGCGCCCGCAGACACCACCGGGGCAGACGTCGTCATGCTGGACACCCTGCCTGTGCCGAAGATGCCGTCCGCGCCTCGGGGGCAGGCCCTGGGCTGGACCAACGAGACCTGGGAGTGGGACCGCATCGCGCTGCGTTCGACCCGGGCCTTCGGTCTGACCGAGCTGCTCACGTCGATTCCCGGGGCTGTTCCGCTGCGAGGGGGCGACTACGGCATGCCTCGGACGGTCTCGGCGATGGCCACGGGTCCGGGTCGGATCCGGGTGTTCTGGGACGGGTTCGAGCTTCTTCCAGTGGAGGGTGGGGTGGACGACCTCGCCCGTATTCCCCTTTCGGGCCTCGAGCGGGTGCGGGTCCAGCGCTCCGGCGGCGAGCTCCGCGTGGAGCTCTGGAGCCTCGAGCAGACCGACCCCCGGCCGTACACGCTGATCGAGACGGGAACCGGGGACCTGGACACCAACCTCTTCCGGGGCACCTTCGGCCATCCGAAGGTGCTGGGCGGCAAGCTGCACCTGGCCCTGGACCGGATGGACACGGGCGGCACGGGGCGACAGGAGCCTGGGAGCTCGGTGGGCTGGTGGCTCAGCTACAGTTTCGAGCCCAACGAGCGCTGGGGGCTTCGGGCCGAGATGAAGCGCATGGCCTCCGAGCGGGATACCCTCTACCTGCCGGGTAAGGCGACTCGCTCCGACTGGGTGATCCGGGGAAGGGCTGAGCCCTGGACCGACGTGGTGGGCGAAGCGTTCATGGGGCGTTCGTGGATCAGCAAGTCCGAAGCGGACAGCCTGATCCCGTTTACGGCGGCGGAACGGAACCAGTATGGACTGCGTCTGGGCGTGACAAAGCCGACGTACTGGGGCCTCGCCACCACGCGGTTCCAGTCCGGAGACGGTGTGCCGGGCTCGGTCACCGAGCTTCGTGGCGGGGTGCAAAACGAGGTGGCCGGCGGAGCGGAGGGCGTCTGGCTGGGCGAGGGGTGGGACACCCGGTCCACCTCGAGCGTGAGCCTCCGGGCATGGACGCGCTCGTTCTTCGGACTGTCCGCCTTCGCCACGTATGAGACAGGGTCGAGAGGGGTGCCGTTCGTGCTGCCACCCGCCCCGGACAGCGCGGATGGCGGCGAGGAGGAGGAGCCCGTGGAACCGGTCGAACCGACCGATCCTGCCGATCTGGAACGCTTCACGGAGCGCACGACCACCCGACTCGGCGCCCAATTCGAATGGAAGGGTCTCCACCTGTCCGCAGCGCGATTGGCCGTGGAGGCCGACACGCTCCACCCCCTCGGCCTCCCGACGGACGCCGGTGGACTGGTGCTTCCCGGGGGCAAGCGCACCGGATGGGAGATCTCGGCCAATCTTCCGCTGTGGCCCCGCGGCCTGGCCCTCCGAGGCCACGCGACTCGCTGGGACGAAGATCCTGCATGGCGGTACCTGCCGCTCCAGACGTGGGAAGGGGCCCTGGACTTCAACCGGACGTTCCTGGCGTCCGGCAACCTGGAGTTCTTCGTGACGGTGGGCATCCAGGGACGGGATCCCATGCTGGTGCCCCTCGCGTCCGACGCTTCCCCGGAAGAGGACCCGTTCCCTGCACAGGTGGGGTGGGGGCAGACCGTGTACGCCCGCCTGCAGATCCGCATTCTCACGTTCCGGCTCTTCGTGACGGCCGACAACCTGGCCCAGAAGGTCGACAACTTCGACTATCCCGACCGCTTCCTGCCCGGCCAGCGGATCATCACGGGTGTGCGCTGGACGCTTTGGAACTGACGGCGGCGCGATTAGTTTACATGGCTAAGCTCCTTACCACGTGGTTGTTGCGAGGGCGTCCATGATTCGAAGCATGACCGGGTTCGGCGAGGCCGAACGGGTGGTCGATGCCGGTAAGCTCAGGGTCGAGATCAAGACCGTGAACCACCGGTTTCTCAACACCCATCTCCGGACGCCTCCCGGATTCGACCGCTTCGAGAACCAGATCCAGCAATGGCTGCGGGCGTACCTGTCCCGGGGTCACGTGAACCTGACGGTCACGGTGGACCGAGGCGGCGCCGAGAACGGAGAGCCCCTGCCCGAGCTGGACCTGGCCCGGGCGGATCGCTACCGGGACCTGCTACAGGAGCTGGGCCGCGAACTGGAATTGCCCGGCGCCGTGGCCCTGGAACACGTCGCCCGGTTCGGCGACATCTTCCGGGCGCCCGACCCCCAGCGCCGCATCGACGTGGAGCCGGAGGCCTTGAAAGAGGCCATCGACGACGCGGCCCGGGTGGTTCGGGAGATGCGCGAGGCCGAAGGTGCGCGCCTGGAGGAGGATCTGAGGGGCCGCCTGGCCGCCATGGGTGCCGCTCTCGACGTGGTCGAGGCCCGTGCGCCGGAGCGACTGATCTCTGAGCGGGAGCGGCTTCGCGCCGCCATCGAGGAGTTGGCCGGCGACGACAACGTGGACGACGATCGCCTGGCCCGGGAGTTGGCGTACCTGGCGGACAAGTGGGACATCGCCGAGGAGTTGGTCCGCTTCCGGTCCCACATCACGATGTTCGAGGACACGCTCTCCGCGCCGTCTCCGGACGGTGTGGGCAAGCGACTCGGCTTCATCGTCCAGGAGATGCATCGGGAAGCCAACACCATCGGCTCGAAGGCGAACGACACGGAGATCGGCCACGCGGTCGTCGGGATCAAGGAAGAGCTCGAGCGCCTCAGGGAGCAGCTGGAGAACGTGGAGTGACGGCATTGGCGAACCGGGCGTTCCCGTTGGTTCTCGCCGCACCGAGTGGGACGGGCAAGACGAGTATCGCCAGGGCGCTCGTGAGCGGGCCGGGGGACTTCGTGTTCTCGGTATCCGCGACCACCCGGGAGCCCCGGGGCCGCGAGCGGGACGGCGTGGACTACCACTTCGTGTCCGAGGACGAGTTCCGGCGCATGATCGCCGACGGTGAGCTGGTGGAATGGGCCGAGGTCCACGGCGCGCTCTACGGTACGCCCCGTTCGGCCATTGTGGAGCCCACCGAGCGTGGGCAGCATGTGGTCCTGGACATCGACGTCGAGGGAGCGAGCCAGGTCCGCGAACGGATCCCGGAGGCGGTTCTGGTGTTCGTCTTTCCTCCGAGCGCGGCGGCCCTGGTCAGCCGGCTCACCCGGCGGGGGACCGAAGCCCAGGAAGACGTCGAGCGGAGGTTGTCCAACGCTCGCGCAGAGTTGGCGGCAGCGAGGGATTTCGACTATGTGGTCGAAAACGAGGCCCTGGACGATGCGGTCGCGGCGGTTCGCGCCATCGTCACCTCGGAAGGGCACAGGCCCCGACGAGCTCGGGCCTTGGACCGGGACGTCCATCGGCTACAGGCCGAGATCGATGATGTATTGAGTGCTGTAAATTCAACGAAGCGAGAGGTTTGAAGAATGAGAGTTTTCACACCAGGTGAGGTGGCGCAGTACAACTCGAGCAAGTATCTCGGCGTGCTGGTGTCGGCCCGATACGCCCGGGAGCTGAACCTGCTTCCCCGAGACGCCATGCCTCTGGGCGACCAGAAGAAGCTGACGACGCGGGCCCTGGAGGCCCTCACGTCCGGCGAGATCGAGTTCCGGCTCGTGAACCGGCGGAAGCGGGGCGAGTAGCAGCCACCCCCACACCCTGGAGGACCTCAGCCAGATGCGCGTTCTGACCCCCCGGAGACCCTGGATGGGGAAGCGCGTGGTGCTGGGTGTTACGGGCGGGATCGCGGCGTACAAGTCCGTGCAGCTTGCCAGGGATCTCACACGGCTCGGGGCAGAGGTCGACGTGGTCATGACCCGGGCGGCCTCGGAATTCGTCGGCGCGATCAGCTTCGAAGGGGTGACCGGCCGACGTCCGCTCACCCACCTCTGGAGCGCCGAAGGCGCCGCCCTCCACATCCGGTTGGGCAGGGAAGCCGACGTGGTGGTCGTGGCCCCAGCCACGGCCGACCTCATCGCCCGAGGGGCCGAGGGGCGGGCGGACGACCTGCTCACCACCACGCTACTGGCCACCCGGGCCCCGGTTCTGCTTTGTCCCGCCATGAACCACCGCATGTACGAGCATCCCCAGACCCAGGCAAACCTCGACCGGGTCCAGGACCGGCTCGGATACCACCTCGCCGGGCCCGGCGAAGGTCCCCTCGGCGTGGGCGAAGACTGGGGCCGCGGCCGCATGCTGGAGCCGTCTGAGATCGTGGCGCACGTGGGGCGCCTCCTGGTGGCGACCGGGTCCCGGCTCGCCGGTCGGCGGATCCTGGTCACGTCGGGCCCCACACGTGAGCCCATCGACCCGGTCCGGTACGTCGGCAATCGCTCGTCTGGCCGCATGGGTCAGGCCGTGGCCGCGGCGGCTTGGCGCCGTGGCGCCGTCGTCACCCTCGTGACGGGCCCCGTCGCACTCGACGCGCCCACCGGCGTCGACGTGGTCCGGGTCGAGACCGCGCGAGACATGGACGGGGCCGTCCGGGAGCGAATGCCCGAGACCGACGTTGCGGTCTTCACCGCCGCCGTCGCCGATTTTCGTCCCGTGGACCCATCCCGGGAAAAGCTGAAACGGGCCCACACCGGCCCCGAGTTGTCGGTGGACCTCGTGGCCAATCCGGACGTGGCGGCCGGCGCGGCGAAAGCCAAGCGACCGGGATCGGTCAACGTCGGGTTCGCGCTGGAGACGTCGGACCTCCTGGAGAACGCCCGGGGCAAGCTGGAGAAGAAAGGGCTCGACTTGATCGTGGCGAATTCGCCCGACGACGCGGATTCGGGATTCGAAGTCGAGACCATCCGGGCCACGGTGCTCTCCCGGACCGGCGCGGACGAAGCCCTGTCTCTCATGACGAAGGACGAGTTGGCCGAGCTGCTGTTGGACCGGGTCGAAGCGCTGCTGAGCCCCGCCGATGACTGATCCCATCCAGCGGGAGCTCGCCCGCTATCTCCGGCAACGCCTGGAAATGGGGCAGGACCCGGTGGTCCTGGAGGCCCTGAACCGGGTCGAGGCCATGGAGCTGGTGGAGAGACCGGTGGGCGGGTCACCCTCGGCTGCGTCCGGCCCGGACGAGGCGCGTGCCCAGCCGACACTCGGCGACGAGATCCCGGCGCCCCCGTCCGGAAGCCCTGCGATCGCCGGCCCGCTTGAGGGAGCCGCGGACGCCGCTGCCGGCCTGACGGATGAGGAGATCGCGGCGGTCGTGGACTACCAGGTCCTTCGGGAGGACGCCCTGTCCTGCACCCGGTGCAGGCTGTCCGAAACCCGCACCCAGGTCGTGTTCTCGGACGGCAACCCCAACGCTCGCCTCGTGGTCGTCGGCGAGGCGCCCGGGGCGAACGAGGATCGCACGGGGCTGCCGTTCGTGGGTCAGGCGGGCAAGCTGCTGGACCTGCTCCTGGCCGCGGTGGGGCTGTCCCGAAAGGACAGCGTCTACATCTGCAACGTGCTCAAGTGCCGGCCGCCCGGGAATCGGAATCCGCAGCCGGACGAGATCCAGCTGTGCTCGCCGTACCTGCGGCGGCAGATCGGACTGGTGGCGCCGCAGGCGATCCTCGCGGTGGGCACGTTTTCGGCACAGCTGCTGACCGGACTGAACCGGCCTCTAGGCAAGCTCCGGGGCGAGGTATACAGTTACGAAGGCGTGCCTCTGGTGGTCTCGTATCACCCGGCCGCGCTCCTACGAAACTCCGGGTGGACACGCGCTACCTGGGACGACCTTCAACTTCTCAGGCAGGTCCTGGACGGCCCTTGATCACCTTCCCCCACACGCCAGTCCGATCGGGGCTCCGACCGTGAACCCCGCCGAGCCGCAGCTGGTCGTCCCCGAGGCCCCGGCCTACGACCGGACGCCCCCGTTCTCCGTCGAGGCCGAAGTGTCGGTCCTGGGCGGCATGCTGCTGGACCGGGACGCCGTCGCCCGGGCCATCGAGGTCGTCAACGACACCATGTTCTTCCGGGAGGCGAACCGCCGCCTCTTCCGGGCCATGGTGCGCCTCTACGAGCGGGGCTCCGTGATCGACGTGATCACCTTGTCGGAGGAGCTGAAGAAGACCGACGAGCTCGGTGGCGCCGGCGGCATGCAGTACCTGGCCGAGCTGCTGGATGCGGTTCCCACCGCGGCCAACGTCGAGTACCACGCCTCGATCGTGCGGGAGAAGGCCCTCCTGAGGCGGCTCATCGACGCGGCCCAGGGGATCGTCCGGGACGCCTACGAACCGGGTGAACGGGCTGTGGAGGAGGTGCTGGACGAAGCGGAGCAGAAGGTCTTCCAGGTCGCCCAGAGCCATGCCCGGGAAGGCTTCGTGTGGATCAAGGAGATCCTCTGGCCGACCTTCGAGCACATCGAGAAGCTCCAGGGATCGAAGGGCGGCATCACCGGCGTTCCCACCGGATTCCGGGACCTGGACAACATGACCACCGGGCTGCAGAACGGCGACCTGGTCATCGTGGCGGCCCGGCCCTCGATGGGAAAGACCTCCTGGGTGCTCAACGTGGCGCAGACCGCCGCCATCGAGCACCAGGTTCCCGTGGCCTTGTTCTCCCTGGAGATGTCGAAAGAACAGCTGGTGCTCCGGCTGCTGTGCTCGGAGGGCCGCGTCGACGCCCAGAAGCTGCGCCAGGGCCGACTGAGCCCGGAAGAGCACCAGCGCCTGGCCGCGGCCGCCGGTCACCTCAACACCGCGCCCCTCTGGATCGACGACTCGCCCGGCGCCACGGTTCTCGAAATGCGGGCCAAGGCGCGGCGCTTGAAGGCGGAGGCCGACGTGGGCCTGGTGGTCATCGACTACATGCAGCTCATGTCCGGCACCGGGAAGTCCGACAGCCGCGTCCAGGAGGTGAGCGCCATCTCCCGGGGCCTCAAGGCCCTGGCCCGGGAGCTGGACGTGCCGGTCATCGCCTTGAGTCAGTTGAGTCGTGCACCGGAGCAGCGCCACGACCGGAAGCCCCAGCTCAGCGACCTCCGTGAGAGTGGCTCGATCGAGCAGGACGCGGACCTGGTCATGTTCCTGTTCCGGCCCGAGTACTACTTCGGCCCAGTGGACGAGGAAGGCAATTCGGTCGAGGGCAAGGCCGAGTTGATCGTGAGCAAGCAGCGGAACGGGCCGACGGGGGTCGTGGACTTGTTCTTCCACAAGGCCTACACCCGGTTCGACTCCGTCTCCCACTCCGGCGGCTCGCCGGTGCCTCAGGGACCGCCCGCCGCAGGCCCCTTCGGTTCGTGAGCGCGCCGGACGGCACTGGGGCTCGGCCGACGCGGTTCCCCCTGGCGTGGCGCGCCGCGGGCGCGCCGTGAGCCGGGACGTCGGAGTGGTGGTGCCGGCGGCCGGTCTCGGACGTCGGATGGGCGGCGTCAAGAAGACGTTCCTGGCCATCGGTGGCGCACCGGTGCTGCTGCGGTCCCTGGACCCCTTCCTCGATCGACCCGATGTAGGCGCGGTCTCGGTCGCCCTGGCTCCCGAGGACGCCGCGGCGCCTCCGAGCTGGCTCGTGGAGCGGGATGCCCGGGTGCGGGTCGTGGCGGGCGGGGCGACCCGCTCCGAGTCGGTGCGCGCGGGTTTGGACGCCTTGCCGGACTCCGTTTCCGTGGTCGTGGTGCATGACGGCGCCCGGCCGCTGGTCACGGCAGGGACGGTGGCCCGATGCATCGAGCTCGCGCGGGAGGGCCGAGGTGCCGTGGCGGGTTGCCCGGCCACCGACACGATGAAAGAGGTCGATGCCGAGGGTCGGGTCGTTTCGACCCCGGAGCGTTCCCGGCTCTGGCATGCCCAGACGCCTCAAGCGTTTCCCCGGCAGGTGCTGCTCGACGCGTACAGTCGCTCGGAGCTCTTGCCGCGAGCCACGGACGACGCGTCTCTGGTGGAGCTGGCGGGACACCCGGTGTGCATGGTCGAAAGTCCCGCGTGGAACCTGAAGGTGACCAGACCCGAAGACGTAGAGATGGCCGAGCTGATCTACCGCATGAGGCTGGGGTGAGTCGGAGAGTGATCCCGATGATGGAGCCGTCTCGAGACCGGGGCCTCGTGGTAGAGGTCGCGGCGCACCTGCGCGCCGGCGGCCTGATGGCGTATCCGACGGAAACCGTGTACGGGTTCGGCGGTCTGGCCCGCACCGACGCCATCGAGCGTCTGGAAGCGGTGAAGCCCCGGGGCGGCAAGTCCGGCTTCCTGATCCTCGTGCGGGACCCGGACGCGGTGGCGGACCTGAGGTGGACGCCGGCCGCGACCCGGCTTGCACGGACGCTGTGGCCCGGTCCCATGACCCTCGTGCTCTCCGACCCGGACGGAAGCCAGCCCGCTGGGGTGAGAAGCCCCGAGGGGACCGTTGCCGTGCGCGTCTCGCCGCACCCGTTCGTCGCATCGCTCCTGGAAGAGATCGAGACCCCGCTCACGTCCACGTCCGCCAACGCGCCTGGGCGTCCACCGGCTCGGAACGCTGTCGCCGCGGGGCAGGCCGCGGACGAGCTCGGTGCCGGGCCCGAGCTTTGGCTGGTCGACGGGGGCGAGCTTTCCCAGAGCGAGCCGTCCACGCTGGTCGACGTGTCCGGGTCCACGCCCCGGGTGCTCCGGCCAGGGGCCATCTCCGAAGATCGTATTCGAACCGTGGTGTCCGAAGCCCATGACTGATCGCGAGCCCCTCCACACGGACGCGGAACCGTTCCGTGTTCTCTTCGTCTGCACCGGCAACACGTGCCGCAGCCCCATGGCCGAAGCCATCGCCCGGTCGGCGATCGAGGTCGAGGGTTGGGAGGGCCTCGAGGTGGCGTCCGCCGGCGTATCGGCCGGTACCGGCGCGCCGGCCAGCGGAGGCGCGATCCGGGCGGCGCAGGCGCACGGCCTCGATCTCTCGGGGCACCGGAGTCGCCAGCTCACCCCGGCACTCATCGCGTGGGCCGACCTCATCCTGACCATGTCCTGGCGACACTCGGAAATGGCTGTGGCCGCCGGTGGGGACGGCAAAACGGCGATGCTCACGTCCTACGCGGCAGGAGCCGGTCGGCTGGCGGACGACGGTGTGCCCGATCCGTTCGGTGGAAGCGACGCGGAGTACGAGGCGACGTTCCGGGCCCTTCAAGACCTGGTGTTGCGTGCCCTGGCGCGCCTGGGTGGAGCACCCCGGCCGTGATCCCGACGAGCGCGCGCACCCGAACTCTGGCGGTGCTCGGCGACCCGGTGGATCACTCGCTGTCCCCGCAGATACAGAACGCCGCCATGCGACACGCCGATCTCGACGGCGTGTTCGTGGCACTCCGCTGCGCGGACGAGACCCTGCCTGGCCTGATGCGGGGCCTGGGACAGGCCGGAGGGGGAGGCAATGTCACGCTCCCCCACAAGCTCGCGGCCGCTCGGGCCATCGAAGTGGCGACCGATGCGGTTCGTCGCACCGGGGCCTGCAACACGTTCTGGTTCGAAGACGGCGCGCTGCACGGAGACAATACCGACGTGGAGGGGTTCCGGGCGGCGCTGGCCGCTCTGCTGCCCGATGGCCCGTGGGGTCGTCGCGTTCTTCTGTTGGGTGCGGGTGGTGCGGCTCGTGCCGCCATGCCCGCGCTGCTGGATGAAGGCGTAGAGCGCCTGGTCCTCTACAACCGCACACCGGAAAAGGCCCGCGCTCTCGCGGGCCGGGCCGGAGACCCAAGGGTGCGCGTCGTCGACGGGCCGGAGGGACTGGCGGAAGAGGCCGTCGACGTCCTGGTAAACGCCACCCGACTGGGTCTCGACCCGGAGGACACGACTCCGATCGAGCTCGACCGGATCCCCGAGGTGTGTGCGGTCCTGGATCTGGTTTATCTGGACCGCGCGGAGACGCCTCTGGTCGCCGAGGCCCGTTCCCGGGGTATCCCTGCCGCGGACGGAGCCGAGATGCTGGTGCAACAGGGTGCGGCGGCGTTCGAGCGTTGGTGGAAGACCCCCGCGCCCCTGGACGTGATGCGACAGGCGTTGACCGACGCACGATCTGCGCGGTGAAACGATTCGGCACCAGCGCCGTTGCCCGCAGCCTCCGGCGGGCCGGGAACTTCATGCTCCCGGCCGCATGTCTCGGATGTCGGATCAGGCTCCCGCTGGAACCGTCGAATCGCCTGGTTTGCGGCGCCTGTCTGACTCGGCTGCGTCCCCTCGCTTCGCCGTCATGCGGGCGCTGCGGGTTCCCGAGCGGAACCGGGATGGTGCAGGATCGGGGTTGTCTCGAATGCGCCGGATGGGACGGCGTGCTCGAGGGAGGCCGCTCCGCCTTCGAGTTGCGGCCGCCTGCCGACGCCCTGGTCCACGCGCTGAAGTACGGTGGGTGGCAGGACGTCGCGCACGTGATGGGGAAGAGAATGGCCGGCATGGACCTGGGGGTTCGGGGCCGCTGGGAGGGGATCGTCGTGCCGGTTCCCACTACGGCGGGGCGGCGGCGGCGGCGGGGCTACAACCAGGCCGAGCGCCTGGCCCGCGTCGTGGCCCAGGAACGGGGTTTGCCCATGGTTGAAGCGCTCGTCCGAGCGGGCCGTTCCGGGACCCAGGTCTCCTTGCACCCGACCCAGCGTCGGGCTAACGTCGAGAGGGCGTTTCGCGCCTCGTCCGAGCCATCGACGCGGGTCGCGGGACACCCGGTTCTGCTGGTCGACGACGTGTTGACCACTGGGGCCACGATCGTCGCGGCGGCACGGGCGTTGCAAGACGTCGGAGTCGACCGGATCTTCGCGATCACCTTCGCTCGTGCCCTGCCGTTCCAGCAGGACCGAGACACGACGTAACGACCGAACCATACGAGTACCGTCGGCCCGGAAGACGGGCCGGGATCATCGAGACGCAAACGACATCCACGAGGAGTCGATCGAGAATGCCAATCAGGGTTGCTATCAACGGCTTCGGCCGAATCGGGCGGAACGTTCTGCGGCAGGCCATGCAGAGCGGTGCGGCGGACCTGGAGTTCGTGGCCGTCAACGACCTGACCGACAACGCCACGCTCGCCCATCTCCTGCGGTACGACTCCGTGCACGGCCGCTACCCCGGCACCGTGGCGCTGAGCGAAGACGGACTGCTGGTGGACGGGAAGGACATCAAGGTGTTCAGCGAGCGGGATCCCGCCGCCCTGCCGTGGGGCGAGCTGGAGGTGGACGTGGTGGTCGAGTCCACCGGGATCTTCCGAGCCCGGGACCAGGCCGCCAAGCACCTCGAAGCGGGAGCCAAGAAGGTGATCATCAGCGCTCCGGCCAAGAACGAAGACGTCACCATCGTCCTTGGCGTGAACCAGGACGCGTACGATCCGGAGAATCATCACGTCATCTCGAACGCGAGCTGCACGACCAACTGCCTGGCCCCCGTGGCCAAGGTGTTGATGGACTCGTTCGGTTTCGAGCGGGGCCTGATGACGACCGTGCACGCGTACACGAACGACCAGGCACTGCTGGACGTGCCCCATTCCGATATGCGTCGGGCTCGGGCGGCCGCTCTGTCCATGATCCCGACCACCACCGGCGCCGCCAGGGCCACCTCCCTGGTCATCCCGGAGTTGAAGGGGAAGCTGGACGGCATGGCGATTCGCGTCCCGACCCCAAACGTGAGCGTCGTGGACCTCGTCGCGGAGCTGGGCCGGGACGTGACGGCCGACGAGGTGAATGAGGCGTTCCGCGCGGCCGCCGGTGGCGATCTGGAGGGTGTGCTCGCCGTCTCGGACGAGCCCCTCGTTTCCATCGATTTCACCGGAAACTCGGCCAGCTCGATCGTGGATGGACAGAGCACGGCGGTCATGGAAGGACGGATGGTCAAGGTCCTGTCCTGGTACGACAACGAGTGGGGTTACTCGTCACGCGTGGTGGATCTCGTTCGTTATGTGGGGGAACGACTGCCGGTGTCGGTGTAGTGGGTTGAGGCTGGCGTCGGCGACCGGATGGCCCGGTCGCCGACGGTCGGCCACTCCAAGGAAGAGCAGGTGCAGGATGGTTGGACCGACCGATTCACGCCCCCAGGACCAGGGCGCGGTGGACGAGGGGATACCCCGCTGGACCAGTGGCGCTCGGCGTGAGGGAGCCCAGGGCGGCGCCCAGGAAGCCGATCCGTGGCGCCGATATCACTGCCCGGTGTGTGGGCACCAGGATCGGGTCACCCTGGCCGGAGCCTCCAGCAGGATCGAATGCAGTCACTGCAACACGCCGCTGGTGGTGTGGCTGGAAACACCGTCGTCCGAACGGGTGACGGTCCGGGTCGATCTGGAGTTGCCCCGGTCGTGATTCCGCGGGCCGGACGACCCGGCCCGGCCCGGGAGCGAACACGGTGGAACGGAGCGTCCGCGGGGCGGGCGCTCCGCGTCGTTGATGGGGACGGTAATCGCTTGGGGGGAAAGGGCGTATAGGGTGGCGATGCTTGAGCGAACTGAGGTCTCGACGACGTCGTTGCCGGCGGAACGGACGCGGGAGCGGGCCGACCTGCCGGAGAGCTTCGAGGACTGGTACGACCAGCACCGGTCGACGGTCTTCCGATACGTCCGCTTCCGCGTAGCGACGCGTGAAGTGGCGGAAGACGTGACCTCGGAGGTCTTCATGAAGGCCCTCCGGTCCTTCGACCGGTACGATTCGGGGCGGGCATCGCCTCGAACCTGGCTCCTCCGAATCGCCCGGAACGCGGTCACCGACCACCTCCGTGCGTTACGTCGCAGGGGATCGCTCCACGTTTCCCTGGATCGAGTCCCCGACCTCGTGTCGGATACGCCGTCGCAGGAAGAGCGCGTGCTCCGGCAAGAGCGGATCCAACGCCTCCTGAACGCGAATCAGACGCTTCGGCCCGCCGACCAGGAGATCCTCAGTCTCCGGTATGGCGGCGGCCTCACCAACGGCGAGATCGCCACGTCGCTCGGCATCAGTCACAACGCGGTCGCGGTGCGTCTGCACCGCGCGCTCAAACGTCTGAAGAGCGCGGTCGCGGCTCAAGAAGCCGAGGCCTGAACCCATAGTCATGACTGATCCTTTCGAGACGACGGGCAACCTGCCCCCCGACCTGGCCGAGCTCGACCGAGAACTCTCCGAGTTCCGGGTCGAGGAGCGTGCCTCCTTCGGGCCGGAGCTCAAGAACGAGCTCGCCCGGGAGTACGCGAAGCTGAAGGCCCGGAAGACTCCGGCCCGGAGCGTCACCCGCAAAGCGATCGCGGCCGGCCTGGCTGCGCTGGCCGTGGGCACGCTGGCTGCGCCCCCGGCCCGGGGCGCTCTGGTGCGCCTGTTGACACGGGTCCAGGTGGACAGCGAACAGCCGGCGGCAGAAGCGGTCACCATGCCCACGCCGGACATCGACCTGCAGCCCACCGTCCTGGGCGCGCCGGCGCCCATCGGCGACGCCACCGTCCGGCCCACGCGGCTCGTACGGCTCGGTGCGGAGCCGGGGACTGCGCCGGATGTGCCGGCCATCACGTTCCCGGAGCTCCAGAATCGTGACCAGGTCGAGGCGCTCGTCCAGAGCCTGTATCCCGAAGAGCTCCAGGGCCAGGGGGTCGGTGGCGACGTTCGTCTGTTGCTCTGGGTGGATTCCCTCGGCGTCGTGGAGGAGGCCCAGGTGGGTGAAAGCTCAGGTCTGGCGGCGCTGGACCGGGCCGCTGTTGCCACGGCGCCCTACCTGCGCTTCGACCCGGCTCGACGCCTCGGCCAGGCGGTAGGCAGCTGGGTTCAGTTCGACGTTCGATTCCGGCCTACGACCGACGGGTTGACCCTTCCGGACGTGGAGCCCCTGGATCAGCCCGCAGCGCCGAACCTGGAGCAACCCGACCTGGCACCGGAGTGGATGCGGGCCGACGATCCGCTCGCGAATCCGCCGGCCGGAAGCCTGTCCCAGGTCGACCTGCTCCGGGAGGCCATGGGCGATACCCGTGAGGTCGAGGAACGATGGGGTTCGCTGGAAGGCCTGTTGTCCGGCGAGGCTCCCGAAAGCGCCATGCCGCTGCGCTGGCGGGACGACGCTGCGGAGGCCCTGGAAGACGCCATCGTCCGTGATCCGAACAACCCCGCTCCGTTCCTGGCGCTCGGGCGCATCCGGAAGCGGCAGGGTCTCCGGGTCGACGCGAGGCGTCTCTTCGAGCGAGGGATCGATCGGGCCGAGTCCCGTGCCGACGCCGTGCCGGCTCTCGTCGCTGCCGACCTCTACCTCGAGCGTGGGCAGATCGTCGGCGAGGACTGGCTGCCCTGGATGAACCTGGGCCAGGTGCACGCGAACCAGCTCGGTGCCGCGTCCTGCCCCAGGGCCCAGGCGCCCCGAGCTACCGGGACCCACGTCGGCGGAGGAGTGCTGATCGCGTGGAATTACCTGTGTGCCTCGGAGTTCGACGGGGTCATGCGCGACGGCTTCGAGTCGTTGGAGTCCCTGAAGGACGGGGTTCGTTCCGAGATGCTCCGCTCGTTCTACGCAGCGGTCGAGGTCCATCCTGCCCACGTCGAGGCCAACGTGGCGATCCTGCTGGACCTGGCAGACGCCCTGGCGTACGAGGACCTGCTGGACGGAGCGCAGCGGTTTGCCCTGGCTTCCGGCGGACACCCCCACGCCCTGCTCCTGACGGGCATGGCGCTGCATCGGCTGGGACGGTCCTCCGAGGCGCGCACCCAGTTCGACCTGGCGCTCCAGCGGCTGTCAGCGGACGAGACGGAGGCACTGCGGGATCTGACGCCACTCCTGGGTCGGGACGCGGCACGAGGGTTGGCTCCCGTGGGCACGCGGGAGCGAGAAGAGGTCGAGCGGCGCTTCTGGGCGCCCCTGGACCCGTTGCTGGCCACCCCGGTCAACGAACGGGAGACCGAGCATCTGTCCCGGGCGGCCTACGCCCAACTCCGGTTCGGTTCCACCACCTCCGATGCGGCCCGTGTCTGGATCCGATACGGACGCCCGAACGCGATTCGCGCCGTCCGGGAGGGCGCAGGGCTGCGAACCAGCTTCTGGGACTACGGCCCGGGTCCGGATATCACGTTCCGGAGGCCCGCGGCGAGCCTCAGCTACGAGCTGACGCCGGAAGGGAAGGCGTACGTCGAGGAGCTGATGGACGTGTTCCCCCACCGCTACGATGCGGGCCGAGGGCGGACGCTACCCGTCGTGAGTCAGACGGCTCGGTTCCGCGCCCCGGGCTCGGAGCGGCTCGACGTCGAGATCCATGCCCGTATCCCCGAGGCCCTGGCGACGGGCGAACAGGATTCTCTGGAGCTGGGTCTGTACCTGGTCGGCCCCAACGGAGAGCGCTGGGTCGTGACGCGCAGTCGGGTCGCCGCGGACCACCACCCGATTCACTTGAGCGCGACACCGACGGCCACGTCCGACAGACTCGTCCTCGAGTTGTATCATCCGGACTCGAATCAGGCCGCCCGACTCGAGAGCTTGCTCTCCCGTGACGGATTCACGGGGGCCGGACCGGGAGTCTCCGACCTGCTGCTGGTGGCGCCGACCGCTCCCTTCCGGCCGGACGACGGGCATCGGGCATCCTCCGACGTCGACGCACTGGTCAGCCCCAGCGTCGCCCACGGCCAACAGGTGGGTGTGGTCTTCGAGCTGTACGATCTTCCGGGTCGGCGGGCGGGCTACGGGCTTCGTGCCGAGGCCGAGCATCTGGAGACGGGCCAACGCATGGTCCTTGCCCTGAAGCCGGCCGGTGAGCTCGAGTTCCGTACGGACTGGAATCGCTCCAGGCGGACCGGCGATGTCGTCTCCGACTATGCGACCCTCGATACCCGTGGGCTCGATCGGGGCGAATACCTGCTCCGGATGTCGATCGCGGTCGAGGGCGGGGACGTGTTGACGTCGACCCGGGTCGTCGACGTCCGCTAGCCCCACCGTTCGGCGGCTTCCGTGGCCTCCTGGCCTACTCGTTGTGGCGCCGGGGGGCCGCGTGTAGTTTCCGGCCCGTCGCACAACGACCCGCCCGACCCCACCTCCGGAGATCCCCGGCCACATGAGCAAGAAGTCCCTCCAGGCGCTCCCTCGGTCGGCGCTGTCAGACGCCACCGTCTTGCTGAGGGTCGACTACAACGTGCCCCTGGACGATCAGGGACGTGTGTCGGACGACACCCGCATCACGTCGACCCTCCCGACGCTCGCCCTGCTGCGCGAGTCGGGCGCCCGGGTCGTCGTGCTGGCCCACTTCGGCCGGCCGAAGGGAGCCCCCGACCCGTCGCTCAGCCTGCGACCTGTCGCGGCCCGTCTGTCCGAGCTCCTCGGCGCCGACGTGACGTTCTGCCCCGCCACCACCGGTTCCGAGGCCAAAGCTGCGGTGGACGGGCTGGGGCCGGGCGACGTGCTCGTCCTCGAGAACACCCGCTTCCTCCCCGGCGAAAGCACCAACGATCCCGAGCTGGCTCGTGGGCTGGCGGAGCTCGGCACGATGTTCGTCAACGACGCCTTCGGAGCGGCACATCGCGCCCACGCGTCCACCGTTGGCGTGGCGGAGGAAATCCGGGCGGCAGGTGGCGACGCGGTGGCGGGCCTGCTCATGGAGCGGGAGCTCCGCTTTCTGGGCGATGCCTTGGCCGATCCCGGGAAGCCCTTCGTCGCGGTGATCGGTGGAGCGAAGATCAGCGGCAAGATCGACGTGATCGAAGCGCTGCTGCCCCGGGTGGACCGCCTGCTCATCGGCGGAGCGATGGCCAACACGTTCTTCCTGGCCCTGGGATTGGAGGTCGGCGCGTCCCTGGTGGAGCCCGATCGGGTCTCGATGGCCACGAACCTGCTTCGGGACGCAGGTGACCGAATACTGCTCCCCGTAGACTGTGTGGTTGCGGACCGAATCGCACCGGATGCGTCGACCCGGTCCGTGGATCGGACGGGGGTCGGTGCCGCCGACCTGATTGCCGATATCGGCCCGGCCACGGCCCGGCTCTACGCGGAGGTGATCCGTGGCGCTCGCACGGTGCTCTGGAACGGACCCATGGGCGTTTTTGAAATGGCGCCCTTCGCCGACGGCACGTTGGCGGTCGCGGAAGCCGCCGCGGAAGCCACGGACGAAGGGGCCGTGACGATCCTCGGCGGCGGTGATTCAGCGGCGGCCGCGGAGCAGGCCGGCGTCACGGACCGATTGACCCACGTGTCCACCGGAGGCGGGGCGAGCCTGGAGTTCCTGTCCGGCGCCGAGCTGCCGGGGGTCGCCGCCCTGTCCGATTCCGACGAACCTTCATGACAGACGTTGCACGGTCCGGGAGATCAGAATGAAACCAGTGGTGGCCGGGAACTGGAAGATGCACATGGGACCGACCGAAACGGCGGCCTTTTTCGACGCCTTCGACACGACGGGCGGCGACGAGGGACCCCGGGTGGTCGTCTTTCCGCCGGCGATTTCGCTGACCACCGCCGTGGCTCGAGCGTCTGCCGGAGTGGCGCTGGGCGTGCAGAACATCCACTGGGAGGCGTCCGGTGCCTTCACCGGCGAGCTGTCGGCCGCCATGGCCCACGACGCCGGGGCCCGGTACGCCCTGGTGGGTCACTCGGAGCGTCGCCACGTCTTCGGTGAAACCAACGCCGAGACGGCCCTGAAGGTGGCCCGGGCGTCCGCCAGCGGCCTGGTCCCGGTGCTCTGCGTCGGTGAGACCCTCGAGCAGCGGAAGCGGGGCCAGCTGGAGGGCGTGCTCCTGAGCCAGCTCGACGCGGGGATGCAGCCGCTGGAGAGCCAACCGGAGGCCGAGGTCCTGGTCGCGTACGAGCCCGTCTGGGCCATCGGCACCGGCGAGACGGCGACGCCGGCGGACGCCGCCGCGGCCCACGCTATTCTCGGCCGCCGGCTGGCCGAGCTGTTCGGAGCGGACAGGGCGGGGGACGTACCGATCCTCTATGGAGGCAGCGTCAAGCCGGCCAACGCGTCCGAGCTCATGGCGTCCGAACGGGTCGACGGCGTGCTCGTCGGGGGCGCCAGTCTGGATCCGGCCTCGTTTGCCCAGATCGTGTCCGCGGCACCGTAGGGGTGCCTGGGGTGTAGGGAGTCGAGTCAGTCGTCTACGGGTTGACACGGCGGTCCGTCGCCCTGACGTTTATCCGCTATCAACCAACCGCCCTACACGGCAGTCTATGTACGGTCTTCTGCTCGCTTTGCTCGTTCTCGACGGTCTGTTTCTGATGACCGTGATCCTCCTCCAGTCCGGAAAGGGTGGGGGACTCGCCGCCATGGGCGGAGGCGCCGCCGCGACCGACGGCATCCTGGGCGGCCGCCAGGCGACCACGGTGTTGACCCGGGCGACCTGGATCTCCGGAAGCGCCTTCATGGTCATGGCGCTCGTCTTGTCGATCATGTCGTCCCGGAGCGCCCAGCCAGAGTCGATTCTCCGCACCGACGACGCGCCGGCCGCAACGGTTGCGCCGGAGCCCTTGCTCCCAGGTGCCGAGCCGACGCCGGTGCCCGACGAGTCGGGCAACAGCGAGGACCCTGGCAACTGACGTGGGATCACGGGTCGCGGCCGTACCGCACCTGACGCGATCCACCTCATGACCCCGGATGCGCTGGTCGCGGATCTGACGCGAGACGACCTGCTCTCGCTCTTCGATGCCATGGTGCTGGCCCGCGCCGCCGAAGAGCGGCTGGAGGTCCTGTTCACCCAGGGGCACGTGAAGGGTGGGCTGTACCGGTCTCTGGGCCAGGAGGCCGGCTGCGTCGGCGCCGCATACGCCCTTCGGCGGCGCACCAACGGGACCGGCGACGTGCTGGGCCAGACCATTCGGGCCACCGGCGCCGTCTTTCTTTTCAACGGCACCCCCCTGGAATACTTCCGCCAGTACCTGGCCCGGGCCACCAGCCCCACGGCCGGACGGGAAGCCAACGTCCACTGGACGGACTTCCAGCGCGGACTCCTCGGCCCCGTGTCGCCCCTGGGAACCATGGTCGAGATCATGGCCGGAATCACCCTTTCGTTCCGGCTGACCGGCCAGGACCGTGTCGGCATGGTCTTCTACGGCGACGGGGCCTCGTCGACGGGCGCATGGCACGAAGGGCTCAACTTCGCCGCTGCCCAGGGGTGCCCGATGATCCTGATGGTGGAGGCGAACCAGTGGGCGTTCTCCACGCCCACGCGGAAGCAGACCCGAGTACAGAGCTTCACCGAGAAGGGGCCCGGGTACGGCATTGCCGCCGAGTCGGTCGACGGGACGGACGTCGTGGCCGTCTACCAAGCGGTCCGCCGCGCAGCCGACCGTGCCCGGGACGGACAGGGCACCAGCATGGTGGAGCTCCGGTACTTCCGCCGGAAGGGGCACGCGCAGCACGACCCGCAGGACTATGTGCCGGTCGAAGACATCGCCGCGTGGGAGGAGCGCGACCCGATCCATCAGTTCCGCCAACGGATGCTCTTCGAAGGATGGGCCAGCGAGGAAGAGCTAGACGCTTTGGCCGAGCGGGCCGTCGACGTGACCCGTGAGGCGGCGGAGGCGGCCGTGGCCGAGGCCCTGCCCGAGGGTCCCGACGCGGTCCACGACGTGTACACGGACGTGACCATGCCGGCACCCTGGCCCCGCTCGAACGCGGACCGGGACCGGAAAACGACGCTGGAGGAGCGTTGAATCCACCGAGGCCGGAGTATCTGTCCAAGACCTTGAACCGTGAGCCCGTCACCCTTCTGGAG
>CAJIAX010000028.1_pt1 | contig 36850 bp, 35 predicted proteins | sample 9199251 | NCBI WGS metagenome assembly CAJIAX01 (sample SAMEA7708287, study PRJEB35096) | sediment metagenome | biome: marine neritic benthic zone biome [ENVO:01000025]; feature: sediment [ENVO:00002007]; material: shallow marine sediment [ENVO:03000034] sea grass bed [ENVO_01000059] ... | reverse complement strand
GCCTTGGCAATGGCGCCCGGCAGCCGCTCGAGAACGCTCCCTTCGCCCATTCAGTTCTCCCCCCGGCACTTCGGACGTGAAGCTGCATCGACGCCAGCTCGCCACCGCTTGACTGCCCTCAGGGGCGTCCCCCGATCCACCGTACGTTCGACGTAGCTGTTCGTATAGGCCCGGACCTGGGAACCCCAGTCGTAGACCTCGATCAGATAGAAATCCTGCGGGTGGTACATCTCCAGGTGCCGTGACCCCTGGAAAACGGCGATCTCGTCGATGCAGACCTGCATCCGACGTAGACGACCCCGGCGCCACACGCAGTAATTGAGCGGGTCGCCGTAGCAGGGTCGGACGACGCCGGTCCGAGACGCGACGAACTGCAGCGCGTCCTGTCCGCCCGAGGAGAGCAGTCGCTCGCGATCGTACGTCCGCACCGAGCCGGGGAAGAACGACCTGCGGCTCTGAAAGCGGTCGACGAGCGCGGTCACGCCCTCGAGCATGATCGGATTCGGGCGCATTCCGATCATGACCGGTCGGTTGGCGTCCGTCCGAAGCACCTCCACCTCCACCGTCTCGTACCCGAGTTGCTCGGCAAAGAGATGGAAGGCGGCGCCGTTCGGCAGCGTGAGCGCGAAGTTGCCCAGGGTGTCGGTGAGGAATCCGGTCCGGAGTCCCTCCGGTGCGACGAAGGCGCCGAACAGGGGTGCTCCCGTGCTCGCATCGAATACCTTGCCGCGAATGGTGGTCCTGCCGAGGGTCTCCGGCTCCTGTCCCTCCACAGGCATGCCGACGGCCAGCACCGCCAACAAGACCAGACTCCTTCGGCACAGCGTCATCGTGACCTCCCGTCTGGGAAACCGACGTTCCCACCTGGACAGACCGTCTAGAGGCATATCCCGTGCCAGCCCTAATCGTCCCTCAGGACGGGGGTTCCGGGCACGGTCCGTCCTCGTACGCGGACAGGACCTCCGCGGCGGATGGGACACTTCACCGTCCGTGAGCGCCATTCGCCGAGGCACTCCCCGCCTAGCGGTCCAGGCTGAAGCCCGAGACCACGAGCGACAGGTTGTGGTTGGCCCGGATGCCCACGATGCCGTGGGACTCCACCTGAACCGCCGGGACCTCCGCAACCTTCGATCCGTTGCAGAAGAACCGGACCAGCTCCTCCCCCACCTCTACGGTGAGCTCGTTCACGACATCGCCGTCCCCGGCCGCGGCGACGTGCTCGGACTCGATCCATCCGTCCGAAACGTCGTGCGTGGTGGAGCCTGCACGAGTCTTGATCAGGAACCGCCCGTCGGCTCGCACCAGAAAGTACGTGTACCGTTGATTGGGGCCGTCCAGGCCGTCGCCACCGAAGAACAGCCCGAACCCTTCGCGGTGACCCCGAGGCGCCGCGAGCTCGGTGAAGGTGGCCGTGACCCGATAGGGCCCTGCGGTGGCGACGTCCTCTGATCGGTAGAGGATACCCGACGGCCCCGTCTGGATTTCCAAGCCGGACGACCCCACCCGGACCTGGAAGTTGCTTGGATCCCGATTCGACCGATCCAGGCGCAGCGTATACTCGGCAGGCATGACCGACGTCGTCTCAGTCTCGCCCCCTGGTGCCGCCTCCCCTCCACACGCCACGCTCGTTGCCAGCGTCAACGTCGCAGCGACAAGCCCCCTCACCATTCTCACCATCTCGCCCTCCAGAGCCACGAGATCACGAGCCCACCTTCCCCCCTGCCGGGACCTGCGGCACGGGCCGCACGGCCGGAAGGGCGGGAAGCACCTCTTTCCGGGACGCCCGTTCCAGGAACAGGCCTTCTACTGCCAACCCCACCGCGGCGGCGAGCACGCCCAGGACGGCCCCCCGCTCGTTCAACGGACCCAGGCCGACCAAGGCCACCACGGCTACCGTCACGATTCGCAGGACCGCCCCCCACCCCACCGCATCTGGCCGCCCACAACGGATGAACAGTCCCTGATAGTACTGTCGATGCCCGTACAAGAAGGGGTAGAGGATCGCGAACGGCAACGCCATGCCGATGTCCGACAGCAATCCGGGATCGAGGTCGAAGACCGACCCCAGCACGGTGGATCGAATCGCCGGCAGCGCTACCAGTGCCAGCACCGCAGCGACGAAGAACGCCATCACCAGGGACCACCGTTGAGCCGAACGATGGGCGTCCTTGCAGTCCACGAGGGCGATGCTCACGTGCTGGAACTGCCCTACCGGTGCCGTGATGAACCAGGCGACCGCCTCCACCACGACGAACGCGGCGATGGACTCGGCCGGAAACGCCGTCCTCGCCAACACACTGTTGATGAGCAGCGGCGTGCCCCACCAGAGCACCACGTTGACCATGAGGGGCGTCGAGAACCGGAGCATGCGGTCCTCGGTTTCCGTAGCCGGGAGCTCCACCCCCTCGGCCGGCGGTGGATGGTACGCTCCATCGGCGCCGGCGTGGGTGTAGGCCACCATGATGGTCTCCACCAACAGTCCGGCCGTGAAGGCCGCTGCCCCCACCCAGGCGCCGGCCGGGGTGAGCACCGTCAGGACCACGGCCACCAGGGCGAGCACGCCGGTGCGGAATCCGGTTGCAACCGCGATCGGATTCGTCCGGTGGCCGGCGACCAGGCGTCCCTGGTTGACGGCGCGGTAGGCCGTCAGCAGCGGGACGGGCGCGAGGAACGCCATGGCCAGGCGAGCCTCATCGAAGATGTCACCGGTCACCCCCATGAGCCCCTGGAACACCCAGTCTCCGACCGGTGTGAACGCCACGGCCACAGCCAGCAACGAAAACAGGAAACCGATCCGCACCCAGAAGCCCTTCACAGGTCCGAACGGTCGCCCCGCCAACAGGCGCGTCGCTGCGACCTGCTGGCCGACGAGAAGGGGAGCGTACAACACGCCGCACAACGAGAACGCCACACCGAACCCGGCCAACGCGATGGCCGGATTCACGCTCCGGGACATGGCCGCTGTCAGCAATGGGTTGGTTGCCGTCAACAGCAGACTCGTCGCCGCCAGCGGCGCGTAGAACCGGGCGAACCGGTCGAGTGTCAGTGACGGGTCCTGCATCGGAGGAGGGCTTCCTGGACAGATGGACGATCGGAGGAGTCGTTCTCGCGCCGGCAGGGCTTCAACCCGGACCGCCGAGACCGTATGGTAGCCCTGTTCTGCGCCGACGCGCGAGCGTCGGTCCGCGGCCCCCATCAACCCCGAGTCCCATGGACGCCCTGTCACTCCCGTTCACCCAGGTCGACGCGTTCACCTCCGAGCCGTTCAGCGGCAACCCTGCCGCCGTCGTCATCCTCGACTCGCCCCTCAGCCCTGCGGCGATGCAGAGGATCGCGGCAGAGATGAACCTTTCCGAGACCGCCTTCACCGGCCGGACCGAGGCCGGCGGGCGTTGGCTGCGCTGGTTCACGCCGACCGTGGAGGTGCCCCTGTGCGGTCACGCCACCCTGGCCGCGGCACATGTGCTTTTCTCTCAGGGCGCCGAGACGCCCCTGCGCTTCGAGTCAGCCAGCGGCGAGCTCAAGGTCCAGCGTTCCGGAGATCGGATACGTCTGGACTTTCCCGCGGATGTCCCCGTGGAGATCGACGCCCCCGGTGAACTGCTCGACGCCCTGGGCTGCGACCCCCGGACACGGGTCCTTCAGGGTCGCAACGTCTGGCTCGTGCTGGCGCCTTCCGCTGCGGCCGTACGCGAACTGAGGCCGAGATACTCCGCCCTTGGCGCCGTCGATCTGGGCGGAGCGCTCGGGGTGGCGGTCACCGCGCCGGGAGACGGCGAAGTGGACTTCGTGTCCCGGTTCTTCTGCCCCTGGGTCGGCATCGACGAAGATCCAGTCACCGGGGTGGCTCACACGGTCCTGACGCCCTACTGGACCGTCGAACTCGGCGCACGACCCCTGGAAGCCAGGCAGCTTTCAGCGCGGGGCGGCGCGCTCACGGTGGCCCAAGTCGGCGATCGGATTCACCTGACCGGGAGCGCGGTGACCGTCGCCGAGGGGCGAATCGTGAGCCCTTCCTAGCCGTCGGGTCAGCTGGGGCCGGAGCTCGGCTCAGAACTCGACCCCGAAGTTCACGAACAGCTTGCCCGTATGGTTCGACGTCGCGCCACGGGCCTCCGACAGGCTGTCGTAGTCGTATTGGAACAGCAGCCCGATGGCCAAGGCTCCGGTGAGCGGGTAGTCCAGGTTCGTCCGCGAGGTGATCGTGTAGTTGCCGAAGTCGGTCAGACGAGGCGCGTAGAAGTTGCTCGTGTTGAAGGTGAGGTCTTCGTCCGAGTCTCCGGACCCGAACGTGTGCCTGAGCCGAAGTCTCACCGATAGTCGCATGATGGCGTCCGAGCTGGTCGCCGACGTTTCGTCCCCCGTCGGAAACGTCTGCTCGGCCAGACCGGCCCCGCTCAAGTCGATCCGGGTCGTGTCGTTGGACTCCAGGGTGTACTTCACACCGAGACCCGCGTTGTACCGGAAGTCGATCCGCTTCTGGAAGCTCTGCTCTCCGGTGCCGAAAACGAACGGGCTCCATGTGTTCAGCGGCCGCCAATCCAGACCAAACGCCCCCAACCAGCTTCTCCGGCTCACGACCGACTGGTCGGTCTCCCGGTCAGTGGTCTCGCCGTAGTCGAAGGCCAGCAATCCGGAGAGCTCCATGAGGGAATCCGTCCTGGAGACCCCGGCGGACGTGCTGAACGCCGTCTGGTCCACGTCTCCGAAGAACGTGCTGCCGCCCAGCTCGATGTCCCATTGCCATCGGTCCTGGGCAGCGGCCTCGGACGGGGCGACGCAGAGACACACGGCAATGAAGACCGCGAAGGCACGAGGGCCAGAAACCATGTTCGAATCTCCGATGGCGGCGGGTCGTCCACATGCGACGGATGGGATGTGGCGCACGGGCCTCGGGTGCGCAATGGCTGCTTCGCGACGCCGGGCCACCTTGCGGCGGCGTCGGGGTCTCGGGCACTTTCGCATCGAGTCCACAACGAGCCGGAGACGCCCCCTGGACGATATGCCCAAGAAGGTAATCGACGGTCTGACGGTCCTGATCGATCGTCTGATCTGCGTCGGTTTCGAGGATTGCGTGACCGCAGCGCCCGCCGCCTTCGTGATGGACGGAGACGGGGTCGCCGACTTCGCCGACGGGGCCGAGGGCACCCCCGGAGCAGCCGTGCTGGAGGCTGCCCGGGCCTGCCCCGTGGACGCGATCGTGGTGCTCGACCCGGAGGGAAAGCAGCTGCATCCATGAGCACGACGCGGAAGATCCGTACCTACCACGAAGTCGAAACGGACGCGGGTCAGTCCCTCGTCGACCAGGTCGTCGCCCAGCGATCGAGACTGACCGCGCGACTGGCCGACGTGGGAGCCGTCGTGGCTGTGGCGTCGGGCAAGGGCGGCGTCGGGAAGAGCGCGGTCACGGCGAACCTGGCTTCGCTGCTCGCAGATCGGGGGCACCGGGTGGGCGCTCTGGATGCCGACCTGAACGGCCCCTCGCTCGCCCGTATGCTGGGCGTGACGGGCATGCGCCTCGGTGACGGCGCGGACGGCGTCGTTCCACCCGCCGGCGCTGCGGGCGTGCGGGTGATGTCCATGGAGCTGCTTCAGGGCGCGGAGAACGCGCCACTTCGGTGGCGGGAGCCGTCGGGCGACGGGTTCATCTGGCAAAGCACCCTCGAGACGGGGGTGCTCAGGGAGTTCCTGTCCGACGTGGCGTGGGGCCCCCTGGATTTCCTGTTCGTGGACGTGCCACCCGGCACGGACAAGATCGGTCGCCTGCTGACGTTGGTCCCGGGACTCGATCGATTCCTGATGGTTACGACGCCCGCGGAGATCGCCCGGGCCGTGGTATCCCGGGCCCTGACCCAGGTCGAGAACGCCGGTGTGTCGGCGGTCGGTATCGTCGCCAACATGACAGAGTACGTGTGCCCGGACTGCGACGCCCGTCATCCGCTCTTTCCCGGGGACGGGGCGGATCGGCTGTCCCGGGAGTCCGGCGTCGACGTGTGGGCCGAGATCCCGTTCGACCCCAGGCTCGGAGCCGCCACCGACCGAGGCGTGCCCTTCGTGCTGGAGCATTCGGATACCGTTACCGGCCAGGCGATCGGACGTCTGGCCGATCGCCTCGGGGGCCAGGCGGCTCCATGAAGTTCCTGTGTCTAGAATGCGACGAGGTGATGGGTTTCGCGGAACGTCAACTGCCCGGCGACGGGACGCTGGCGGCCGTGTTCACGTGTGGGTCCTGCGGTCGTGAGATGGCGATGCTCACGAATCCCATGGAGACACAGCTGGTCAGCAGCCTGGGTGTGCAGATCGGGGGCCGCGCCGTTCCGGAGCAGCCCATGGAGCTGGTTCGCACCTCGCTGGCCGACGGTCGCAACGACGCGTTCGAACAGCCTGCGTCCCCGCCGGTCGGGATCAGTGGCGACATCCCCCGTCAGTCGCCGCCCACGCCTGACTCACCGCCAGCCGGCGCTGGGGGGAACGCACCCGTCTGGTCGGCCGAAGCCCTCGAACGGCTCGAGAAGGTGCCCCGATTCGTGCGCGGCATGGTGAAGCGGATCTACACCGAGTACGCCAGAGAGCACGGCATCGAAGAGATGACCCCCGCCCGGATGGATCGGGCCCGCTCGGATCTGGGCCTGGAGGGGATGTGATGTCGTCACCCGCGGCCGAAACCGGGACACGCAGGCTCCTCGGGCCACGACATCCGCCCGAGCGGGTTCGCAAGTTCCGCCAAGCGGCCTTCGTCTATCTCCACGTAGGGTTGCTCTACGAATTCGCCGTGGTCGCCATGTCCCAGGCCGGGCTCCTGCCCACCGAGAGGGGACCGATCGCCCTTTGGCTTGTCATGGGTGCCGCGGTCGTGGGACTCGTCTTCTGGGGACTCTGGGTCTGGCAGAACGTCTGGTTCGCCCGGATCATCTGGTTGATCCACTCCGTGCGACTTCCAGCGTTGATCGGCGGCGCGTTCTTTCCCGCCGCCGACGCCGCCCTTCCAGAGGGTTTCTACCTGACGGCGCTCATCGTCGTGGTGATCAACCTCTGGATGCTGGCGCGAGCCGGGTGGGATCTCTGACCCCTGCCGTCCTGGCCCGGGGCGTGTCCTACGCCCACCCCTCCACCGGTCGCGGCGTGCTGGGCGTCGACCTCGAGGTGCCGCCCGGTCAGGTGGTGGCGCTGGTCGGGCCGAATGGGTCCGGGAAGAGCACCCTTCTGGCCGCGCTCGCGACGCTCGCCCGTGGTTCGGGCCACCTCGAGCTCATGGGGACTCGAGTCGGCGGGAACGCGATCACGCCACTCAGGCGACGGATGGGCGTCGCGTTCGATGTGCCGGCCCATTTCGACGAGCTGTCCGGCCGCGCCAACGCCCTCTTCATCGCTCGGGCCAAGGGCGTGCCCCACGCCACTGCCGCCCAGGCGGTCGACGGGCTGCTGGAACGGTTTGGCCTCGCGGACCTCGGGACCGAAGCCGTGGCCGGATACTCCTTCGGAACGCGGCGAAAGCTGATGCTGGTGGAGGCCCTGGCCCACGAACCGGAGCTCGTCCTGCTGGACGAACCCACGGTCGGACTGGACGCATCGGCCCGGGCGACGCTTTGGGGCCTGGTCCGGGAACGGGCCGCGGACGGCGCGGCCGTCGTGCTCGCCACCAACGAGCTCGGCGACCTCGCCGAACGAGTGGACCGTGTGGTCTTCCTGGTGGGCGGGCGGGTGGTCCACGACGCCAGCCCCCAGACCCTCCTCGCGCTGGTCGACGGCGTCACCCGGATCGAGATCCAGGTCTCCGGGCCGGCTCCCGACCTGGGCGGCGATCGACCCGACGTGCAGCTCACGGCGACTCCCCAGGGTCTGCTCGCACTGAGCCGCCAGGGCTCCGCTCCCTTGCCCGCGCTGCTGACCGAGTTGCTGGAGGCCGGGGCTGGCGTGACCGCTGTCGCCATCCGCACGCCGGGGCTGGCGGAGGCGTTCGAAGCGCTGACCGGGCATGTGCTGCTGGAGCCCGGTTCCGCAGAGAGCCGGCCCGAGGCCGGGAACGAATAGGCCCATGGAAGCCATGATCTGGCGGTTGGAGTGGTCCCGGGCCTTCGGCAGGCCACGTCTGTTCAGGATGAACGTGCTCGTGCCCGCCCTGCTGGTCGGGGCCATGGTCCTCGGTGGTGCGCCGGCCGTGCACGCCTCCGTAGCCTACGCGACCCTCTTCGTCTTCTTCGGTACCTTCGGCTCCGCCGTTCCCCTGGTGCGGGACTCGGAATCAGGTCGGGTGCGGCGCCTGGCGATGACGGGCATCCTGCCCGGGAGCATCGTGGTCCAGCGCTGTCTGGCTGGGGCGGCCCTGGACACCGTCCAGCTCGCCCCTGCCCTGATTCTGATCGGCCTCGCCGGATCTCTTTCTGCGCTGCCCGCCGCGATCGCGGCCCTGTTGCTGGCCATGGTCCTGGCCAACGTATTCGGAGCCTGGATCGCCGCCTTCGCCCGCTCCGTGGCCGAGTCGGCCCTGTTCGCGTCGGTGGCTTCGCTCCTCCTTCTCCACGCCTCCGGGGTGTTCAGGACGCCGGCACCGGACACCGTTGCACACCGGGTCCTGGAGGCGAGTCCATACGCCGCGCTTCATGTGTCCATGCTGCGCCTGACCGGCTTGGAGACCGGCACGACCGAGCCCCGGCTGTTGCTGACTTGTGCCGTATGGGGCTTCGGAGCGACCGCGGTTTCCGCGCTTTTCGGTGGCCGAATACTCCGACGCCTCACCTGAGGCCGGCGCAATTCGGGGCCGTTTGACACGCCTCCATGCCCCGTCTATTGTGCGATTCGCGACGCCTGTTGACCGCGTGTCCGCAATCGTCGCGTTACCTCACTGAAATCTGCAGTTGCTTCGATAGAAGTACTCCCCGGGTGCATGGCACTCGGGTCTGAAGGCGCGGTTCAGCACGTTGATTGCGGGGCGGCCGACTCGTCCGTTGATGACGATTTCGACTCCTCGATCAAAGTAAATGAAGCGTCGGTTAGAGCTTCGGTCCTGGCGGGAAGGGGAGAAACCCTATCTGCCGTGACGTGCAAGAGAGGCCCTGCGCGGGCCCATTCAGGCACCGGATCGAACGCCCAATGACGCCGGGAAGTGCTCAGAACCACATGCTCGACCGAATGGGTCGTGGACGCAGGCGGCCGCACGGGAGTGCATGCGTTCTCCGAGAGGAGGGTTGGTCGACCTCCCCAGGAGGGGTGCGGGCTCTACCCGGTCGGGCTACCGGTGCGCTGGATGCCTTTCGGATCTGAGCGTGAGGTGTGCATGTACCGCGAGGTTTTCGTTCCGGTCGACAATTCGGAACACTCCCATTGGGCCGTAGATCGTGCCATCGAGATCTGCAAGCGATCCGAGGGCCGAATCACGGGCAATCACGTCTACGCCGCCCGCCTCCACGACGTTCGCTTCCGGCAGCTGGAGACCGGGCTCCCCGCCCAGTTCCAGACGCCCCAGGAGATCAAGCGTCAGCGCAAGGTCCACGACAAGCTGATCGAGAAGGGCCTGCAGCTGATCTCGGACTCCTTCCTGGACCAAACCGAGACCCGGTGTCGTGATGCCGGGGTGCCGCTCACACGTCAACTGCTCGAGGGCATCAACTTCGAGGAGATCATCCGCGAGGCGAACCGGGGCCAAGGTCGCCTTCCCAGCCTGATCGGATTCGATCCGAACATCGCGGACAAGTACGACGGCGGAGAGACGGTCCGCAGCGACGTCCGGCTCGGCGACGACGGTCGCATCGTGGCCGAGGACGAGGAGTTGGACGAGAAGCTGGCCGGCTCCAGCGGACGTCTGTACGACTTGGTCTGCATCGGCGCTCACGGCATCGGGAAGCAGGCGTACTCCCAGCTCGGCGGCGTCACCGCCCGCTCCGTCCGAAAGATCGAGAAGGACACGCTGGTGGTCCGCAACGACCGGCCCCTCGCCGGTGGCAAGTGGATGATCTGCGTCGACGGCTCGTCCTATTCCTACAAGGCCATGCGGGTGGCCCTGGAAATGGCTCGGGAGTTCGGCGCGTCTCTGTACGTCTGTTCGGCCTTCGACGTCGAATACCACCACGTGGTGTTCGGCAACATCAAGGACGTGTTGAGCGCCCAGGCCGCCAAGGTCTTCAAGTTCGAGGAGCAGGAAGAGCTCCACAACAACATCATCGACAAAGGGCTGTTGAAGCTCTGCCAGGCCAACATCAAGCGCGCCCAGGTGATGGCCCAGGAGTTCCCCGACGTCGAGGTCCATACCCAGATCCTCATCGGCAAGCCGTTCCAGTGCATTCTCCAGTGGGTCGAGGAGATCGAACCGTCCGTGGTGGTCGTGGCCAGGCACGGCGGGCACCGTATCGACGGCACGGACATGGGATCCCAGGCGGACAACCTGGTGCGACTGTGCCCCACCAACGTGCTCCTCGTCGGCACCACCGACGTCCGGCCCGACGAGATCCCCTGGATCGAAGAGGACGGTGAGAAGGGGCTGGAATGGGCGCCTGAGGCCGAGGTCAGGATTCTCCGGGTTCCGCCGTTCGCTCTGGGCATCGCCCGGAAGGCCGTCGAGGAGTTCGTCCTCGACAACTACGGCCCCGGCGCCAACCTCACCTACCGGGAGGATCACGCCCCCAACGGCAACGGGGTCCCGTCCGGCGTCTCCGTGCCTCCCTTGGGGACCGACGGCTTGCCGATGGTCACCAACGAACGCCTGGACGAGGCTATCACCAAGCTGCTACCCACCCATATGCAGCTGATCATGGGCATCGGCACGGCGGAAGAGCTGGCCATGGCGGAGGTGAAGGCGGAAGAGGCCATGAAGCGGACGGTGGTCGAGGGATCCGACGCCGATCCGGAGCCCGAAGTCGCCATGATCAGTGTGAAGTGTCCGTACACTGGCCACATCCAGCAGCGGGAGCGCACCGCAAAGGACCCGGTCGTCTGGACAGGCGAGGCGTTCGAGCGACTCCGCCTGGTACCGCTGATCGCCCGGCCCTTGGCCCGCAATACCGTGGAGCGGTTCGGCCGCGAGAACGGGTTCTGGCGCATCACCACCCGAGTCATGGACGAGAATAAGCAGGCCATGATCGAAGCCGACGAGTTCGACATGGACACCATGCTCGTCATGTTCCGGGAGCTCCAGACCAAGCAGATTCAGGCGGCGGCCGAAGGGGTGGATGGCCTGACACCCGAGATGCGTCGCTTCATCGAAGAGGCCAAGGCCAGCGGCGTGACCCGGTGCCCCATCCGGGACGTAGCCGAAGCGGCCGAAGAGTGCCCGGTGGACTTCAAGACGGTTTCCCCGGATCAGGCCCGGGCAGCCGTCGAGGAGTTCATGAAAGACAGCGCCGAGTGACCTTGGCAGCGGCCCGGGAGACCCGGTAGTGGAACTGCCGACTCTGGCGATCTCCTCGCCCGGCTCGGACCCCATCGAGGGGCCCCAGGCTCTGCTGCGCCCGGAAGACGTAGGCCCGGCACCCGTTCCCCATGTGGTGGCGTGGAACCTCACGCGGCGCTGCAACCTGACCTGCGCGCACTGCTACATCTCGGCCGGGTCCTGGCACGCCCAGGCCGGCGAGCTGCCCACGGAGGAGTGCCTGCGCATCCTGGACCAGGTCCTGGATGTGAACCCGAACCCCATGCTCATCCTTACGGGCGGCGAGCCGTTGCTCCGGGACGACCTGGAACAGCTCGCCGCCCACGCCGCCGCCCGAGGCGCCACCGTGGTCGTGGGCACCAACGGGACCCGGCTCACCACCGCCCGGATCGAATCCCTGAAGAACGCCGGGGTGAAAGGCGTGGCGGTGAGCGTGGACTCGTTGAATCCCACGTACCACGATCGTTTCCGCCATGGCGACGGCGCCCTGGAGGACACCCTCGCGGCGGTGGGGCGTCTGCGCGACGGCGAGCTGGACTTCGTGATCCAGACCACGATCACCCGGGGCAACCGGGCCGAGCTGCCCGCGCTCGTTGCCTGGGCCGCAGCGCAGGGTGCTGTCTCGTTCAACCTCTACTTCATCGTGAGCACCGGCCGAGGCTCGGGCATGCCGGGTCTGTCTCCGGCGGAAAACGAAGAGGTGCTGGAGGAGCTGGTGGCCCTCGAGGCCATGTACCGGGGACGCCTCATGATCCGGTCCAAGTGCCAGCCCCAGCTGATGCGGCACGTGGTCCAGGGCGATCCCGAGTCTCCCCTGCTGAACTACGAGACCCGTTGCCCCTGTGGTGTCCACTACTGCCGGATCACGCCCGAGGGCAAAGTCACGCCCTGCCCGTACATGCCGGTGGTCGCGGGCGATCTGGCCACCGACAGCTTCGGAGACATCTGGAGCCGGTCGCCCGTCTTCCGCGACCTCCGTTCCGGTCGGCTCTCGGGTCGGTGCGGCGCCTGCGAGTACCGGGAGGTCTGCGGGGGCTGTCGGGCTCGAGCCTATGCCGAGGGCGGAGACTACCTGGGACCGGACGAGTCCTGTGTGCACCAGCCCGCGGCAGACCAACCCGTCTTCCCTCGGCGCGACACGATCACGTACGGGACCGAGCAGGACCCCACGATTCCGTGGACCGACGAGGCCCGAGCCCGAATCGACCGGATCCCCAGCTTCGTCCGGGGCGTGGTGACGAACAGGGTCGAGCGGTTCGCCCGGGAGAATGGGTTCGAGCGGGTCGACCTGGAGGTCATGGCGAAGGTCCGGCGCAACATGCCGGTGGACTTTTCGAAGCGTCTTCCCTTCTTCCTGAAGAAAGAAGGACAGGTATGACCCGAAGATGGCTGGCCGTGGGTGCCGCCCTGTCCCTGTTCGGGCTTTGGGCGCTGTTTCCCGACGCCGCGATCGCCCAGGACATCGCGCAGAGCAGGGAGTACGGCGACTTCCCGCTGATCGGCCCGCGGGGCGCCGTGTGGATCGCCGCGCAGATCCACCTCCTCTTCGCGGCATTCGTGCTCGGCGTGCCGATGTTCGCGGTGGTGGCCGAGGCGATCGGGATGTTCGGCGGCGACGAGCGTTACGACAAGCTGGCCAAGGAATTCACTCGCCTCCTGCTGGTGGCCTACTCGGCAACTGCCATCTGGGGCGCCGTTCTGGTCTTCCTGCTCACGACGCTCTACCCCCGTCTCTGGACGTACCTGGCCACGATCTTCGACGTGTCCATGTGGGCCTACGTGGGGCTCTTCTTCTTCGAGTCGTTCACCCTCTACCTGTACTACTACGGGTGGGACCGCTGGAAGTCCGGCACGTCTAAATACGTGCACTGGGGACTGGGCATCCTGCTCAACATCTGGGGCACGATCGTCATGTTCATCGCCAACTCCTGGCTGACGTACATGATGAGCCCGCCGGCCGACGTCACGCCGGACACCGCGCCCCAGATGGTCCAGTTCTGGAGCGCGTTCGCCAACGCCACCTGGATGCCCATCAACATCCATCGGATCCTGGCCAACGTGGTCTTCGGCGGCGCCATCGTGGGCGCGTACGCGGCCTACCGGTTCCTCATGGCCAAGACCGACGAAGAACGGGCCCACTACGACTGGATGGGCTACGTGGGAAACCTCGTCGCCATGGGCGCCCTGATCGTGCTGCCGTTCGCGGGCTACTACCTGGGCCGGGAGATCTACGAGTTCAACCAGCAGATGGGCATCACCATGATGGGTGGGTTCATGAGCTGGCTCTGGATCATCCAGGCGTTCCTCATCGGCATCCTGTTCCTGACGGGGAACTACTACCTGTGGGTCGGCATGGGTCGGATCCCAGGGGCCGAGCGCTTCACGCCCTACACCAAGTACATGCTGATCGTGCTGGTGATCGGCGTCATCGTCTGGGCCACGCCCCACACCATGATCGCCGACCGGCAGGAGTTGGCTGCCATGGGCGGTACCCACCACCCGTTCCTGGGGGTGCTCGGGGTCATGAGCGCCAAGAACACGGCCGTCAACCTCATGATCCTCACGACCTTCCTCTCGTTCCTGCTCTATCGCCGGGCCAACAAGGAAGCCACCGTCTCGTGGGCGAAGACCGGCACATACATTCAGGGCTTCATCTTCGTCCTCGCCGCCGTGATCGTGCTGTTCTATGGCGTCTACGGCTACTTCGTCCCGGCCATCGTGCGCATCGGATTCAGCGTCTATCAGGTGCTGGCGGTGCTGTTCACGATCGTCGCGGTGATCACGATCGACGTGTTCATGATGCGCGGCGCGAAGTCCCGGGGTGAGATCCGCTGGGGCCAGATGCCCGAGCGCAGTCAGTACGCCCTGTTCATCCTGGCCGTGAGCTTCACATGGCTCATGGGCCTCATGGGCTTCGCCCGGAGCGGAATCCGTCAACACTGGCACGTCTGGGAAGTGGTGCGGGACACGAGCCCCTGGGCAGCCACTCCGGCCCTGGGCTACGCCTCGATCATCATCAGCTTCTGCGTGCTGCTCTTCCTTGCACTGGTCGCGTTCATTTTCTGGGTGGGCACGCTCGCCGAGAAACCCCTCGTTCCCCAGGCCAAGGTGCAACCGGTCCCGGATTCCGGGATCGTCGCCGAAGCCGCCGACTAGCAAGGGGGAACGAGAATGCTCGTCAAGAACCTGAAGATATTCGCCGTCGTCCTGGGGACCCTCGCCACGTTCACCCTGGTGGCCAACACCATTCCCCAGGTCCAATCCGACGTGCCTGAAGAGCTGGTGTTCGGGGCTGACGTCACGGCCGAGGAGCTGGTGGCGGCCGGGGAGGAGCTCTACGCCGGGGCGGGCGGGTGCACCGCCTGTCATGGCACGGGCACACGGGCCCCCAACCTGCTGGCCGACGAAGCGGGCACGGGCACCATCGGCGCCCGGTGCGGAAATCGGGTCGAGGGAGAGGACTGCAAGGCGTACCTCTACGCCTCGATGGTCGACCCGATGGCGTTCCAGGTCGAGGGCTATCCGCCCATCATGCTGGATATGCGACGCACCATCTCCAACACCCAGATCTGGGCCGTCATCGCGTACCTCCAGAGTCTGGGAGGAGAGGTCACCGTCACCGGCGCCGACATCGCGGCCACCGAAGGCGCAGTTGCTGAACCGATCGTGGCTGCCGGCGGGGGTGCCGACGACCCTGTCGGCCTCATGCGCCAAAGCACCTGCCTTTCCTGCCACATCCTGGCCGGCGAAGGCGTGCAGCTCGGACCCGTCCTGGACGGCATCGGAGCGATCCGCGACGCGGACTACATTCGGAACTCGATCCTGGATCCGAATTCAGAAGCCGACCCGGAGTTCGAGGCCTTCCTGGGCGTCATGCCGTCCAATTTCGGCGACATGCTCACGCCGGAGCAGCTGGACGTGATCGTCGACTACCTGGCGGGGCTGCAGTAGCCATGGCCCTGATCCGAACCCCGTACTCGGCCTGAGTGGAGCGCGCATGGGCAAGATGCTGAAATCGCCGTTCGGGATCAGCGTGGTCATCATGCTGGTCGCCTACGTGTTGATCAAATGGGGGATCGCCCTCATCCCGCCCATGCTGGGCTGGAGCAGTGCGCCGGTGCCGTCGTCGGTGATCTTTCAGTACATGGTCACCGTGCTGGTCGGCGTCCTGCTCTGGGTCAGCGACAACGAGGAACGGTGGACGGAGTTCAAGGCTCCCATCCACCGGGTCATGGTGGATCCCAACCAGAAGACCGTCCGGATCCTGTTGCTGATCGCAATTCCCTCGCTGGTCGCCTTCGTGACCTACGATCGGGTGCGGCAGGGTGTGGCTGCCCCCTCGAGCCTCCGTTCCGTCCACCCGGCGCCTCCCGGGTCCATCACGTTCCAGGGCACGACCATGGAACTTGCCGGGCTGGAAAATCCCCTCCGGCACGATGGCAACCTCGAGGACCACTACGAGCGGGGGAAGGAGCTCTACGTCCAGAACTGCATGGCTTGCCACGGTGACGCCCTGGCCGGCGATGGACACTACGCCCACGGCTTCAACCCCGCGCCCCTGAGCTTCCAGGACGCGGGCACCATCGCACAGCTCACTGAGAGCTTCGTGTTCTGGCGGATCGCCAAGGGTGGTCCGGGGCTCCCCCGGGAAGGCACGCCCTGGAACTCGGCCATGCCGGCTTGGGAGGACTTCCTGAGCGCAGACGACATCTGGGCCGTGATCATCTTCATCTACGAGCAGAGCGGCTGGGCCCCCAGAACCTGGGAAGAAGCCGGGGAAGGAGAGGAGCACTGATGGCTGCCCCACGCTTCGCCCAGACCACTCGCCGGGACGCCGATGCAATGTCGTTCCCCGACCGGCCCGATGCCCGTTCCGATCGTGGACCGGATTTGACCACCCTGGTGCTCGTCGTGTCGCTGGTCTTGCTGGCGCTGGCGCTGGCCGCGACGGCGGTGCGGGCTCAGGAGCAGGGCCAGGAGGTCTACGACCGGTGGTGCGCGGCCTGCCACGGCGTATCCGGCGACGGCCTGGGTCCCGGCGCCGGATACATGCTTCCCCGCCCTCGGGACTTCACGACGGGACTTTACCAGATTCGCACCACGGCCTCGGGGCAGCTGCCCACGGACGCCGACATCATGCGCGTGATCAACGAGGGGGTCCCGGGCACCACCATGCCGGGCTGGGAAGACGTTCTCAGTCAGCAAGAACGGGACGACCTGGTGGTCTACCTGAAGAGCTTTTCCCGCTTCTTCGCGGCCATGGACCCGCCCACCGCCCTGGACTTCGGGTCGGCGCCGAGCACCAACGCAGAAGCCATCGCCGAGGGTGCCGAGTTCTACCAGATCATCGAGTGTTGGCAGTGCCATGGCCAGACGGGTCGGGGCGACGGTTCTTCAGCGCCCACGTTGGCCGACGACGGCGACATGCCCATCCGCGCCGCCGACCTGACCGAGAACTGGACCTACAACGGAGGGGGTTCGGTCGAGGACATCTACCGAACGCTCCGGACCGGTCTGGACGGAACACCCATGGCCACGTTCCAGGAGATGGTCGACGCGGGCATCATGACCGACCAGCAGCTCTGGAACCTGGCCCACTACGTCCGGAGCATGGCACCGGAAGAGGCGCCCCAACCCAGCGAGCTGATCCGGGCGGGCCTCGTGGCGGAAGGGGGCGCTCTGCCCGCCTCCGTCGACGACGACGCCTGGGACGCGGTTGAGTCGTTCTACGTGCCCATGGTGGGCCAGATCGTCCTCAAGCCACGGTGGTTCGACCCCCGGGTCGATGCGCTCTGGGTCCAGGCGCTGCACAACGGCACCGAAGTGGCCGTGCGCATCAGCTGGAGCGACCCCTCCGACAGTCCCGATCCTGCCTGGGACGAGTGGCGCACCGCCGTGGTCGCCTCGATGGAGCCGAAGGAAGCCGACCACGACTCCATGCCCCACCCGGACCGACTCGTGGTGCAGTTCCCCAACGAAATGCCGGAGGACGAGCGGCGGCCCTACTTCCTCATGGGCGACACCCGGTCGCCGGTCTACCTCTGGAACTGGTCCAACGATACCGGTGCCTCCGAGATGGACGCCCGGGGCTTCGGATCCGAGCTCGGACAGGAAACGCAGAACCTCACGGGGGAAGCCGTTTTCGCCGACGGTCAATGGCGGGTCCAGTTCAACCGGTCTTTGGCCACGGACGACGAGAACGATCTGCAGTTCGTGGTCAGTGAAGCGATCCCGTTCGCGTTCTTCGCGTGGGACGGAGACAATGGCGAGTACGACCACCGGGGTGCCGTCAGCTCCTGGTACTTCCTGGCTCTCGAAGAAGCGCCCCCCGCCACGGTCTACGTGGCGCCGGCCGTTGCCCTGGCCCTCACCGCCCTCATGGGCGTCTTCGCGGTGACCCGGGCACAGAAGCGCGAACAGGAGGGAGCCACGACAGAAGACTAGACACCGATTGACGGGGGCCGGATGCCACGGCCGCGCACGGCACCTCGCAGATCCCCTGCGAGGTCGCGGCACGGTCCGGATCGGTCTGGGCGGGAGATTCCGCTCGCCGGCCCCGAATGACGGGTTGAGGAGCGTGCGTTCAGAATCTGAAAGGGAGGATCACAGGACATGAACTATCAAGGCAAAGAACGCTTCGTCAGCATCGCACTGGCGTCGCTGCTGGCCGTCGGGTGCGGCGGGGACGGCGGTGGCGGGAGCGCGGGTGGAGAGGCTGCAGGCGGCGAAGCAGCGGCCCCGGCAGCTTCGCCCGTGGACGCCGCCACCGCTGGTAATGTCTCTGGCATGGTCGCGTTCGAGGGAGCGGCACCGGAGATGGCCGAGATCGACATGAGTGAAGAAGCGGCGTGTGCTGAGAAGCACACCGGCCCCGTGATGGCCCAAGAGGTCGTGGTCGGCGACGGGCTGGCCAACGTGTTCGTCTACGTGAGCGCCGGCCTCGAAGCCCTGTCGTTCCCGACCCCTGGCGACGCGGTGCAGATGGATCAGGACGGCTGCATCTACACGCCGCACGTGTTGGGCGTGATGGCCAATCAGGACATCCTGATCCGGAACTCGGATCCGGTGCTCCACAACATCAACGCATCTCCGGAAACCAACCGGGGATTCAACTTCGGCCAGCCGGTCGAGGGCATGGAGTCCACCCGTAGCTTCCCACTCGCCGAAGTCATGATCCCGGTGCGTTGTGACGTGCACGGCTGGATGTCTGCGTACGTCGGAGTCGTCGACCATCCGTACTACTCGGTTTCCGACGGCAGCGGAGGATTCAGCCTCGAGACTCTGCCGCCCGGCGACTACACTGTCACCGCGTGGCATGAGCGGTACGGGACGCAGACGGCCCAGGTGACCGTGGCCACCGGCGAGACCGCAGAGGTCATGTTCACCTTCAGCGAGAGCATGGCCGGACGGCCTGTTCCACTCGGTGAACCGGTCGACTTCCACGACCACGGTTCCATTCAGTCCGCGCCGGCGGGTCAATGAGCCATCGACCGGATCCCGCAGCCTGGCTGCGAAACGACACCCACGTCGAGTCGTGCCGCTGCAGGGTCCGGTCTGGACCAGCCCCTTCCCCAACCGACCTCAGCCAGGCGTTCCCTGATGCGCGTCCGGGAGACCCTGGAAGGGAGGACTTTGCATGAGTTGGCTACTGCCTCCGCACGCGTCGACGTTCGGTCCGGACATCGACCGTATCTACTACATCATCCTCTGGATCACGGGCATAACGTTCGTGCTCACCGAGGTGGCGCTCCTGTACTTCCTGGTGAAGTACCGGCACAAGGAGGGGCGTAAGGCCGCCTACATCCACGGCAACGTGAAGGCGGAGATCATCTGGACCGTCATCCCGACGCTGATCGTGGTCGGGATCGCCCTGATGAGCATGGGCGTGTGGGACACGGTCCGGAATCCCAACTCGATTCCCGCCGACGCGATCCCGATGATCGTGACGGCCAAGCAGTTCGAGTGGAATGTCACGTATGCGGGATTGGACGGAAGGCTGGGCACCGGAGACGATTTCGACGTCAGGAATCAGCTCCACATCCCGGTGGATCGACCTGTCGTCGTGCACCTACGATCGGACGACGTCATCCACTCGTTCTTCCTTCCGGACATGCGCGTGAAGCAGGACGCGGTGCCGGGGCTGGAGACACCGGTCTGGTTCGAGGCCACCCAGACAGGCGAGTTCCCGCTCGCCTGCGCGGAGCTGTGCGGTCTGGGCCACTACACCATGGACGCGCGCCTGACGGTGCACTCGGCCGCCGAGTTCGCCGACTGGCAATCCGAACAGATGGCGGCCGCGGGGGTCGGGCCGACCGCGACACAGACGGGCGGATTCTAATGGGAGCCTCGATATGACGACGACGGCAGCAGCGGTGGAAAGCCATGCCGGTGCGCACGACGGGCATCATCACGAGGTGCCCTGGATTCGCAAATACCTCTTCTCCACCGACCACAAGACGATCGCCAAGCAGTTCATGTTCACCAGCTTCTTCTTCCTGCTGGTGGGTGGACTGCTCGCCGCCCTCATGCGGTGGCAGCTCGGCTTCCCGGGAGAGCCCATTCCGGGCGGTGCGGGACTTCCCGAGACCATGGCGCCCACCGGCATCATGCTCCCCGAGTTCTACAACTCGCTGGTCACGATGCACGGCACGATCATGGTGTTCTTCGCCATCATGCCGCTGCTGGTGGGGGTGTTCGGCAACCTCCTGATCCCACTCCAGATCGGCGCCGAAGACATGGCGTTTCCGCGCCTCAACATGGCGTCGTTCTGGATCAGCGCGACGGCGGGTATCATCATGCTCGCCAGCTTCCTGGTCCCGGGCGGAGCCGCGGGCGCCGGCTGGACTTCCTACGCGCCCCTGAGCTCGAGCGGCGAATGGACCGGCGTCTACATGGGCCAGATCCTCTGGCTCGTGAGCCTGATCGTGCTGGGCTTCAGCTCGCTGACGGGCGCCGTCAACTACATCACGACGGTGATCAACATGCGGGCGCCGGGCATGACCTGGTTCCGCCTTCCCCTGCCGACCTGGGCGCTGTTCATCACGGCGATCCTGGTGCTCCTGGCCATCCCGATCCTGACGGGCGGCCTGATCATGCTGCTGTTCGATCAGACCATCGGAACCGGGTTCTTCGACCCGACCACCCAGGGCGAGCCACTGCTTTGGCAGCACGTGTTCTGGTTCTTCGGCCACCCCGAGGTCTACATCCTGATCCTGCCGTCCATGGGTCTCGTATCCGAGGTGCTGGCCTGCGGCGCCCGAAAGCCGATCTTCGGCTACCACGCCATGGTGCTGGCCATCATCGCGATCGCGTTCCTCGGCTGGATCGTGTGGGGACACCACATGTTCCAGAGCGGCATGAACCCGTTCCTGGGCACGACGTTCATGATCAGTACGATCGTGATCGCGGTGCCATCGGCCATCAAGACCTTCAACTGGCTTGGAACCCTGTGGAAGGGGGATATCCACTTCCACACGCCGATGCTCCACGCGCTGTCGTTCGTGGGCATGTTCGTGATCGGCGGTCTGAGCGGCATCTTCATGGCGTCGGCCCCGCTGGATATCTACATCCACGATACCTACTTCATCGTGGCGCACATCCACTACGTGCTGTTCGGCGGAAGCCTGTTCGGGATCTTCGCGGGCGTCACCTTCTGGTACCCGAAGATGTTCGGCCGGATGATGAACGATAAGATCGGGAAGCTGCATTGGGCCCTGACCTTCCTTTTCTACAACCTGGCCTTCTTCCCGATGCACAGCGTGGGACTCCAGGGCATGATGCGTCGCATCTACGACCCGAACACCTACGCCCACCTCCAACCGCTGCAGCCCATCAACACGTTCATCAGCGTGAGCGTGTTCCTGTTGGTCGCGGTGCAGGTGCTGTTCATCTACAACCTGTTCGCCAGCATCTGGCGAGGTGAGAAGGCGAGCGAGAATCCGTGGCACGCCAACTCGCTGGAGTGGACGGCGCCTTCGCCTCCACCCCACGGCAACTTCGCGGTGACCCCGACGGTGTACCGGGGACCGTACGAGTACAGCTCACCGGAATCGGACGAGGACTTCCTGCTTCAGACCACGCCCCCGGGCGAGGTCCGGTCCCCCTCGCACGCGGAGCCCGAGCCCGCACCCACCGGAGACTGAGCGATGACGAGCAACGCAAGCACCCTTGCCATGCCCAGTCCCGCCGAACCGGGGATGGGCGTATACAACTACAAGCTGGGCATGTGGATCTTCCTGTTGAGCGAGGTGATGTTCTTCACCTCGCTCATCGGGTCCTACGTCATCCTCAGGGTCGCGCATCCGGACGCGTTCGCCGAGCCGGGCGTGGTCCTGAACGTACCGTTGACGGCCCTCAACACCTTCATCCTGATCTGCTCGTCGGTCACCATGGTGAAGGCCTTCGCTGCCGTCGAGCATGGTGATCAGAAGGGCCTCGAGAAGTGGCTCCTGGCCACGATCGTGATCGGAACCATCTTCGTGGGCATCCAGGCCTACGAGTACATGGCGCTGATCAGCGAGCAATTCGTGCCCATGGCGGACCAGTACGCGGCTCTGGGCCGTCATGTGCACGAGGGGCCGGTGGTGGGTGGGCCGCTCTATGGTGCCACCTTCTACACCATGACAGGATTCCACGGGGCCCACGTCAGCATCGGCGTGATCTGCCTGATCTTCGTCTACATCCAGGCCCGCAAGGGACGGTATACGGCGGACGACTACGGCGGCGTCGAGATCATGGGCCTGTACTGGCACTTCGTGGACCTGGTCTGGATCATTCTGTTCACCATCGTCTACCTGATATAGGAGCGGCGGCATGGATACGGGAGACACACAACCACGCTACATGCTGATCTGGGTTGTCCTGCTCGTACTGACGTTGGCCGAAGTCGGGTACGCGTTCCTGGACCTGCCCAAGTTCTGGCTGGCCCTCGGTTTGATCGTCATGGCGGTCTGGAAGGCCCTGCTGGTGGCGCTGTACTACATGCACCTTCGCTGGGAACCGCATAAGATGTGGGTATTGGCGCTGTCACCGTTGCCTCTCGCGGTGATCTTCGTTCTCGCTACCATCACGGAGTTTTGACGGGCAGCGGAGGGGGCCATCGATGCGCGATGACTTCCCTTTCTTCACCAGCCTGGTTGGGATCTGCGAAAGTGGGTAGACCATGAAACGACTCACGGGTGTGGTGAGCCGTGGAGTTGCGTCGGGACTGCTGGGCGGCACGGCGCTGGCCCTCTGGTTCCTGCTGGTCGACGCCTCCCGAGGAACGCCGTTCAGGACGCCGGCCTTCCTGGCCAGCTCGGTGCTGGGGCTCGAAGGACTCGACATGAGCCTGGGTCCCGTCATCCTTTTCACGGCCGTTCACTTCGGTGCGTTCATCGCGCTCGGGATCTTCCTGTCGTGGGTCCTCTCACAGGTCAAGATCTCGTCGAACGTGCTGCTCGGGCTGGTCGTGGGGTTCGCCCTGTTCGACCTGGTGTTCTACACGAGCCTGAGCGTCACTGGGGTCGACGTGGTGCGGGAGCTGGGATGGCCGGAGGTGCTGGTCGGCAATCTGGTTGCCGGTGTGGTCATGATGGGCTTCATGCACATGGCCGGTGCGACGGCGCCCGTCATGTGGTGGCAAGCAGCGGCCCACAACCGAATCGTGCAGGAAGGCATGACGGCCGGACTGCTCGGCGCCGTGGTGGTCGCTCTCTGGTTCCTGTTGTTCGACATCATGCGGGGTGAGCCGTTCTTCACTCCGGCGGCTCTGGGGTCCGCCCTGTTCCTCGGGGCCGGTTCGATCGACCAGGTCCAGGTGACCGCGTGGACCGTCCTGGGTTACACGGTGATGCATTTCGCGGCGTTCGGGGTGACCGGATTCCTGGCTGCGGCCATCGCGACCCAGGCCGAGGAGACACCACCGCTCCTCCTGGGCGCCATCCTGCTCTTCGTCGCCTTCGAGGCGTTCTTCCTGGGCCTCCTGGCCATGGTCGCCGAGTTCCTGCTCGGCCCGCTGGCCTGGTGGAGCATCGCGGTAGGGAACGTCCTGGCCACGGTGGCCATGGGATACTACCTGTGGAAGAAGCACCCGAAGCTGCGCGAGGCTCTGGCGGAGGACCCGTTGGACCGTACCAGCTGAGGATGCCCGCGCCGGCCCGAGCCGGAGAGCGACGCAAAGAGGCCCGGACGCGTGCTGCGTCCGGGCCTTCTTCGTCGCGTGCCCCGGCGCCGACCCGTTAGGTCGGGGCCGGTTGATCACGCCCTCCTCCTTCTACTCGATCCACGATGTTTTCGTACACGCTTTGATCGAGAGAAATGATGGGCGCTACCGCTCGGGGGGAAGGACGGTTTCCTGGGTGGTGAGGATGAAGTCCCCCAGGGGAGAATCGTCACCGTTGGCAGAATTGGCGGCGACATGGACCGAAACGGCCCCTCCGGATTCGGGGGCGGTCCACTCGAAGGTCCAACTGGCCAGATCACCGGTCACCGGAGAGCCCGCGGTGGTCTGATAGACGTAATACACGGGCGTCAGACCCAGCCAGGCCACCTTGGTACGCTCGTCCAACGCCGTCAGGCTCCCCGCCTGCCGGCCCGGGGGCGGCGTGCTTTCGAATCGGAACGCTGCCTCGAAGCCCGCCTTCAGCATCCCTTCACCGGTCACGATCAGGGTGATCAGATAGGTCTCGCCGGGGACGTACTGCTCCGGCAGCCCTTCGATCCGGAGCTCTCCGTCTCCGTTGAGCGGCAACTCGTTGTGACACCCGTGACAGGTGGCTTCGCCGAACCCGCCCGTCATGCCCAATGGAGGACCGCCGGCATGGAGCGCGGCAATGCCGTCGAAGCTGGCAGAGACGGGATGCCAAGACGCCTCCGTCATCGACACGCCGAGGGCGACCCCCAGAATGAGGGCCGCCCCCGCGAGCATCGGCTTCATGGTCACCGCGTGAAGGGCATCAGGCTACCGATCGGTAACGTTGCGCCCCTTGGGCGGGAGATTGGCCCGGCCGATTGTGTTCGCGTCGGTCCCGAACCAGATCGTGTTCGTGTCGCGGTCGTAGTACATGTGGCGGATCGTCCCGCCGCCGCTCTTGACCGGGGTCACGCTGATGATCTCCTCGGTCTCGGTGTCGAAGCCCACGAACATGTTCGGCTGAACGCCGGTCTCGACGTACCAGACCCGATCGGCATCGTCGATGGCCACGCCGTAGGGCCGGGACTCGGAGCCGCTGGGGTTGGGCCACTCCCGAACGTCGCCGGTTTCGGGATCCAGGCGGCCCAGGTAGCCCCGGGCATAATCCACGTACCAGATGATGTCGTTCGAGTCGATGACGAGCCGCCGGGGCCGGGCCCCTTCGGGGAGCTCGTACTGGACCAGCTCCATCGACTCCGGATCGACCATGGCGATCACGTTGGTGTTGAACAGCGTGGCCCAAGGCCGGTCCTGGGAGTCCATCTTGATTCCGTAGGGCCGGCTGGACGTGGACCGGCCGCCCTCCACCTCTGGCGCCTCGACCAGCTGGGTCTCGCCAGTCTCCTTGTCGAAGTACCCGATGAAGTTGCCGCCCTGAACGCTGAACCAGAAGTCCCCGTCCGCGTCGTGGATCAGGGTGTGGGGATCCCGAGCCCGCTCGTCCGGCATCATGAACTTCTCGATCTCACCGGTCTCGGGGTCGAGCTTGCCGATGTGGGACGCCCGGTTCCCCGCGTACCAAACTGTGCCGTCCGGGTCCACGACCTGATTGTGCGGGCCTGCCCCTTCGTCGAGATCGTACTTCACGAACTCGCCGCTGTTGGGGTCCAGGAACGCCACGTAATCGGAGCGTTGGCCAACGAACCAGACCTTCCCGTCCGGGCCGACCATGGGGTCGCGGGGACGGCTCTGGGCCCAGGGCACCTCCCATTCATCGATCTCGATCGCGGCCTGGGCGCTGACGTCCGCCGGCACGACGGGGAGTAGAAGTGCGCAGGAGAGGAACAGTAACGCGCGTCGCATGGCTTCCTCCTCAGTCTTCGTCCTGATAACCCAATACGGCGGCCATCCGATTGAAGTAGACAATGAGCAACAAGGCCAGGATCGCGAAGATCGCGCCCTGGACCGCCTCGGACACCGAACCCGACCGGGAATACCGGACGAACTCCCAAAGCGAATATCCACCGCAGAAGAAAATGGCGGTCGTGATCAGGAATCGATGGAAGGAAATCAGATTCATGCTTCCCTGGCGTCCGAAGGCTCGTGGTGGGGCCCGGCAATGTAGGGTCGGGCAAGGAGACAATGAAAGTGGCGCGCCCACACACTATGGGATCGCTCGCACGTCCCTGCGCTTCGTCCGCCTGTGCCACGACCGCCTTCTGCCTTCTTGCCGTGTCGCTTGTGTCGGAGCCAGCTTGGCCGTTCCCCTCGTTCCCGACAGAGGATGCCGCCATGACCCGTCGCCGCACACGCCATCCCAGTCCCCGAGCCGTTCTCCTCGGACTCGCCTCCGCCCTGATGCTCGTCCCCCAGTTGGGAGCGCAGGCGGTGGACCCGGCGAGCTACGCCTCGCTCAGGGCCCGGCACATCGGTCCGATCGGCAACCGCGTGTCGGCCGTGGCCGGGATTACCGGTGATCCCCTGACCTACTACGTCGGTGCTGCCTCGGGCGGGGTGTGGAAGACCACGGATGCCGGGATCACGTGGAATCCGATCTTCGACGACCAGGACTCCCACTCCATCGGTGCGCTGGTCGTGTCGGCCTCGGATCCGAACGTGGTCTGGGTGGGCACGGGCGAAGCCCATATCCGCTCCAACGTCTCGCTCGGTGACGGCGTCTATCGGTCCACCGACGGCGGGCGGTCCTGGCGGAACATGGGTCTGGAAGCCACGGGTCGTATCAGCGACGTGGTCATTCATCCAACGAACCCCGACCTCGTGTACGTCGCCGCCCTCGGCCACGCCCACGGTCCACAGACCGAGCGGGGGATCTACCGGACCATGGACGGCGGCGAGACGTGGGAGCACCTCCTGTTCATAGACGAGAACACCGGCGCTTCCGCGCTGGTCATGGCCGCAGACAACCCCCGTATCCTCTTCGCCGGGACGTGGCAGATCGTGGTCAACACCTGGAACCGGGAGAGCGGTGGCCCGGGCAGTGGCCTGCACATGTCCAGGGACGGAGGCGATACGTGGACCCGTCTTGAGGGCAGCGAGCTGCCCCGCCTCGATCACGGAAAGGTTGGGCTGTGTGTCACGCCTGCCGATCCCGACCGGATCTATGCACTGATCGAGACCGGCGACGGCATCCCATGGCACGGCCAGGAGACCGAGAGCGGTGAGCTGTGGCGCTCCGACGACGGGGGTGGATCCTGGCAGCTGGTCAGCCACGACCGGAATCTCGCGGGACGTACCGCGTACTACAGCGCTTGTGCCGTGGCGCCGGACAACCCCGACGAGGCCTACTTCCTGACCGCGCCCTTCGTCCGAACCATCGACGGTGGCCGGACCAACGAGGTCCAGGGAGGCGCACGCCGACCCGGCGGAGACCACCACAAGATGTGGATCGACCCGACGGACGGTGACCGGATGATCGTTGGCCATGACGGGGGTCTCTCGATCTCCCAGAACCGGGGGGCCAGCTGGAACCGGATCCAGCTCCCGATCGCCCAGATGTACCATGTGACCGTGGACAACGCGGTGCCGTACAACGTCATGGGGAACCGTCAGGACGGACCCTCGGCCCGGGGACCCAGCAACAGCCGGACGGGCGGCTTCGGCGGCAACTCGATTCCCAGAGGCGCATGGCGTTCGGTGGGGGGCGGCGAAAGCGGGTTCGCCACGCCAGATCCCGAGGACCCCGACATCGTCTGGTCCAGCGCATCGGGCTTCGGGCCGGCCGGCGGCATCGCGATCCGCTACAGCGCACGCACGGGCCAGTTCCGACACGTCGAGGTGTGGCCCGAGAGCACGGTTGGCGTTCCAGCCGAGGAGATGCGGTACCGCTTTCAGTGGACCTTTCCACTGGTGATCAGTCCCCACGACAACAACACCATCTACGTGACGAGCCAGCACGTCCACCGCACTACCAACGGTGGCCAGTCCTGGGAGGTGATCAGCCCGGACCTGACCACCAACGACCCGAGCCGGCAGGGCATCAGCGGTGGCCTCACGCCGGACAATCTCGGGGTGGAGTTCTGCTGCGTGATCTACGCGTTCGACGAATCGCCGGCGCAGCCGGGGGTCTTCTACGTCGGCACCAACGACGGACTGGTCCAGGTCAGTCGCGACGGAGGACAGAGTTGGACCGATGTGACGGCGAACCTTCCGGACCTACCGTCGGACGGCGTGGTCCGGAACGTCGACGCATCCAAATGGGACGCGGGCAGGGCCTATCTGACGGTCGAGCACCATCAGGTGGGTAACTTCGATCCCCACGTCTACCGCACCGAGGATTTCGGCGCGAGCTGGACGAAGATCGTCGACGGGATCCCGCCGGGGCCGCTCAGCTTCGCCCGAAACATCCGGGAAGACCCGGTACGACGGGGGCTGTTGTACCTGGGCACAGAGAATGCCCTCTACGTGTCCTTCGACGACGGTGGGTCCTGGTTGCCGCTGAGGAACAACCTACCACCGGCGCCCATGTACTGGCTCCAGGTCCAGGAGCACTTCAACGACCTGGTGATCGGCACGTACGGGCGCGGCTTCTGGATCATGGACGACATCACGCCGCTGCAGCAGCTGACGCCCGACGTGATGGCGTCCGGGTCACACCTCTTCGAACCCCGAAACGCCTACCGCTTCCACAACGTCACCAATCCGATGGCAGCGTCGGGCGACCCCGCCGATGGCGAAAACCCCGAGTATGGTGCATCGCTGAACTACTGGCTGGGCCAGGTCCCTGAGGGTGCGGTCGAGCTGCGGATCTCGGACGCGGCAGGCACGGTGGTCCGGACCCTGGAAGGTACGACCTCCGAAGGCATCAACCGGGTCTATTGGGACCTGCGGGCGGAACCGTCCACGCAGATCAAGCTGAGAACGACGCCCTTGTATGCCGATTGGGTGGACCTGGGCCCGGAGCGATGGCGGCCGGCCCCCCGAGGCACCAGCATTTCCACGCTGTCGCCGCCGGGCGAGTACACCGTGACCCTCGTCGTGGACGGTCAGGAGTCGTCCCGGACTCTCACGGTATTGAAGGACCCCAACTCGGAGGGCTCGCAGGACGACATTCTGGCCCAGAACGCCCTCGTGGTCGCGCTCCGGGACGAGCTCAGCGAAGCCGCCGAGATGGTCAATCGCATCGAGTGGACCCGTCGGCAGCTCTACGACACGCGAGCGGTGCTAGAGGATCAGGACGAGGGGGACAACTCGGAGCTCCTCGAAGCCGCCGAAGCTCTGGACCAGAGCCTGATCGCGGTGGAGGAATCGCTGATCCAGCTTCGGTCGACGGGGACCGGCCAGGACTACGTCCGCTGGCCGGCGAAGCTCGTGTCTCGACTCGAGTATCTCGCGGGCGTGGTCCAGGTGTCGGACTTTCCGCCCACGGACGAGGCCCGGCAGGTGCACGAGGTCCTCCAGGGTCGGCTGGAAGACGCCAGGGCTCAGCTCGACGCCGTGCTGGAAGGCGACCTGGCGGAGTTCAACCGCATGCTCCAGCAGGCGGGCCGGGCCAGCATCATCACCGACGGACCGTAGGGCCCGATCCTGACCAGGTATTCTGGGCACGAAAAAGCCCCGGACGGCGCGAGAGACGCCGTCCGGGGGCTTGGGTGTCTATTCGTGGCCGTCGTGGTGCTAGAGCTGCAGCCCCGGCAGGACCTGATACAGCACGATCAGAGCAGCGATCATGAACGTGGCCAGGACCAAACCAGCCAGGAAAACGCCGGTGAAGATGTTCGAGTCGAACTTGAGGTGCATGAAGAACATGACCACCATCACGAACTTCGCCGCCGACAGGACCAACAGGACCGGCACCAGTACGCTCTCCAGGGCCGGAATGTAGAAGACCGCCACCTCGACCGCCGTGATGATCGCCAGGACGATCCCGATCATCCAATAGAAGCCGACCGAGGCGTGTCCGCCGTCGCCGTGTCCGTGTGCCGCTGCTTCGCTCATGAGTCTCTCTGCTCTGTAATGGGACCGCCACGATCAGCGGTCCGTCCACTAAGTCCCGGGACCGCTCAGCCTGGATGCAGGCCAAGGCGGACGAGCACGACGACTGAGGCGTATTGAAATACGCCGCAAGGAGCCGCGCGGAGTCCAACGCCGGCCTGCGCCAGGATGTGCGGTCCGTTACTAGTCATGGGGCCGCTCAGCCTGGATGCAAGCCAAGGCGGACGAGCACGGCGACTGAGGCGTACTGAAATACGCCGCAAGGAGCCGCGCGGAGTCCAATGCCGGCCTGTGCCATGATGTGCGGCCCGTTACTCATTGGATCAGGTAGATCAGGGTGAAGATCACGATCCACACCACGTCCACGAAGTGCCAGTACAGCCCTGCGATCTCGACCCGCATCGCGCCGCCCTCGTCGAACATCTTCCCACGCCAGGTCATGATCCACAGCGTGGTCAACCAGATGACGCCGACTGTGACGTGCGCGCCGTGGAAACCGGTGAGCACGTAGAAGGTCGACCCGAAGACGTTGCTCTGGAGGGTCAGGTGGTATTCGTGGACGAAGTGGCTGAACTCGTACACCTGGAATCCCAGGAAGCCGGCGCCCAGAACGATGACCGCGCCCAGCCAGAACAGGCTCAACTTTCTGTTCTTGCGTTGGAATCCGTCCAGGGCCAGCACCATGGCCAGCGAGCTCATCAAGAGAACGAATGTGCTCACGGAGGTCAGCGGGATGTTCAACGTCTCTTCGGGGAACGGCCCGACGACGTTGACTCCCTTGTAGACCATGTAGGTCGAGATCAACGTGGCGAAGAACAGGCACTCGGACCCGATGAAGGTCCAGAACCCGAGCTTCCAGGTGCTCTGCCCCGTCGAGGTGTAGTGGTGGTCGTCGACCACGGCCGCTGCGGCTGAATCACTCATGTCTATCGACTCTGTCGACACGCCCTAATGGGCGTGCCCTCCCTTGAACGGATCTTCGAAGGCCCAGCTGTAGACACAGACCGCGGTGAACGCCAGACCGATGAGCGGCATCCACCAGATGTTCGTCATCATCAGGATCCAGGTCAGCGCAGCGCCGAAGGCAGTCAGGATGGGCCAGAAGGACGGTCCCGGCATTTCCGGCTCGGTCTCCGGCTCCATCATCGTATCGGCGAGCACCTGCTCGGCTTCCGGGTGCCGCCACAGGGGCTCCCGGGTCTGGACCGTGGGCAGCTTCGGGAAGTTGTAGTGATGCGGCGGCGACGGGATCGACCACTCCAGCGTGGGTGAGCCCCACGGGTTGGCCGAGGCCTTTTCGCCCTTCCGCAGACTCTGCCAGATGTTGACGATCAACAGCAACGAGCCCAGCCCGAAGATGAAGGCTCCGATCGTCGACCAGAGGTTGAACGACTCGATATTCAGATCGGCCGAGTACGTGAAGATGCGTCGTGGCATCCCGTACATGCCGGCGAAGTGCATGGGGAAGAACGTCAGATTGAACCCGATCATCGTGGTCCAGAACTGGATCTTGCCCAGGTGCTCGTCCATCAATCGGCCGGTGACCTTGGGGAACCAGTAGTAGATCCCGCAGAACAGGCCCATCAGCACGCCGCCCACGATCACGTAATGGAAGTGCGCCACCACGAAGTAGGAGTCGTGCTGCTGCAGGTCGATGGGAGCCGACGCGTGCATGATGCCGCTAAGCCCGCCGATGGTGAACACTGCGACCACCCCCACGGCATACAGCATCGCCGTGGTGAATTTGATGGCTCCGCCCCACATGGTCGCGATCCAGTTGAAGATCTTCACGCCCGTGGGCACGGCGATGATCATCGTGCTCGCCACGAAGAACGCGTCCGCGATCGGGCCCAGGCCTGACGTGAACATATGGTGGCTCCATACGCCCCATCCGATGAATCCGATGAGGGCGCCGGCGTAGACCACGATCGGGTACCCGAACAGCGGCTTCCGGGACATGGCCGGGATGACGTCGCTGATGACTCCGAAAGAAGGCAGGATCAGGATGTAGACCTCGGGGTGTCCGAAGATCCAGAACAGATGCTGCCAGAGCACGGGGTCCGCGCCGGCCGACGCCACGTAGAAGTTGGCGCCGAAGAAGCGGTCGAACGCCAACAGGATCAAGGCGACGGCGATCACCGGCATGGCCGTGACCAGCAGGAAGCTGGTCACGAACGTCATCCAGGTGAACAGGGGCATGCGCATCAGCTTCATGCCCGGGCACCGGAGGTTGATGATGGTCGTGATGAAGTTCACACCACCCGCGATGGACGCGATACCGAGGATGGACAGGCCGATCAGCCAGAAGTCCACATTGAGCTCGGGAGACTCGGCCAGGGACGTGATCGGGGAATAGCCCACCCAACTCGTGTCGGGTGCGGCATTCATGAACCAGCCGACGTTGATGAAGATCGCGCCGAACAGGTAGATACAGTAGGAAAAGGCGTTGAGCCGGGGGAACGCCACGTCCCGGGCTCCGATCTGGAGCGGGACGACGTAGTTGAAGAACGCCACTGCCATGGGCATGGCTACCAGGAACACCATGGTGGTGCCGTGCATGGTGAACAGCTGGTTGTACGTCTCGGCGGTGACGAGGTCCAGCTCGGCCTTGGTCAGCTGGAGGCGCATCAGAAGCGCCTCGAAACCGCCCACCAACAGGAAGAACATCGAGGTCACGAAGTACATCACCCCGATGCGCTTGTGGTCCACTGTGGTGATCCAGCTCCACAGCGAACCGCCGTACAGCTCCTTGGCGAGGTCGTGCTCGTCGTGAGCGGTCGGCGCGTCCAGTGTCGCTGTCGAAGATGCCATATGTCGTCTACCTCAGGCTGGACAGGTAGGCAGCCACGGCCTCTACCTGGTCGTCGGTCAGGCCCGTCGCCGGCCAGGTGCCCTGCCCAGTGGGCATGATGGCTTCCTGATCGGTGGAGGGCATGCGGACACCGGGCTTGACCGAGCTGGGGTCCAGAATCCAGCGGACGAGGTTCTCGGGTGTGTTTTCGAGCATCCCGGCTCCGATGTGGGACCGGTTGCCGAGTCGGGTGAGGTCGGGCCCCATGACGCCCTGAGCCGCCGTACCCTCGACGGCGTGGCACGCGACGCATGTGCTGTTCATGAAGGTCTCGCGGCCCAGCGTCACGAGCAGAGGCTCGGTCGGCGTGTCTGCCGGATCACCCGCCTGCGCTTCTGCGTCGGCCTGGGGCCCCATGGCGGTCGGCGAAGGCGTGTTCATGTCACGGACCCAGGCGTCGAAGTCCGCCTCGCTCTGGGCGATCACACGGATTCCCATCAACGCGTGGGACTCGCCGCAGAACTCCGCGCATTGTCCCATGAACTCCCCCGCTTCGTTCAGCGTGAAGTTCAGGGTGTTGTACTCGATGGGTAGGTCGTCCGGGCGGGAGCGGGCGACGTTGACGTCACGCTTGCCACCCAGCATAGGCACCCAGAATGAATGGATGACGTCAACCGAGGTGAGCTGCAGGGTCACCGCACGCCCCACCGGCAGGTGGAGCTGATTCGCGGTGCTGATCTCCTGCTCGGGATACTGGAACTCCCACCAGTACCGATGGCCGATGACCTCGATCACCAGCGCGTCCCCCTCTGCCGGGGTCTGCGTAGCGAAGACGGCCTGGACCGTGGGGATCGCGATGGCGACGACGATGATCGCCGGACCGATGGTCCACGCGATCTCGAGACCCAGGTGCCCGTGGATCTGCTTCGGCTTGGCCTGCCCCGGCTTCTCGCGGAACGCGAAGAGGGTGTATCCAAGGACCGCCCAGACCACCACTCCGATGAACATGGTCCACCAGAAGACGCTCACGTAGAGCGACTGGACGGTTTCGCCCAGGTCCGTCTTGGGTTCGATGGTCGAGCCCGGGTACTCGGCGCCACAGCCGGCGACGAGGCCCAACAGCGCGACCAGGCCGGCCAGGTGGATCCATCTGTGGCGGTCCTTCAGCCACTCATTACTGACGATTCGCAACATTCTTCGCTTTTCGAAAGCGTGTTTGTCTGAAAATCCCACCAGTCAGGAAGCATCGGGACGCTCTACCGCGTCGCGGGCTCTTCTGCGGTCCGGCCCGAGCTTCAGGCCGGTTCTTCCAGCGGTATGGCCTCGTCGATCAGCATCACGGGGATGCTGTCGCGCACGGGGTACAGCACCTTGCCGTCCTCCCGTACCAGCCCTTCCTCGATCACCTGCCGGACTGTCTCGCCGCCCCGATTCTCGAGCGTGCCTTCCTGGATAGCAAGGTTGATCCGCTCCAGGGTTCGTGCGTCCGCGAGCCGAAGAGGTTCCTTCGTTTCGGGGCACACCAGGATCTCGAGAAGCACAGGATCGACCAACGCTGGTCTCCGCTTGACACCGGGTTCTATCGGAACACTCTACCGGGTTCTATCGGAACACTCTCGAGAGGTCCGTGTTTTTGGAAACAGCCACCTATTTTATCAACAAATGCCAATCTTGGCGAGATTCCCTGCGGCGAGGCAGAGTTATCCGTGATGCTCCAAACCTTGTGGACCCCGAAGCCCCTGGTTCTGTTGGCGGGAATCGGTCTCGCCCTTCCGGGCTGTGGTGGTACGGACGGCACTGGTGAAGCGGTCGCCGAAGAACGGCCATCCGCGGCTGCCACGGTCTCCGGGGGCGACGACGTCACGGCCCAGGAGGGACCGGGTCGAGGCATGGCGTGGGTGGTCCTCGGCGACGACACGGTCTTCGCGGAAGTGGCGGCCACCGCCGAGGAGCGACGCGAGGGCCTGATGTACCGTGAGGATCTCCCCGAGGGCACGGGAATGCTGTTCGTCTTCCCCGACGAAGCGATGCGGTCCTTCTGGATGTCCAACACCTACCTCCCACTGGATATCGCCTTCATCAGCTCCAGCAACCGGGTGGTGGACATCAAGCAGATGGAGCCGGAAGACACCGATCTCACCGACTCGGACGCCCCGGCCATGTACGCCCTCGAGGTGATCCAGGGATGGTTCGAGTCCCAGGGCATCGAGGAGGGAATCGAGGCCCAGATCATCTTCGGGCCCCGATAGCCAGGCCCGAGGCTCTCAGGTCCTCAACTCTCGCAACACCTGCAACAACGCGTCCGTGTCGGACCCGTCGTTGAACACGTGGACCGACACCCGAAGCGCATTCCCCCGAAGCGACACTGAGACGTTCCGACGGGACAGCGCCTCCCGCACGGCCACCAGGTTCAGGTCGCCGGGCATCCGGATCCCGAACAGGTGTGCCGCCCGCCAGTCCTCGTCCTCGACGGCGTAGCCCAGCTCGGCGGCTTGGTTCAACATGTCGCCGCACAGGTGCCTGGCGTACTCCGTGATTCCTTCGGGGCTCCACGCCAGGACCCGGTCCAGGGACTCGATCTGGATCGGGAGCAGGAAGAAGTTGCTCCGCTCCCCAACGTCGAAGCGCACGGCTCCGGGCTGGTATTCGTCCACGTATTCGACCAGTCCCTTGAAGTCCTCGCTTCCCTTGCGGGCGATCCAGGTTTCTTCCAGCGGCTCCCCGTCGCTGAACCGGGGCCCCACGTAGCACAGGGCCAGGGCGTAAGGCCCGAGCAACCACTTGTACGAGGCGCAAACCAGCAGGTCGGGCTGGACCTTCTCGACGTCGAAGGGAAGCGCACCCACCGACTGGGTGCCGTCGACGACCAGGGCGGCGCCCACGTCCCGGGCCCTGCGGCCGATGGCTTCCAGGTCGAAGATCGTGCCGTCTGTCCAGTGCACGTTGCCCAGGGTGACGACGGCGGTGTCCCTGTCGATCGCGTCGAGCAGGCGCTCGTTCCACTCCGCGCCGCGGTGGTCTCCGTTGGGTGGCTCGACGAAGCGGGTCCGGGCTCCGGTGCGCTCGGCCGCGCTCAACCAGCCGTACACGTTGCCCGGGAACTGCTCACCGGCCATGACCACGGTGCCGCCGGGACCCAGGGGCAGGTTGCGGATCGCCGTGGCGACGCCGTAGGACGCCGAGGGCATGATGGCCACGCGGGCGGGGTCCGCATTGACCAGGGACCCGAACTGGCTCCGCAGGCGCTCACCGTCCCGAAAGAAGTCCTCGGGGCCGAGGACGGTCGGGTTGCGCTTACGCTTGATCGCCTCGAACCCCGCCTCCTCGGAGGCTCGGGGCAGAGGGCTCATGTACGCACAGTTCAGGTAGTGCAGACCCTCGGGCAGCTGGAAGGCCTGTTTCTGGCAGGTGAGCATGGGCTCGCCGGGTTCAGGGGCACGGACGGACGGGGGAGAATCATCCGTTCCTGAATGGCTCCCGGCAACACCCCGCCACCTCGCGGGCCCTACCGAAGCCCCTGAGGCCCTCCGCCCCGTGGCTCCGCCCGTTCCATTACCTTGTGGCCTCTCTTGGACCGTCGATTCCCTTCACACGAAGTACAGGTGGTTCGATGACACGCATCCCCCCGCTGCTCGGGCTCGCTCTGGTGGCCGCGCAACTCCTGTCGCCCATGGTGGCCCCGGGTGACGCCCTGGCCGCCCAGGTACAGGACCGTATTCCGCCGCGACCCATCACACCGGCCTCGGCGTTCGAACGGGCCGTGGCCGCCGGTACGCGTTCCGCCGACGGCGGCCCTGGCGATAGCTACTGGCAGCAGCGCGTGGACTACGTGATCCGAGCGTCCGTCGACCCGTCGGGGCTGATCACCGGGTCCGAGGACATCACCTACCACAATCGGTCTCCCCACACCTTGCCGACACTCATGCTCCGACTCGAGCAGAACGTGTTTCGCGAAGGGGCTCGGCGGAATCGGCGGGCACCGATCACGGGTGGCTTCCACATCACCCGTGTCGAAGTCAACGGCACGGCGGCGGAGCATCGACATCCCGGGGCTGGATACTACCAGGCCCTCACGCTGCTGGAGGTCACGCTGCCGACCACCTTGGCGCCCGGCGACTCGACGCGGATCTCGCTGGACTGGAGTCATCAGATCCCGCCGGCGCCGACGTTCCGCAACGGGAATCTGGACGACGAGGTGTTCGCCGGCGCCCACGGCGTCCCAGACGTACGCCGGGCTGGTGGCGAAGGCGAAGTCCCGGACATCTTCGGCGACGAAGTGCCAGGTGGCCGTTTCAGAGCCTCCCGTGCCCGGCGCCGCCTCGGCGATCCGCACGGTGCTGTCGGACTGGGCTGCCGCCGCGAGCCGGGCGGCGCCGTCCGCGCCGATGACGTCCGCCGGGTTCTCCAGCGTGCCCGTCGCTCCGACGAGCCAGCCGGTCGGCACCGTCAGCTCCACGTCGAACGAGCCGTATTCGAGGTAGAACTCGCCGTCGCCTAGATACGGGGTCTGGTCCCACCCGTAGACGTCGTCGTAGACGGCCAGCCTGGGGTACCACTGGGCGACGGCGAACACCTCGTCGTCCAGATTCCCGTTGCGGAACGTCGGCGCCGGCGGGATCTGATGACTCCAGTC
>CAJIAX010000160.1_pt1 | contig 37129 bp, 32 predicted proteins | sample 9199251 | NCBI WGS metagenome assembly CAJIAX01 (sample SAMEA7708287, study PRJEB35096) | sediment metagenome | biome: marine neritic benthic zone biome [ENVO:01000025]; feature: sediment [ENVO:00002007]; material: shallow marine sediment [ENVO:03000034] sea grass bed [ENVO_01000059] ... | reverse complement strand
TTCCATGATCAGGCCGAGGCCGGCCGGAATCCCCTCGAGCGTGGCCACGAGGGCACGACCGTGGGACTCTCCGGCAGTGGTGAAACGAATGGACTTCACGTCTGCTACCTCTGATGCGAGCGACCTGGAGGAGGGCACGATTCGCGCCGTCGACGTCCGAGAAACCGGACGCGTGCCCGGCTCGGGCGGGCCAGGGGCGGTCTGGCCGGGGGTCCGTTCCCCGACGAGCGTCCATCCCGGTCGGACGGACGTTCGTCGGACCGGGGGGGGATATAGCGAGAACCCCGGCGGTCGTCTACCGCCGGGGTTCTCCCCGGTTCGAGCGGCGTCGCCCGACGCCGGCTTCACTCCGTTCCGGTTACAGCCTGGACGGGTGCTCCCTCAAGATGTCACCCTTCCGCACGTCCACCACCACGACGCCGCCGCTGTCGCTGATCCCGAACAGCTTGATCACGACACAACGGTCATCCGTGGGACCGCCGGACGGCGGATACGGCACGTTGCCCTGTTCATCCGCGAACAAGTCCACGGCCTGGCCGATGAGCTGACCCGAGCCGTTGAACACGGCCTTGGTCTGGCAGCTGAACGCGGCGTTGTCCTCCGGGAACGGCAGGACCGCCCGGAGCGGACCGGCAATCACGTCCTTGATGAACAGCCTTCCGACCCGGTTGAAGTGGAACGCGTCGATGATGTCCACCGTGCGCTCCCCTGTGCCCACGAAGGCCAGGTGAGTATCCGGATCGTACCGTCCGTCCAGGTTCTCCCTCGACGGGAAGTCGGCGTGCAACGGGTGCAGCGCCGCTCCGGCTCCGCCGGCGGGCAAGTCGGCCACGCCCTGCAGTCGCAGGTCCGTGCTGAAGAAGTACGCCTGGAAGCCCCGGGCCACGCCGAGCGTGCCGTCATGGTTCAGGGACACCCCCCGCACGCTCTCGCTGGCGTTCGTCAGCAGGTCGGTCACGGGGATCACGCCACTCAGTCGATCCGTGGCGGCATTGTACATGATCACCCGGCCGACGGGCTCGATGGAGCCCTCGCCGAACACGACCCAACCCCGGTCACCCGACGCCGCCACGTAGGTGGTGTCGTGGAAGCCGATGTTGGGCACGCTCCAGCGGCCCGAGAACATCTCCACGTCCGACCCGAGAGGCCGCAACGCCGCCGGCGTCTGCTCGATCAGCAGCGGCGGATCGTTGAAGATCGTGATCGTGTCACCCAGGATGTGGTCGAACAGGGTGGCCAGGTCCGTGAGCGGGGTCGACGTGATTCCGATGTTGTCGACGTTGGCCACCGCCACGAAGTCCGGCGCGTCGATGAGCTCGCCGTGCTCGTAGAAGAGCCTCACCTCGGTCAACTGCAGACCGGTGGTGGGCGTCCACGCCCGGCGGATGGTTCCGTACTCGCCGAGGGCCGTCGTCTTGGTCGAGTACAGCACTCGACCGGTCGAGTCCACGGCCATGTACTGGGGCCGATCACTGAACCCGGGACGTTCGGCGTCCGGATGGAACGTCACCCGGTACCGCAGGGCGCCGGTGGCGTCGACCCTGCGCTCCACGTCGAACAGCACCACGTCCGGCGTGATGATCCGCCTGGACGGATCCTCGGTGTGATCCTGGAACGGCGGGTTCAGGTTGACCGGCGGTCCGAGATAGACGTTCGAGATGTTGGTACCGCCGGAGTTGGCCACCATCAGGGTGTCCTCGCCCCGGCTGAGGTCCAGACCCCAGGGCTCCGAGCCCACCGGAATCGGATCGAAGAACTCCTCCGTCTGTAGGCCGAAGATCTCCACCCGGTCCCGCGTGTTGTTGGACAGAAAGAGGTTGCGACGAATCGTGTCGACCTCTGCGTCCAGGATTTCGCCGCCCTCCGGCAGGAACACCGTGCGGCCGGCCACGACCGAGCGAATGAGTCGCTCGCCGGACCGTTCCTCAGCCACGATCTGCCCGCCGGGCAGCGTCGTGCACGGCAGAACCTCGGGGCTGGAGTCGACGGACGCGGAGCAATTCCCGTTTCCGTCGACCATGTATCCGGTCACCTCGAACACGAGGGTGTCCGGCAGTCCCAGCGAATCCACGTTGAACGGAGTGAACTGGAAGGTCGAAACCACGTTCCCCGTGCGAGGCGGCGAGAAGAGCTGATCGTCGCTCTGGACAAGCGTGTCTCCACGTGCCGGAGAGATCGACCGCACCGTGTAACCGGCCCTGGCCACACCGCTTCCGGGATTGTTGTCCCGGCCGGACACCGTCACGGTGACCGGGTCCGTGAGCTCGAGCCGCAGCCCGGACTCGGACTGGGACGCCACGGAGGGCGACAGCTCGTCGCCTGCACCGGCAGAGCCCACGAACAGCGTGAACGGACCGGCGAGGCCGATGATGTCCAGCGTGTTACGCGCCGAAGCGACGACCTGGACTTCGCCCTCGATGCCCGGCGGAATCGCTACGACCGTGTCCATGGCCGCCGAGTCCACCGCCGGATTGAACGAACGCAGGATCTGCGCGTCGAAGGCACCCGAGAAGTCGAGCTGGAGTTGGAGAACGCCGTCGGGGTCCGTACCCCGGACCCGGACCGCCAGACTCAGGCCGGACTGGATGGCCTGGCCGTCGACGATGTCGAGCAGCTCGACCTTCGTTCCGCCCAGCAAGACGTTGCTCGTATCGGCCGAGATTTCGCCGTCCGCATTCTCGGCCTTGACCACGACAAACACCTGCTCTCGCACGTCCGGGTCCACTTCGCTGGGAAGCAGATACCGGCTGAGGAGTGTGTCCGTCGCGAGACCGAAGAGATCAACGGTCTTCGGCGCGAACCGGGGCACCCGCTGCTGGGTTCCCAGATCGGGATCCCCGCGCAAGGCGAAGCCCTCGTACGTGACCTTCTCGATTCCCTTGCCCGATGCGACCCGGGCGGTGACCAGAAGCGAATCCCCAATGGTGTGGGAGTTCACCTCGGCCCCGGGATTTTCAATGTCGACTGCGACCCCGGCCGAACCGATCGACGTCTGGGGCTGGAAGGCGTTCTCGCCGTCACAACCCGCCGCGAAGATCACGGCCAGACCGGTCACCAGACCGGCCCAGGGCCGGCCACTGATTCTCATTCGAGACATGGCTCTATTCTCCCTGGAGTCCCCGGCTAGTTGGTCCGGACGATGTTCGGGGTAACCAGGATCATGAGATCCCTCTGGTTCGTCTGCTTCCGGGTGACCCGGAACAGCGGACCAAGGATCGGAAGATCCATGAGCAAGGGGATACCGGAACGGACCTCGAGGGCCTCCGTGACGGTAAGGCCCGCGAACACGACGGTCTCACCGTCGTCCACCAGCACTCGGGATTCGGCTTCCTGGGTCCGGAACGTCAGACCCACGTCCGAATCGGCGGTCTCGGCGGCGGAGCGCTCGGCCCGCACCTCGAGCAGGATGTTGTCCCCGGCGGTCACATGGGGCGTGACCTCGAGGATGATCCCCGTTTCCTCGATCTGGACGGTAGCCTGAGGGATCGTGGACGCCTGGGCACCACCACCGGCGCCCCCTCCACCACCACCGCCACCGACGACGGCCGATCCCTGGTCGATCACACGAATCGGCGTCCGCTCACCGACCAGGATCCGGGCCTGCTGATTGTCCATCACCGTCAGGGACGGAGCCGCCTGCACGTCACTCAGGTTGACCGCCTCGAGCGCTTCGATGAAGGACACGAGGGTATGCCGGCCGATCAGGAGCGACGTGAGCAGCGAAAGGGTCGGGTTCGGAATGCGGTTCCGGGCGTTGCCCAGCGCCGCCAGCGAGTTCCCACCCAGCGACACCACGTCCGTCCCGATCGGGACCTGTTCTTCGGGCAGGTCGATGGACCCGTTGCCGTCCAGGTCCGCCGCACCGGGCGTGATGGAGTTCAGCTGGTTCCCCTGGGAGTCCTTCAGGTCGTACGTGACCCCGAACTCCATCAGGTCCGTGCGGTTCACGAAGATGATCTTCGCCGCGATGCTGACCTGGGGCGTCTCGATATCGAGCTCGTCCACCAGGGTCTCGACGGTGGCCACCACGCGCGGCAGGTCTGTCACGATCAGCGTGTTGTTCGCTTCGGACACGCTGACGCGGCCCCGCTCCGAGAGCAGCGCCGAAACCGGCAACTGCAGCTCGGTGGCCGTGGCGTAGTTCACGCGGTACGTCCGGGTCACGAGCGGCTCGATCTGCTCACGAACGGACAGGTTCGCGATGTTGTCCACCCGGATGATTCCCGTCTCGAGCTCGCTGGCCACCAGGCCGTGGGACTCGAGGATCGTCTGGAGCGCGATGTCCCAGGGCTGGGCGCGGATGTCCGCGGAGACCAGGCCCACCACGTCGGATCCGGGCACGATCGAACGGCCCGAATACTCGGCGAACGCGAACAAGACGTCCCGGATCGGCGTGTTGCTGAACGAGATCGTGATGCTCGCAGCCTGCTGGACGGCCGGCTGGTCGCCCACGACGATGGCGGTTTCCTCCGAACCCACTTCCACCGCTTCGCGGAACTGGAACTGGGTCTGGGTGGACCGCCAGGGCTGGAAGCTGGCGCCGGGGCTCTCGACGCTTACCCGCAGGTAGCCGTTGCCCCGGGTGATCTCGTAGTCACGAGCGATGTCGAGCTCGATGACCATGCGCACGACGTCCTCTGAATACTGACTCGTCCGCATGCCGAGGATGCTTCCCCGGTTGATCCCATCGAAGCTCTCTTCGCCGAGATCGTTCGTGGTGCCCATCAGGTCGAGGACCAGGCGATCGGGCCCCTGCATCGTGAAATCCCGATAGGCCACGTCGCCGTCGACGGCGATGATGACCTCGGCGCGGTCCTCCGCGGGATGGATGCTGATCCCGGTCACCGCTCCGCCGCTTCCCAGCAGCAGTCCGGCCCAGGTCGCGAGAATCGCTATCATGGGGTGCCTCCTCGGTTCGGTCGCGGAAGTGCCATGGTTCGACGTTCCGTTAGGCCGAACTCCTCAACTTCGACGATGACTTGCATTCTCTGGATTTCCAGCACTCGGGTGTTGCCGATGACGTCGCCTCGGCGAAGGCGGAAGGTCTCGATCTTCTGACCCTGTGCCGCCTCCGAGTCCTCGACGATTCCCTCTTCGTTCTCTCGGGGCATCTCGCCCACGCCGAAGAGCACGACGCTGTCGTTGGGATCGTCCGCCTTGATCACACCGAGCAGGTGGAGCTGCTCGAAGCGCGGGCCTCCGGCCTCGGCCGTGATCAGCGGACGGAACGGATTCCGTCGGGCGAACTGGGGATACGCGAACGTCTCCCGCTCGAACGACAACGACACGTCCGCCGTATCCGGCGCGGCGCTTGCCACCTGCGTGCCAGATGGGGCGTCCTGTGCCTGGAGCCCGACCGCCGACGCGAGCACGGCCGCCGGGAGTAGGGTCAATGGGCTACGGAGTCTCATTGTGTGTTCACTCCGGTTTCCTCGGTGACGGGTACGTCCGCCGGGAGCTCTCCCGGACCGGGCAGCACATAGGTTTCCACGCGGAACCCGGCCGTGATGCTCCCCTCCGCGTCGATGACGTCGCTGTCGCCTTCGAACAGGGCCACGTCCAGGTCGACGGGCGTGACGATGCGCGTCAGGGAAGCGACGGAGGTCAAGAACCGACCCACGTCGTGGTATTCGCCAACCACGCCGATTTCGTAGCTGCGCTTGGTGTAGTAGGCGCCGGTCACTGGGGGCTCCGGCCGCATGAGGGACAGCTCGACCCCGGAACGGCGTGCCTCCATGGCCATGTTGTTCAGCAGCGTCGGGACCTCGTGGCTCTGGGGAATCAGACGCTCGAGGGTCACGACGTGGCGTTCGTAGAGGGCCAGTCGCTCGATGAGGTCCTGGCTGCCACGGGCCGCGACGATCTGGGCGCGCCGATTGGCGCTCTCCAGCTGTTCGAAGCGAGCCTGCATGGAGTCCAGGTCCTCGCGCTGCGGCGTGTACCAGTAGTCGTAGAACAGGTACAAGACCGCCGAGGCGACGACGAAGATCATCAGCGCGGCGCGCTGGGTCGGCTTATCGGGAATCAGTGCCATGGTTCAGTCCTGCTCCGCCAGGTTGTCGACTTCGCCCCCGAGGAGGGGGACGGTCTCGATCAACTCGGGCGGCGGGAGCTCGTAGGCCGCCTCGAGCGTGAAGTCATGGACGGTGCGCACGCCGCTGAGTCCTTCCTCCTGCTCCACCACCTGCTCGGTGGAGATGAGCTGGACGTCGCGGATGAACATCGAGGCTTCCAGGTTTTCCATGAATCGGGTGAGGGCGAAGTTGTTTCCGCTCCTGCCCCGGATCCGGAAGTCCGGCTGATTGATGGTGGCGCCGCCGATCTGGACGATGCCGCTCAACCAGGTGTAGTCCGGCAGCGCCCGGGCCACCTCGTCCATGAGGTGCGGCCACACGTATCGCCCCTGATCGATGTCCTGGATGATGGCGACACGCTGGGCGATGGAGTCCCGCCGGGCCACGAGCGCCTCGTTCCGCTGGACGATGTCCGCGTAGCGCGACGAGTCGGCGACTTCCGCTTCGATCGCCACGTCGAGATCCTCGCGCTCCGTGTTCATCGTCGCGAAGACGTAGCCCGCCGCACCCAGGCCGAGGGCGGCGAGAACGATCGTGCCGTTCAGCCACTTGTCGCCGCCGAGGCCGCTGATGGTCGGGAGTGGAATGCGCTTCCGGGGGCTCTTGCTCGCCCCACGCTTTCCGCCGGGTAGTAGGTTGACCTTGATCAAGGCTCGATATCCCCTGGCTTAGGCGGCCCGCAGGGCCAGTCCGAGTGGCAGAAGTAGCATGGGCGCTGCTTCTTCCAGGTCCATGTCCAGCGCTGCGTCTGGATGGACCGGCGTACGTTCGAATGGGTTCACGACCGACGTCTCGATGCTCATGCGCCGCCCGAGGGCCGAGGCCATGCCCGGAATGCGAGCACCACCGCCGCAGAGGTGAATCCGACCGAGGTTGGAGCCGGCCTGCCGCGTCATGAGGAAGGCGGACGCTCGTTCAATGCCCACCGCCACCTCGTCGGCGGCGGAGTCGACGAACGCCTCGATTCCCTCGAGTTGGCCGTGGCCGCGGATGATCTCTTCCGCCTGGTCTGCCGAGAGCCCGCGCTCACGCTGCAGGTCCTCGCGCAACCGGCGGGAACCGAAGGGGATGTCCCGAGTCAGGATCGGGACTCCGTTCTCCAGGATGTTCACGTTGGTGATCTCGTGCCCCACGTTGACCAGGGCCACGATGCCGTCCATCGCCTCCGGGTAGTTGTGCTCGAAGGCGTTGTGGAGGGCGAAGGCATCCACGTCCATCACGGCGGGGCTGAGCCCGGCGGTCTGGAGCAGGCCAACCTTGTTGTCCACGAGCTCGCGCTTGGCCGCTACGAGGAGCACCGCCATCTGCAGGCCTTCCGAGTCCGGGTCCAGGATCTGGAAATCCAACTCGACGCTCTTGATGTCGAAGGGCACGTGCTGCTCGGCCTCCCAGCGGATGACCTCGCGAGCATCCGCCTCCTTCATCCGGTCCATTTCGATCTTCTTGATGATCACGTCGTGACCACCGATGGCGGTGACCAGCTCGGGGCGCTTGAGGCCCATCTCCTGGCACAGGGCCCGGAGGGTCTCGGCCACGAGATCGGGATCCATGACCTCGCCTTCGACGATCGCGTCGTCCGCGAGGGGCTTCATTCCGACCCGCAGGACCTGGGGCTGATCACCGGAGTGATCCACCTGAACCAGCTTCACGAAGCCGCTCCCGATGTCGAGGCCGACTGCCGTCTTTTTTCGTCCAAACAGGCCCATTTAGCTCTCGCTGAGTGATGGAAACATATTTTTACCAAATTCTTGAGTGCAGATTACACCCAAAACACTAGCAAAGTCAAGCAGTTTTACTGTTTTCGACCAATCCACAAGATTGGTAAACATTTGATTACATCCACCGCCGTTTCGCGGGTCGATTCCCCCTGCCGATTCGACGTTCCCGGACAGTGTCCCAGGGGCTCCATATCTCAACCTCACGGCTGGATCGCGGAGAGGTCGATCCAGCTCCGCTGCGTCAGCGGACGAGCCCGGGTCAACGCCCCGTTCAGGAGGATCGACCGGGTGACCGCGCAGGTTGAGTTCTGGACCACCGACCCGCCCACCAGGCGCTCGTCGTCCAGGTCCGCGTTCGATGCCATGACGCCTCCGAGGACCCGGTTTCCGTTGCCCTGGGTCTCGAAGTTGCCCTGGATGATCACGATGCCGTGCCAGACGAATCCACCCCGCAGGTCCAAGTCTCCCTGGACCAGCAGGATGCCCTGGCCCACCGCCGCGGACTGGACGAGCGCCGTTCCGCTGACGTAGACGATGGGGAAGTAGCTCCCGCAGGCCGACCCGGGATTCATGGGATCGCCCCAGTTGTTCGGATCGCTGGTATCACAGGTCCCATCGGCGTTGAACGACGGGCCCATGCCGTTGAAGTTGCCGCCGTTGAACGTCTTGTCCGCCAACGCCACCAGGTCGTCCCACGTCATCTCGCCGAACTGGGTGAACGTCTCGTCACCGATGGCCGGATCGTAGTCGACCGGAGGCGCGCCGCTGACCTCGCCCGAGCCGGTCTGTTTGACGGTGCTGTTGTCGTCGACCAGGATGCCGGTCTTGTCCCTCATGTCGCCCGAGCAGTATCCGCCCCAGCCGGGGGGGTTCTGGTCTTCGCCGTGTACCTCGGCCGTGCCTCGGACACTGACGTCGCCACGCGTGGTCAGCGCTGCGGGCGGATCGATGTTGGCGGTGAGCACCCGGGCGATCATGCCCACGCTCCGCGAAGCCGTGCGATGGGCGCCCACGGAGCCGCCCGCCAGGGCCGCACCCAGGGGGGCCTCGCCCACGCTCTCCAGGAAGAACAGACGCTCCGTCATCTTGGTCACGTCGACCGTCCAGATGCCTGCATCCGTCGTGTCCGCTACAGTCACGACGCTCCACGCCGTGTCCGTCCCGTAGGTCTGCATGTTCCAGTTGACCAGCACGTCGGTGATGCCCTCTTCGGCCACGTAGAACGCCTGCGTGCCGTTCTCACTGGCCATGCCGATGCGTTGCTCCTGGCGGGCGATGTAGAACCCGCCTGTCACGAGCACGCCCACGACCACCAGCGCCAATACGGCCACCGGCAGCGCGAATCCACGGTTCGAGAATGGGTTCTTCATCGGTATCTCCTCAGGCCCTCGAAGGGCTCAGTTCCTGGTGTTGACGCGGAGGATCAACGAGTCCGCGACCAGGTCTCCCTGGGGATTCCGCACGTCCGAGCTGGTGCGGAGCGTGACTTCGATCTGGCTGACCAGCAGCGGGTCGGCCGTGACCGCGCCGTTCTCGTCGTAGAACGCGAAGGCCAGCGGGGACGCCGCCCGCGCGTCCAGCGGTCCCACCACCGGTTGGGTCGTGCCTCCCGGTGTCGTGCGTCCCAGGTACGGGATCCCGTTCCACGCATAGAGGCCGTAGGTGTAGCGCTCGTACGTGCGAACCGGCGCGCCCGGAAGGACCTCTTCTGCTCCGTTCAGCCCCGTGAGCGTCAGGATCTGGGCCTCTTCGGTACCGGTCCCGCAGGTCGCGGTGGTGTCCACGGCGGTAATCGCCAGGGTCGTCCAGCTGTCGTCGCTGTGGAGGTCCGGGTTAGCGTCCAGAAGAGCGAAGATGGAGTCACCGGTCTCGAACCAGCGGCCGACACGCTTCACGGTCAGCTGACTCGAGGCCACCGTCGCCGTATCGCACGCGACCCCGAACGCCCGCATGGTGCGCAGAGAAAGGGAATCCGTGTCCATGGCCACCAGGTCACCCTCCGGAACGCTGATCTCTCTGAGCTCGCCGAAGAGCACGTCCATGCCCGCTCTCATCGTCTGCTGCCCCTGGATCTGGGCCGCCTGCACCGTGAACGTGCGCTGGTTCGTGACCAGGGTCTGGTAGGTGGCCGCCAGGACCAGCCCGGCGAGCACCACGACGATCAACAGCTCGATGAGCGTGAAGCCGCCGTCGTTCTGCTGCGTGCGCGTGCTCATTGGTCGGTCACCCTGTACGTGAAGGTGTCGGCGACCTCGCCCGAAATGGTCGGCATCGGATTGTCCTGCGTCCCCGGTGCCAGACCCGGACCGGTCGTGACGATCGTCAGGGTGGCGTAGGTGCCGTTGTCCTCGACGGACCACTCGGCGGTGTACAGGCCGACCGTGTCGGCTCCGTTGCCCAGGCTGTCGAAGGGCATGGCCCGGAGCTGCTCGACCACCGTCTGGAGCGCCTGGCTTCGCTCGGTGTCCAATTCAGCCGCAGTCACGTTCTGCACCGTGAAGGCCGTGACCGCCGCGAGACCCAGGACGCCGACGGCGAGGATCACCAGGGCCACCATCAACTCCACCAGGGAGAACCCGGACTCGCCGGACTCGAGACCGCGGAGCGCGTTCGAGCGGGTCATGGCATCACCACCTGTCCGAGGGGAAACACCCGCATCCGCTTCGACTCGTTGTTCTGGACGAAGAAGATGTCGGTGCCGGAGTTGAAAGAGTTGCAGGAGCTCTCGCCGAAGCCGCGGGCGTTCATGCAGATCTCCATCGTGGCGCCGGTGCCCTGGAGGTCGACGTGCATGGCTTCGTAGAAGTCGACGGTTTCCAGCGTCGTGCCGTCGCGGGTGATCCAGGCCTTGTCCTCGGAGAAGTTGACGTTGAGGACGACGTTGCCGCCGGCTTCGATGGCGTGGGCCCGGGTCCGGGCGTGCATCGCGGCCATGGTTCCCCGGGCGGAGCGCACGGCCAGCTTGCGTTGGGCCGGCGCGAAGGCCGTGATCGCCATCGTCGCGAGGGCTCCCCCCACGATCATGACGATCACGATCTCGATCATTGTGAATCCGTTTCTTCCGAATCTCATGGGTCCGCAGTCGCTGGGAGAACCGATGTTCCGCACCATGCCTGCGCAGTACCAGTTCCGTGCCACCGACAAAGTGCTGCGGTTATTGGGTTTTTTCGCGATTCAGAACGGATTTCATGAACATCTTTGCCGATGGCTGGGTAAACGTTGCGCCACTCAAACCGGGGGGCCCAAACCCGTGCCGGGCGGCAACATGCGGGGGGTTCGCAGCCAGTCGTGCTCCAGAACCGTCATCGCGGCACACGTGTCCCCCTGGATGCGGGCCGCGCCGTCGACCTCCACCCGGCCTCGGGACCGGACGACACCCAAGATCCGGACCGAGCCCGAGACCCTCAGATCCCCCGCGGCCAGGACCCATCCCTCGATCAGGGCGTCGCCCCCGAGGGTCACGTTTCCGTCCACGACCAACACGCCCCGCACGCTGCCGGTCAGGACGTGCGTCCCCGGGGCCAGCGTGTAGATGCCGTCGACCGGACAGGGTCCCTGGGACGACTCCCCGCACTCCACCGCCGACGGGGACAGGTCGGCGGCAAGTGGGGTCGCGACCGCGTGCAGGGAGTCGAATGGAATCAGGCCCAGACCCGGTCCGGCCACCGAGTCCACGACGGGGTCGAACGGCATCAGCGCCCCGTCTGCCCGCCAAGCCGAAGAGGGAGGGACCGGCGGCCACGCCACGGTCCGGTCGACCTCGAGAATCACGGTAGGATCACACCAGGCGCCGCCCTGCGAGGCCAAGTCGCCCGACCCGTCGACCTGTCCGGCCTGGGCGATCACCAGGCCGTTCGTGTGCACCACGGCGGCTGGGACGCCGGACACCCTCGTCCGTGGGTCCAGGCGCCAGAGGAGGGCGGCGCCCTGGTGCCGTGCTCGGCCTACGACACTTCGCCCCCGAGCACGGGCCAGGTAGAGTTCCCGGTCCAGGCGCACCAGCTCGATCTGGTAGGCTCCCGTGGTGCCCACCGAGCCGGACCAGCTCTCCGATGTACCCACCGGCATGGAGTCGGCGGCCGCGGGCCAGCCGGGCCCCGCGGCACGCAACCCGCTTTCCGCTGCCAGCGACGCCTGAAGCACGCGCACTGCCACCAGGCCAACCACCGCCTGTCGCCGGGCCAGGGTCAGGGCGCCGACCCCCAGCACCGACAGCGCCAGCATGAGCAGCAGGACCAGGGCCAGCGCGGCCCCCGCGTCGGAGGTGTCCCGGTTCACCGACGCGAGGCGGACCACAGGCTCTGTCGGTTGCGCCATCCGGCCACGGGATCGCGCGACGGGTCGAGGGTCAGAACGACGGAATTCGGGACCCCGCTCAGTCCGCTCGAGGATCCGAGGACGGGGGGGGTCAGGGGCTGCCTGCCGCCTGCCCCACGGCGGTACCGGAACGCTCCGTCTGCAACGTGATAGCTGCCTCGCTCGAAGACCCGGACGGCCAGCCCCCCGGCTTCGGGTGGCTCGACACGCCAACGCTCGGCCGGTGGCCCTCCCGGGGTGCAAGGGGCGCCGAGCGAACGTCCGACCAGGTCGTGTGCCCGCCACCGTCCGTCGGGCCACAGCACGAGGACCGAGTCCTTGCCCGGATCCGGCGCCCGGAGGCCGGTCGGCTCGACGACCAGCGTGCCCGGCTCCGAGTCCGGTTCGCAGGTCACGCCCAGCGACCGGAACGCCCGAACCGCCACCGAGTCCTGGCCCGGCCACCAATCGCTCCCGGGCACGCCTCCGCGCAGCTCCTCCCGCAGCACCCATCCCGACACGCGAGCCGCCTCAAGCACCTGGGACCGCTCGAAGATCGCGAACGCCGACGACGCGTGGACCGCCGCGATGGTCCACGCGATATGCAGCAGCCCGAAGAGGAGCAGCAAGACGACCAGTGCCTCGGCCAGGGTGTAGCCGAGCGGGGCGCCCCGGGCGGGCACGGTCGTGGAATCCCGGGACATCAGCCTTCCCCCGCCGCATGGATCAGAGCGGCCACGTCCACGACGGGTGCGTCCTGTCCGGCTCGCCAGCCCTGAACCCGGACCTCGGCGAGTCGCCCTGCGGATTCGACCGACCACTCGATGCGGCCGAAGTCGGTGTCCCGCTCTCCGGCCCCCGCCACCCCGTTCAGGGACAGGGAGTCGACGACCTCCCGGGCGCCCTGAACGGCCCACTCCACGTCACGGGCCTGTCGGAGCACGGACGTCGCCAGGACCAGGGTTCCGGCCGCGCCGAGCAGACCCACTTCCAGGACCGTAAGCGCCACGAGCACCTCGGCCAGCGAAAAGCCGTTCCGCGACCTCATCGCCGCCGGACGCCCCCGTAGGCCGAAATCACGAGAGCAGCCGCGGCGCGATTCCGGGTGAACTCGACCGATTGGCTCGCCACCCGGCCGATGCCCAGGGCATCGAAGCGAAGTCCAGCCCGACTCCGGGCGCCGGGCAACCGCAGCTCGACGGGCAGCACCCCTTCCACCCGGCTGGAGTCCCACACGAGGCCCTCGGACTCGATCCACGTGGTCCCCGTGGGCTCGTCGAGAACGAGGACGGCGCCTCCCCGAGCCAGGGCGTGGCTCCGGGCCGTAGCCACTCGGCCGGCCAGAGCTTCTCGAGCCCCCAGCACCGCGAAACGGTCTGCGCTGCGGCGCGCAGCCGGCGCCATCAAGGAGACCGCGAGTCCCGTAAGGACCAGGACGAAGACGAGTTCCAGCAGGGTTACGCCGCGCATGCCGGAACATTGGTGGTTCCGACGGGGCGGCGGGATGGCGGCACGGGTCCGGGCCGGGGCCCGGCTACTCCAGGTTGTAGTCCTGGATCTTGTACCGGAGCGCCCGGGGGCTCAGCTCGAGCAGCTCGGCAGCCTGCGTCCGGTTCCCCCCGGTCCTTTCCAGCGCCCGCCGAATGAGGTCGCTCTCCAGGTCGGCGGTCCGCCGCTTGACGGACAGGTCGTCGTCGGACACGGTCGAGAGACCCAACTGGGAGCCGGGTCGCCGGACGCGGTCGGGTAGATCGCTGACGTCCAGCTCCGGATCGTCAGCCAGGACCATGGCCTGCTCCAGCACGTTCTCCAGCTCCCGGATGTTGCCGGGCCATCGATAGGCCAGCAACACCTCCATGGCCGCGGGGGTCACGCCACTCACCTCGATGCCCAGCCGGTTCCGGTGCCGCTCGATGAAATACGTCACCAGATCCGGGATTTCCTCGGCACGCTGGCGCAACGGAGGCAGATGGATGGGGACGACGGCGAGCCGGTAGTAGAGGTCCTCGCGGAAGTCCCCGACCTCCACCGCCTCATGGACGTCCCGGTTGGTGGCCGCCACGATGCGCACGTCCACCTGCCGCGTCTCCGTATCGCCCAGGCGGCGAATCTCGCCCTCCTGCAGCGCCCGGAGCAGGCGCACCTGCAGCGTGGCCGGGAGCTCGGCGATTTCGTCGAGGAAGAGCGTCCCGCCGTCCGCCACTTCGAACAGACCCGGTTTGTTCCGATCGGCGCCCGAGAAGGCTCCCTTCATGAAGCCGAAGAACTCAGACTCCAGGAGGGTTTCGGGAATCGCGCCGCAGTTGACCGGAACGAAAGAGGCATTCGCCCGGGCGCTCTCCCGGTGGATCAGTCGGGCGACCAGCTCCTTGCCGGTGCCGCTGTCGCCGGTAATGAGCACGGCCGACGGGTGCTGAGCCACCTTGCCCGCCACCTCCAGCGCCCGGACCATGGCGGGAGACCGGGCCACGATGTCGCCGAACTTCCGATCCGCCCGGACCTCTGCCCGGAGTCGACCCACTTCTTGCTGGAGCAGCCGCTGCGCCTCGGCCTTACGAACCCGCAGCAGGACCTCGTCGGCGGAAAACGGCTTGGAGATGTAGTCGGTGGCGCCCCGGTTCACGGCATCGACGGCCAGGTCGACGCTTCCGTAGGCCGTCATCACCAGGACCGGCGCGTTGCCACCGGCTTCCCGGTAGTTGTCCAGGAATTCCAGCCCCCCCATGCCGGGCATCCGCACGTCGCAGAGAATCAGGTCGGGGTGTTCCTGGGCCGCCACGGCGAGTCCCTCCTGGCCATCCGACGCGGCGAGTACTTCGTATCCGCCGTCGCTCAGGATCAGGGAAAGGGATTTGCGCAGGCCCGCGTCGTCGTCGACGACGAGGATCTTGATCTCACCGCTCAAGTTTGGTTCCGTCCAGGTCCGCAGGGTGAAGGGTGTCCTCGACCGTTTCGTCGGCGGGCGCCTCCGCGCCATGGGGCTCGACGGCGGCCGAGGGCAGTCGGACCGTGAAAACGGCGCCACCCTCGGGGCTGTTCCGCGCCTCGATCCGCCCCCCCATACTCTCGACAAGTTGTGCGCAGATCGATAGCCCCAGGCCCGTGCCCTCGCCCGGGGCCTTCGTGGTATAGAACGGATCGAAGATCTTTTCCTCGTCTCCCTCCGGGAGCCCCGGCCCGTTGTCCCAGACCGTGATCACGACGACCAGCTCAGCGCCCACGAAGGGGTCGAGCGCCCGGCCCGCCACACGTCGGCGGTGGGCGTAGTTCACCCCCGGCGGATCGCCTTCCCGGCGCGCCACCGGACCGTATCCCGGCCCGGCTTCGGCCCGGAGCGTCACCTCGATTCGTGGCTCCCGGACATCCTTCATCGCATCCAGCGCGTTCAGCACCAGGTTGATGCACACCTGCTCCAGGCGGGTGGGCTCGGTGAGGATCGTCACGGAATCGTAGTCCAGCACCCACCGGGCTTCGACCCGCTCGAGCCGCCCCTGGGATTCGAGGATCTCCCGGACCCGCTCGAGGACCACGGCCGCCGACACGATCCGGCCCTGGCTGGCCTGGGGGCGGGCGTAGTCCAACAGGCCCCGGATGATCCGATCGATGCGCAGCGCCTCGCTGCGAATGGCCTCGAGCAGCTCCGTGTCCGCACCCGACTGCTTGGCGCGGGTGAGGGACACGTCGGCGTATGCGATCACCGCGCCCAGGGGATTCCCGACCTCGTGGGCGATGCCCGCCGCCAAGGTTCCCACCGAGGCGAGCCGGGCGGCCTGGACCATCTGGTTCCGCACGGCCACGAGCTCGTGGTTCGTGTGCTCCAGCGATTCCACGTTGTCGGACAGCCGGGCCTGGTCGGTGATCAGCCGGTCGGCCATGGCGTTGACCGACTCGCTGACGGCCTGTAGCTCGCGGCTGTTCATGGGCGCCATCCGGTGGCGCAAATCACCGTCGGCGATGCGCTGGGCGTCTCCGACGAGCTGGTCGATGGGGTCCAGGAGGGTGCGTCTGACCAGGCCTCGGCCGAACACGAACAGGATGACCAGGTTTCCCAGGATCAGAAACCCGATGAACATCGTGGTTTCGGCAGGCGTCTCGAGCAGGGGCAGGACGAGAAAGAGCCCCACGGTGGCGAGGAGAATCGCCCCGGCGAACACGATGCCGAACGAGAGCAGGAGCTCTCTTCGCAGGGGGGCGGGCGATCTCATGGGGCCGTGGGTCACTCCGGTACCAGCCTGGGTCGATGGTCGGAGGGCAAGGTACCGGGGAGCCCGGCCGATCGCCACGTCGGAAGGGAGGAGCTGGGAGAACGAAAAAGGGCCCGGGCGAATCGCCCGGGCCCCCTTCGAGGAGTGCTCAGAGTTGCCTTACATCAGGCGCACTCGACCACACCCTTGTCGCTCGCCGGCGACACGGCTGCGGCATCACCGTAGTAGATGGCGCAGACGATGCTGGTGCTGGTGTGGCTGGCGGAGGCCGACCACCCCGTGCTGGCGCCCTCGGCGATCGTCACGGTCACGCGATCGGACTCGACGAGCTCCACGGCCGTGTTCGACGTGGAGTAGGTGTAGTTGTCCGCGTAGTACAGTTCCTGCTGGTTCGACAGGTTCCGCAGGTCGGACTTCATGGCCGAAACGTAAGCCTTTTCACGCGTGCTGCTGAACTTCGGAATGGCGATGGCGGCCAGAATGCCGATGATCACCACCACGATGAGCAGCTCAATCAGAGTAAAACCCTTGGTATCCCGCATGGTCCAATGCTCCTTGATACTGTGAAGTGCGGCGTTGCCCTGTGCCAGGCGAAGTGCAAGTCGGCTGCCCGCATCGGGTTCGAACCCCGCAAATCGTTATGAAATAATGTCTTAGCTTCTAAGAATTGCGTCGTACAGGGGGCGGGAAACACCCGTTTCGTCTTGGATTCTGCCAGTGGTCTGCAAAAAGCCACGCAAATGGCAGCACCCCGGCTATCGCAGGCCCAACGTGGCCTCGAGGCTATCCAGCTGGCGTTCCAGCTCCGGCACGTCGATCCGTACCCGGGCCGAATCCAGCGCAGCTCGGGCCAGGTCGGCCCGCCCCGCCCGGGCTTCTTCCTCGGCCAGCCAGACCCACTGCTGCCATCGATCCCGCTCCCCGGCCTCCAGGGTGGCGCGCCGAGCCTCCGCGGCCTCCGCCCACCGCTCCTGGCGACCCAGGGCCCCGGCCAGCAGGTGCAGCATCGACGGGTCGTCCGGCTCGAATTCCAGCGAGGCCCGAACGGCGCGCTCCGCGTCGGGCCACCGCTCCAGCGCGGTATAGGTGGTCGCCAACAACGAGGGCGCCACCGCGTACTCCGGCATGTCCGTCCAGGCCAGCTCCAGGATCCGTGTCGCTTCGTCGAGCTTTCCCGCCTCGATCAGCTTCCTCGCGATCTCCGTGTCAAGCTGTAGTGGGCGCCGGCGACGCCAATGGCGATCCGGTACGCCCGCAGCCCCTCGCTGACCTGTCCCCGATTGAACAGGACGTCCCCGAGCGCCCATTGGGCACGGCCCGACTCGGGGTGGTCCTGCAACAAAGAGTTGAAGACCGTCAGGTTGTCCTTCCAGACCGGGTTCCGCGTGATCGTGCGCGCAGAGCCCAACCCCACGGCCAGCACGAGCAAGGTAGCGGCCAGCCGCGGGCGTTCTACATGGATGGATGAGACGATCCATCCGGCGCATACCGCGAAACCCACGGACGGGAGATACAGCGTCCGCTCGGCCAGCAGCACCCCGGACAGGAAGACCACGTTCGCGATGGTCGAGATCGTGACGACGAACCAGACGATGCCGAACGACAGGGCCCGGGGCGCCGGACCGCCCGGGACGGGCGCCGGAGCTCGCCAGGCCCAGAGCGCCAGGAGAAGGACCGCGAGCGCGAGGAGCACACCCAGGACGCCGGCGACGGACCAACCGTAGAAGATGCGCAGGACCGCGGGCCCGTAATCGACAGACAAGTCGGCCGGAAAGACCAGCAGCCGCAGGTAGTGTGGCCACGCCGCGGCCACGGTCCAGATCCGGGGGATCTCCTCCAGCACGTCCGCACCGAACGGCGCCAACGGGTGCGCCAGGGAGCCGAGCACGGCCTTCCGGGCAGCCAGGATCACGCCGGCCGTGGCCACCAGGCTGGCGTACACCCCCCAGCGCTCGCGGATGTACCCACCTACGTCCCGGACCTTCCGATCTGCGAAATACCCGTCCAGGAGGAACAGGGCCCCGGGCAGGGTCACGGCGCTCTCCTTGGTCAGGAACGCCGCCGCGAACAGCAGGCAGAGCCCCCCGACCCGGACCGGCCCGAGGTCTTCTCGCCAGCGGCAGAAGAGGAGACAGGCCCACAGGTAGAAGACGCTCGAAAGGACCTCCGCCCGCCCTACCAGGTTGGCGACCGCCTCCACGTGCACCGGGTGAACGGCGAAGATCGCCGCGCCCGCCGCCGCGCCCCAGAACGGAAGCAGCAGGAGCAGCAGGAGCAGCACGAGGACCGACGCCACTGCGTGCAGCGCCACGTTGACCGCGTGGTAGAGGGCGGGGTTTCCGTCCCAGGCCAACCACTCCAACCCGTAGATCCCCGTGGACAGGGGACGCCAGAGCCCCAGCGCCCGTCCCAGGTCTCCCGGCCAGTACGGCGTCGTCAACGCGCCTGGAAGGGTCTCCAGGCTCTGGATGGCCTCGTTTTGCTGGATGATTTGGAGGTCGTCGTACGCGAAGCCGTTCCCCAGGGAATTGAGGTATACGGCCACGGCCAGGGCGCCGACGATCCAGCTCGCCCAGGCCACCGCACGCCGCGAACCGGCGCCGGCGGAGGCGTTCGGGGCATGTTCCTCGGTCGGACTAGGCACTGGCCTCCGAGACGGTCTCGGCGGCCAGGGTCGTCTCAGCCGGCTCGGGCGTCGGCCCGGTCCGGGCGTCCCAACCGGCCACGGCCGGCGGCGTCCACTCCTTCGCCCGCGTGCCCAGGAGGTTGGACCTCAGGATGTACCAGATGGCCGCGACGCCGTCCTTCCAGTTGATCTTCTTCCCCTCGGCGTACGTGCGGCCGTCGTAGCTGATGGGCAACTCGTAGATCCGGGCTCCCGCCTGGGCCAGCTTCGCGGTCAATTCCGGTTCGATGCCGAAGCGATTGGCGGACAACGGCAGGGTCTGCAGGAGCGGTCGCCGCACCATCTTGTAGCACGTTTCCATGTCGGTCAGGTTCAGGTCCGTGAACATGTTCGACAGGAGCGTGAGGAAGCGGTTGCCCATCATGTGCCAAAAGAACAGGACCCGGTGGGGACCTCCCAGGAAGCGGCTTCCGTATACGGCGTCCGCCTTCCCCTGGAGAATGGGCTGGAGCAGAATCGGGAGCTCGTAGGGATCGTATTCCAGGTCCGCGTCCTGAACGACGACGACGTCACCGGTCGCCGCGGCGAATCCGGTCTGGAGCGCGGCCCCCTTGCCCCGGTTCTCGGGCTGGAAGACCAGTGTATCGATAACCCCTTCCTGGTCGAGACGACTCAGGATGTCCCGGGTACCGTCCGTTGACCCGTCATCCACGACGATCACCTCGAGCTGCAACGGGACCAGTCGCACCTTGCGCAGGAGGGTCTCCGCCGTCGCCTTCTCGTTGTAGCACGGAATCACGACGGACAGGACCACTCGGTCCCACGCCAGCGGCGCGGTGGGCTCTGCCCTGGGAATGGAGCGTCGTTCGATGTGATGCATGGTCCGTTTGCCTCGAGTGTTGGACGGCCCCGGGATCCGGTCAGGCACCGGAATCCGTTCAGTCAGCTCTCGGGAATGCCATACCGATTGAGCTTGCGATACAGGGTCGACGGATCGATCCCCAGCACTTCCGCAGCGCGTGTCTTGTTTCCTCCCTCGGCCTGCAGCACCCAGTGGATGTAGGCCATTTCGATCACCTCCATGGAGGGGTTGGGCGGCAGGTCCGCGCTCACCAGCTGCGGGGTCGGCATGGTCCGAACCCGCTCCGGTAGAGCATCGACGCCGATGGTGTCGCCCTGAACCACGACCGCGGCACGCTCCAGGGCGTTCTCCAGCTCCCGGACGTTCCCCGGCCAATCGTACTTGATCAGCACCTCCATGGTCTCCTCGGTCACTCTTTTTAGATCGGCACCGCCTTGCCGCATCGCGAGCTTTTCGAGGAAGTGCTGAGCCAGGGCCGGGATGTCCTCCTTGCGGTCCCGAAGGGGCGGAATGTGGAGGGCGATCACGTTGAGTCGGTAGTAGAGGTCGCTCCGGAACGCGCCCTTCCGGATCTCCTCCTCCAGATCCCGGTTCGTCGCCGCCAGGACCCGGGTGTCCACCGGGACCGGAACGGTGGAGCCGACGGGGATCACCTCCCGTTCCTGGAGAGCCCTCAGCAGCTTCACCTGGGTGGCCGGCGTCATCTCGCCGATCTCGTCCAGGAAGAAGGTGCCGCCCGCCGCGGCGACCAGCAGCCCGTCCTTGTCCTTCACCGCGCCGGTGAACGACCCCTTCACGTGCCCGAACAGCTCGCTCTCCAGGAGGCTTTCGGGCAGGGCGCCGCAGTTGATGCTCATGAACGGCCCGTCGGCCCGCTCGGACAAGGAGTGGATGTAGCGGGCCAGGACCTCCTTCCCGGTTCCGCTCTCTCCGTCGATCAGCACGGTCGACTCGGACGGGGCCACCGTTTCGGCCAGGGCGAGCACCTCGGTGAAGGTTCGGGCCTTGCCGATCGGTCGGTCCTGGGTGGTGACGTCCCGTCTGCGGATCTCCTTCTTCAGCGCCTGGTTCTCGACCTTGAGCTTGCGGGATTCAGCTGCTCGCTTGCAGATCGCCAGCAGCTCGTCGTTCGCGAAGGGCTTCTGGATGTAGTAGAAGGCGCCCTCGTTCACGGCCCGCATGGCCGACTGCAACGACGCCTGGGCGGTCATCAGGATGACCGGGACCTCGGGGTCGTTGTCGATCGCCGCGCTCATCACCTCCAGCCCGGTGACGCCGGGCATCTTCACGTCCGTCAGGACGATGTCGGGTTTGGCCCCCTCGAGGGTCGAGAGGGCCTCCTTCCCGCCCTGGGCGACGCCCACGTCGTATCCCTCGCCCTTGAACAGGATTCTGAGGGAATCCAGGATGCTGGTTTCGTCGTCGACGATGAGAATGTTCACCGGTTCCACGCTGTCACACCTTCCTCACTGGGATCTCCCATAGACGCTACGATCCGTTCCGCTGCGACCGGGGCAAATAGATGATGAACTCGGCCCCACCCCCGGGGGCCTGTTCGACGAAGACCGCGCCCTGGTGGGCCTCCACGGCTCGATGCACCAGGGCCAGACCCATTCCGCTTCCACCCTCCCGGGTGGTGTAGAACGGGTCGAAGATCCGACTCACGTCCTCCGGATCGATGCCCGGACCCGAGTCCCGGATGCTGATCCGGACCGGTGCCTCCACCACGTCCTGAGCAGCGTCCTCGCCACGGGGCTGCGCCTGCACCTCCACCCGTACCACTCCTTCGGCCCCGGAGAACTGGACGGCATTGAGCACGAGGTTGAACAGAGCCCGATGCAGGAGGTCTCCGTCGCCGGGGATCCGGATGTCGTCGTCCGTGCCGGACGATTCGATGTCCACGCCGGCCATGACCTCGGGGTGCTGACGGACGAGAGCCAGGCAGTCCCGGACCAGCCGGGCGAAATCCAGATCCTCGCGGGCGCCCATGCGCACCGAGCTGAACTCGAGGAACTCGGTCAACAGTCGGCTCAGCCGGTCGGATTCGGTCAGCACGAGGCGTCCCAGGAGTTCCCGGTCCTCCGGATCCAGGGTGGGCTTCGTGATCTGCTCCACGCTCGATCGGATGGACGCCAGAGGGTTCTTGATCTCGTGGGCGAGAGAGGCGCTCAGCTCCGCGATCGCGTCCAGCCGGTCGGCCCGCCGGTCCAGGGCCTTCAGCGTCTCCTGGTTGGTGATGTCCTGGAAGATCGCCGTGACCGGAGGACGCTCGTCCTCCTCGTGGGACCCGATGGTGGTGCTGATGCCCAGGGTCAACTCGTGCCCACCCCGGCGGGCCACCGCCTTGAAGCGGGACAGCGGCCGACGTTCGTCTGCCGACCACTGGAGCACCTTCGCCAGGTCCGGCGCGACAGCCGCGACCTCTTCCAACACCGGGCGTCCGCCCCACGCCTCCGCCGACACGTCCAGCAGGGCCTCACCGGCAGGATTCAGGTAGAGCAGCCCGCCCCTTCCGTCGACGGTGAGGATCCCGGTCTTGATGTTCGCCAGGATGTCGTCGGTGGTGATCCGCAGCCGTTTGAGCTGTGACTCGACGCTACCGAGGGCGATCCCCGCCTGCCGCACCCGATCGCCCAGGAGCCCGGTGATGATCGCGACGACACCGAACAGGCCCATCTGCAGGAAGATCGCCGCGGAGAGGGGATCTCCCTGCCCCAGGACGGAGTCGGCGAAGTAGAGCAGACTGCAGACCAAGCCGACGACCACCCCACCGGGGAGGGGCAGGAGCAGAGCTCCCACGCTGATGACGAGGATGTAGACCGGCGCGAACACGCTCGTGCTTCCGCCGGTGACGTGGATGATGGCGGTGACGAGCAGGGCGTCGAACAGGATCTGGACGTAGAGAAAGCCGACGGGAGGATCCCCGTCGACCCGCCGACCGTACAGCGCCGAGACGAGGGTGAACACCACCGTCGCCGCCAGCAGCGTCCCCACGAAGCCCGCCAGGGGGTCGCCGGGTCCGATCCATCCCAGCAGCGCGCCGAGGAAGAGGCCCGCGGCAAGGGACAGGCGGCCCAGGTAGAGCCATCGGAGCAGGTCGTCCCTGCCGAAGGTCAGACGGGTTGGGGATGCCGGAATGCCCAGTATTCGATCCCGTACGATGTCGCCGGCGCCTCGCTCGTCCGGGCCCCTTGGAACCCGCGATCGTGCACGATCGTCCGGCGGAGTAAACATTTGTTGTACCCAACCTACGAACGGCTATTGCACTGTGCAAGGGTTCCGTGTGGCATTTTGCGAGTGAGCGATCAAGGAGTCCGAAGCACGCCCATCGCGAGCACCAGGTCCCGAATGCGCCGGATCTGGTGCTGGATCGTCTCCAGGGGCTCGACCACCATCGGATCCGTTACGTCCATCAGGAGTAGCTGGGTCTCCGCCATGGCAGACGTCAGGGGATTGTTGATGTCGTGACGGGCCCGTGCCACGAACGAGAGCACCGTCGTCAACTCCAACAGTGGGGTTCCGGACTCCCCGCCCGCTGCCGCCACCAGATCGGGCAAGGGCAACGGGTACCCGGCGGTGACGGTCTGGGCGGTCCACTCCCCGTCCACGGTCGCCTGGCTCAGGTGAGCCACGACCCAGCCGCCGCTCCGGGCCCGGAGGACCTCGGCGATCCGGGCGGCGTCGGCGAGGCCGCCGGGCGGCCCCAGGAGGACGAGCCCGGGTTCCAGGTGGTCGGCACCGAGGAAGTCCCCGGTCGAGGCGAATCGGTTCGGTACGGAGGACGGGACGAGACGGTCCCACTCGGGCGGGTGCGGCTCCGCCCCAATCAGGGCGGTCACCCTGAGGGGTTCATGCATCACGGATGAGTCTCCTGCTTCCACGCGGGTCATGCCCGCGCGGCGGGGGGGCCCCCGGCGAGCTCAAGGGAATTCTATCGCTCGACCGGCGGACGGTCCAGCAATGCGAGTGGGCTGGCCGGGCTCCGGCCCGAAGGGCAGATTGGCCTCGTCCCTCGGCCCCGAGTCCTGGAGAAGTCCCGCATGCCCGACACCCATCTGCTGGCCGTCGCCCGGGGCCAGCAGCCCGCCGACCTGCTCTTCGCCGGGGGCCGGGTCGCCAACGTTCTGACCGGAGAGATCGAGAGGGTGGACGTGGCCGTGGCGAACGGGCGCATCGCGGGATTGGGGCCGGGATACGAAGCAAAACAGACGGTGGACGTCGCCGGCCGGACCCTCCTGCCCGGCTTCATCGACGCCCACGTCCACATCGAATCCAGCCTCGCCACGCCGGCAGAGTTCGCTCCCGCCGTGCTGCCCCGGGGCACCACGACCGTGGTCACGGATCCTCACGAAATCGCGAACGTGCATGGGCTGGACGGCATCCGATTCATGCTCGATGCAAGCGACGGCCTGCCGCTCCAGGTGCTGGTGATGGCCAGCTCCTGCGTGCCAGCCACGACCATGGGCACCGCCGGAGCGACCCTGGGAGCAGCCGATCTCGCGCGGCTGCTCGAGCACGAGCGCGTTCTCGGCCTGGCCGAGGTCATGAACTTCCCCGGGGTCATTCATGGGTCCGAGGACATGATGGAGAAGATCGAGGCGTTCAGCGGTCGGGCGGTGGACGGGCACGCCCCCGGTGTCGTCGGCCTCGACCTCAACGCTTACGTGGCCGCCGGACCGGGCTCGGATCACGAATGCACTACCCCAGCAGAAGCAACGGAGAAACTCCGGCGCGGACTCTGGGTCTTCCTGCGCGAAGCCACGAACGCCAGGAACCTCCTGGACCTGGTGCCGGCCCTGACCCCGAACAATCAGCGCCGTGTCGCCCTGTGCACCGACGATCGCCAGCCCCCGGACCTGCTCGACGAGGGAGGCATCGATCACATGCTCCGGTTGCTGGTGGGTCGGGGCCTGGACCCGCTGGACGCTCTGCGCCTGGCCACCCTCAATCCGGCCGAATACTTCGGGCTGTCCGACCGGGGTGCCATCGCCCCCGGACGCCGGGCCGACGTGCTGATCGTGGACCGGTTGGAGGACTTCGTTCCGGAGCAGGTGTACGTGGACGGTCGGCTCGTCGCAACCGACGGGACGGCCGTGGGGTGGCCGACCCTGAAGCCCGCGCCGCCCCCTCCGCCCTCGATCCGGGTGGACTGGGACCAGGTGGATCTTTCGGTACCGGCCCGACCTGGGCGAATCCGGGTCATCGGCGCCGTCGAGAACCAGCTGCTCACCCAAGCGCTCGAAGTCGAACCCACGGTGCGTGACGGCGAGGTCGTCGCGGATCCTACCCGTGATCTGCTCAAGATCGCCGTGCTGGAGCGCCATTCCGGCAGCGGCCGGACGGGTGTGGGGCTCGTGCACGGGATCGGCCTGGGCGCGGGGGCGATCGCAGGCACGGTGGCCCACGACCATCACAACCTGATCGTGGTCGGCGCGGACGACTCGTCGATGCTCACGGCCGCCAAGGCGGTGGCCGCGCTCGGGGGCGGACTGGCGGTGGCCCGGGAGGACGCGGTGCTGGCGACGCTGGCGTTGCCGGTGGGTGGGCTCATGTCCGAGCGGCCGATGGTGGAGATCCGTGCCTCGCTGGACGCCCTTCTGGCCGCGGCCCGGGACCTTGGCTCGCCGCTTCACGATCCGTTCATGGCCCTGTCCTTCCTGGGGCTCGAGGTCATCCCCTCGCTGAAGATCACCGACATGGGCCTGGTGGACGTCGACGCCTTCGCCCCGGTGCCGCTGTGGGTATGAACCGAATGGCGGACCTGACGCGGCGAGCGCTGGGTGGCGCTCTGATCGCCGTGAGCTTCCTTCCGTTCTACCGTGTCCTGGCCAGCCCCGTGACGGGACCGGCGGGTCAGGCCACGGTGGACCTGGGTGATGCCACGCTCTCCCTGGTGGTATGGAGCACCGTGCTGGTCCTGGGAGTCGCCTTCGTCCTGGGGCGGGGATTGGGAGGCGTGGACCCGGCGTCGGCACTCCGGGCCGTGAGCGATCGCACGACCGGGTTCCCCACCGGACTCCTGCCCGTGCTCTCGGCGGTCCTGGCCGGAGTGCTCTGCGCGCTCCTGGGCCGCTGGGCCTTCCAGGGCCATCCCACGCTCCTCGACGAGATGGCCCAACTGCTCCAGGGCCGGTTCTTCCAGGCGGGGCTGGATGCGGGCCCCGCTCCCGACCCGGCCGCTGCCTGGCTCATCCAGAACACGCTGGTGACCGATGCAGGCTGGGCGTCCCAGTACCCACCGTTCCACACGGTCCTCCTGTCTCTGGGACTGGACCTGGGAGCCCCGTGGCTCGTAGGCCCGGTGCTGACGGCGGTGCTCGCCTTCTTCACGGTTCGAGTGGCGGCCCACCTGTTCGGGGAGCAGCCCGCGATCGTGGTCTGGTCGGCCCTTCTCGTGGCCGTCAGCCCTTTCATACTGGCCCTGGGTGCGGGATACCTGAGCCACGTCTCGGCGGGGGCACTGGGGGCGGCAGGGCTGTGGTGGGGGCTGCGCGCCCGGGACGGTAGCGCACGTTGGGCCCTGGCTGCAGGATTCTGCGCCGGGCTCCTCGTGGCGACCCGGCCGTGGACGGGGCTCGCCCTCACGGCGGTCTTCACGCTGGTCGTGTGGGTCCCGGCGGCTCGGTCGGGGCGCGGCGCGGGCTGGCTCGCGGCCCGGCTCCTGCTGGCGGGATTGGGCAGCCTCCCAGGTGGACTCTGGCTGGCGAGGTACAACGCGACCCTGTTCGGTGATCCCTTCACGTTCGGCTACTCGGTGGCCCAGGGGCCGGCGCACGGATTGGGGTTCCACGCCGACCCCTGGGGCAACCTCTACGGGCCCCTCCAGGCGCTGGGATACACCAGCGCGGACCTGCTCCAACTGGGCGTGCACCTGCTGGAGACTCCCGTTCCCCTCGTGGCCGTGGTGGGGGTCTTCCTTCTCACGACCCGGTCCCTGACGGCCGGCGTGCGGATCCTGCTGGCCTGGGCGCTCGTCCCCGTGGCCGCCAACGTCTTCTACTGGCATCACGGTTATCACCTAGGCCCCCGGATGCTCTACGAGGCGGCGCCCGCGTGGATCCTCCTCGGCGTGGTCTCGGTGTCCGACCTGGCAGCACGGGCCCCGGACGGGTGGCTGGCACGGAGTCTTCGGTGGGGCGTCGCGCTCAGCATCGTGGGCGCCGTCCTGCTCGGCGCACCGGGTCGCCTGCAGTCCTACCGTTGGAGCGGGGACACCCTGGCTCGCATCTCCGTTCCGTCCCAGTCGGCGACCGGCCTCGTGTTCGTCCACGGCGGGTGGTCCGGACGGCTCTCGGCGGAGATGGCAGGGCTTGGCATGCGACTGGACTCCGTGGAGACGGCGATTCGACGGAACGACGCCTGCCTCGTACAGACGTACGTCGAGACCCGGCGGGCGTCGGGCGCCGGAGCCGCGGCAGCCCTGGGGGTGGACTTCCGTCCGCTGCCCGGAGACGCACCGGGCCTCACGCTGGTTCCGATCGGAGACGGAAGCGTCGCCCGGACCGACCCGACCCGCCGCCCGACGGACACGTGTCGCCGCCAGGCCCGAGCCGACCGGATGGGGGTCGCGGAACTGGCTCCGCTGCTCTGGCAGGGCGATCTACCCGGCATCGAATCGGGTCGAGCCGTCTTCGTGCGGGATCTGGGGCCGGAGCGGAACCGGGACATACGGGTCCTGTACCCGGGGCGTCCCGCCTACGTCTTCACGGCCCGGACCCCCGGCGCGGCTCCGGAAATGGTCCCGTACGACGAAGGCATGCGGCTCTTGTGGGGTGACGTGGGTGGTGATCAGAACCAAGGGCCGTAGGGGACGCACGAAGCCCTGGAATGGTACGTGGGGTGGTGGAACGTCGGGCGGCTACCGACCTGGACGGACTGCGAACCGCCGGTCCGCCTATCGGGCGGCGGGGACCTGGAGCAGCTGACCCGCGTAGATCCTGCTGCTCCGGAGCTCGTTGGCGTCCTGAAGGCGCTCCACCGTCGTTCCGTGCCGCTTGGCGATGGTCCAGAGCGAATCCCCGCTGCGAACGCGGTACTCCAGTTCGTCGCTGGCGTCTGCCGTCCGGGTCGCGACCCTGGCACCGCCGTCCCGGGCCAGGCCCTCCACGTAGGACACGTACTGCTCGGGGAACAAGGCCACATGGTAGTGGGGTGGCCTGCGCTCCCGGGTGGCTTCGACCACGCCGATCCCCTCGAGGTAGAGGAGCGTGTCTTCGAGCCAGGCACGGCACGCCCGGGTGTTGCTGCGGCGGAGGTCGACGGCCATGCCCGTCGGGTGCACCGATCGCGAAGACGCGTTGGAGGGCTGCCGGGACCGGGGCCGGGTCAGGCTGGTCACGACCATCTGCTCACCGCACGCGGACCGATACTGTTGTCCCAGCCGGGCCACGAAGAGGGCCACGGCCGGCCGAGCATACGGAAACGAGACGTCGTGGAGCCGATAGTCCCGGTTGCTGCGGATGCGCACCAGGTACCCGGCGTTGGCGAACTGCTCGACCTGGGTGGAGGTGCGCAGGTACGTGAAGTCGTGCCCCTTGGCGATCCGGTTCTGACGGTCCAGGGAACCGGACGAGCCACGGAGGCTCTGTGCCTGGGCGGGTGCGGAGGTCAGCAAGAAGAGCGCGCCAAGGGCAGCCGAAGCCACCCAAAGAAGGCCCGTCCGACGTCCCGCTCTCGCCATTGCCACGCTCCGCCTTTCGAGGGTTGGGACGCCGTCGCGCCCCCGCGTTTTCGACTTCCAGGACCGGGCCGAGCCCGGATCCTATGACTAAACAGATGTGTCCCCGAGCACAAGAAAAACCCTTCCAGGCCCCGTGAGAGGCCACTTCAGAGTATCGACCGTTCGGCGTCGGATGTTGATCCGGAGACGTCCATCGGGCGCGCGCACCCGCGTGCCCTGTATAACATCGTCGGTGATCCCAACGTTCCTCCGGGCCCGGTCGCCGGGTCCTCGTCGACCGGATTTGACCCCACCGACTTCCGGGATATCTTCGGGTATCGGCGCCGGCGGCGGACCGGTCGTCCCAGGGCAGTTCGACGAGGACGCGTGGTGCTGGAGACTTCGAACGACATCCGTGAAAGGGACCCGGGTCGGGCCCCGCGCATCCTGCTCGTGGACTGTGATCAGTTCTACGTCCAGGTCGCGCGCCTGGAGGACCCGGAGGCGCTGGCCGGAGTCGACCTGCTCATCGTCGGAGGCTCGGCTACCGGTCGGGGCGTGGTCACGTCGGCGTCGTACGCCGCCCGTGCCTACGGCGTCCGCTCGGCGATGCCCACGGGCCAGGCTCTGCGTTTGTGCCCCGATGCAACGGTGGTAGGCGTGCCCCGAAAGGCGTGCTCGGCCAGAAGCAAGGACGTGCGTACCGCCCTGGAGCGGCTGGCGCCGGTGGTCCAGGCCGCCTCCATCGACGAGTTCTACCTGGACCTGTCGGGCACCGAACGCCTGTTCCACGGCGAGACCCTGGAGGACACGGCGTGGCGGTTTCGAGAGGTGCTCCAGGACGAGACGGAGATCTCGGTTTCAGTGGGCGGCGGCGCGACCCGGCTCGTGGCGAAGCTGGCCACCCGACTGGCGAAGCCCTCCGGCGTCCACGTCGTGCCCGCGGGCCAGGAGCAGGCATTCATGGAACAGTTCGATCTCGCCGACCTGCCTGGAATCGGACCCGCGTTCGTCGAGTCCCTGAAGGCACGGGGTCTGGAGCGGGTCGTCGACGTGCTCCCCGTGGACGAGTCCTGGCTGCAGTCGTGGTTCGGGCCCCAGAGGGGTCGCTGGCTCCACCGGCGGGTCCGGGGCGTAGACGGATCCCGGGTCAACCCGAGAGAGCCCCGGAAGAGCGTGAGCTCGGAACGCACGTTCTCGAGGGACCTGACCACCGACGCGGCCCTCGAGCGCGAGTTGCTGAAGCTCTCCGTCTCGGTGGGACGGCACCTCCGATCCAGCGACCTGAGGGCGCGCACGGTCACGGTGAAGCTCCGGGATTCCGACTTCAGAACCCGGACCGCCGGCTCCACACTGCCCGAGGCCATCGAATCCGACGGCGTGATTTACACCGTCGCGGGCGAGCTCCTGGCCCAGCTCCGACGAAAGCGCCGGGCGCCCGCCCGCCTCCTGGGCGTGGGCCTGAGCAATCTCGTGGCGGCCGACGGCAGCGACCAGCTCGGCCTGTTCGGCGGCGGCGCCGGTGTCGAGACGGAGCGGGACCGGACCCTGGCGCGTACCGTCGATTCCCTCAAGAGCCGCTTCGGCGACCGGGCCGTGGTTCCCGGCGGCATCGTGAAGCGACCCCAATGACCCTGCAGACCCTGTTCCCGTCCGGATCGATCGTGGGCATGGTCCACTTGCCTCCCTTGCCCGGGTCTCCGGGGTGGAACGGGAGCATGCAGGCGGTCATCGACCGCGCCCTGGACGACGCCCAGAAGCTCCGGCAGGGAGGCCTGGCGGGCGTCATCGTGGAGAACTACGGCGACGTGCCGTTCTTTCCCGGCTCGGTGCCCGAGGAGACGGTCGCCGCCATGGCGGTGGTGACCGCCGCGGTGGTCGCCGAGTTGGACCGGCCGGTGGGTGTGAACGTGCTGAGGAACGACGCCCCGGCGGCCCTGGCTGTGGCCACGGCCGGAGGCGGCGCGTTCATCCGGGTCAACGTGCATTCGGGGAGCATGTTCACCGACCAGGGCTTGCTGCACGGGCAGGCCCACCGGACCCTTCGCCGACGGCGATCCCTGGCCGCGGACGTCTACATCCTGGCCGACGTGTTCGTGAAGCATGGAACACCGCCTCCAGGCCTGGGCATCGAGGAAGCGGCCCGGGACGCCCGGCTCCGTGGTCTGGCGGACGCGCTGGTCGTCTCGGGCTCGGACACGGGCGGGGCCACCGACCCTGACGACCTGGCGCGGGTACGGCAGTCCCTGCCCGACACGCCGCTGTGGGTCGGGAGCGGCGCGTCGGCGAACACGGCGGCCCAGCTGCTGCAGACGGCGGACGTCCTCATCGTGGGTAGTGCCCTCGAGCGCGGGGGGCGAGCCGGCGAGGCGGTGGACCCCGACCGGGTCGCCCGGTTCATGGAGGCGGTCCGCGGCTGAGCCCGGGTGGATCACGCCGAGCCACGGTCTCAGCCCGTTGGGTCACGCCCGGGCCGCAGGCTCAGCCCGTGGGGTCCCGCCGCTCCAAACGGGCCAGGTAGGCGCCCTCCGGTCCCCGAGCCAGCACCTCCGTCACGAACCCCACACGCCCCGCCAGCGCGTCCAACGTGTCCGGGTCCACGAACAGCTGGGGGAACGGCGGCCCCCGCTCGCCCTCGAACTCCAGTTGGTAGTGGAGCTCTCCCACATAGCGTCCGTCTTCGGTTTCGGTGCGCCCGTCCTCCCGGAGATCCGTGGAGTCCATGAGGATCCTCCCGCCGGGATTCAGGAGCCCATCGAGCCGCTCCAGGAGTCGGGTCAGGCCGGACAGGGTGCCCGCGACCATGCTCCCGTTCATCAGGAGCAGCACTGTGTCGAACGGAGCGGGGTCCTGGAAGCCGAAGATGTCTCCGAGGCGTGGATCCCGGACGCCCCGTCGTTCCATGGCTGCCACCGCCTCGGGTAGGGGGTCGAGGGCCGTCACGACCAGACCCTGTTCCTGAAGCGCCAGCGCGACCGCGCCCGCCGTGCTTCCCACCTCGAGCACCCGCCCCACGCAAGCATGGAGCGCGGCCGATTCGATTCCCGTCGGCTCTGACAGGTCCCGGAAGAACAGGTCCACGGGAAGTGTCGTCGGCGGGCCCAGATCGTTGTGGGCGACGACCGATGCGGCGGCCGCCCCATTCCCGTACGCCGTCAGCGCCCTCGCCAAGGGCTCCCAGGGCGCCTGTCCCGCCGGAGGGTGCCCGCTGGAACGACCGCGACGGTACCGCGGCTGCTGATCCACGCTAGATTCCTTGCTCTCCGCTGCGCGTGCTCCGCGTGGCTCCCACCGACACGCGAGCCCGAACCCGTTGGCCTACGATCCCGCAGACATCGACCTTGGCGCCGCGGCGCGTCGTGTGGGCCGTGCTCTGCTCCGCCGCTGTCCCAACTGTGGCGGAGGGGGGTTGTTCACGCGCTGGGTCCGTATTCGGTCCACCTGCCCGAAGTGCAGCCTGAAGCTGGATCGAGGCGAGAGCGACTACTTCATCGGCGCGTTCGTCGTCAACTTCGTGACCGCCGAGCTCATCGTGGTGCTGGGGGCGTTTCTGGTCGTCTTCGTGACCTGGCCCGACGTCCCCTGGAGCGGGCTCAAGTGGGGGTTGATCGCGCTGATGGTGCCCCTTCCGATCTTCTTCTATCCCTTCGCGAAGACCCTCTGGCTGGCCATCGACCTGACCTTCAGGCCGCTGACCTGGAACGACCTGGACGGCCACGGCGAGAACCTGCCCCGGGAGTCCTGAGGCCGCCGCTTCAAACTCGGCCCTCCACCCCGCGGCACAGGTGTCTTGTAGGCCCCGTCGATACGAACGGCCCGGCCGCCCCTTCGGCGACCGGGCCCGTTCGATGAACGCCGGCATCTCCATCTCGGACGTACCCGGAGGCGCGAGCCCCCGAGACGCATCAAGGGATCAGGAGCGGTGTTTGAGCCAGGGCTTCCGTTCGAAGTAGCTCCGCGTCATCTCCACCACCTGGGGCGCCAGCAGGATCAGCGCGATCAGGTTCGGCACGATGACGATGGCCAGGAAGAGGTCCCCCAGGTTCCAGATCACCGCGAGGGGAAGCACCGCCCCGACGAAATGCATGATCACGAACACGACCTTGTAGGGCAGCACCGCCGACGCTCCGAACAGGTAGTTCGCGCATCGATCTCCATAGTAGCTCCAGGCGATGGCCGTCGAGATGGCGAAGAGCAGGACGCACACCACCACGATCAGATGGCCCCAGTCTCCCATGCCGCTGAGCCCCCTCCGGAACCCTTCCATGGTCAGGGGCGCGCCGCTCTCGACGGCCTGGCCCCAAAGGGACGTGTATGTCTGGCCGTCAGCGCCCGTGGCGAGCCCCGGCGCCACCGAGCCGGTGAACGGCTGGGTCAACGCGGCGTCCACGTACAGCTCCTCGACGGCGACGTCATGCCACCCCACCTGGACGGCAGCGGGACCCACGTCGACGTGGCGGCCGTCGGCGATCTGAATCGTGCCGGGAACTTCAGCGCTGTGGTTGCCCCCGTCTTCCGCGACCGTCACCCAGGCCAGATCGCCACCCGTGAGCGTGATCTCGGTGGGAATGCGGTCGTCCCACACGCCGGTGGTGATGATCACCAGCCCGGTCATGGTGCAGATCACGATCGTGTCGATGAATGGCTCGAGCAGCGCCACGACGCCCTCGGAGACCGGCTCGTCGGTCTTCGCGGCGGCGTGTGCGATGGGAGCGGATCCTTGCCCGGCTTCGTTCGAGAACAGGCCGCGGCGCACGCCCCACATCATGGTGACCAGGAACGCACCCACGCCGGTTCCGGCCACACCGGCCGTCGGGTTGAAGGCCTCGGTGACGATGAGCTGCAGGGCCGGCATGATCTGCCCCGCGTTCATCAGGATGATGATCATGGCGCCGAATACGTAGAGGGCCGCCATCAACGGAGCCAGGATCCCCGTGACCTTCCCGATGCGGGAGATGCCGCCGAGAATGACCGCCGCCACCACCGCAGAGGTCAGGAGTCCGCTGACCCACGCCGGAATGCCGAAGGTGGTGAGCATGGAGTCGGCCACGGTGTTGGCCTGAATCGCGTTCCCGGTGAGGAACGCGGTCACGCCCAGGAGGCCGGCGAATAGGACGGCCATCCATTTCCAGTTGGGTCCGAGCCCCCGCTCGATGTAGTACATCGGCCCGCCGGAAACCGTCCCGTCCCACGCGTGGGCGTCGGGATCGATCGCGTCGACCTGCCGATACTTCTGGGCCAGGGTCACCTCGGTGTACTTGGTGGCCATGCCCAGGGCCGCAGTGACCCACATCCAGAACAGCGCGCCCGGTCCGCCCCAGTGAATCGCGATCGCCACGCCTGCGATGTTTCCGATGCCGACCGTGGCCGAGAGAGCCGTGGTCAACGCCTGGAAGTGGGAGACGTCGCCCGGCTCGTCCGGATCGTCGTACTTGCCCGAGGTGACGGCGAATCCGTGGCCCAGGCGCCGAATCTGGATGAAACCCAGGCGCAGGGTCAGGTACACGCCGGTCCCCAGCAGGAGCAGGACCATGAACGGGATGGTCTCGTCGCCTACCCGGATTCCCAACTCGACGATGTAACGATTGCCCAGGTCGGACAGTGTCTGGAAGAACTGCATGCGGCTCCCCTGTAGAGGCCCGGTTCAGGCGGCGTCCCGCCGATCGACGAACCGAACACTATGGCGGGGGCGGCAGTTGGAAGCAAGGCGATACGGCCCGCCGCAGGCGCGTCGGCAAGGCTCTTCAGGTGGACCGATAAACGAGTCCAGAGGTACCGCCATGGCGCCCCCATCGAGCCCCCTGGGAAGACGTGTCGTCAGGCGCCTGCCCGGTGTGAACCGGCTCCCACGGAGGCGGTTCCCGGCGGCTCAGCCACACGGCTCTGGCCAGGTTGGAGCTTCAGAGGCGCCGGGTCGGCCCTACCCGGTCGGGCGAGCCAGATCGGGTACCCGTTCCCGGGCACCGTCTTCCCGTCGCTGGCGAACATCGGCCGGCTCTTCGGCGATCGAGACCCGGAGCGCCTTCAGGCCATATACGCCCTGGAAGTCCTCCAACTCCAGCTCCTCGACGCCCGGCATGACGTACCCGGCCGCTACCAGGTAGTCCAGGTAGCCTTCGTACTCCGTCGCTTCAGCCCGCTGGGAGTATGCGATCGCGAGCTTGCCGGGCTGCGTCAGGCGCTCCGTGCTGTCCCGGATCCGAGCCTTGTCGATCCGCTTCTTCACGATCTGGTAGCGGATGTTGTATGCACCGTCGACGTCGAATTGCTTCTCGTCGGTCCGGAAGCGGATCGAGAGGGGGGCGTTCTGCGCCAGCACCAGATGGGTCGCCTCCATCGGAATCAGCAGATCCGGCTGGATGCGCCGGAGCTCCCATTCGATCCGGCACATCAGCATGAGCTGCCAGAGCCTCAGGTTGCGCAGGTAGAGGCGGTCGAAGCCCCCGTTCTCCAACAGAGAATCACCGACGTAGATGTTGTAGTCCACCCCGTCGGTCTTGAACATCTCGAAGTAGTGGGGGAACATGGTCTGCGCCTGTTCCTCCTCGGCCTCGATGGTCATCGCGATCCGGTCGTTCACCGCGGCCACGCTCAGATCGAACTCCTGGCGACGCCGATACAGGATGCCGAGCTCGGGGTCGAGGGCCTCGCGGTATTCCGACACCCGGGCCCGCACGTCCGAGTCGTACCCGGCGATCCGATCGAACAGCGATTCGACATCGGTTCGCAGGAACTCCAGAACCGTGGATTCGTCGTCGGAGGTCAGCCCCCCCTGGATCGCCTCGTTGAGCGCCCGGATCCGGTATCCGAGCTCGTCCAGGATCGGGAGAGACCGGGAGCGGGCGGCGGCGCTGATGACGCCGGCTGCCAGGTCCAGCTGATAGATCAGGTCGGACTGGATCGCCTCGTTGCGGCGGTCGGACGAGTTTCTCAGGTCCGACAGACCATACAGCGGGCTCAGATCCTTGAAGACGATGGGCTCCAACTGGGGAACCCGGCCGTCGCCCTGCTGCTCGAGGTAGGACTCGGCTGCCTTCCGAAACCGCCACTCCACGACGGGATGGATCGCGGTGTACTGCTCCTTGATCACCGCTTGCACCCGATCCTCCCGCTCCTCCAACGTGCGCTTCAGGGCGGTGCCGAACAGGTCCACGACCTCGTGCAGCTTGATGGCGTCCAGGGCGTTCAGGCCCCGGGACTCGGGGGTGCCGACCTCGAGGAACCCCACGAGCAGGCCATCCATCCGCAGGGGATAGATGATCAGACTCCGGAATCCTTGCTGCACGATGTGGTGCTCGTATCCGCTTCGGGTCTCGGCTTCCAGATCGTGCACGACCACGGGATCGATGCTGTGGAAGGCCCGGGCGTACCAGGACTCCTTCTTCTGCGAGCATTGAGGCGCGACATCGTCGTTCATCAAGAGGCTGCGCCCAACCGCGTGCGCGCCCACGATGTCGTCCACGTCCTGGCCGCGCTCGATGGCGATCAACCCCAGTTCGAGGGTCGGCTTGCCCAGCAGGTTGCGCACCCGACTCCGGACCCGGTCCAGTCCCTCGTCCGAGGTCAGGCCGGCGGGATCCAGGAGGTCGTTCTTCAGGCGGGACAGGGATTCCTGGTGGGTGACGTCCGTCGCCTGCACCAGGGTCGCCCCAGCGAACTGAAACGAGTCCGGCGGCAGCTTCTCCATCCACAGCGCCAGATCGGAGGGATCCGAGATCAGCGTCGAGATGTCTTCGGGGGACAGCTTCGGCAGCGAACCGGTGGATTGCACCCGGACGAAGCGGGGGTCGAGGGACAGCTGGAGGTGCCGCTCCAGACCCGTGTCTTCGTCGTGGATGGTCATGACCATCGGGTAGTCGATATCCGCCTCGACTCCGTACAGCCAGCTCAGCGCCACGTTGTAGGCCAGGATGGCCTTGCCGGCCGTGAGCATCTCGGGCGGCAGATCGAGCCGCTGTTCGAAGATGCCGGGCTCGAAGAGACGGATCTCGTCCGCGGCCCGGGTCGTGAACGCCGGTATCATCCGGAACGGCACGACCGCCGCCGCATACTCCCGGTCTCCGAGGGCCAGCGGCAACACGCCGGTCAGCATCAGCTCGACCAGCGCTTTGTTGTCTTCGATGACCGAGAGGTCCTCGATGTCGCCCCGGAGGGCCGGGACCTTCTCGACCCGCTCCAGGATGGCCTGGCCCAGCTCACGCCGGACGGGCGACTCACCCGTCTCAGCCAGGTTGCGCCAGAAATCGAGCAGCGGCTCGAGAGAGAAGACGGACCGGAACGGCAGGTCGCCTCCGTCCAGGGCCTCGACGGCCCGTTTCAACGAAGTCAGGTCTTTCTTGGCCATGATGTGCGTTCCCACGCGAGGAGCGTCCGGAGGTGTGCCGAGCGCGGAATGATCTGCGCTGTCGACCGGAGTCCCAGTCGTCAGCGCCTCCGTTCATGTCGGCGGGCCGGGCCCGCACGAAGAAAGGTGTACCCCACCACCTTCTACCAGGTGCCCAGCCCCCCACGGCAGTTCGTCCCAATATGCGGCCAGCGCAGCGCCGCCGCACTCCTACAACGAACAACCAGCCAATCCGTAAAAACCCGTCCACCAGCGGCCAGCGCAGCGCCGCCGCCCTCCTACATCGTCCCCTCCAATACGCCCACCAAACCAGTCCGTCCACCAGCGGCCAGCGCAGCGCCGCCG
>CAJIAX010000238.1_pt1 | contig 37243 bp, 36 predicted proteins | sample 9199251 | NCBI WGS metagenome assembly CAJIAX01 (sample SAMEA7708287, study PRJEB35096) | sediment metagenome | biome: marine neritic benthic zone biome [ENVO:01000025]; feature: sediment [ENVO:00002007]; material: shallow marine sediment [ENVO:03000034] sea grass bed [ENVO_01000059] ... | reverse complement strand
GTCACCGCCGCCAGCTTGAGTCGCAGGTGCAAGTCTGCAGGAAGCCTGACGAACAACGCCTTTGTCTGATTGCCGTTCTTCACCGGTATCCGCCCTTTCCCGGGTCCTTTGTGCAGCCGTGTACCTGATAGTACGCTAGATCGATTTCGTTGGCAAATCCGTTGGCAAAAGGGCTGGTGGCCCGTTTCTTGGCCACCAGCCCTATCGCTGTAAGTTGTTGCTATGTAACGTAAACGGAGGGGGTGGGATTCGAACCCACGTGGGCTTTCGCCCGCCGGTTTTCAAGACCGGTGCATTGAACCGCTCTGCCACCCCTCCAGGGGCCGCCGGCCCTCCTTTCGGAGGCCGGAACGGCCGGACACCCAAGATCGCCTCGGCACGGCCTTGGTTCAACGGGTTCCCCTTCCCTAGGTTGGCCCGACGGCCCGGTGCGCGAACTTCTGCCGGTCCGTGAGCGCGCCGCTGAAATTGAGGGTAACGATCTTCCCCGGAGGCCCAATGGAACGCAGAGAGTTCGTGAAGACCGCCGCCCTGGCCGGAGCGTCCGCAGGTCTGGTCGTGGACGTACCCGCCCTCTCGGCGGCCGAGGTGGGCACCGGGCAACGGGCGGAACCCCAGGCTACCCGCCTCATGGTCGACGGCCTCAGCCCCTCGGGCTTGAGCACCGAGTACGTCGACATGTTGCTGGAAGCGGGCGTCACCGGCTGGCACAAGTCCATGGGCGGCCTCCAGTCCTTCGCCGACGCGTACGACTTCCTCGACGGCGAAGACCGGGTGGTCGTGGCCACGAAGGCCTCCCACATCGAGCAGGCGAAGGCCGACGGCACGGTCGCTCTGATGTTCGGCTGGCAGACCAGCACGCCCCTCGGCGACAAGAGCGGACAGCAGTTCTTCATGGGCAGCGTGGTCCCCGCCGACCGCACCGAGCTTCGGGCCTACTACCAGCTCGGCCTCCGGATCGCCAACCTGACGTACAACACCGTGAACGCCTTCGGGGCCGGCTGTCTCGAACCGCACCTGGGCATCACCCGAGCGGGGCGGCGCCTGGTGGAAGAGATTCACGGCATGGGCATGATCCTCGACCTGGGCGGTCACACGGGCTACCAGACGAGCGCCGACGCCCTGGAGATGTCCTCCGGGGTCCCCGTGATCTGTAGCCACACCAACGTGGCCGCGCTGTTGGACAACCCCCGCAACACACGGGACGAGGTGTTCGAGGGCATCGCCGCGTCCGGCGGCGTGATCGGCCTCAGCGCCATCAACGACTTCGTGGCCCGAAGCCGGAGCGACGCCGCGACCCGGGTTACGCCCCAGGTCGATCTGCCGGTGCTGCTCGACCACTACGACTATCTGAAGGACCTGGTGGGTGTGGATCACATCGGGGTCGGCGCCGATTTCACCCACGGCAACAACACCCCCATCGATCCCGACAACGTGATCTTCGGCCGAGAGATGGCCAGCGAGCAGGGGCCGATCTTCTACGTGCGCGGCTTCGAGGACATCACCGAGATCGGCAACCTGGAGCGGGGCCTGCGAGACCGGGGCTGGTCCGAGGCCGACCTGGACAAGGTGTTGGGGGGCAACTGGATGCGGGTCTATCGGCAGGTTTGGGGCGAATAGCGTCTCAGGAGGCCCAGCCCGACGTCAAGCAGGCGTCATCCGAGAACTGACGGCCGCGTGCCGCCCCCGGAGTAGCGTGATGAGCGTCCCCCGTTGCCCAGCGCAGCGCGCTCATATCACGACCGGAGAACACACCATGACTCTCGGGAGAATCCTCGGCCTCGCCACGCTCGCCGTACTCTGTGCCTGCTCGGACACACCCTCCGAGCCAGAGCTTCTGGACGCGTCCCTGGCCCACGTCGGTCAAAACGGGATGGTGCCCTTCAAGGGCGTCATCACCTTCACCCACCAGGAGGACGAAGCGCGTCCCGGTCCGTCCTACGACCCCTTCTGCCTGAACACCGCAGCCGCAGCGCCGGCCGGCCAGGCGTGGATCCCTGCCCTGACTGCGTACGGAGAGGTGACGGCGACCCACCTCGGGGAGACAACGTTGCTGCAGAACGGATGCATCGAGATCTCACAGCTGGCCGCCGGGGGACCGTTCCTCGCCGTCGGCGAAGCCACCCTCACCGCCGCGAACGGCGATGAGGTCACCTACCTCTATGACGGCTTCGTGCACCAGTTCACGTTGCTCGCCGACGTCGACGTCGTGATCACCGGGGGCACCGGCAGGTTCGCCGGGGCACAGGGGGAGTTCAGCGCCTCCAGCACGGGGAGCTCCCTCGAGTTCCCGGTGGTCTATCCGTTCAGCGGGACGATCTCCTCGGTGGGATCTTTGAAGTAGGCTACGGGCGGCCGGGCCGTGCCTCCCGGTGCGGCCCGGTCCTGGGGCCCGATTTCGTCCTTTTCCCGACAGACGGGGCAGCCTCGACCCGCTAGCGTGAGTCATGCCCGGATGGGCTCCAGCCCAATGAGGGCATGCACACGTGCCGGCCTGTCGGCGCTGGTTCCTCGCCGACATCGGTTACGGCGCGAGGAGGTGCGCCATGACGACACGGTCGATCGTGGGCGCGATGCTTCTGCTCGCCGGCCCAGCCGCTGCGCAGCAGCAGGTGCCCGAGCCGAAGTTGTCGGGGACCGACGAGCTTCCAACTTCTTCAGCCCTCTGCCGCGGTCGAGCCGATCCGGAGCGGTGCGGCGTGAAGTGGCTGACCGAGTTCCTTGCGTACGCCTATCTGGGCGACTCCCAGGCATCCGTGTCCCCCGGGTATCGCCTCGGTGCCAGCCTGGGCGCGACAAGCGCCGTAGGGGCGAACTCGGCTCTCGGACTCTCTGCGTTCGCGATGGTGCACAGTGGAACTTCGGGTGGGGTGCAGGGCCGCTATCGTCGCTTCCTCGAGCATGGCTGGGTGGTCGACGTCGGCCTCGGGGCCACGCTCAGCGGCGAGATGAGCGCGCCCATGAAGACACCGAGCCTCGTCGGTGACGTCACCGTCATGTACGGGGACTGGATTGGCGGGTCCGTCCGAGTGGAGACCCTGCGCTTCGAGGATCTCTGGGTCCAGAGGGTATACGAAGAGAGCTATTCGGAGACAGTCGTGCTGTTGGGAGGGCGGGTCGGCCGCGGCCCGGGGATCGCCTTGTCTCTGGCAGCCGCCACGGCCCTCGGTATTGCGGTGGCGTTGTGTTGCCAATGAATGAAGGTCAGGGAGCTTCCGATGCTGGAAGACTGGAGGCTCCCCGGCTCCATTGCTCCGAGGGTTCTGGTCGTTAACCCGTCACTTCGCAGGATGCGCCCTGTGCCACCCAAGCTGGGCCAGCTCGCCGACCCAACCGCCCACCAGCGCCAGCACGAAGGCGCCCAGCGCGGCGATGATGATCGCCATCAGCGGGAACGGTGCGTCGAGCCCCGCCGATGTGATGAACGCATCCACGACGATCACGCCGACCCCCGCCAAGGCGGGCTCAGCCAGCGTGATGCCGGGCGAGAACAGGCCGACGAAGAACCCGGTGATCAGGAAGCTCGCTGCGAACGCGACGAGGGCGGCCGCGGGCGTGAGGCTGAAGAACGCTGACCCGAGTATCACCGAATAGGCGTTCAGGAGTACGCCGATCATCACGCCCGCCAGGACCCAGGGCCACTGGAGCTTCCCCCTTCGGCCCTCCCGGTCCTTCAACGTGCCCTGGAGCAACTCTCCCACCCATGCGCCGGCCAGGGTCAGGAAGAAGCCTCCGACGAGGCCCAGAGGCAGCCACATGACCTGCACGTCCTCCATGGTGCCGATGATGATCAGCTCGCTGAAGATCGCTAGGACGAGCCCGGCGACACCTGCCTCGGCGACGGTGTTTCCGGGCGACGCGAAACCGACGATGATGCCCGTCAGCAGGAACGCCAGGACGCCGACGAGGACGATGGTGTCCGTGTGGGGCACCGCGGTCGTGCCGGGCAGGTAGCCACGGCCCACCGCAACGACCAGCGTAACGAGTAGAGCGCCCACGACGATGGCCACCAGGACCCAACGCCAACGGAACGTGGCCAAGGCCTTCGGGATAGACGATTCCGTTGATGACGGCAAAATGCGCCTCCTGCCGGGGGAATCGAACCTCGGAGCACAGTACGCCACCGGGCTTCGCCGCGCCGTGGGGAAATCCGAGGTTTCTGTTGTCGGGAGGTGTGCGCCGCGGACTGTCCCGACACCCGTGAGACGATGACCCCACTCGAAGATTCGGAAACCGGCGGCAAGCCCCGGGTCCCCGACAACTGGGAGCGACCCGAGACCGTCGCCCGCTTCGCAGCTCGAGACATCGACCATCGGCTCGCCGACCTTATTCCGTCCTATCCCGACCCTTCCGCAATCCGGGTTCTCGACATCGGCTGCGCCGGGGGCCGCAACGCGGAGCCGTTGGTCCGGGCCGGCTTCGACGTCCATGCCCTGGATTCCTCCCGGGCCATGGTCGAGCGCTCCAGGGAGCGCGTGGCCGGCGTGTTGGGAGCCGATGAAGCGGAGCGTCGCGTTCGCCGCGGGCGCATGGACGACCTGTCGGACTTCGCGGACGAATCGATCGACCTGGTGATCGCCCTGGGCGTGTTCCAGATGGCGGAGTCGCCGGTCGAGTGGGCGCGGACCCTGGACGAAAGCGCTCGAGTCCTGACGCCGGGGGGCCTGTTGCTGGTGGCCACCTTCGCTCCAGGCACCCAGCCACGGGGCGTAGCCCTGGAGCGGGTTCCGGGCGAGCGCTTCCTCCACATCTGGTCGGACGGGAAGAACACGACGCTCGTGTCCCCGGCAGAGCTGGACGACGAGATGGCCAGGCGAGGACTGGAGCCGGCCACTGAAACGGTTGCCGTGCAGGCGGCCCGGGAGCGGGGTACGCGGGAGACCGTGAACGGCCTCTACCGGAAGCAGACCCCCGGCCACGGCGACGAGTCGCTTCCGGCCTGAATCGGCCGTCGCCCCTGCCCCCCTTACCGCCCTCGGCGGCGCCTCGACGCAGGCAACAGGTGGGACTGAGCCCGGTAGAACCCGACCAGCAAGACCGTGCCGGTGAGCAGGACGTTGGCCATCTGCACAGGACCGAACGTGAAGTCGGGCGCCTCTCCGGCGGCGATCTGATCCGGGAGCAGCCAGATGGGCAGCAACACCGAGAGGACCAGCAGGAACAGGTTGACCGAGCTCTCGCCGATCGTTACGCCGGGGGTCCACCGGGGCTTCCAGCGACACAGGAATCCGCACCCCAGGCCGAACGCGTAGTACGCGAAACGCCATTCGGTCCCGGCCAGCCCGGCCACACGGATCGGAGCGTCGAAGCCCAGATCCGGAATCAGAAACAGGGGCGTCGCGAGGTAATAGGCGATCAACCCGCCGACCCGTCCCGCTCGGCTCCCCCGCTTCACGTCAGCGGCCCGAGGGCGGAGTCGGACCGATGCGCCGCCAAGGGCTCGGCCTGGCCGGGTGGGATCCTCCGGACGGAGCACGAACGAGAACCGAACGTTCCGGGATCACGAGGCCGATCGACGACGCTTACCGCCGCAGCCGCGCTCCCACCTCGGACGCATCGTGGTTGGTGGCCCCGAAGAAGCTCCTGGGCGAGCGACGGTCGCTGGGCACAGGATGAGCGTAGTACTGCATCAGCTCGTCCTCCATCTTGATGATGCCCCGGAGCACGTCACGACGGCTGACCTGACCCAGGAGCTTGCCGTTGGCGACCACCGGCAGACGACGCACACCGTGCTTGTCGAAGGTGTCGACGATGTGGTAGATGCCGTCTTCCGGGGCGATGGTGATCAGGTGGGTGCTCATGTGCCCCGCCACCGACAGCAGCTCCTCGGCTTCGTAGTGATCGTACGTGCCACCGGCCAGGACCCGCATGCAGTCCCGCTCGGAGATGACGCCGCAGAGGCTTCCGTCCGACTCCACGACCGGGGCGCCGGAGATCTTGTGTTTCAGAAGGATCTTGATCGCTTCGAAGATGGGCGTCTCGGGCAAGACAGTCACCAGCTTCGTGATCATGATGTCTTTGGCCGTGAACAGATGGGCATCGATCACGGTTCACCCCCGGGTCGGTTGCAGGTCCAAGGTACGGACCACCGGGAACGCGGTGGGCCGGAGCGTCGTCGGCTCCGAGGTGGGACCGAGGTCCCTTGGCTCAGGCCGCTTCTACGGGATCCTCGAGCCGGCAGGCTTCCTCCGGAGACTTTCCACACGCACACGCCCCACCCGCCAGGCCTCCGCAGGAGCCTTTGAGGCTCGTGCGTCCCCCGATTGCGCCAGCGGCCAGGCCGATCATGATCCAGCCGACCGCCACAATCGTAATCACGATGGTCCAGAACATCGTACTCTATCCTTTCGTCCCGGGCACCGGGTACCGGTCCCGAAAGATCGTCGTCGCTCGTGCGGCGAAGCCGTCGCCATCCCGCGTTATGAATAATGCGGCCAACCCCTCCCGCTCCGCCACCTCGAGCCCCTCGTCGGGCCCCAGCAGGCTGAGGGCGGTGGCCCATGCATCCGCCACCATGGCCTGGGGGTGGATCACGCTCACCGAAGCGCCCGCGTGCCGTACCGGCTGGCCCGTTCGCGGGTCGATGAGGTGTGCATATTCAACCCCGTCCAATTCGTAGAAGTTCCTGTAATCGCCGGACGTGGCGACGGCCTGCTCCACCAGCTCGACCACGCCGTACACGGCCCGGATCGTGGCATCCGGCGTCTCGATGCCGACCCGCCACGGCGAGCCGTCGGCCTTGGCGGCGCCGGCCCGGAGCTCGCCTCCGACCTCGACCAGGTGACGGGGATACCCGAGCTCGGCGAGGCGTTGGGACACCCGGTCGGCGGCCTGGCCCTTCGCTACCGCGGAGAGATCGACTTCCAGGTCGGCCACCGTCTTGGACACGGTCCCCGACTCGTGATCCAGGACCAGAAGCTCGTACCCGACCCGGGCCGTCAGCACGGCCAACTCCGCCTCGCCGGGTGCGGTGGGCGGCTGGTCGGGCGCCCCGAAACCCCATGCGTTCACCAGCGGGCCCACGGTGACGTCGAACGCGCCACCGGTGGCCCGGCTCACCGCCTCGGACGTACGGAGCGCCTCCATGGTGAGCGGAGATAGAGTCGCCGGGTCGGTGGACCTGGATGTGTTGAAGCGCGACAGCTCCGAGTCCGGATCGTACGTGGACATGAGCTCGTTGATCTCGTCGAGGCGCTCGAGAACCGCATCCTCCACCGTCCTCCGCTCCTCGCCCACCAGCTCCGGCACGTCCAGTTTGACCGAGTAGGTGGTGCCCATGATGGGCCCGCGAATCTCCACAGGTAGCGGGGGCGTATCGGCCAGGAACAGCCGCTGGACGCTGAAGCCCACCAACAGAACGAGCCCGAGAAGAAGCAGGAACAGTCTTCTCGGGCTCATTCTGGGGTCCAGCGTTTCTGCTTTCATGCGTGTGCGGCTCGGATCAACCGAAGTCGTCCAGCATGATGTCCTTCTCTTCCACGCCCAGGTCGATGAGCATCTTCTTGCAGGCCGCGATCATGAGAGGCGGTCCGCAGAGGTAGTACTCGCAGTCCTCGGGCGAGGGATGGTCCTTCAGGTAGTGATCGTACAGCACCTGGTGGATGAAGCCGGTGTAGCCGGTCCAGTTGTCCTCGGGCAGGGCATCGGACAGGGCCAGGTGCCAGACGAAGTTGTCGTTCTCCGCTGCGATCTGGTCGAAATCCGGCTCGTAGAACGCCTCGCGCAGGCTCCGGGCTCCGTACCAGAACGAGATCTTTCGGTCCGTGTGGATCCGCTTGAACTGATCCAGGATGTGGGAGCGCATGGGCGCCATGCCGGCGCCTCCGCCCACAAAGACCATCTCCTTTGGGGTTTCCCGGGCGAAGAACTCACCGAAGGGGCCGGTGATGTCGACCTCGTCGCCGGGCTTCAAGTTGAAGATGAACGACGACATCTGGCCCGGGGGCACGTCCGGCATCCGAGGCGGCGGCGAGGCCACCCGGACGTTGAGCATGATCATGCCCTCTTCTTCCGGATAGTTGGCCATCGAGTAGGCCCGCTGGACCACTTCGCCAACCGTGGACTTGAACTTCCAGAGGTCGAATTTGTCCCAGTCTTCCCGGTACTCGTCCTCGATATCGAAGTCCTTGTAGTCCACCGTGTGGGGCGGAGCCTCGATCTGGATGTAGCCTCCGGCCCGGAACGGCACTTCTTCGCCCGGCGGAAGCTCGAGGATGAGCTCCTTGATGAAGGTCGCCACGTTGTGATTCGAGCGGACCTTGCAGCGCCACCTCCGGACGTCGAACAGCTCTTCTTCGACCTCGATCGAGCAGTCTTCCTTGACCTTCACCTGGCACGAGAGACGCCATCCTTCCCGGGCTTCGCCCCGGGTGATGTGGCTCTCCTCCGTGGGCAGCAACGCGCCACCCCCGTCCAGGACCTTGACCTTACAGACGCCGCAGGTGCCACCGCCTCCGCAGGCCGACGGGATGAAGATCTTCTCGGCCGCGAGGGTGTTCAGAAGCGTGCTGCCGGCGGCTATGTCCAGGTCGTGCTCTCCGCCCCCGTTGATGCTGATGTGCACGTCTCCGCTGGCCACCAGCTTGCTGCGGGCGCCGAGCAGGACGAGCACCAGTACCAGGATCACGACGGTGAAGAAAACGACACCGAGCAGGATCGTGTTCATACTGCAAAGTCCAGAGCCGAAGAGAAATCGTTCAGATCTATCACAGGCTGATACCCGAGAAGGACAGGAATCCAAACGCCATCAAGCCCACCACGATGAACGTCATGCCCAGTCCTCGGAGCGGCTCGGGCACGTTGGAGTAGCGGATGCGTTCCCGCACCGCGGCCAGACCGATGATGGCCAGCGCCCAGCCGATACCAGCGCCGATGCCGTACACGCTGGCTTCACCCAGGGTGTAGTCCCGGTTCACCATGAACAGTGAGCCGCCCAGGATGGCGCAGTTCACCGCGATCAGGGGCAGGAACACGCCCAGGGCGTTGTAGAGGCCCGGTGCGTATTTGTCGACCGCCATCTCCACGAGCTGCACGGTGGCCGCGATCGTTCCGATCATGAACAGGTAGGTCAGGAACGACAGGTCCGGCACCGGCTCGATGCCCAGCCACGCAAGCGAACCGGGCTTGAGCAGGTTCGCGTTGATCACCTGGTTCAGGGGCATGGTGATGCCGAGCACGAAGATCACCGCGAAGCCCAGGCCGATGGCGGTCTCGACCTTCCTCGACACGGCGAGGAAGGAGCACATGCCCAGGAAGAACGCCAGGGCGAGATTCTCGACGAAGATCGCCGTCATCAACAAGCTCAGGTAATGTTCTAACATGGCTCTACCTCAGCAGGCTGATTTCGTGGGGCTCCAGGAAGTGCCCCACGTGGAATTCTTCTTCGATCTGATCCGGCTTCTTCCAGCGCAATGCCCAGATGAAGCAGCCGATCAGCAGGAACGCCGCAGGCGACAGCACCATCAGCCCATTGGGCTCGTACCAGCCGCCGTTCTTGGTCAGCGGCAGCACCGTGAACCCGAAGAGCGTGCCGCTCCCGAACAGCTCACGGAAGAACGCCACCACCATCAGGATCATGGCGTATCCCAGGGCGTTCCCCACCGCATCGAGGAAGCTGAGCTTCACCGGGTTCTGGATCGCGAAGGCCTCGGCCCGACCCATGATGATGCAGTTGGTGATGATCAGGCCCACGAATACGGTCAGCTGCTTCCAGATGTCGTAGACGAAGGCCTTCAGGATCTGGTCGGCGATGATCACCAGGGACGCGATGATCGTCAGCTCCACGATGATCCGGATGCTCGGAGGCAGGTGCTTCCGGATCGCGCTGACGCTCACGTTCGACCCCACCAGCACGAAAATGACCGCGAGGCTCATGACGAGCGAAACGCTGAGCTTCGTCGTCACCGCCAGGGCCGAGCAGATGCCCAGCACCTGCAGCGCGATGGGGTTGTCGTTGAAGAGCGGGTCAAAGAGGGCCGCTCGTTCCGCCTTGTTCAAGTGATTCCCCTTTCGGCCCGGTAGTTCTCGAGGTAGCGCCCGAAACCTTCCGGACCGAGCCAGAACTGCAGCAAGTTGGTTACACCGCGGGAGGTGATGGTTGCTCCGCCCAGGCCGTCGACGCGGTACGGATCGGAATCGGCCGGCCCCGCAGCGCCTTTGATGACTTCGATCTGGGGCGTCCAGTCGCTGTCGAACGCCTTCCGACCCGGCCAGAGGGCCTGCCAGTTCAGGTTGTCCACCTCACCCCCCAGGCCGGCGGTCTCGCCGTGCTCGTAGAAGGTGATGCCCTGGATGGTCTCGAGGTCTCCGCTCAAGGCGATGAACCCATACAGGGTGGACCACAGGCCGTATCCCTCAATCGGAAGAATGACCCGGGACACGTCTCCGTCTTCGACCAACTGGAAGACCAGGGCCTGGTCCGGCAACCGGCTGACCTTCGCGTTGTTCGCCGGTGCCGCTTCGCTCCGGTCCGGATCCTGGGTGGCGGCCCGCTGGTCGAAGGCCACGGGGTCGACGTCGGTGTTGACGTCACCGGTCTCCAGGTCGACCACGACGGCGGTCATGTTCGACTCGAACCGCTCGTTGATCTCTTCCCGGGGAACCTTCTCGCCCGGTTCAATCAGGTCGGCGACGACCAGCACCTTCGAGCGGACGTCGAGGATCCGGTTCTCCTCCTGACGGCCCTTCAGCGCCACGGCCGAGGTGGACACGAAGATCGAGCACACCACGCACACCGCGGCGGCGAACCCGATGGTCTTGATGGCCTCAGTCTGCATAGCGCACCATCCTCCGCTTCTCGTTCCGCCGGATGACGAAGTGATCGATCAGCGGTGCGAACATGTTCATGAACAGAATCGCCAGCATCATGCCTTCCGGATACCCGGGGTTCACAACCCGAACCAAAGCGACCATGATCCCGATGCCGATGCCATACCACCACTTTCCGACCTCAGTGTAGGCACTGGAGACCGGGTCCGTGGCCATGAAGACCGTACCGAACATCCAGCCTCCGGCCACGATGTGCCACGAGAACGGCATGGCGAACATCGGGTTGGTGTCGGAGCCCATGGCGTTGAACAGGGACACCGTGACGAACGTCCCGATGGCCACGCCCACCATGGTGCGCCAGGACCCGAGCTTGGTGAAGATCAGGATGGCCGCACCCACCAGGCACAGCAGCGCCGACGTCTCGCCCATCGAGCCTGGGATGAAACCGATGAAGGCATCCATCCAGTCGTGGTTCTGCAGGGCGCCGGCGTTCGCAGCCGCGTCGGCGAGGACCGTCGCGCCGCTGAAGTTGTCCACGCCCTGGAAGTTGGCCGCGATCCAGGGTGTGTCGCCGGACATGGCTGCGGGATAGGCGAAGAACAGGAACGCCCGGGCCGTCAGGGCCGGGTTCAGGAAGTTCATGCCCGTGCCACCGAAGATCTCCTTGGCGAAGATCACGCCGAACGCCGTGCCCAGGAACACCATCCACAGGGGAATCGTGGGGGGCAGGATCAGCGGAATCAGGGCACCGGTGACGAGGAAGCCCTCGTTCACCTCGTGCTTCCGCGCCACCGCGAAGATCACCTCCGCCAGGCCCCCGGCCGCGTTCACCACGATGACGATGGGAACGAAGTAGAGGGCGCCGTAGATGAAGTTCGTCAGGATGTTGCCCGGATCGAACGACATGCCCAGCAGGCTGGTGAAGGCCCAGGTCTGCCAGTTGTCGAGGGGGACCGCGCCCTGGGCGATGGCCCGGGAGGCCTGGAGCCCCACGTTGTACATGGCGAAGAACATGATGGGCTGGAGCGCGATCACGACCGTGAACATCATGCGCTTGAGATCCAGCCCGTCCCGGACGTGGGACGCGGTCCGCGTCACGCTCCCGGGCGTATATACGATCGTGTCGAGCATCTCGTAGAGGGGGTAGAGCTTCTCGAGCCTCCCCCCTTCTTCGAACAGATGTTCGACCCGATCCAGCTGTGTTCGGACGAGCTTCATCAGCCTTCTCTCTCGATGATCTCGAGGTTCTTTCGGAGGATCGGTCCGAAGTCGTTCTTACCCGGATCGACGAAGGTGCACAGGGCCACGTCCTCTTCGTCCAGCTCGAGGCAGCCAAGCTGCTCGGCGGTCTCCACGTCGCCCACGCTGATGGCCCGCAGCACGTACGGAATCACCAGGTCGAACGGCGTGACGCGCTCGTACATCCCGATGGGGATGATGGCGCGATGGGATCCGTTGGTCGTCGTCGTGAAGTCCATCTCCTTCGGCCGGGTCAGCCAGGACAGGTAGATGGGCACCGTGGAGTACTTCTTGGTGCCCGGCGACAGCCAGCCCATGAACTCCCGTTCCCGACCTTCCTCGATCACGGTGATCTGGTTGTCGAAGCGGCCCATGTAGCCGTACTCCTCGCCCATCGCCTTCTTGCCGCTCAGCACGGATCCGGAGATGTAGCGGACGTCGCCCAAGCCGGCTTCTTCCTGGGCCAGCAGCTCGTGGGTCGAAGCGCCGACCCGGGTCCGAACCAGGCACGGATTCGAAAGGGGCGGTCCGCCGAGTGCCACGACCCGGTCCACCGACAGGCGGCCCGTCTTGAACAGGCGGCCCACGTTGGCGACGTCCTGATACCCGATGTACCAGACGGTGCGGGTCCGGCTGACCGGGGCCAGCGTGTGGATGTGGAGCCCCGCGGTGCCGGACGGGTGGGGACCCCTGAACTCCTCGACCTGGACGTCGGCCTTCAGGTCGGTAGGCACGGCCGAGCCGGCAGCGACGCACAGGTAGGTCTTGCCTTCCGTGAGCGTGCTCAGGACCCGCAGACCGGTGTCGAAGTCCATTCTCCGGTCGGCGAGCACGATCTGGGGGTCCGCGGCAAGAGGATTCGTGTCCGCCGCCGTCACGAACAGGGCGTAGGGCGCCTCCGCGTCCGGCAACGGGACCTTGCTGAAGGGCCTTGCCCGGAGCGCGGTCCACATGCCCGACTCCTGCAACAGGGCGCGGACCTGGTCAGCGCCCAGCGTATCGGGGTCTGCCCCGGTGTACGACTCGAAGACCTGGTAGTCCTCGTCCGAGGGTCGTCCGTTGCGCTCGTTCTCGTTGAGCTCGACCACCACTGAGAGCAACGCCCGGCGGGCGCCTCGGTGGACTCCAACAACGGTTCCGGCACCGGGAGACGTGTGCCACACCTCTCCCCGGCGGCGGTCCTTGAACAGCAGCTGACCTCGTCGAACCGAGTCCCCGACCTCGACCTCGAAACCGGGTTTCATTCCGGGGAAGTCGTCCGCCATGACGGCGACACGCTTCACCGGCTGTCCGTCGGAGATCGCTTGGGACGGCTTCCCCGCGATGGGGAGGTCCAGACCCTTCTTGATCTTGTGGACGCTCATGCGTTTTCCCGTATGATGAGCGGGGTGTTTGTTGCGTTGATGCAGCGGTGGGGGCGGGCTGGGCGATCCGGGGCCCTTCCCCGGAGCGCCGGTCGTATTCTACCCGCTTCCAAGGCTCTTGGTTTCGGCATGTGAACTTTTTCACTTGAGCCTAGACAAAAGACTCGAAACGGCGCTTTCGGGCAAGTCCCCGGGGGCCACCGAGGCTTGTTTTCCGGCGCCCTAGTGCCGGAACGTCCTCCGCCCCGTGAACACCATCGCGATTCCGTGTTCATTGGCCGCTGCGATCACTTCAGCGTCTCGCACCGAACCTCCCGGCTGCACGATGGATCGCACCCCCGCGGCCGCCGCGGCGTCCACACCGTCCCGGAACGGGAAGAACGCGTCGGACGCCAGCGCGGCGCCGTCCAGGGAAAGGCCCGCGTCGCCGGCCTTCATGACCGCGATCCGTGACGCGTCGACCCGGCTCATCTGGCCGGCCCCGATGCCCAGCGTGGCCCCGCCCCGGGCCAGGAGGATGGCGTTGGACTTCACGCTGAATGCCGCGGCCCAGGCGAACCGGAGGTCGTCGGTTTCCGTCTCGGTGGGGGCTCGATCGGTGACCACCTTCCACTCCCCCGCTTCGGTGCCGTAGAACGGAGGCGCCGGAGGGTCCTGGGCCAGCATGCCGCCGTAGACGCTTCTGAGGACCCGGGGCTCGGGCGTGCGGCCGTGGGCAGCCAAGAATCCGCTCGTGTCCCCGTCCCGCCCGCCCGGAAGGGTCAGCAGGCGCACGTTCTTCTTCCGGGTCAGGATGTCGAAGGCGTCGTCGTCGAAAGCCGGCGCAACCAGGCACTCGATGAACAGCTTGCTCATGGCCTCGGCGGTCGGCCCGTCCACCGGCTCGGTCATTGCGATCACCGAGCCGAAGGAGCTCGTGGGATCGGTGGCCAGGGCACTGGCATAGGCGTCTGCCAGCGTGTCGGCCACGGCCAGGCCGCACGGCGTCGTGTGCTTGATGATGGCCACCGCCGGTCGGGGCGAATGGGCGAACGGCGCCACGGCCAGCAGGGCGCCGTCCAGGTCCAGGTAGTTGTTGTACGAAAGGGCCTTGCCGTGGTGCTGTTCGAGGGCCGCCACACCGGAGGGCGCCCCCGGAGGCACGTAGAAGGCGGCGGCCTGGTCCGGATTCTCGCCGTACCGCAGCACGCTTTCACGGCGCAGATCCAGTTGTACCGTGTCCGGCCAGCGGGTGTCGGGCTCCTCGGAGCCCCCGGCCGAAGCCGCCCCCGGGCCACTCTCCAGCCACGTGGCGATGGCGTCGTCGTATCCGCTGATGTGGCGGAACACCTTGGCGGCCAGGGTCCGGCGGAGTGCGGTCTGGTCCCCTTCCCCGTCCACGGCAGCCAGCACTTCGGCGTAGTCGGACGGATCCACTACCACCCAGACGTCCTTGTGGCTCTTGGCGGCGGCCCGAATCATGGTCGGACCTCCGATGTCCACCTTTGCCATGGCCTGGCCGACCGTCACGCCGCCCTGGGCGACCGTGGCCTGGAACGGGTAGAGGTTGACCGCGACCAGGTCGATGGGCTCGTACCCCTGGTCTTCCAGGGCCGCCAGGTCGTCGGGCCGGTCCCGCCGGGCCAGCAGTCCGGCGTGGATCGCCGGGTGAAGGGTCTTCACCCGGCCGTCCATCATCTCGGGATGACCGGTGGCATCTTTGACGTCGGTGACCGGTACGCCCGCCTCCCGGAGCGCTCGCGCCGTGCCGCCGGTCGACAGGATCTCCCAGCCACGTTCCACCAACCCCGCTCCCAACTCTTCGATACCGTTCTTGTCTGAAACGCTCAGGAGCGCGCGTGGTTGGCTCATCGTCTTCTGAAAGCTCCTCGGATCTGGCGCGCGAGTTCGGCCTCCGGCGCGTCCTGCGCCAGTGTGTATACGCTTCCCGGAGGCTGGAACGGCCCCGCGTCCCGATCTTCGGCCACCGCCCGCATCACGTGGTCCGTGGCGTGTGGGTAGAGGTAATGCTCGACAGCCAGAACCCTGGCGGCCAGGCTCTCGGGGGTGTCGTCGGCCATGACGGGCACCGGCCACTGGGCCAGGATGGAGCCGGTGTCATAGGCCTCGTCGACGTAGTGGATCGTGACCCCGCTGACCCGGGCGCCACTGGCCAGCACGGCTTCGTGGATGCGCCGGCCGTACATGCCCTTGCCACCGAAGGCAGGCAGCAGCGCCGGGTGGATGTTCAGGATCCGCCGGGGAAACGCCCGAACGATGCCAGTGGGCATGAGCCGCAGATACCCTGCCAGGAGGATCGCTTGGATCCCTCGGTCCCGGAGGGCGGTGAGGGTCGCGGTCTCGACCTCCTGAGCGTCCCGGCCGGAAACCGGGATGACCAGGGCCTCCTTGTCGGCGGCCCGGGCCCGTTCCAGGGCTCCGGCGGTGGAGCGGTCGCTGACGACGAGCTCCACGTGCCAGAGCGCGTTGGTCTCGTCGTGGTTGAGGAGTGCCTGGAGGTTGGTGCCGCCACCGGACGCGAAGACGGCCACCGGAACGCTCACGCCAGCTCTCCTCCGTAGTGCGGGATCAGGAATGGGTTTCCGGAGCGTTCGCGTTGAACGGTGGTCTCCGGCCCGTGGCCCGTCAGGAGACGGGTTGAGTCGGGCAGTGTCAAGACCTGCTGCCGGATCGACGCCATCAGGGTCTGGAAATCGCCACCCGGCAGATCCGTGCGACCGATGGAACCGGCGAAGATCACATCGCCCACGAACGCCACGCCCGCGTCCTCGTCGTAGAAGATCACGTGCCCGGGCGCGTGGCCTGGCGCGAACCGGACCTGGAAGGTCGAGCCACCGAATCCGAACGTCTGCCCATGGGTCAGGGACCGGTCCGGAGGCGGCGGTTCGCTGATCGGGAGCCCGAACGCGGTCGCCTGGGCGCTCACGCCCGAGTAGAGGCGGCGGTCCGCGTCATGAAGGTGGATGGGTGTGTCCGGCGCCACCGCCAGCACGGCGTTGATGCCCTCGATGTGATCGATGTGGGCGTGGGTCAGGAGGATGGCCTCCAGATCCAGACCGCGACGCTCGATGGCGGCCGCCATGCGAGGGGCTTCGGCGCCCGGATCGATGGCCACGGCGGTGCGACCGTCCGCGCCCACGACCAGGTATCCATTTTCGCCGAAGACGCCTCCGGCGAATACCTCGAACGTGAGCATGGTAGTGTTACCCTCGGCGGAGCTCAGGCGCAGCCGCAGCCATGGGGCCGGACTCCCGCCAGCTCGAGACGCCGCTCTTCGTCCGAGGGCGCCTGCCAGCCTCCGGACAGATCCAGCATGCGCCGCAGGGAACGCTCGGCCCGGACCCGGATGTCTTCGTCCAGGGTCACTTCGTACTGCTCGTGGTCCAGGCTCCAGGCCAGCTTGGCCAGCGTGTTGAGCTTCATGTTGCCGCAGATCGCGGCGCCCGAGAGCGGCACGAACGTCTTGTGCGGATAGCGCTGTGCGAGCCGGTCCACCAAGCCCCGCTCGGTACCGATGATCAACTCGTCGTGCTCCTCGGCCATCTCGACCATGCCTGCGGTAGAGGTCACCGCATCGGCGGCCTCGAGCAACTCCGAACGAGCCTCGGGATGCACGACCACCAGTGCCCCGGGATGGGCCGCCCTGGCCCGGTCGAGCTCTTCCATGACCATGTCGTCATGGACGTAGCAGTAGCCCTCCCAAGCGATGATGTTCTTCCGTCCGGTCTGCTCGGCCACGTAGTTGGCCAGGTTCTTGTCCGGAACGAACAGGATCGGCTGGTCGTCGGGGATCGAGCAGGCCACGCGCACCGCGTTCGACGAGGTGCAGCAGATGTCCGCCTCGGCCTTCACCTCGGCCGTCGAGTTGACGTAGGCGACGACGGCCGCGTCCGGATGCTGGTCCATGAGACGGCGCAACGCTGTCCCCGTGACGAAGTCGGCCATGGGGCATCCGGCTCTGAGATCCGGCATCAGGACCCGCTTGCCCGGCGACAGCACCTTGGCGGTCTCGGCCATGAAGTGGACGCCGCAGAACACGATCACGTCCGCGTCGGTGTCGGCGGCCTCCTGCGACAGCCCCAGGGAGTCCCCGAGGAAGTCGGACACGTCCTGGATCTCGGTGCGCTGGTAGTTGTGCCCCAGGATCACGGCGTTGAGGTGACGCTTGCGGGCCTGAATGCGCTCGACCAGCTCATCGCCCGAAAGACGGACGTAGTCGAGTGAGGTCGGCAAGGGGCTGAACAACGGCGATGCGATCGACATGGACTCGTGCCGGGGCGTTACGACCGCCACCCCTGTTACCCCGGGGGTGTGGCGGTGCCGGGCCGGCCTGTCCTGTGACGGGCCCGGAGGGTGTGGAAACCGCGTTCGACGTGGGGGGTCAGACCGTGAAAGAGCTCCCGCAGCCGCAACCGCCTGCTGAGTTCGGATTCTTGAAGGCGAATCCCGAGCCCATCATGCTGGTCACGTAATCGATCTCCACGCCCTCGAGGTACTGGGCGCTGAAGGGATCGATGAATAGGCGAAGGCCGTGGAGGTCGAGCACTTCGTCCTCGTCCTCGGGGGCGTCTTCGATGTTGAGTCCGTACTGAAAGCCGGAGCATCCGCCCGGCAGCACGGCGACCCGAAGGCCGGCGCTGTCCACCGCACTCTGGCCCTCGATGAACTCCTGGACCTTGGTGACGGCGTCGTTGGTCAGAGTAATCGTCATGTTCAGCAGCACTCCTGGTGCGATCCGGCCCCCGTCGGACCGGTCGGAAGGGCCGTCCGCGCACCGCGGCGGCCCGTTGTGCAATTCCCTGTACGGATTGGACTACACCACCGTATCGGGTCCGGGTCCCGAAAAGCTACGACGGGGATCGGTCGCGGATCAAGACCGCCGCTGCGAATAGGGTGTCGGCGACCTCGGCCCCGGACGGGAGCTCGGGCTCCGAGAGCCGGCCGAAGCCGGTTCGGACCAGAATCGCCCGCCCCCCGAGCTCCAGGCCCGGCAGAAGGTCGGACACCTTGTCTCCGACGTAGACCGAGCGCGCCAGATCGAGTTCCAGCGACGCGGCAGCCTGACGGTGCATGCCGGTCCCGGGCTTGCGACACTCGCACGCTTCGCCGTGGTCGGGGTGGTGGGGGCAGTAGTACGTGGCGTCGGGCGATGCGCCTTCCTCGGTCAGCAACGCCTCGAGCCGGGCGGCCACCCTGTGGTAGTCCGCCTCGGTGTAGAGCCCCCGGGCGATGCCCGACTGGTTGGTCACGATCACGATGGCGTACCCGGCTTCCCTAAGGCTGCGGATCGCCGAAGTCGTCCCAGGAATCAGCGATACCCCGGCGGGGTCGGACAGGTACTCCCGCTCCTCGATGACGGTGCCGTCCCGGTCCAGGAAGACCGCCGGCCGCGGGGCGGCGACGCTCACGGCTCGTCCGGCGGAGCGACGGCCCGCACGAGGGCGTCCAACAGCACCTCGTCCTGGTCGGGCTCCACCGCGCGGAGGTCCAGCAGCAAGGCTCCGTCCTCCCGCCGGGCCACGACCGGAGGCGAGTCGGCCCGAAGCCGCTCGGCGATGCGCTCGGCGCTGCCCGCGGCGGGATCCAGGCGCAGGGCCCGGGACTCCAGGGCCACGCCTGGAAACGTCCCGCCCCCGACCGCCCCGCTGGACGGGACCACCGAAAGAGGCACGCCCCGCTGTCCGGCCCGGTCGACGATCGCCTCTGCTCGCTCGGCGAGGGAGGCCACTGACCGAGCCAGGGTCCGCAGGGTGGGATTCTCTCGCACCGCTCGTTCCGGATCCCGGTACAGGCCCAAGGTGGCGGCAAGGGCCGCCAGCGTGCCCTTGTCCACCCGGAGGGCCCGGCACAGCGGGTTGCGGCGCATCCGGGTCACGAATTCCGTCCGGCCGACCACGAGTCCGGCCTGGGGTCCGCCCAGTAGCTTGTCGCCCGAAAAGACGACCACGTCCGCTCCGGCGGCCACGCTGGCCGAAGGTCGGGGCTCGTGCGGCAGTCCCAACACCGACGGATCCGCCAGCAGGCCCGAGCCCAGGTCGTGGACCACGGGCACATCGAGCTCCCTGCCGAGCTCTGCCAACTCGGCCAGGGTCGCCTCTTCGGTGAAGCCGGAGATCCGGAAGTTGGACCGGTGCACCTTGAGAATCGCCCCGGGGCCGGACTCCTCCACGGCCGCCCGGTAGTCGGCCTGCCGTGTCCGGTTGGTGCTGCCGACCTCCACCAGCTCCGCTCCGGATCGGGCCAGCATTTCGGGAATGCGGAAGCCGCCCCCGATTTCGACCAGCTCGCCCCGGGAAACCACCACCCCCCGGCCCTGTGCCAGCGTGTTCATGGCCAGGACGAGGGCCGCCGCGCAGTTGTTCACCACGAGGGCGTCCTCGGCGCCGGTCAGCTCGGTCAGGAGGTCCGCGCAATGGGTGTACCGGGAGCCGCGGGTACCGCTGTCCAGGTCGAACTCGAGGTTCGAGTACCCCGCCGCCACCGCCGTCATCGCTTCGACGGCTGCCGGACTCAGGGGAGCCCGGCCCAGATTCGTGTGGAGCACCACGCCGGTGGCGTTGATCACCGGAACCAGCGACGGACGGTCTTCGGCCGCGAGGCTCGCCACCGCCAGGTCGAGGTAGAGCGCGGGGTCGTCCACCCCCGGGGGAACGTCCCCCGCAGCGATGCGATCCCGGACCACGGTCACCGCCGCCCGAAGGTGGGTTCCCACACGGGAGGCGGCGTAGCGCTCCAGGAGCGGCTCGCATTGGGGGGACGCCAGAAGCCGGTCCACCCCCGGGATGGCGCGCCTCGGATCGTTAGTCACGGAGCCGCCTCAGCACGGGATGCGCCGCGACCGTCCCGCCCCCCGGGCCTCCGACCCGACCGAGGACCAGCTGCCTCGTGGACTCGGACCGAGCGCCGGTCGTGTCCGGTGGGGTCGACGTGCTGTCCGGTGGGGTCACGGTGGTATCCGGCTGGATCGCGGTCGTGTCCGGCGGCGTCGACGCGGTGTCGGGCACAGCGACGGTCGTGTCCGGCGGCGCCGCCGTTGTGTCCGGCACAGCGACGGTGGTGTCCGGCGGCGTCGCCGTGGTGTCCGCTGGGGTCGCGGTCGTGTCCGGTAGCACCACAGCGCCGGTGTCCGGCTCCACACCCAGGGAGTCCGTGGGCACGCCCAGGGAATCCGTCCCTTCGGTCAACGTGTCGGGTTCGGGTGGGGGTGGGGGATCGGGGGCAGCGAACGGTGCCTCCCCACCGCCGTCCGTCAGACCGGCGATGTTCGTGACTCCGGAAATGGTGACCGTGTAGAGGGCGGACGCCTCCAGCGGACCCTCCAGCAACGCGTACAGCACCTGGGCGGGCAGGATTTCGGGCTCGAACACGGGCCCCTCGGGCTCCACCGGAGTCTCCGGGGGTGGCGCCGCCTCGGCCTCGGGGGCTGCCGTGGTATCGGCGGCGGCGGCCGCTGCGGCTGCGGCGGCGGCGAGGGAGTCGGCCAGGGCCGCTTGATACACCTCGTACTCGTGGGCCTGCAGGATGCGCGAGACCACCGGTGCCGTATCCGCCGCGCCGGCCGCGACCTCTGCCGTGTCCCTGGCGAGGACCGCCGAGACCCCGGCCACCGACGAGTCCGGATCCATGAAGTCGTCGAAGCCCAGCTCCAGGGTCATCGAGTCCAGCGCGGTGACCCCCAGCAACTGGGACGGGGTGGTGTCGGGCGCCAGCAAGGCCATGAAGACGATGGAGGTGTCAGCCGCGCCCATTGCCTGATCGGCGAGCTCGGCCTGGATCTCGATGAAGTTGGGCTCGAAGTTACGGTTCACGTCCATGTAGGCCTGCACACGGTAGTCCCCTTCCGGGATGGAGCGGATCGCGAAGATCCCCTCCTGGTCGCTCACCCCGGTGTACACGACCGAGTCCGGCCCGGGCTGCCATGCGTCGATTCGCGCGCTCGCCACCGGTTGGCCGGTGATCCGGTCGGTCAGCACGCCGGCCAGCGCGTTCGGGTTGAAGTCGGGCCCCGTGGAGAAGAAGAACTCGAACGGATCGGGCAGCTGGTTGCCGAACATGTCCGCGAGCACCGGCAGAACCGTGATCCGGTACACGATGCCTTCCCCGAAGCCGCCTTCCACCCGGACGTTCACCCCACTGCGCCTGTGGCTCACCCTAACCTCACCGGTCCTGGGCGACACCTCCACGGCCTGGTTCATGCCCCCCTGGGCCCGTTCGCTGATGCGTTCGTTGAAGCGGATCTCCACGCTCCCGTCGAAGGGCTCGACGACCTCGAACGTGTCCGGACTGGTGGACACGACGAACGGCGGGATCCGGTCCCGGGGACCGCCGGTGGGCGCTCCCTGTCGGGCGCAGGCCACCGTGCCGGCCAGCAGGACGCCGGCCGCCGTTGCCGCTCGCAGGATCGTGCGACCGAAGGAGGGGAGCCGGCTGGGCGTGGATCTCATGGCGCGGTCGGGACGCGGCTTCACCGACCTCAGGAGCCCTCGAGCTGGGCCAGCTTCTCGCCCAGCTTCGTCCGTTGCTCCTCGAGCCCCCTGGCCTTTTCCCGCTCCTTCTCCACCACCGCTTCGGGCGCTCGCGTGACGAAGTTCTCGTTCGCGAGCTTCTTCTGGGCAGACGCCACGTGGCCCTCGAGTCGCTCCATCTCGTTCCGGAGGCGAGCGACTTCCTTGTCGATGTCGATCACCCCGGCCAGGGGCAGGAACAACTCCGCTCCACTCTCGAGAATCGCGTGGGCGCCCACCCCCTCGGCTGGCCCCTCGGCGACGGATGCCGACCCCACACGGGCCAGACGACGCAACGAGTCGCCCTGGGTCTCCAGAGCGGTCTGGAGGGACGGCGGGGCCCCCGAGACGACGATGTCCACCTCCTTGCCTTCAGCGATCCCGTACTCCTTGCGCAGCCGTCGCACCTGGGTGATCAACGCCTGAACGTGGGCCAGCTCCGCTTCGGCCTCGTCGTCGATCCACGCCTCGTCGGCTTCGGGCCAGGGCGCCACCATCAGCGACTCCGGCCGATCCGCGCCTTCGGGCCACGGGAGTCGGCTCCAGAGCTCTTCGGTCACGAACGGGATCAGGGGGTGGAGCAGACGGCAAATCCCGTCGAACACGGCCACGAGGGTGCTCCGGGCGGCAGCGCGGCTCTCGGGCGACCCGTCCCGGACGCGGCCCTTCACCAGCTCCAGGTACCAGTCGGCGAACTCGCCCCAGAAGAAGTGGTACAGGGTGTCGGCGACCTCGTGCAGACGGAAGCGCTCCAGGTCGCGGGTCACGGAACCCGTGGCCCGGGTCAGCCGGGACAGGATCCACCGGTCCTCGGGCTCGAGATCGTCCGCCACGTCGGCCAGCGGCTGCACGGGCTCGTCGCCCACGCTGATCAGGGTGAAGCGGCCGGCGTTCCAGAGCTTGTTGGCGAAGTTCCGGCCGGGCGAGAACGACGCCTCCAGGTCTTCATGATCCAGATAGAGATCCGTGCCCAGGCCCGCGGCCGAGAGCAGGGTGAAGCGCAGGGCATCGGCGCCGAACTGGTCCACGACCACGAGCGGATCGATCCCGTTGCCCAGGGACTTGGACATCTTGCGCCCCTGCTTGTCCCGGACGGTGCCGTGCAGGTACACGTCCGTGAAGGGCGTTTCGCCCATGAACTCGTAGCCGATCATGATCATCCGGGCGACCCAGAAGAACAGGATCTCGGGCGCCGTGGACAGGACGTGGCCCGGGTAGAACGCCTTCAGGTCGTCGGTCTCGTCCGGCCACCCGAACGTGGAAAAGGGCCAAAGCTGCGAGCTGAACCAGGTGTCCAGCACGTCCGCGTCTTGCTCCAGCGCCTCCGAGCCGCAGCCGGTGCAGCGCGTCGGATCCTCTCGGGCGACGATGGTCTCTTCGCAGTCCTGGCAGTACCACACCGGGATCCGGTGTCCCCACCAGAGCTGCCTGGAGATGCACCAGTCCCGGATGTTCTCCAACCAGTGCTCGTAGACCTTCTGCCAGCGGGCGGGGGTGAATTTGACCGTTCCGTCCCGAGCGGCCTGGAGCGCAGGCCGAGCCAGGGGCTCCATCTTCACGAACCATTGCTCGCTCAGGCGGGGCTCGACCACCGTGTGACAACGGTAGCAGTGGGGCACGGTGTGCGTGTGCACGTCGCTTCCGGCCAGCAGGCCCTGGCCGTCCAGGGCGGCGAGCACCGCCTTGCGCGCGTCGAAACGGTCCATGCCCCGGAACGCCTCCGGGGCGTTGTCGTTCATGGCCGCGTGGTCCGTCATGACGTCGAGCAGGGGCAGGTCCGCCCGGCGCCCGATCTCGAAGTCGTTCGGGTCGTGGGCGGGCGTGACCTTGACCATACCCGTGCCGAACTCGGCGTCCACGTACGGGTCGGCTACGATCGGAATCGTCCGGCCCGTGAGCGGAAGCTCCACGTCCGCGCCCACGAGGGCGGCGTACCGCTCGTCCTTCGGGCTGACCGCCACCGCGGTGTCGCCCAGCATGGTCTCGGGTCGGGTGGTGGACACGGTCAGGTACCAGGCGCCGTCCTCGAGCTGACCCAGCGCGTCCGCCCCCGCGGCGCGAGCCGTTTCGGCAGCGCCCCAGGCCGATTCGGGGAACCGATACCGAAGGTGGTAGAGCCGGCCCTCCGTCTCCTCGCCCTCGGCTTCTTCGTTCGACAGGGCGGTCAGACACCGGGGACACCAGTTGATGATGTATTCACCCCGGTAGATCAGCCCCTTGTCGTACAGCCGAACGAACACCTCCCGAACGGCCCGGTTCAGGCCGGGATCGAGTGTGAACGCGGTGCGATCCCAATCGCACGAGCTTCCGATGGCCTTGAGCTGCTCGAGGATCGTGCCGCCCGTCTCGTGCACGTAGGACCAGACCCGCTCCACGAAGGCGTCGCGGCCCAGGTCGTCCCGGGTCAGCCCCTCGGCCCGAAGCTGGCGCTCGACCACGTTCTGGGTGGCGATGCCCGCGTGGTCCGTTCCCGGCAGCCATTCGGACGCACGTCCCTGCATCCTGCGCCACCGGATCAACACGTCCTGGATCGTGTTGTTGAGCGCATGGCCCATGTGGAGGACCGCCGTGACGTTGGGCGGCGGAATCACGATCACGAAGGGATCGCGGTCGTCCTCGAGCACGCGACTCGCGGGCACGTGGAAGTACCCCGCGTCCAGCCAACGCTGGTAGATGGGGCCTTCGATCGCCTTCGCGTCGAGGCGTGGCGGAAGCTGATCGGCCGCTGTGGTTCCCTGAGCCATAACGTGCAGCGGGGTCCGGCGTTGTACCGAACCCCGGTCCTCTCGTCTGGGTGAGCGTGCCCGGACCGTCCAACGCCTGCGAGCGTAGGATCCGGGACGCGGGCCTTCGCGATCTCGAAGCAGGCAGACCGCTGGAACCCGTTGGGCCTCAGCGGTCTCGCGCGCGTGACAACAAGTTTAAGCGGGGTGTAAAGAGGGCGTCAATTTGACCGCGTCGTGTCTGGTTCTTCGCCCATTCGAGCCGCGCGTTCCGCGTCCTTTCTCAGACGGATCGCCTTGGCCCGCTCCTTCATCGACTCGCGCACCGCCCCGGTCATGGCGCCCCTCTCGATGTCGGAAAGCTCGTAGGCCTCTCGGGCCAGCCGGTCCCGCTCGTAGCCGTTGGCCGGGCCGAAGTAGATCGGGAGCGGCAGAGTGATCTTGCCCAGGTGCAGCTTGCCCGGCGAGATCCCCCAGCGGTTGCCTTCCGAGTCGGTGTGGGTCCAGTCGGTGGCGCCGGCCGCCGCCGCCGCCGCTGCGGCCACGGAGTCGTTCCATATCTGGAGCTGAACCTCGATCTCGATCTGGAGGCGCTCTTCGTCCGTGAGCTCGGCCAGCTCCTCGTCCACGGGGGCCCAGAGGCGGGAGTTCTCTCGATTCGGCCGAAGTCGTTCCGCCGGCGTGCCTTCCGGGAAGTCCGTTTCGGTCGGCACCGGGACGGGCGTGGCCCGATCGGGATCGGGCGTGGTGACCGAAATCGGCTCCTCGACCGCCTCCTCTTCTTCCTCTTCCTCCGGAGCCGCCTCCGGATCGTCCTCGATCTCCACCACCGTGACGATCTCGGTTCCCTGGATGATCACGATGGTCTCGTCGAGGATCGGAGTGGCGTCCCCGAGGTCGCGACGCTGCGTCCACACGGGGTAGAGCACGATGAGCAGGAGGTGGACGAGAATGGAGATCGTCAGGGACACGGCGAAAACGGGAGATCGACGCCGTCGCTCCCAATCCTCTTCCCGGAACGTCTCCGACCGTTCCGTCATGCCTGAACCCCGCGTCGCATCATGGATTAGATAACCCCGCTCCGAGAGGCGGTTCCTTGGCTCCGGCCTCGAATCCCACCACTCCCCTCCCCCTCCGCAGATGAGGTCGGGACGGCGTCCGGTTGCCGCCGCACGGCCTCGGTGCGAGCCGATTCGCCGTCAGATCAATCGTCCCTGGCGGGTCGCCGCTTCCACCATGCGATCGGGCGTGCCGGTCAGGGCGATCCTGAAGAAACCCTCGCCCCCCTTCCCCAGCGCGGATCCCGGCATGACGATCACGCCTTCTTGTTCGAGGGCCCGGAGCGTGAACGCCGCGGACGGCTCGTTCGTGGGAACCGGCACCCACAGATACATGGTGGCCCTGGGAACCGTTAGGCCGAACCCGGCACCGCGGAGGGCGTCCACCGTGGCGTCACGGCGGTCCTGGAACCGCTGGATGTTGCCCGGCACCCAGTCGTCGTAGCTGTCCAGCGCGGCCTGGGCACCGGCCTGGACCGCGAGGAAGACCCCCGTGTCGGTGAACGTCTTGACCCGGGTCAGGGCGGCGATGACGTCGGCGTTGCCGGCGGCCCACCCGATGCGCCAACCGGTCATATTGTAGGTCTTGGAGAACGAATGGAACTCCACGGCCACGTCGAAGGCCCCATCCAGCTCCAGGATGCTCGGCGGCCGGTAGCCGTCGAAGGCGACCTCCGAATAGGCGTTGTCGCTGACGAGCACGGCGCCGATGCGCCTGCAGAAGTCCACCGCTTCCTGGAGGTACTCCAGCGGGGCGCACGCGGCGGTGGGGTTGTTCGGGTAGTTGACGTACACGAGCCGGGTTCGGCTCACTACCGATTCTGGCAGGTCCTCGAAGCGGATGCGGAACTCGTTCTCCGGCCGGAGCGGCACCAGGTGGGGCTCGCCCCCAGCCAGGATGACTCCACCCTGGTAGACGGCATAACCCGGATCGGGCATGACCGCGCAGTCGCCCGGGTTCAGGTACGCGAAGGGCAGGTGCGCCAGCCCCTCCTTCGAGCCGATGACGGGCAAGAGTTGGGCGAACGGATCCAGGGCGACGCCGAAGCGGGCTTCCATCCATGCCGCGATCTGCTCACGGAAGGACGGAAGGCCGAGCTGGAACGCGTACCGGGACATGCGGGTCTCGGCCGCGGCCTCGGCCAGGGCCTCGACGGCCGCGGGAGGCGGGTCCAGCTTCGCGTCCCCGGCGCCCAGGTCGATGAGGTCGACGCCTTCCTCGGTCAGGCGGCGGCGAATCTCGGGGATTCCGGCCAGGGGATACCCGGGAAGGCGATGGAAGAAGTGGCTCGTATCGGGTAGCAACGCTGTCCTCCAGGACCGGAAGAACCGGAAGAGAATCCCTCAGTGTACCGTTCCCAACGTCCTCAGCCGATTCGACCGCAGCCGGAGTCCTCGAGACGTCCGAACCGGCGAGGCGCCTACCAGCCCCGGTCCTCGACCGGGTTCGTCAGGGTCCCCACGCCTGGGATCTCCACCTCCACGACCTGACCGGCTGACAGGGGAGCGACCCCCTCCGGTGTACCCGTGATCAGCAGGTCACCGTCGCTCAGGGTCATGACCCGGGTGATGTAGTGGATGAGGAACGGGATGGAGAATGCGAGCTGGGACACGTGGCCCCGCTGGCGCTCCTCGCCGTCGACCCGGGTGATCACGCGGAGGTCGGCCAGGTCCAACGAGTCCGCCGGAACCGGGGTCCCGACCGGGCAGAAGGTGTCGAATCCCTTGGCCCGGGCCCACTGGTCGTCCTCGCGCTGGAGAACCCGGGCCGAGACGTCGTTGACGGGCACGATGGCGCCGACGTGATCCAGTGCGTCCGACTCCGCAACCCGTCGTGCCGTGCCCCGGATGACCACGCCGATCTCTCCTTCGTAGTCCACGCGACCCACACCGCTAGGCAGCAGGATCGAATCTCCGCTGTCGATGATCGCCGAAGGGGGCTTGAAGAACAGGAGAGGTTCGTCCGGCACGGCGTTGCCGAGCTCGGCCGCGTGGGCGGTGTAGTTCCGACCCACGCATACGATCTTGGACGGCAAGGACATGGACGTCATGGGAGACCCTCGAGGGCGTCCGTCGCCCGGTTCGGGAGAGAGCGCGGAGCGGAGGCGTTGGGGCGCCGGTGTCGGTCAGGCGGTCGGGCGAGTGTGGATGATGGTGCCGATGATGGCGCCGAGCCCGGCGATGCTCATGAACGCGCCGATCACGGCGTACCAGAACCCGATGTCGATGTGGTCGGCCGCCCAGCCGCCCGCGGATTCACGGAAGGCCAAACCGGCCAGGAACAGCCAGACGATTCCGACGGTCAGACCGAGAATTCGCTTCATTGGATCTCAAGAAGTGGGTTCGGACGGTGAATTCGATTCGACGGCGCCTAAACTTACCGGCTCGCCGGCGGGGGACAAGGTGGGCGTTGCGGGTCCCGTCGGTTTCAGGGTGCCGTAGAAGTCGGCCAGCCGTCGCAGCACCTCGTGCCAGGGCCCGCGGGCCAACGACGTCGGCGGCAGGGAGTCCCGGAGGTAGCGGCCGTACCGCTTGCGGAGAATGCGATCGTCCAGGAGCACGATCGCCCCCCGGTCGTCCCGCGACCGGATCAGCCGACCGTACCCCTGCTTCAGCCTCAGCGCCGCGTGGGGCAGCATGAAGTCCCAGAAGGCGTTGCCCCCAGTCCGCTCCACCGCCTCGACCCGGGCCTCGGTCACCGGTTCCGTGGGGACCCGGAACGGGATCCTCTGGATCACCAGACCTCGCAGGGGGTCACCGGGCACGTCCACCCCCTCCCAGAACGACGCGGTGCCCAGGAGAATGCCATTGCCCGACTCCACGAACTGCTGGAGTAACCGGGCCCTGGGCGCCCGGCCGTGCACGAACAGCGGCCACGGCAATCCCAGTCCTTCGAGGGCCTCGGCAACCCGGCGCACCGCCGCGTGGGAGGTGAACAGCACGAAGAGTCCCCCGTCGGTGAGGGACGCCAGGTCGGACACGGCGGCAGCGGTCGCGTCGTTCAGCTGTGCACCGGCTGCCACCGCGTCGGGCAGGTCGGTGGGAACCGAGAAGATGGACTGGAGTTGGAAGTCGAAGGGCGATGGGAATGCCGCTTCCCGAACGTCGGGGGCTTCCTCGTCGATGTCCAGGATCGCCGGATCCAGGCCGAGGCGGTCTCGCATGAACTCGAACCGCCCCCGGGTCGTGAGCGTGGCCGAGGTCAGCACGGCCGAGTCCACCTTGTCGAACAACGCTTCCCGCAGAAGGTCGCCGACGCTCACCGGCGCCGCGGCCAGGACCAGGTTCCCGCCCCCTTTCCTCCGGGCGCCCCTCACCTCCAGCCAGCGAACGAAGTCCGGTCCGTCGCTGGTCGGATTGAGCACCATCCGCACGGCGCGGCGGGCGGCTTCCAGGTGTCGCTCCGCGCTCCTCAGGTCCAGCGTGCGCCCGTCCAGCTCGTCCGACCAGGCCGAGTCCATCTCGATTCGAGTCCTGAGCTCCGAGACCTGCCGCTCCAGCGTGATGAACGAGCTCATGAGCGCGTCGTATCGCTCGCGGACCGCCGCGTCGAGGATCGGCTCGGGCCCCTTTTCGGACCCCAATCGCCGGGGTTCGCCGCCGGGCGGAGCCAGGGGTTCGATGGTCTCGACGAAGAGGGCCAGGGCCGAGCGCGCTTCGGCCAGCGCAGGGCGAACCCGTTCCTCCATGCGACCGCGCAGCTCCTTCGCCGAACCCCGGTCGGGACTTCCCCCAAGGCGGTCGTCGATGGCGCTCAGCACGCCCTTTCCGCTGCGATCGAGCCGCGACAGGATCCGGTACAACCCCACCCGCGTGGCCTCGGCGCCCAGGTGGGCCGTGGCCGCGTCCTCGACGTTGTGCGCCTCGTCCAGGATCAGGTGCCGATAGGGTGGGAGCACCGCCCCATCCACGAAGTTGCCGGTGGCGATCCGGACGGACAGGTCGGTGAACAGCAGGTGGTGGTTGGCCACCAGGAGATCGGCCGAGGCGGCTTTTCGCCTGGACCGCTGGTAGAAACACTGCTGGAAGTGGGGACATCTGGCCCTCAGGCAGATGTCCGAATCGCTCCGCACCTCCTCCCATGTTTCCGAGGAGGGCACGAAAGGGAGGTCGGCCAACGAACCGTCCTCCGTGGCCTCGATCCACTCCAGCAGGGCGTCCAACTCCTCGTTCTGTTCGGCCTCGAACAGCGAACGGGCCGACCCTGCCGCCAGGCGGGCCCGGCGAATGGACACGTAGTTCCCCCTGCCCTTCACCAGGGCCCAGCGCACGTCCGCCCCCAACAACGAAGACACCAGGGGCAGGTCCTTGCCCACCAGCTGCTCCTGGAGATTGACGGTGGCGGTGGACACCACGGTGCGTTCCCGGTTCTTCACGGCCCAGGCCGCAGCGGGCAGGAGGTAGGCCAGGGACTTCCCGGTGCCCGTCCCGGCTTCGATCAGGGCCAAGCCTCCGTCGTTGTACTGGCCACCGACCATGCGCAGCATGTCGCGTTGCCCGGTGCGGTCTTCGTAAGCCGGGTGGAGCGCCGAGAGCGGCCCCGAGGGGGCCAGGGCCCCGTCCAGCTCGTCCAGGTCGAGGGGTTCGATGACCCGAGGTCGGGGCGGCTCGACCACCACGTAGATGCGGGTGACCTCGCTGTCCACGATGGCCGTGCCGATGCCCCGCTCGAAGAGCCGGGCCGCCACCGCCAGGTCTGCGTCCGACGGTTCGAGGACTCCGGACGGGTGGTTGTGGATCATCACCCCGCCCTCGGGCTCGTCCCGGCTGGCCGCCAGGACCGCCTCGCGATTCCCCCGTGCCACGGCCCGGGCTTCGACGACCATGCGCTGCGGCGTGACCCGGGCCAGGAAGCACACCTCGCGACCACCGGCCCGACGAATCTCCGAGCGGAGGGTGCGGACCGCCTCGGGACTCAGGCGAAGGGGCGTCGTGGTGCTCATCGTTTCAAACTCGCGGCGGGCGCCCCCCTCCGTCCATGGCTGACGGCGAGTCGTCAGGGTAGGTTGGCGACTCGGAGCGCATCTCCACCCTCGCACCCCCTCCCATGGACCCCGTCTCGCCCCTGGCCTACGTCTCCGTCGGTGGTGGCGATCAGATCGTCGCCGTGCGCCTGCCCCTCGGGTCCGCGGCGCCCTCGGTGGCCTGGAGGACCCCGGTCTCGGGCAAGCCGGGGGCCCAGGTGCTGGGGTCGGACGGGAAGCGGCTCTACGTCGCCCTGCGGGGGGACCACGCCATCGCCTGGTTCGACCTCACCCCGGGGGGACGCCTGGACCTGGGCGGCACCATGGATGCGGGCATGAACCCGGTCCACCTGGCCCTTTCGCTGGACGGGCGTCGGCTGACGTGGTGCTCGTACGGTGAAGATCAGGTCGGAAGCTGCATCCTGGCGGACGGCGAGCCGGCCGGTCCTGCCCGGCGTTGGCCCACGGGTCGACATCCCCACGCCGTGGTCTGGGCGCCCTCGGGCGGCCTCCTCTACGTCCCGTGCCTCGGCGAAGACCGGATCCGGTCGTATCGCTTCGACGACGACCGCGAAGACCTGACCGCGGCCGATGCCGACGTGGACCTCCCGCCCGGGACCGGCCCTCGCCACCTGCGCTTCGACCCCTCCGGATCGTGGGCCTGCTGCGTGGGGGAGCTGGGCAACCGACTCGATCTGCTGGGGTCCGACGCCCAGGGGCGTTTGACCCTGCTGGGCGGCGAAGCCACGGTCCCGCTCCTGGCCCGTCTTCGGTCGAACAAGCCGGCGGAGGTCCGCTGGGGGGATCCGTCGACGGTCTACGTGTCGAACCGGGGGCACGATTCAATCGCCGTGTTCCGCGTCGTCCACGGATCCGACGAGGGTCCCTCGCTCCGGCGGGTGGGCTGCATCCCCACGGAGCCTGGCCCCAGATCCTTCGACGTCGATCCCGGTGGGCCGCTTCTGGTCGTCGCGGGTCAGGCGTCGGGACGGATCGCGTTCCACCCGATGAACGCGAACGGTGGGGCCGGCGCCCCCTCCACCGTCGAGGTCGGGCCCGGGCCCTCATGGATCACGATCGCTGAAGCGCCTCTCGAGGCGCCCGTGAGCGGCCCGGCTTGATCCAGTGGATGGCCCGACGGACCCGGTGATGTGCGTACCAGGCGGCCCCTGCGTCCCCCCGAATCCCGGGCTCCATGACCCTGAGGAAGTCCGGGCTCGGAAGGGCCAGCCAACGGGCGACCCGCGCTCGGTCGCCCACGGCTTCGACCCTGGACAACAGGGCCTTCGCTCCGCCGCCAGGACCCTTCCGGGCTGCGTACAGGGCCGCGTCCCGGGCCACGGGATCGATCGTCTCGAGCAGACGAAGCGCACCATCGTCGGGCACGGGTGCGCCCAGGGCGTCGCGTACGTAGGCAAGGAGGATCGCGGTCGGTAGCGCCGTGCCGGAACGCAGCCCCGAAGCGGTCACGTCCATCCAGCCCGAGGAATCCAGGCCCGCGCTCAGCCGGACCAGATCCGTCGCCCAGTGAAGCGAGGCCGATCCGGGGCGGTACGCCGCGTCCGTCGCGGTGCGTAGCATGGCATCCACCCGACCGGGAATCGCAACGTCCCGGCCCCGGAGGCGTACGGTCCGTGCGCGAGCCCGGACCTCGCCCCAGTCCGAGCGGTAGGCGGGCAATCCGAACATCCGGGTCTTGAGCCGCACGGGCATTCCCGTCCGGTGACGGAGCGTGGTCCAGAGACGAGGCCGATCCTGAGGTCGCCGGTATAGACCCCGCCGCTCCAGGGCCTCGACCGCGGACCCCTGGTCCCCGGGTCCCACCAGCAGGTCCAGCTCATGGCTGTGCCGCAACGCCGGTTCGTCGTACTCGGCCAATCCCAACGCCGCGCCCCCCATCATCACGAACGGGATTCCGGCCTCGGTCAGCGCATCCGTCAGCTCGCCCGCGATCCGGTAGTACTCGGCGGCCCGGAGGTCCTCCCGTACGGTGGCCGTCCGCAACACGGTGGCCAGATGGGACGGCAGATCGACGCCCGCCCCCTTCAGTCCTCGGAGGAGCAAGGGGGCGAGCCGCTTCCGGCGACCCGTGTCTGCCCGGAAAAGCTCGTCCGGGCGGGGAACGGCCGAGACGAAACGACGCCAGGCGTGGGCAGCCGCCTCGTGCTCGCCGACGCACGCCAGGAGAAGGTCGGTTTCGACGTCCGACGGGGTCAGGGCCGAAAGGGCCGCGAGCAGGGCGCGACGTCGCGCCTGGTCCGACTTCATCCGGCGCGGCGCGCGTCCAGGCGGGCCTTGAGCATGACCAGGTATTCGTCCCGGCTGTTGTCTGCGCGGACCCGGCTTCGGTTGGTCGTGTGCAAACGGCGCCGGAGCAGCACGTCGTCCAGGAGGAGCTCCGTGCCCCCGGCGGCCCGGGCGCGCAGGAACCAATCCGTATCGTCGGCGTGGGCGATGTCCGTGTTGAACGGGCCGATCCGATCCAGGAACGGTTTGCGCACCATGAGCGTGCAGGACACGTACCCCGGGATCGGTCCGCTTCGGAGGTGACCCTCGAACCGCTCCGCCTCGTGCGCCACCGCGGGCATCCAGAAGTTCTGGACCTTGCCCACGCAGAAGTCGAGGTCTGGATCGGCCCGGAAGCCGTTCAACTGGGACTCCAGCTTGTGGGGCACCCATAGGTCGTCGTGGTCGAGGAAGGTCACGAAGTCGCCCCGCGCCTCCTCGATCCCTCGATTCCTGGCCGCGGCAGGACCCTGCGCCCGAGGGTGCCGCACGACCCGCACAGGCGGCGCGAACGTCGCCAGCAGATCAGCGGTGCCGTCGGTGGACCCGTCGTCCACGACGATGATCTCGTATACGGCGACGGTCTGGTCGAGAACGCTCTGGATCGCCTCGGTCAGGTAGTTTTCGCCGTTGTGCACCGGGATGATGCAGCTGATTCTCACGTCACTCATCAGGAGCTCCCAAGTATGTCCCGGATCAGTCCGGGAATCTGCTCGACGCCACCGCCGAGCTCCAGCCAATACGCGGGCACCGTCTCGACCAGGCGAGACAGCGCTTCCAGTTCCACCTGCCGTTCCACCCGGTCTTCGACGCCAGCACGCTGGAGCATCAGCATCGAGCTGGGTGCCATTCGCAGCAGCGCCTCCGCCGAGCTGGCGTCCCGGACCCGGGGCGTCGGGCGCCCGGTCACCCGGGGAAGGACGATCGCCGAAAGACGGGCCGAGTCCGCCAGGGGTCCGTTGCCCAGATCCGCGAGCGGGACCATGGACTTTTCCTCGTCCGCGTAGCGGGCGGACACGGCGATCCGGGCCAACGTCGGAAACGTTCGCAGGTGGTCCGCCACCACGAAGGCCGACGCGAACAGCGCATGGCCGGTGGGATGCCCTTCCGAATCGGGACGGATGGCCAGATAGTCGTCCGACAGGAAGTCCAGACCCGACAGCAGGCAGCTCAGCGTCGTGGTGCTCTTGCCCGATCCACTCGGACCGGTGATCAGGGCGCCCCTGCCCTGATGGGCCACCAGGCCGGCATGCAGGGCCTGCAACCCTCTTTCCTTGTTCCAGAACAGCAATTCGGAGTTGAACGGCCGTCCCATCTCGTAGATTCCGAGCAGGTCCAGGTCGGCGATCCAGCCGTACACGGTGCCCGAAGGCCGATCGAACGCCGTCAGTGTGTGGGAGCGCCGCAGGCGCAGCCGGTTGCCGTCGGCGGACGCAGTGAGCTCGCCCTTCGACCGGGGATCGTCCAGGGACGCCAACGCCGGCGTCACCGTTCCGGTCTCCGCCGCGTGCCAGACCCGGATGCGGAGGCCGGGCACCCCGGAGCCCTCGTCCACCCGAAGATGGGCGAGGGATCGCTCGTAGACGGCCGCCAACCGAGGGCCCACCACCTCGAGGCGAATCCGGGATCCCGCGAACTGGTAGTCGCTTACCCGGAGCCGCTCAGGACAGGCGGTGGCGGCCGTCGCGAAGCCGGCGGCCAGACCCACGTAGGCGCCGTCTGGATCCGCGAACCCTCGACCGCTCCCGTTGAGCCCCGACGTGGGGGCCACCGGAGTGTCCGGGAGACGAGCCTTCCGGGCCAGCCCGGTGGAGTACGGGGGATTCATGTCAGGCGCCGACCCCCAGGCCCGGCATGGGCGGATCCAGGGCCAGCAACTCGGCCATGTCGGTGAACTTCACCAGGCCGGGCGTCGCATACCCGGCGGGGCCGCCGAAGCCCTCGGCCGTAGCCTCCGCGGACTCGTGCCGGAGGCGAATCAGCTCCTCGTGGACCAGCTCGGACACGAGGGCCGTAACCTCTCGTTCGACGGTTCCCTCGTCGACGCCGTATCGATCGGAGAGGGCACGGATCGTCTCGGCGACTGTGAGGCCCCGATCGAGGAGCTCCCACACCGAAGCCCCGACCCCGTCGAGGCTGTAGTAATTGCCGTTGGCCAGGTTCATGATGATCGCCTCGCCATCGATGATCTTGGCCGCGACGTCCGGCGCGTTGGATTCCAGTCGGCTGTCTTGGCTGAACATGGTTCCCCTCCCTATCGCTTCGAGTGTGTTGAGATCAATGGGTCATGCCGGCGGATGCGGACGGAGCCGTGGCCCAGTCCTCCCGCCCGGGACCGATGTCGTCCAGTCCCATGAACCGTCGCGTGGGCGCGAGATCGAAGACCTCGCTTCTCTCCAGCCCGACTCCGTAGATCACGTGGAAGCCGCTGTACTCGGCTTCCACGCAGCGTGTGACGATGCGCGCCAGGTCTCCGTGGGGTAGCCACCGAGCTCTGGATTCCGGGTCGCCGGGTGGGTGACGCGATACGCTCCCGATCCGGATCGCAACGACCGACTTCAAGGAGCCCCGATCGACCAGGCCACGGCCCATGAGCTCAACCGCGGCCTTGCTCAATCCGTAGTCCGTGGTGGGCCGGGGGCAGGTCCCGGAACCAGGAAGGCCCGACACGCGATCGAACAGGTCAGGATCTGCTCCCTCGAGCCTGGCACGGATGACCCGATGCGAGCTGGCGAGTATGACCCGGGGAACCCCCGAGGCGGCCGCGACCGTGCAAGCCGTACGCGCAGCGATCCATCCGTCATTCATGTGGTGCCGCCAGTGGGAACCGGGCCGGGGCGCGGCCGTGAGGTGGATCAACACGTCGATCCCGACCATGCGTTCTCGCCAGGGGTTGTTGCCACGCAGCCAGGAGCGGGGCCTGAGCAACCTGCGACCTCTGGCCAGGTCCGCCCGCAGCACCCGTTGACCTGGAATCCCGCGGCGGTCGACCAGGGTCAGCTCGTGTCGGCCCTCGAGCGCCTGGCGGGCAACCGTGCCCACCTGGCCGCCCGCGCCGGTAATCATGACGCGCATCAGCTGGCTCTCCGGTCCCGGTCGGCGGAGGCGGGGCCCCGGAGCACGTCCTGGTACAGCGCTTCGTAGGCGTCCACATACCGGTCCCAGCCGAAGACGTCGAGCACCCGCTGTCGGCCCGCCTGTCCCATCGCCCTCAAAGCCGCAGGGTCGTCCAGAAGCAAGGCGACCACATCGGCCAGGGCGGCCGGGTCCTCGGGCGGCACCAAGCGTCCCGTCACGCCGTCCTGCACCACCTCGGGCAACCCGCCGAGGGCGCTGGCGACCACGGGCCGCTCCATCAGGGCGGCCTCCACGGCCACCATGCCGAAGGCCTCTTCCCATGTGGACGGAACCAGGAGCATGGTGTGGCTGGACATCTCGGCCCAGACCTCTTCGGGCTTCACCCACCCTTTGACGGTCACCGACGCGGCCAGGTCCCGCTCGTTCACGAGCCGCTCCAGGCTCTCCCGCTCCGGTCCGTCCCCCACCAGGGTCAACTGAAGTCCCGGAAACCGGGTCACGAGCCGCTCCGTGGCCCGAATGGCCACGTCGACGCCCTTCTCCGGAGCCAGGCGGCCCAGGACCAGCAGCCGGGGCGGCTCGGTGGACAGCGGCTCCGGCGCCACCTTCGGGGCGTCGATGCCGTTGTAGACACACGAAGAGCGGGCCTCGACCGCCGGTGCGACCCTGTGTATCGAGCCGAGAATCCACTCAGAGGTGGACGTGACCCAGTCGGCCGACTCCAGCACCCGGCCGGCGAGCACGCCGGACCCGCCTCCCACGCTCGGATCCACGTGCACGGCCGCAACCGTGGGAATCGGGGGGTTGGAGGTCTGGAGGTGCAGAAGACCGCTTGCACCGGTGAAGCTCAGGTGCAGCACGTCCGGCGCAATCTGGTCCTTCAGCCGCTTGACGCGGCCCCGGAGCCGGAAGAACGCCTCGGGGTCCCGGGCGTTCAACGTGGTCCAGAACGGTAGCCGGTAGACAGGGATGCCGTGGAACGAATCCACCTCGGGCAGCTCCTGCCCCTGCAGCGAAGCGAGCACGGTCACGTCGTGGCCCCGCTCGGCCAGGGCCCGGGCGAGCCGGGCATTCAGGATCGCCGCGCCGCCGATCAGCGGAGGAAACAACTCCGTCCAGAACAGAATCTTCATGGGCGGCTCAATCGGGTCAGGGGCGACATGTGGCGGTGCCCCAGCGTGGGGTTCGGACGCCAGAAGGGTGCGGGCCTGTGGGCCGCGGGTCGGAGCAGGGTCGTGACGCCACGGGAGTACAGCCATG
>CAJIAX010000013.1_pt1 | contig 37394 bp, 34 predicted proteins | sample 9199251 | NCBI WGS metagenome assembly CAJIAX01 (sample SAMEA7708287, study PRJEB35096) | sediment metagenome | biome: marine neritic benthic zone biome [ENVO:01000025]; feature: sediment [ENVO:00002007]; material: shallow marine sediment [ENVO:03000034] sea grass bed [ENVO_01000059] ... | reverse complement strand
GGCGACAACCACGGCGACGCCGATGATGCCGTACATGTGAAAGGCCTGGAAGCGGAACATCTCCTGGATCCGGAACCAGGACAGCACTTCGGACTTGGTCAGCACGATGCCGAAGTAGATCCCGATCAGGAGGTAAACCAACATGCCGATGCCACTGAAGTGGCGCCGCTCGGTTCCGGCGGTCGGCGAGGGAGCCGTGCCGGTCGGGTTCGTAGTGGTCATATCGTCACCCTCCTCAAAAGAGCAGTGGGAGGATGAAGAAGGTGGCGATCAAGCCACCCGCGAAGAAACCCAGCACGGCGATCAGCGACGGGAGCTGGAGGTTGGCGATCCCCGAGATCGCGTGGCCCGACGTGCATCCGCCGGCGTACCGCGTTCCGAATCCGACCAGGAACCCTCCGACCACGATCATGATGAAGCCCGGCACGGTCGCGAGACCCGCCCAGCTGAAGATCTGGGCCGGTGCCAGTCCCTCGGACTGCTGGATCCCGATGGCCTGGAGGTCGGCCGTGGTCTGATCCGAGATGGCGATGACGGGATCCGGAGATGCCAGCGCGGTGCCGGCGATGAACCCGCCGATGATGATGCCGAGGACGAAGACGAGATTCCACCCGCCCTTGGACTTCCAGTCGTATTGAAAGAACTCGTTCTTGGTCGGCAGGGCGGCGGCGCACATGTGCCTCAGGTTCTCGGAGACACCGAACTCTCCGCCCGCCCATAGCAGCAAAGGCACGGTCAGCCCGATCAGGGGGCCCGCGACCCACCAGGGCCAGGGCTGGGAAAGGAAGTCGATCATGGGACGCCTCTCGGGGATAACCCCGGTTTGCGGTTCGTATGGAAAACCACCGGTTTCATTCGTAAACAACTACATGGTAATATAGTGGTAGCCATACCCGGGTCAAGCGGATCATGCCCGAGGTCGAGCGTAGTGTTTTCCCCCACGCGAGTATGGGGGAACCCCCGCCTGTCCGCCGGCTCGTCCCGCGTAATATTACTGTGTAGTTGATTACTACCGGACGAATACGGAGCCATCATGAACCATCGTGTGCTGATCATCGGCGGCGGCACCGCCGGGATCACGGTCGCCGCCCGACTGAAGAGGGCCGGCGTTACGGACGTGGCGATCCTCGAGCCTTCCGAAACCCATTGGTACCAGCCGCTCTGGACGCTGGTGGGCGCGGGAATGGTGGACCTGGACATGACGAAGCGACCCGAGTCGCGCGTCATGATTCCCGATGTCCATTGGATTCGGGAGAAAGCCCAGACGATCGACCCGGAATCCCATACGGTCACCACCGATCAAGGGCAGACGATCGGGTACGAATTCCTTGTTGTCGCCCCCGGCATCCAGATCGATTGGGACAAGATCCCGGGGCTCCGGGAAGCGCTGGAGACCGACTTCGTGGCCAGCGTGTATTCGCCGAAGCTGGCACCCCGCATGGCCCGGATGGTCGAGAACTTCGAGGGCGGCAACGCGATCTTCACGAGCCCGGGCACGCCCATCAAGTGTGGCGGGGCCCCGCAGAAGATCATGTACCTCACCGCCGACACGCTTCGGAAGAAGGGGCTCCTGGACAAGAGCCACATCACCTTCGCCAACGCCGGCAAGGTGATCTTCGGGGTCGAGCCGTTCAAGACCCAACTCCAGGGCATCGTCGACGACTACGGGATCGACGCCAGGCACCGCCACGACCTGTGCGAGGTCCGGCCGGACACCCGGGAAGCCGTCTTCCGGGTGACGGACCCGGAGACCGAGGAGGTCCACACCGAAACCCTGCCCTACGACCTCCTGCACGTCGCACCGCCCATGAGCGCCCCCGACTTCATCAAGGAGAGCCCACTGGCCGAGGACGGCCCGTACGGGTTCGTGGACGTGGACAAGACCACGCTGCAGCACGTGCGCTACCCCGACGTCTTCGCACTGGGCGACGCCACCAACACGCCCAACGCCAAGACGGGCGCGGCCGTGCGTGCCCAGGCACCCGTTCTCGTGGAGAACCTCCTGAAGGCGATGGATGAGAAGGAGCTGTCGGGAAGCTACGACGGCTACGGTTCGTGTCCCCTGCTCACCGCTCGGAACCGGATGCTGTTGGCTGAATTCGACTACGACGGCAACCCCACGCCGTCGTTCCCCCTCTTCATCACCGGCAAGCCCCGATACAGCATGTTCCTGCTGAAGCGATACGGGCTACCCTGGCTCTACTGGAACCTGATGTTGAAGGGGAAGGCCTGATTCGTCCGGGACGCTGAATGACACCGGAGTCCTCGGGATCTGGAAAGGGAAGGCTGAGGACTCGGGATGCTGAAGGGGACGGCCGGCGTGGTCAGGCGGAAAGGGGCGGAGCCTGGAGCGTCTCCTGGACGGACCGGGCATGGCGCTCCACGTGGCCGCAAACCAGGTCGCACAGCTGGAAGACCGCAGGGTCCGCGATCCGGTAGTGTACGTATAGCCCCTCTTTGCGCCGGTCGACGAACCCGTGTGACTTGAGGAGCTGCAGGTGCTTGGACGTGTTGGCCTGGCCCAGCCCGGTCGCTTCCACCAGTTCCGACACGGTGCACTCGTGGTCCCTGAGCGCGTTCAACAGCTGCAGGCGTGCGGGCTCGGACAGCACCCGGAATCGCTCCGCCACCAGTTCCAGGACCTCGGGGGTCAGGTCTTGCGGGTTCATACGCCGGCTTCCATGTGAGGGACTACATTCTCACATGGGAATATAGTTGAGTTAGCGCGCCGTTCCAACGGCTGATGCCGGTGCGTCCTCCTGAGCGTCGCCATTCCCGGGCATGACCGCGCAGGTCACCTCGACCTGACGAGGCGAGAAGATGCCCAGCGTCAGAACGGTGACGATTCCGTTGAGGAAGGACTGCTGGGTCTCGACCCGGGCCCAGGGGCCCTGACACGCGTCGGACGCATCCACCCGAGCGGGCACGGCACCGATCAGCCAGGCGGTCTCCCATTCCTCGTAGTACCCGACCGGTCCCGGCTGCAGGCCCGTGTCGATCACCGAGTGGTAGCACGCCGGCACACCGGCGAAGATCAGGCCGAGGACCGTCGCCTTCATGGCGAGCCTAGCGCGTCGCATCGGTCGCCTCCCCTTCCGTGGCCGCCGCCTGATCGGGACCGCTCGTCGAGTCTGGGTTCCCGCACCGGATCCGGGACTCCATGGGCGAGATGATGCCCCACGTGAGGGCCGTGACCACCACGTTCAGGAAGCTGTGGCGGGTCTGGACCTCGGCGAAGTACCCGTTGCATCCCTCCGGCGGCTCCACCTTCGCGGGGAAGATGGCCGCGGCGAAGGCCAGGTTCCATTCCTCGTCGTACCGGGTTTCGGAGGGCTCGAGGCCCCCGTCGATGATGACCTGGTGACAACCGGCCGCCCCGGCGAATAGGCTCGCCAGCAACACCAGCTGCCAGCGCCATCCCGGATTCGTTGATCGCATCCCGTTTCCCTTGCTCTTGATGCCCGAAGGCGTACCCGGGCGGCACCGCCGCCCGTCTGCTATGGCTGAAACGCGGTAGACGCCGAGCTTCTGACGACCCGGCGCACCACGGACCCCACGGCCGTTCGGCACCACGCGACCCATCCGCCTCGCCCATGTGCAAGGAAAACGCGCCTTCCGGTGACGGATCACCGGAGGGCGCGTTGTCGAAGCGTCGTCCAAGCACCCAAAAGGGGCGCTCAGTCGCCCAGTCGGTTCCCCCGGGCGTCCTTGGCCCCGAAGGCCACGCCCGTGCCGACGCCCGCGCCGACCAGGATGACGGGCAGCCCCATGGTCACGACGGGCAGCGCTGCGAGCCCGATCGCCGTCGCGGCACCCGCCGCCACACCGATCCCGGGTTTGTCGACGATCGTGGTGAACCGGAGCTTACGGCGCACGTAATCGCGAGATTTCATATGTCCGACGATGCCCACGGCGCCGGCGATTCCAAGTGTAATGAGCCCCATGAATCCACTCCTGGATGGGGAGGTCGAACGTCGCAGGGAATACGCGGTCCAGCCGCGTTCCCTTCAAACCACCCTACGCGCCCGCCTCGCCGAACGTTTCGATGACCTTTCGAATATGTAACAACCCCCCCTTGGTGTGCTACCGCTGTCCCCCACCGGTCTGAACCCAGGACCGCCCCGCGGCGCCCCTGGCGAAATCTCTCAACATGTTCGATACGATAGAGTTACGTGGACGCGTGAAAAAAACTCGGGACCCGCGGCACGACCATTGCTATATTGGCGAAGAGTCCCCCTCATGCGTCCGGGGCCTTTGGCGGAGGAAGTACCATGATGATCGTCGTGCAATCGCCGATACTGTTCGACGAGTTCGATTCGTTCGATGCGCTGCTGCACTGGGTGCGCCACGACGTCTCGATGAAGCACTTCAAGTGCGGAGGCACCGTGAAGGTGTCTCCCGCCCCCTACAAGAGAAGGCTTCTGGGACGGTACGCACCGGTCGACGGTGCGGAGCACCACCTGACCTGCACCGTTTGCGGCGAAATGGCCGGACCTTACTCCCGGGGCACGCTGTCCCGTTCCCTGGGCCACTTCCTGACCGGGCCGGACTGGGAAACAGCCCCGGCCCAGCATCTGGACGAAGTCGTGCACTTCGTGCCTCCGGATTGGCCCCCCGAACGTCGCCGTCAGGAGGATCGTCGGCGCAAGGACGCCCGCCACACCGTCGATAGTTCGATGGAAGGGCGGCGGCGCGCCGCCCACGACCGCAGGCAGAATGGCGCCAGCACGGACGGACCCTGACGTCGGGTCAGGGCTCGACCGTCGACAGGCGAATCTGCCCCTCGGCGTTCACCTCAGCGGCCATGCCGGTCCGTAACGTCTGGTAGTCCTCCGGACCCAGAGCCACCAACGGCAACGGTAGGCCGAACAGCTCGTCCGCCACGACGGAGGCCAACGCCAGGAACGCGTCCGTCCCCTCGGTGACGATCGCGGCTGGTGCGTTACCCGCCCGGATCGCCTCCAGCAGAATCGCCGTCGTGGTGCTCGACCCCCGGGTGGACGGAATCGCCAGGATGCGGCCCCGGGCCACCTGCCCCGACAGGGGGTGGCGGCGATCGATCACCTCGCCGGATTCGGGGTCGTACCCGCCCCAGAAGCTGAGGGGCTCGTCCGACGCCAGCACGTGGCCGGCGGCGGCACCGCCCACCACGGCTCGACCCATGATCAGCCGGTCCATACGGATGCCTCCCGCCGCACCTTGCCGACCACCGCCGAGGTCACGCAGTCGGCCAGCGATCCGAAGGCCACGGTGCTGCCCAGGAGTCCCGGCGCGTAGTAGGCGTACTTGGCCGAGTTGGTCATGAGCACCCGAAACGAGTCGTCAAGCATGGGTGTGGTCAGGATGCAGGTGTCCACGGTGACCTCGCCCCCGAACGCCTCTAGCGGCTCGAGCAGACCCAGCCGTTGGACGATCTGTTTGACGCCGCGACCACAGGTCACCAGGAACCGGACGTCCGGGTGTCTTCGCTTGCCGGCCAGCAACGGCGCCAAACGGCGGAACTCGTCCACCGAGAAGTGAGGGCTGCCCAGGACCACCATGTCCAGGGTTTCGCCCTCCGCCGAGTTGAGATCGGCCCACGCTCCGCGCAGGTCCTCCGTGGTCACGCGCAGGCGTCGCCCGGGAGCCCGACCGTGGAATGCGTCGGCCAGGGTCGGGGCCTCGGGTGTCACGCCGATCATGTGGAACAGGGCCACCGCCCCGGACGAGGCGAGGGCGGCCCCGAGGCTCTTGAGCTGATCCTCGGTGGGCTGGACCGACAGCCCATCGAGGACGGGGATCTCCGACCCCAGCGCCTTGCCGACCAGGTGCCCGAGCACCGGGAAGAACCCGTCGTCCTCCTGCACGCGAAGGGGAACGCCCTCGAGCGTCACCAGGACCTGCCCGGCCCGGTTCTCGTCCAGGTGCAGGCCCAGGGCTGGGACCCGGCCGTTCACGGCGGCGCAGATGTCCAGGAGGTCCGGGTACCGTTCCGTCCGTGCGCCCAGAACCGAGTTGGCGAAGACGATGGCGCTGGATTCACCCCAGGCCACCTGCTCGCCGAACCCAGGGCGTTTCTCGGTCTGGTAGGGCGCGCAGGTCCACGTCGGCGAACACCCCATGCGTTCGTACGCGTCCATCTGGCGCCGCGCCTTCTCCGCCCACAGCGGAGGAACGGACCATCGCTGCCAACCGTGAGGGTCCACCCCGGCCACGTTGAGCGTGGTGGGAACCACGACCCTGGCGCCATCGTCGGCCAGGCGCTCGGCATAGGCCAGCGTGGCGTCGCCCATGTACAGGGCGGAATCGATGTGGGCGCCCGCGATGTCGAGGAAGCCGCGCGCGCCCTGGATCCGCGCCATCCGGGTCAGCACCCGCATGGTAAGGGCCACCCCGGGGCCGAGCTCCCCGGCCAACGCGGCCCGGTCTCGTTCAGAGAACTCCAGATCGCTGCCGACAGTAGAAGTCATGGGCCGCAGTGTAGCGGCCCCGGCCCCGTCAACAAAGAGCCTGGTGCCGCTGTCTACTCAACGGAAGGCGGCGCGGGCGTGGGCGGGGTGGAGCCTGTTCGGATGTTGCGGTCCGGACCCACAAACAGCATGATGTGCCTGCCGTGTACAACACAGACGAGACCACCCTGGACCTGAAGACGCCTGTCAAGCATCAGGCCCACGCCAGCGGGACGCTGCATTGGCTACCGCGCCCGGGAGTCGGGCGCATACTCTGGGGCTTGACGAGCTACTTCTTCACGAACGTCTCGGTGGGTTTGATGTGGATCTACTTCAGGGTCCTCAATCGAACCACCGTGTTGGGACGGGAGCACGTTGGCTCCAACCGCAACACGCTGCTCGTGTCGAATCACCAGTCGATGATCGACAGCTTTCCCATCTCGATCTTCGCGTTCTATCCCAAGTCCTGGGTCAAGCCGTTCCTGATTCCCTGGCACCCCGCCGCCGAGGAAAACTTCTTCGGTAACCGGATCGTCCGCTGGATGTCCATGCACTGGCGCTGCATTCCCGTGCGCCAGGGACGCCGAGACCTCAACGCGTTGAACCGAATGATGGAGGTCCTGCCTGGCGGGGTGCTCACCTTGTTCCCCGAGGGAACCCGGTCCCGGGACGCGAGCGTGGGCAAGGGTCGGCCGGGCGCCGGTTTCGTGATCCTGGGCACACAGCCCAGGGTGATCCCTGTGGCCATCGATGGGATGCAGGACCTGCTCCCGATCGGTAGTAAGCGGCCCCGCCTGTTCAAGCGGATCTACGTCTCCTACGGCGAGCCCATCGACTTCTCGGACTTCGAGGACTCGCCCCGGTGCCGGAAGACCGCCCAGGCCGTCGTGGACCGGGTCATGGACTCGATTCGCGACCAGCTCGCAGAGATCCGCACCATCCGGGGCGAGCCCCAGAGCGAGGCCGCCTGAGGCGGTAGCTCAGCCCCCTCGGTCCCGTCCCGGAGAGGCGCCGTCCGATCCGGTCCCCGACGCCCCGATTACCAGTTCCCGCAGACGTGCCGTGAGCGCGGGCAGCGGAGCGCCCACGGGTGCCGTGAACACCTTCACCAACTCCGCCAACGACCGTCCGTCGGGCAGCTGGAGCGCCGGCGCCAACTCCAGGAGCGGCAGGGCGACGAAACACCGCTCCTCGACATCCGGATGCAACGGAGACCCACCCTGCCGAGGACCGTCGATCAGCAACAGGTCGAGGTCCATCACCCGGGGCGCGAACTTGTCGAGGGTCCGTTCGCGACCCCGAGACGCCTCCACCCGCCCCAGGATCTGTCGGAGCTCATCCGCGTCGAGGCCCGTCCGGACCGCGAGGACACCGTTGTAGAAGTCCGGCGCGCCGGGCGCCCCGAGGGCGGGGGTCCGATAGAAGGTGGAGACACCCACCAGCGTCACCTGATCGGCAAGCTCGAACACGGCAGCGGGCACGTGGGTCTCCGGATCGACGTTGGATCCCACGCCGACGTAGGCGATCGCGTCTCCGTCGCGAACGCTCACGCCGGGCCTCTTTTGACGCTGGAGAGGAGCTCGGTTCTTCTCTGCACCCCGGTCAGCTCTGGCGAGAACGGAGGATCTCGACGCCGACGGACTCGGCGAACCTCAGGGCTCCCGGCTTTTCGACCCGAACCAGGGCCGACTGGACCCGTTCGTCTTCCAGGCAGATGTCTGCGATGGCCTGGGCCATGGCCTCGACCAGGAAGAAGGCGGACCCCTCCACCAGCGCGATGACCTTCTTGCCGATCGTCTTGTAGTCCACGGCGTCCGGGAGGTCGTCGGAAGCTCCGGCGGGGCGGGTGTCGGCGGCCACTTCGATGTTCACGAGCACGTCCTGGCGGACTTTGCGCTCCCAATCGTTGGCACCGATGACGCAACGCAGATGGAGGTCTCGAATGAAGACGGTGTCGGTCATGGGCTTCCCCAGGGGTCGAGATGCTGGCCACCGTCCACGAAGACGGTCTGGCCGGTGACGAAAGGCGCTGCGGCCAGGTAGAGCACGGCTCCGGCCACCTGCCCCGCCCCGCCCCAGCGATTCAGGGGCAGACCCTCGAGTCGCTGGCGAAGGTATTCGGCGTCCTTCCCCTCCGGCGACAGGATCGGCCCCGGTGCCACGGCGTTGACGGTCAACGTCGGCGCGAACTCCAGCGCGGCCATACGCGTGATCTCGGACAGGCTGACCTTGCTGATGTGGTAGGCGGCGTGCACCGGATCGCCGCCCACCAGCCGGCTGTCGAGCAGGTTCACCACCGATCCCGAACGCTCTTCCGAGGCGGCCCGGCGCCACAGGGCCCGGGTCAGAGACAACGGGGCCCAGGCGTTCACGGCCATGTTCTCGACCACGTTGTCGAACGTGATGTCGGTCAACCGGCCGGGGGGGAAGATAGACGCGTTGTTCACGAGGACGTCCACACCCCCACACCACTCCCATACGGCGTTCATCAGCCGCGGGCCCACCCCGGGGTCGGTGAGGTCCGCCTGGAAGGCCTTCGCCCGGGTGCCAGCGGCCGTGAGGTGGTCGCAGACCTCCTGCGCCGGACCGGCCGAGGTGTTGTAGTGGACGGCCACGTCGGCTCCGGCACGCCCGAGGGCCAGGGCGATGGCCCTCCCGATGCGTCGTCCACCCCCCGTGACCAGGGTCGTGGCACCTTCCAGGGACTCGACTCCGCCTCCGTGGGAAGTCGGTACGCCAGCATCACTTGAAGACATTGTCGTGGATCGGGAAGGAGGTGGATCTGCGCAGCGTGTGCAAGATCTCCGCGCTCGGACGTCACCCCGGTCAGAAGGGCGAAATGACGTTACCCCTACACGCAATGAACGATTCAGGAGGCACCGATGAAAGCGTCCCTGCTTCTCGTGACCCTGCTCGGCACGATCCTCTCCGCGGCCCTGACGACACAGACGGGCGTCGTCGGCCGTGTCGTCGACGGCATCACCGGCGCTCCGCTCCAGGGGGCCACGGTACTGATCGAGGGTACCGAATGGGCAGCCCGCTCCGCCCGTGACGGCAGCTACTCGCTGACGATTCCCGCGAGCAACGCCGGCACGACCGTGACGGTCACCGTGGCGCTGCCGGGCTACGCATCCCAGACCCATACGCTGACGCTGGGCGCGGACGCGTCCACCCTGGACATCGCCCTGTTCCCCATGCGGGTCGACGCGAGAGACGAGGCGGAGGTCCAACGAGTCCGGGAGTCCATCACCCACGCGGTGCCGGCGGCCGAGCAAGCGCGGATGGCCGTCGACGCGGCGTCGATCATGGTCGCCCCCGGGTCGGGCGGCCTCGCAGGCCGATACAACGACGCGTTCAACACCGAGTCGTATGCCCACGTCGCCGAGAGCGGTTTCCTGGCGGTCTCGGCCTCGCCGTTGTCCACCTTCTCGATCGACGTGGACCGGGCCTCGTACTCGAACATCCGCCGTTTCATCAACGACGGTGTGCGCCCGCCCGTGGACGCGGTGCGCATCGAAGAGATGATCAACTACTTCCCCTACGACTACCCGGTCTCCGACGGTCGGCATCCGTTCACGGTCACCACCGAGGTTTCCCACGCTCCGTGGATGCCCGCCCACAAGCTCGTGCGCATCGGCATCCAGGCCGAACCCGTGGACCACGAGGACCTGCCGCCCAACAACCTCGTGTTCCTGCTCGACGTCTCGGGCTCGATGAACGCACCGGACAAGCTGCCCCTGCTCAAGTCCGCCCTGCGCATGCTGGTGAACCAGCTCCGGGCCGAGGACCGGGTGGCGATGGTGGTGTACGCCGGGGCCGCCGGCCTCGTTCTGCCGTCCACGTCCGGCGCCGAGAAGGAGGCGATCCTGGACGCCCTGATGTCGCTCGAGGCCGGAGGATCCACCGCCGGTGGCGCCGGTCTCCAGCTGGCGTACCAAGTGGCCGCCGAGAACCGTATGGAGGGCGGCAACAACCGGGTGATCCTGGCTACGGACGGCGACTTCAACGTGGGCCCCTCGTCTGACGGCGAGATGATCCGGCTGATCGAAGAGAAGCGGGAGCAGGGGACGTTCCTCTCCGTGCTCGGCTTCGGCACCGGGAACCTCAAGGACTCGAAGATGGAGCAGGTGGCGGACCACGGGAACGGGAACTACGCCTATATCGACGGCGTGCTGGAAGCCCGCAAGCAGCTGGTGAGCGAGATGGGCGGCACGCTGCTCACCGTGGCCAAGGACGTGAAGATCCAGGTCGAGTTCAACCCGGCGGCCGTCGCGAGTTATCGGTTGATCGGATACGAGAACCGGCTGCTGGCCGACGAGGACTTCAACGACGATTCGAAGGACGCCGGCGAGCTGGGGGCGGGCCACTCGGTGACCGCGCTCTACGAGGTGGTGCCGGTGGGTGTGGATTCGAACGTCGCCACGTCCACGGTCGACCCCCTCCGCTACCAGTCCCCGACCGGTCCGGACCGCAGCCTCGACTCCGACGAGCTGCTGTACGTCAAGCTCCGCTACAAGGAGCCCACCGGCACCGAGAGCGAGCTCATGAGCCAACCGGTGGTGGACGCCCCCGGCAGCGCCTCGACAGAGCTGCGCTTCGCCGGCGCGGTGGCCGCCTTCGGCATGCTCCTGCGGGACTCCGAACACTGCGGCGACTTCGGCCTGAACGACGTGGTCGAGCTCGCCCGGAGCGCTCGTGGCGACGACCCGGACGGATACCGGCACGAGTTCGTGCGACTGGTCGAGACGACCCGGGACCTGGGTCTGCTGGACAACGATCCGACCTGAGGCCCGTCGCGTACCGGAGCGCCGCGGCGTGTCGGCGGGTCGGGTCCCGCTCGATGCGCCGCACCCCTGCCGCCGGTCGATCCCGGTGGCAGGGGCGCTCGCTTTCTTCGACCTTCGATGGGTGGGGCGATCCCCGGCGGCGCTACAGCGCCGGCATCTCGTACCGCTCCAGGTAGTTGAGGTCGAAGTCGTCCATGTAGACCACGTAGATGACCCCGTCGCCGAAGCCGACCAGGCGGCGATTGGGCGGGAGCTGGACGGCAGCCGTGTGCTCGGCGTCGGTGCCGAAGACGTCGTAGAGCGGGGCTTCACCCGCGTCCAGGTGCCGACGTACCCAGGCCCGGCCCGACATGTCCACCTCGATGCCGCCGTCGTAGAACGCCGGCTTCCGGTCGGGCCAATCGTACTGGTCCAGATCGGTGTCACCACCGCCCGGGCCCTGCCCGCCCCGCTGGAACGACATCTGGGCCACGCCGTTGTTGATGCCGATGGAGATCGCCAGCCCGCCTCCGGTGCGTTCCCGGTCCCGGTCCCACTCCTCCTTCTCGGCCTGTCCGATGCGGACCCCGTCCACGTCCACGGGGGCGCCGGCGGTTACCGTCCCGTTCGGGGCGATCCACTCGAAGTGGTAGTCCCCGAGCCGGGCGATGCCGATGCGGCCGTTCGCGTCCACGGTCCACCCGTCCGCTCCCGACAGGGGGATGATGCCGATGGACACCTGCTGGTTGCCCGATCCACCACTCCGGCTGACGGTCCGGCCTTCTGTCTTGACCATGGCCACCGTGTCCACCGTCTGGCTGGCCCGATCGTAGCGAAGCACCGGTGCGGAGTCAGGCATCTCGGTCATGCCGGGCCTCATGCCCGCACGACCCGGGATGTAGACCATGCCGCTGGCGTCGACGGCGCTGGGAAGGGCCATGATCATGCCCGGCCCCGGGTTCCCCTGACCGATCGGCTGCGTCTCTCCGAACTCGAGCGCCGGGTCGAGGACGGTCAGGCGTCCGTTGCCCAGGTCCACCAGCAACGTGGAGTCGCCCGGCAGGGCCCACACCGCGTCGGGCTGACGATACTCGGCCGGACCCTCGCCGACCCGGCCCAGGGTATCGGCGGTGGCCCCGTCCAGATCCCCCACCACCAGGGCCTGCCCCAGGGGATCCGCCCAGAGCACCCGGCCGTCCGGCATCTCGCGAACCGTCTGGATGAAGCTGTAGGACTCGGGGAAGACCACGTCGGGCTCTTCGAGAACCACGTCCTGGGCGGTCGCCGGTGCCACGATCATCGCGAGCCCCAGGGTGCCCAGTGCCGCGGACGTCCATGCTCGGAGGTGCTGCCGTTCCTGCCTCATCTCACGCCTCATCGGTCGAAGTCGGCCGGCGATCGGCGGCGGGAATCCGCCTCGCCGGGGATGCAACTACATGTGTAGATCCAAGGAGGCGCGGGAGGGTTGCCCGCCCCCGTGTGGTCGCCGTCCGAGGCTCGCCGACCTCGTCCTTTGTCCCCCGCCTCATCGCGGGTCGCGTCCATAGAAGAAGGGGCCGAGAGAGCACCACTCTCCCGACCCCCGAGACGACGGCGCGCCTACAGGCTCTCGAGCACCGCGACCAGGTCTGCGTTTTCCGCCCGGACCCTGTAGTTCACCTCGACGAAGGCGTACCGGACCACACCGTCCCGGTCGATGACGTACGTCGCCGGATGGGGCACGGGTCGGTGCTTGGGCTCGTCGGGATTGAACAGCCCGTACCGGTCGATCACCATATGCTCGGGGTCCGTGAGCAACTCGTACTCGATGATCGTGCCGTCCTCTTCGGCGACCCGGTCGATCATCATCTGCTGCTGTTCCCGCTCGTCGATGGAGACGGCGAGGATTTCGGTCTGGTCCTTCAGTGCTTCGGGAAGAAGCTCTCTCAGCTCACCGAGCTGACGGGCGCAATGGGGTCACCAGTGCCCTCGATAGAAGACGAGGACGATGTTCTTCTCGCCCCGGTAGTCGGAAAGCTGCCGGATCCCACCCGAGAACGCCGGCAGCACGAAATCGGGTGCGACGTCGCCCACCTGGACCCGGTCCAGCTCCTGGGCGGGCAGATCGTGGCCGTCGACGGGGCCGATCACGGGCTCCGCGGGCGGCGGGCGTTCGGCGTCGCCAGGCGCACAGCCGGCGGCGAGGGCCAGGACGGCCAGGCATAGGGGGGTCCGAACGGCGCGTGCCCATTTCACGATCGAAGACTCCGGGTGCGGGTCGATGTGGCTGTTCGTCGGTGCCAATCATCGGGGCTCCGCCGCGGTTCCTCAAGGGGTGAGGGCCAACTCAGCGCCCCCGGGCCTCCAGGTACACGACTCCACCCGAGGCACCCCCGGACATCACGTCGAGATCGCCGTCCCCGTCCACGTCGCCGAAGGTCGGGGTGGAGTAGCTGTACAGCGACAGCGCGAAAGCGGGGTCTTCGGTGAACGACGGTTCGGTGGCCGTGCCCACGTTCCGATAGAACGCCACCCCGCCGGCGTCCCGTCCCACCACCAGGTCCAGGTCGCCGTCCATGTCGACGTCCACCAGGGTCGGGGCGCTGCGCCGGCCCGCGTCCATGTCCCCGTATTCGTCGCTCACGAGCTGGAAATCAGGGGCGGCGGCGGTGCCTTCGTTCCGGTAGTAGTTCAGCGTACCGGACGCTTCACCCACCATGAGGTCCAGGTCACCATCGCCGTCCAGGTCGCCCAGGGCGGGCGTGCTGTTGCTGCCCCGGGTCAACGTGACGTACTGGGAATCCACCAGCTCGTACCGGGGCATCTCCGGCGTACCGTCGTTCCGGAAGTAGGCGATGCCCTTGTTCCAGGTGCCCCGGAGCAGATCTCGATCGCCGTCGCCGTCCAGGTCGCCGAACGCCGGGGCCATATGGTACTCCCGGCCCACGTCCAACAGCCCCCGGTGCTCGAAGCGGGGATCCGTGGGCGACCCCACGTTCTCGAGGCGGTAGAGGCTGGCCCGCTGCAGGTCGTGGGCGTCGATCTTGTTGGAGACCAGCAGGTCCATGTCTCCGTCGGCGTCCAGGTCCTCGAGCACGGTCAGCGATTCGGAGCCGAAGTCCAGGTTGTTCAGATACCGGGTGGTCCGCAGGTCCAGGAGGCCGTCGGCCGCCCGCTCGTAGAAGAACAGGTTGTCCGTGGCGCTCCGGTTTGGATTGAACGCGCCGCCCAGGACTCCGATGAACAGATCCAGGTCACCGTCAGCGTCCACGTCCGTCAGCATCGGCGCGTTGTACCCACTCGTGGAAATGGCGTCTCGGGCCGGAGCCGGGGCCGGGGGCGTGCGCAGGTTGGGCTCCGCGCACGTGCCGCGGTTTTCGATCCGCAGCAGCCCGGGCTCGAAGAAGTCGCCCCAGTAGAGGTCCGGGTCGCCGTCCTCGTCGTCGTCGATGAACATCATGCTGTTGGCGCCGTGGAGGCTCCCGAACTGGCTGACGATCGAGATGTCTTCGAAGCGGTCGGTGAGCCAGCGAAACCGGGGCTCGGCCCCCGACCCCTCGACCATCTCGTACCGTACCACCACCCCCTCCACCCGGCCCAGGAACAGGTCGGGAATCTGGTCGCAATCCACGTCGGTGACGCTGGGGATGTTCTGCCGGTCGCTGAAGACCGCCTCGCCGTTCACGTCCCGGACCGAGTCCGGCAGCAAGGTGAACCTGGCCTCCGAAGGCGAACCCTCGTTGCGGTAGTAGCGGATGTAGCTGAAGGGCTCCTCGGCCAGGAGGTCCATGTCCCCGTCGGCGTCCAGGTCCGCGAAGCGGTTCCACTCGCCGATCTCCAGATCCTGGTACCGGTCGGTCCGCCACTCGAAGGTGGGCGCCGACGCCGTGCCCACGTTCTCGAAGAACATGAGCTCGTCCGTGCGTTCCTGGACGAACAGGTCCAGGTCGCCGTCGGCGTCGATGTCGATGAACTGGGGCCGGGGCACGTTGAGCCCGCCCAGGAACGGGTGGGCGTACGGCGCCCCGTCGGCATCGAGAACGGTCAGTCCCGACACCCGGCGCTCGTAGTCCGCGTCGGCCGGGCTGGACGCTGCCTCGGGGCCACCGGCCAGGTCAGGCGCACCTCCGGAGCTCGCGCAGCTCCAGAGCACCGGGCACAAGAGCGCGGCCGCCAGCGGCGAAGGCCTCCCGACCACGCCCAGCCGCGCACCGCTCCGACCGAGGCGAATCAAGACCGGGCCGAGGCGGCCCCCCGCTCGACCGAAGCGAGTCCCGGGCGCCGGTGTCACGACGCCGGTCGGATGCCGACGCCCGTGGCGTTCGCCCCCACCTCCACCACGCCCACCACCTCCTGGGTCCCGGTGTCGATCACGACCACGTAGCCGGGCTGACCGTCGCCACCCCCGGACATGTCCATGCCCCCACCCATGTTGTTGCTCGAGATGAAGACCCGGCGGCCGTCAGGCGTGACGCCGCTACCATGGGGTTGTGCGATGGCCTCGTCCTCGATCACCGCAACCACCTCGCGGGCGTCCATGTCCACCACGGTCACGGTGTTGGCCACCTTGTTGCCGAAGTAGACCAGGCGTCCGTCGGGGGTGAACACCGGGTGCCACGGGTGGGCGCCCACCTCAACCGTGCCGGTCAGCGCGGGTACTCCCGGGTCGCTGATGTCGAAGATCAGGAACAAAGCGGTGAGCTGCCCGGTGGCCACCAGGGTGTTGCCGTCTGGAGACACGGCGAACTGGACCAGAGTGTGGGTGTCGCCCTCCAGCGTGACCAGTTCCAGGGCGTCGGTCTCGGCGTCGATGGCGCCCATCTGATTCGCGGCCAGAGAGGCGCTGTAGACCCAGTCGCCGGAGGGGTGGACGGCCAGCGCATGAGGCCGGGGATAGAAGACGCCGATCTCGTCGACGGACATGTCGTCGCGCTCGATGACGCCAATCCGCTGCGGCGGGTTCACCGCAGCCATCGAGCGGCCCACGAACAGGCGCTCGCCGTCGGGGTGGAGGGCGAGCATTCCCGGCACCAGGAACTCGGCCTGCCCGACCAGCTCGTTGTCCCGGTCGAACTTCAGCACCCGGTTTTCGCCGATCATGGACACGTACCAATGGGACCCGTCCGGCTCGACCACGATGTGGTGGGGGCGGGCGTTGGCGCTGAACCCCAATGCCTTGAGGTCCACGACGTCCACGATCTCGAGCGTTTCGCTGTCGATGACGGTGACGGTGGCGACCCCCTGGTTGGCCACGTAGACCAGCGTCGGGGCGTCCTGACCCTCCGAGGCGTTGCCGTGCGCGTCGGTCCCGGGCATCGCCGGGAGCCCCTCGGTCGCGCCCAGCCCCATCGGGACGGAAAGAACCAGTGCCGCAGAGAAGATCAGACCGGCGTTTCGTATTGCCTTCATGGCTTCAAGCCCGTGCTGTGTCGGTGGTTGCCATTGAATCTACCAAGACGAACGGCGGACGGGGCACCCGGCCCCGCCCGCCATTCAACGTCTCGTCGGTACGGTGCGCACCGCCGGTCGGCAGGCTCGTCAGGGGATCAGGTTGCGTTCCCGCTTCTGGAGCAGGAAGACACCCTCCGATCCGCTGGTCACGACGATGGTCCCGCTGGGGAAGAACGGGTAGTTGCTCCACGACCCGTCGAACCCGGGTGCGTCCTCGCCCCACGGCACCGTGTCGAAGTAGCCGACCTGGACCGGGTTCTCCCGGTCGCTGATGTCCAGAACCCGCAGACCGCTCACGTAGTTCGACTGGTACATCAGGTCGCCCACGATGTAGAGGTTGTGGTCGCTGGACCGGTTCTCGCTGAAGTGTTCCTTGACCAGGATCGGGTCGTCCAGGTCCTGGACGTCCCAGACCAGGGTCCGAGTGCCGACCACGGCGCCACCGAGCTCGTCCAACTCGTCGTTCATGTAGAAGTAGCGCTGCTCTTCGTCCAACCAACCCTGGTGGGAGTAACCCACGTTCGGGTACGACGCGTTGGAAAGGGCCACCGGGGCGGCCTTGTCGGTCACGTCCGCCACGCTCAGCGCGGTCTCGTTGGAGCCGAAGCAGATGTCCTTGCCCACGTGCTCCTCGTCGGGGCCGTGGTACTCGACGCACTGGGCGTCGTGGCTGTAGCCGGTGCGGTTGTTGCCCGTTGCCGGGTCCGAGAAGCACCCGGCGAAGATGGGGTTGGCCGGGTCCTGGATGTTGATCATGTGCAGGCCGCCGCCACACGTGTCGCCTCCGCCGTTCACGCCCACCGCGTAGGCGTAGCCCACGTCTTCGTTGATCACGATGTTGTGGGCGCTGGCGATCAGGTCGTAGTGGGCGGTCTCGGAGAATTCGGCCGGTGCATTCGCCACGTCGCGGAGCTGGGTCAGGTCGAACACCTGCATGCCGTGCTCACCGGCGCCGTCCGCGACGATGAAGGCGTGGTTCTCGTAGACCTTGATGTCACGCCACACGTTGCCGTTGGATCCCTCGTGCATGGGCAGGTTGCCCAGGTACATGGGGTTCGACGCGTCGGTCACGTCGATGAACGACGTGCCATCGTACCGGCCCACCAGGGCATACTCCCGACCGCTCTCCGGGTCGACCCACCCCCAGACGTCGTTCACCTGCACGCCCCGGGATCCGCCCAGGTCCTGAACCGGCAGGAAGGACAGGATGTCGACGTCGGCGCAGTCGAAGACGGCCGCCTTGCCGTCGGCGCACTCGATCGTGCCGCCGAGCAGCGGGTCCAGTCCCTCGACCTCGCTCCAGACCTTGCCGGCCTCGGCCCAGGTGTCGCCGTCGGATGCGAGGATCACGGCCGTACCCGCGCCGAAGTCCTCGCCCAGGGCGCCGGCCACGGCCACGTCGCCCCGAACGGCCAGCGTGCCGGCGAATTGGTCTCCGCTGGAGGTCTCGTCGCCGTCCACCTTGGACGCGCCGACCCAGTTGCCCTCTTCGTCGGCCTCGAACACGTAGATCGTGCCCGCGAACCCGGCGGCGCCGGGCGCCGTGATCCAGACCCGGTCGCCTTCATCGACGATGGCCGCGCCGAACTGGGTGTTCGGGTTGCCCCCGTGGAAGGCCGTCAGGCTACCCGTCCGGGTCCAGGATCCGTCGTCACCGCGCTCGTACTCGTAGACCACGCCACGGCCCTGGTTCACGCCCACGGCGCCGATCATGGCCCGGTCTCCGTTGACCGCCACCGCGGAGCCGAAGCCGGTGTTCCGCTCGGCTCCGTCCAGGGTCAGGACGGCCCGCTCGGTCCAGGTGCCGGCGTCGGCATCGTGCCCGAAAACGTAGACCGATCCGCGATTCTCGTTCTTCTGGGGCGTGCCGACGAGGATGTCGTCGCCGGAGATGGCCAGGGACATGCCGAACCACTCCTGGGGCTGCACGTCGCTACCCATGAGCTTGGCGTATTCGCTCCAGGTGCCGTCGGCTTCGCGGTGGAACACGTACACGGCGCCCCGGCTCTCGGCGTGGCCCCAGGTGGAGACCAGGGCGAAGTCACCGTCCATGGCCGCGACCCGACCGAAGGCATCGCCCTCGGCTCCGTCGCTGGGCGCCAGGAGGGCGACCTCGGTCCAGCCGTCGGCAGCACGCTCGAAGACGTACGCCGCTCCGATCGTGTTGGCGTGCACCGTCGCGCCGACGATCAGCGTGGCGCCGTCGGTGGCCAGGGCCCGGCCGAAATGGTCACCTTCGCTGGCGTCCGACGCCTGCAGCACCTGGGCCTCAGCCCACGCTCCACCGTCCTCGGTGTAGATGTAGACGGAGCCCGGATAGAGGTCGCTGGTGGACTCACCGACGATCACCTCGCCATCCCCCACCGTCACCGATTGCGCGTATCCCGACTGTGCCGAAACACCCTGCACCGTCGCCAGCGCAACCGCAGCTCCGCCCAGGAGATGAAAGATCAGTCTATTCACGATTCCACCTGTCCTCTGGCATCCCTTGAAAAGCCGCCCGTCCCCGCGGTCTTGCAGGCCGGAGGGGCGGGCGGTCGATCGAGCGCTCCGTTCGGTCGTTGTGATCGAACGGTACGCGAGTCTACGCTCTACAAACTCCGTGTGCGTAGGTTCCCCACCGGGGTAGGACGAGAAGCGGGGCCGTTGGGTTGCAGAGAACGGTCCGGACCTGAGCCGGCGGTCCGGACCTGGGACGGCGGCCCAGCGCCGTGAGCGGCGGGCCGGCCGTGCCTTCGCTCGTTGGTGGGTCTACATCCCAGGCGGGATCACCAGCTGGTACTCGGTGTTCGGAGTCGCCGCGATCGGCCCGATGCGCGCCGGGCTGCCGCCCTGGAGCCGCCCTTCGAACGTGACGCTGGGTCCGTTGATCTGGACGGTGAGGACCTGCTCGGTCTTGCCCTCGACGCGACCCAACCGACGAGACGCGGGCCACAGGGCGTAGACCGTGGCGGCGTTGAAGTTGTTGTTGATGATGCGAAGGGTCAGGGTGCCCATCTCCCGTTCGCCGGCAGGGGCCGGTGCGGTATCCCGTTCTTCACCACCACCACCGCCCCCACAGGACGCCACCAGGAGCACGACGGTGGCCACGGCGGCCAGTCGTTGGAGGAGACCGGTCCTCGGGGCGTGCTTCCGTGTCCAGACCGACATGTCGTCCTCCGGGGCTCGTATCGTTGTGCGACCGTGTCCCGGCCGCACGACCAGAGTGGGACCGCCAAGGCCGGCTGGCAATCGCGCCGGGCGGGCCGAGACCGTACCTTCCGCCCTTCACTCTCATTCACGAGGACGTCACAAAGGAAGCGGCATGATGCGCGTGATTCGCCTTGCACTGCTCCTGACGATCGCCCTCGCCGTGCCCGGCACAGCGCTGCACGCGCAGGCCCAGGATCCGGATCCCATTGCCGTGGGAACCACGGCTCCCGACTTCGAGCTGCCCGGAGCGACACGCTACGGACTGCTCCAGGACCCGGTACGGCTCAGCGACTTCAGGGGAGAGGCCGTGGTACTGGCCTTCTTCTTCCGCGCTCGAACGCGTGGCTGAACGATTCAAATGGAAGCGTACCGTGATCAGTACGCTACGGTTTTTCGCGGCGGGCGCGGCGTTGCCGTGATCGCCATCAGCGCCGACCCCATCGAGGAGTTGGCGTCGTGGGCCAAGGATGCGGACTTCCCGCAGTTGTTCGCGTCGGATCCCGAGGCGACGTCGTTCCGGGCGTTCGGAGTCGGCGTGCGGGACAACGGCATGACGGGCAGCCGCATGGTCGCGGTGATCGATCCGGAGGGCGTGGTGTCGTACACCGTGGCCCCGTTCCGGGAGATCGACCCGTCGGCCTATGAGGAGCTGGCCGAGGCCGTGAACGCGGTCGCGCCGGCCCTGGAGGCGGACGAAGGCGAGGACGCCGACATGGACGCCGCGCTCCAGGCCCTGCTCATGCCGGGGGACTGCTAGTCTCCGTCGCCCCCCTGGGGTGGACGGCATCTCGGTAGCACCGCAAGACAAACGGCCCCCTCGGCGCGTTGCCGAGGGGGCCGTTCTCATGCGTGGACGTTCCGGACGCCTTGGTCAGGCAACCGAGCTCCACGTACCCGATGCGAGTCCCGGGTCTCGGGCCGGTGGGTGGCGCCGGTCTAGTCCTCCAGGGCGCTCGCTGCCGCGGCCGCGATGTCCTGCTCGGGCCCGATGCCCGTGTAGGTCACCAGGCCGTCCGCATTCAGAGCGACGACGTACGAGGTGGCGGGCGCGAGGAACGCACGCACCGCCCGCCCGCCGTCGTCCCAGAGCGTGGGGAACGGTACCGGGTGGTCCTCCAGGTGACGCCGGACCCGTCGGGTCGACTGGGCCACCGCCACGGCGATGGCCACGAACTGCACCTGGTCGCCGTACTGGGCGTGGGCGGCCTCCATGGCCGGCTCCAGGGCTTCGCAGTTCTCGCACCAGCTGGCCCAGAACTCGATCACGACGGGGCCCGCGCCCATGTACTGGGCCAGGTCCACCTCGTTGCCGTCCAGGTCCTCGATGACCACCGGGTCGGGGCGTTCGCCGACCGCGATGCCCACTTCGCCTCGCTCCTGGGCGGACAGGTTGCCGGCAAGGGTTGCCAGAAGCACGACCGCAGTCGTGGTCAGACCCACCGCCACGCCGGCCAGGCTCGCAATTCTCTTCGGATCCACAGTCATCTCATTCCTTGCGCGCCGGCCCTTGTGCTACGGGCCGGTCCCGAGAACGGCCCTACAAGCCCAGGCCCGTCAGTACGAAGTAATACTCTGCCACGGCGATCAGGATCACCCCCGACGCTTTCTTGATCCAGACCATCCAGTTCCCGGCCTTTGGCAAGCGCGCCAGCGATCCGGAGAAGATGCCGACCACGACCAGCAGCGACGTCATTCCCAACGAGAACACGAAGAGGTACACGAAACCCATGGCTCCGGCTCCCGTCGCCGCCACCCACGTGAGCACGACCGCGAACGCGGGGGCACCACACGGCGCAGCCACGATGCCCGACGTGGCGCCGAGGAGGAACACGGCCGGATACGAACCGCCCTGGAGTCCGCTGGCCCAGTTCAACAGGCGGCGGGGCGCCGAGACCGGGAACACGTCCAGCATCGCCAGCCCGAAGATCAGCAGCAGGTTGCCCGTGGCGAACCGCACCCAGGGATTGGCGCTCACGGTTCCGAACAGGCTCCCTGACAGGCCGGCGATGAGCCCCAGGATGGCGTAGAACATGGCCAGCCCGGTCACGTACGTGAGCGTCAGCGCGATGGCCCGGGACCGGGGCGTCTCTGCATCGGTGGTCCCGGCCACGACCGACGCCGTGATCGGGATCATAGGATAGATGCAGGGCGTCAGGCTGGTGAGGACCCCTGCTCCGAACAGCGTCGCCAGCGCCAGCACCGGACTTCCCGAGAGGGTATCCGAAAGGCCGCCGGTCTGTAGTGCCACGTCGATCATGCTGGCGAGCATACCATGGGCTCGAGGGATTGGGAAGCGATCACGGGAGACCCAGGCCGGGCGGAATGGTCCCGATCATCCGGTTGCCGGAAGACCGTTCGACCCGTATCAAAGACGCACCCTGATCTTCGGAGACTCCATGACCGTGCCCCGTGCTTCCCGGACCGCCAGGCCAACCCTTCGCCCCCCGTGGCGGTTCCCGGCCGCCGTGTTCGCTTTCGGATGTGCGTTGTCCTGCTCCGATCCGGGCAACGCCGGCCCCAGCGCGGCGGTGGTGGACGCGACCCTGACCGCGATCCGCACCGCGGAGGACGCTCGGGACACCGCCCAGGCAGCGATCCGTCCCCTGGTCGACGGTCTCAACCACGTCGACGCTCGAGTCCGGAAGACCGCGGCTCGCGGCCTGGGGCGGTTCGAGGATCCGGGTTTCGTGCCACTGCTCGCGCCCATTCTTTCTGATCCGGACCCCGGCGTGCGCGTCGCGGCCGTGAACGCATTGGGCCAGGCGGGGCACGTCCGAGGGTGGGAGGACGCCGCGGCGGCCCTGTCCGAAGGGCTGTCAGCGGAGTCAGATCCGGTGATTCGGGGGGTGTACGGCCAGACGCTGGGGCGGCTGCCGTACGATGACGCCGCGGCCCATGCCGCCGCCGAGGCGACCGTGATCGGGCTCTTGGCCGAGTCTCCGCCCCAGCTGAGCCAATCGATGCTGGACGCCCGAGCCCTGGCCTTGGCCCGGGGGCTGGAGTCCCTGGCCCGGCGGGGTCGTGCCCTGCGGGCTCTGGAGCCCGAGACCCGGGTGGCCCTGGGCGGCCTGGCCGCGTACGCCGGCGGACCGGACGCCTCATCGGTCGCCGGAGCCGCCCGGGTCCGCAGGGCGGCGCTGCTGGCCTTCCTGGCCTCCGGACCGAGCCCGGACCCCGCCGTGCTCGATGCGGCCCTGGAGGATCCGGACGCCGAGGTCCGTAGGATCGCCGCCCGGGGCCTGGCCCAATTGGCTGAACCGGGCACGCTGCTCGGCCGCGCCCTGGCCGATCCGGCGCCCCGGGTACGGTGGGAAGCCGTGCGCATCGTCGGCGCGCAGCGCCGCATCCATGGCTGCGAGGCCCTGGTCGGAGCGACACGGGATCCGGACCCCCACGTGGTGATCCTGGCACTGGATCAGTTGGCGGAGCCCTGCCCGGGGCCCGCCGAGCAGCTGGAAACGCTGACTCGCGCGGCGGCCGCCGAACCCGGGAGCGCCACGGCCTGGCAGCCCTGGGCCCATGCCGTGCACGCCCTGGCCCGGGTGGCACCCCAACAGGCGGCCGACGCCGTGGCCCGCTTGGGCGCCCACCCGGTTCGGTTCGCACGGGCCTGGGCCGCCCGGGCCGCCGCCCAGATGCCGGACCGTGCCGTGCTGTCATCGCTGATCCAAGACCCCGACCCCAACGTGCGCACGGCGGCCCTACGGGGCCTGGCCGCCCTGGACGGCCGGGGGGCGGACCCGCACGCCGTCCGCAGCCTGGCCTCCGACGACGCCCAGCTGGTCATGACCGCCGCGGGGGCTCTCGAGGGCACCGATCAAGCCGACACGGCTCTCCCCGCCCTGTTCGAGGCGCTGGAGCGATTCACGCGGACGGGCCGCCAGACGTCCCGGGACGCCCGGGTCGCGGTGCTGGAGCGGATCGCCCAGCTGGGTTCCACCGCCGATGCCGACGCCGTGCGATCCTACCTGACCGACTTCGACCCCAACGTGGCCGACCTGGCCGCCTCCACTCTGGAAGCCTGGGGCGAGGCGGCCACGGCAGCGCCGAACGTCCCGACTCCGAGCCCGGTGCCGGACCCGGCCACCCTGTCGCGGTTGGCCCGGTCCACGGTCGTGCTCGACATGGAGTCGGGCGGACAGATCGAGATCCGACTGTTTCCCGACGTGGCACCCACGAACGCGGGGCGCTTCGCCAGGCTCGCGTCAGAGGGCTACTTCGACGGCCTCACCTTCCACCGGATCGCGGCGAACTTCGTGATCCAGGGAGGGAGCCCCGGCGCCAACGAGTACTGGGGCGACGGGCCGTTCAGCCGGGACGAGCTCGACTTGTTGGGCAACTGGCGGGGCACCGTGGGCCTGTCGACCAGAGGCCGGGACACCGGCGACGCCCAGCTGTACGTGAACGTGATCGACAACCTGCGGCTGGACCACGACTACACCGTCTATGGCGAGGTAGTGGCCGGCATGGACGTGGTCGATACCGCCCTGGAGGGGGCCGTGATCGTGACGGCCCGGCTGGTGGAGGACGTGCCCTAGCCCGCTTCCCACCCTGGATGGACGCGCTCCATCGCTAAAGTCTCGGCCCCATGCCGACGACCCTTGTTCCCAGAGGTCCCGTCACCATTTGAAGCAGGCCAGGCGCGCCCAGGAGGCCGATGCACCGCCGCACCATTACCGACATCGGGCGAATCGTCCCCGGCAACGACGGCCGGTGGGTCCGACGAGGGGTAGCCCTGGCCATCGGCGGGTACGCCGTGGTGACGATTCTGGGCGTGTTCTTCGGGGCCCAATCGGCCCTCGACCTGATCTTTCAGGGCATGGTCCTGGCCGTCGGCCTGGTCGCGGTGGTGCTGATCGCTCGAGGGCGCGTCAACACGGCAGCGCGGCTCTTCCTGGGTGCCATCTGGATCGACCTGGTCAGCGAGATCCTCTTCACCGCGGACATCGCCGCGCCGAGTGCCGTGGTGTTTCCCGCCGTGGTTCTTGCCATCGGTCTGTTCCAAGGCGGTCGCGCCGCCCTTCGAGCTGCCCTGTGGACCACGATCGCGGTGCCTGCGGCAACGATTCTCGGTCACGGGATCCTGGCGCCCCACATCCTCCCGCAGTTCTCCATCGAGCACCTGGTCGTCTTCACCGTGACCATCTGGGGCACCGCGATTCTGGTGCACATGGCGCTGGGCACGATGGACAAGCTGCTCAATGCGGCCCTGGCCAGCGAACGCAAGTTCGCGGACCTGGTGAACAACGCGCCGGACGGCATGCTGTCGGTCGATGCGGAAGGACATGTCGTGTCGGCCAACCCGGCCGCGGCCCGGATGCTCGGCACCGACATCGACCAGATGGTCGGCGAACCGATCGACGACATGGCCCCGGAGCTCTCCGATCAGATCCGGGGGTCGGGGCCGTGTCCCGAGCAGGATGACGACGACTGCGAGTCCGACGAAAAGACGTCGGCCGAGGTCATCGTCCTCGATCACGCCGGTGGCACGGTCGCGGCGGAAGCCAGCTCCAGTGCTGTGACCCTCTCCGACGGGAGCGCCGGCGTCCAGGTCACGCTCCGGGACATCTCCGAACGGAGATCCGCGGTGGAGCTGGCCTCGCAGCTGGGCGGGATCGTCGAAAACGCGCTGAACGAGATCTACGTCTTCCACGCCGTCAGTTGGCAGCTGCTCAAGGTGAACCGGGGCGGACGCGAAAACCTCGGGTATACGGCGGAGGAGCTGGAGCATCTGACGGTGTCCCAGGTCAATCCGACCCTGGGTCCGATCGAGGGGCGCGAGATCCTGGAACGCCTGGGTTCGACGGAGGGAGCGGTGCTTTCCGTGCGAGGCGTCCACCGCCGGAAGGACGGATCGCTGTACCCTGTGGAAGCCCAGCTCCAGGCCGGCACCCTGTTCGGCGAACCCGTCGTCATCGCGTTCGCCGTCGACGTGTCCCAGCGCGAGGAGTCCGAGCAGGAGCAGCGCCGACTCCAGGCCCAGCTGGAACACGCGCAGAAGATGGAGGCGGTGGGACACCTGGCCGGAGGCGTAGCCCACGACTTCAACAACCTCCTGACGGTGGTCGGTGGGTATGCGGCCCTGCTCCAGGCATCCGAAGACGACGAGACCCGAGAACTGGCGACCGAGATCGCCCGGGCCCACGAGCGGGGCGCCAGCCTTACCCGCCAGCTCCTGGCGTTCGCCCGCAAAGAGGTCGCCCAGCCTCGGGTCGTGTCCCTGTCCACGGTGGTGAACGACATGGAGCGGATCCTGCTCCGGGTCCTGGGCGAACGCTTCGAGCTTCGGATCGTCACGTCGGGGGACGGCTACATCACGGCGGACCCGGGCCAGCTCGAGCAGGTCCTGCTGAACCTGGTCGCCAACGCCCGGGACGCCATGCCGGAAGGCGGCATGATCACGATCGGCGTTGCGGACGGCGGCGCGGACAAGACCGGTTCGCCCATGATCCGCCTCGAGGTATCGGACAACGGCGTGGGCATGGACGCCAACACCATCCGTCAGATCTTCCAGCCGTTCTTCACCACCAAACCCCGGGGAAAAGGCACGGGCCTTGGGCTCTCCACGGTGCACGGCATCGTGGTCCAGAACGATGGCACGGTAGACGTGGAGAGCAAGCCGGGAGAGGGCACGGTGATCCGGGTCCTCTGGCCCCGGTCGGAGGCCCCCGCCCCGACGGGTCCGGAGCTGAGCCGGTCCGGCCAGGCGGCCGAGGGCACGGGCACGGTGCTGGTGGCCGAAGACGACGACGCGCTGAGGGCGCTGGTCATCCGGCTGCTGGAATCCGCGGGCTTCAACGTGCTGGCGGCGCGCCACGGAACCCACGCCCTGGAGGTCTGCGACAGTCACTCCGGCGACATCGACTTGCTTCTGACCGACATGGTCATGCCGGGACTGAACGGCATCGACCTGGCCGAACAGGTGCGGGCCAGTCGTCCGGGCGTGCCGGTCCTGTTCATGTCCGGATACCTGGACGGCGACCTCCACGGCGACCGCAGGGTCGACCAGGCCCGGGAGCTGATCCTGAAGCCGTTCCGGGGGCCCGAATTGCTGGACCGAATCCACGGGACCCTGGCCGGCGCGGGGCGTCCGCAGGCGCGCTGACCGAGGCCGTCGGAGGCGCCAAGCCGCATCGCATTGAAAGGGGGACCCGGCTCTCCAACTCGCCCGCTCCGTCCCCCCGGGTTGTTAACTCTGCCGCGACACTGCGATCTTTCGGGCTTGTCACCCTAAAACCGCGCCTCGCCGGAGGAACCCGATGCGGTCCATCACCCGCCTGTTCGTCGCCTGCCTGAGTCTCGGGCTCACCGCGCCCCTCGCCGCTACGGCACCCCTCGCCGCCCAATCCACGACGGACGCCATCGCGGCGCCCACGGCCGGCGGTTTCGCTGCGGCTGCCGTGTTTCACGACGGGGAGCTCTTCGTCGGTCGCCCCGGCGAGTTGGGGCTGTTTCCGCTACCCGCCAACCGGACCGGCGCGGTGCACGTGTACCGGCAGGAAGGCGACGCATGGGTCGAGACGGGCACGATCGAGCCAGCCGAAAACGAGTTGAGCATCGGCTTCGGTGACGCCCTGGCCGTCGACGACGGCGTGGTGGTCGTGGGGGCGCCTCGGGCCGCGGGCGGCGGAGCCGCCTACGTCTTCGCGCGCAGCGAAGATGGTGATTGGATGGAAGTCGCCCGCCTCCAGCCGGAGGGCGGCGAGGAGGGCGAGGCGTTCGGCTCCGCGGTCGCTGTCCAGGGCGGAGTCGCCCTCGTGGGATCGCCCATGTTCAGCGACATGGGCCGTGCCACGGCGTTCGCCCGCGGTGCAGATGGCGGATGGACGCAGGCGGGAAGCCTGTCCCCCAACGAGGGTGCTCCGGGAGGCCGCTTCGGCAACTCCGTGGACGTCGAGGACGGCCTGGCCATCGTGTCCGCCCCCGGCGAGATGATCGGACTGTTGCCAGGGGCCGCCCAGCCCCGGATTCAGCCCGGATCCGTGTCCGTGTACCGGATCGACGGGGCGGACTGGATGATGGAGGCTACCCTCCAATCGGCGCAGCCCGGTCCCGGCGGACTCGGCTGGGCGGCCATGATCGCCGACGGCGAGGTGATCGCCACGGCGCCGTTCTCGAACCAATTCAGCGGCGGAGCCTTCCGGTTCGCCCAGAACGAGGAATCCGGCGAGTGGGAGCAGGTCGAGGCCATCGCAGCCAGCACCGTGCCGCCCCAGGCCCTGATCGGGCTTTCGGTGGCGATCGCGGGCGACGACCTGATCCTGGGCGCGCCCCTGCTCGGGGGTGGGCCGGGTGGTGCGGTGGTCTTCGAGCGTGGCGAGAGCGGAGGCTACACCGAGAGCCAGGTGATCCAGGGCGGCAACGCATTCGGCTTCCTGGGCTTCGCCGTGGCTGGCGTGGACGGCACGGTGCTGCTGGGCGCCCCGGGCGAGGCGTTCTTCGAGGGCACGGGGTACGTGTACGGGTCGGCCAACGGTGAATGGAGCGAAGCCGGAACGCTGATCGACACCGGAGCCGGCATGGAGTCCGTGCTCGGAGGCCAGATCGACTGCGAAGGGGGCGAAGCCGCTTCGTTCACCTGCGAGGAGGTGGACCTGGTCGCCTTCCTGCCCGTGGGAGACCTGGGCGGCGAACGAGGCATCATCGTGAACGATCTCTGGGGCTGGACCGATTCGGAGACTGGCCGGGAGTACGCCGTGGTCGGCCGCAACAACGGCACGTCCTTCGTCGACGTCACCGACCCCAACAACCCCATCTACCTCGGCGACCTGCCCCTGACCGAGGGCGCCCAGGTCAACATGTGGCGGGACGTGAAGGTGGCCCGGGACCACGCGTTCATCGTGGCGGACAACGCCGGCCCCCACGGCATGCAGATCTTCGACCTGCGCCAGCTCAGGGACCTGGAGGGCGGCCCGGTCACCTTCACCGAGACGGCCGTCTACGACGGCATCCACAGCGCCCACAACGTGGTGGTGAACGACGAGGTGGGCTTCGCGTACATCGTGGGCGCCAGCGGCGGGGGTACCACCTGCGGAGGTGGGCTGCACATGGTGGACGTCACCGACCCGACCAACCCCACCTTTGCAGGCTGCTTCTCGGACACCAACACCGGGAACGCCAGCACCGGATACAGCCACGACGCCCAGTGCTTCGTGTACCACGGTCCCGATGAAGAGCACCAGGGCAAGGACATCTGCTTCGGCGCCAACGAGACCGCCGTGAGCGTGGCCGACGTCAGCGACAAGGCCAACCCGGTGGCGCTGGCCGCCGTGGCGTACCCGAACTCGGCCTACCTGCACCAGGGCTGGGTGTCCGACGATCACCGCTACTTCTACATGAACGACGAGCTGGACGAGCTGGCCGGCGTCGTGGAGCGGACCCGGACCCTGGTCTGGGACATCGAGGACCTGGACGACCCGATCCTGGTCACCGAGCACCTGGGCACCACCAGCGCCAGCGACCATAACCTGTACATCCAGGGCGACCTGATGTACCAGTCGAACTACCTGAGCGGCCTACGGGTCCTGGACATCTCGGATCCGGCGAATCCCGTCGAGGTGGGCTTCTTCGACACGGTGCCCCAGGGCAGCGACGTGCCCGGGTTCGCCGGCTCGTGGAGCAACTACCCCTTCTTCGAGAGCGGCATCATCCTGGTCAGCAGCATGCGCGAGGGGCTGTTCATCCTCAAGAAGCGGGAGTCGACGCCGGTGACGTGATGGGGTGAAACGCGCCTCGAAGCCATCACTCCTTGGGGCTGATCGGCGCAATCTTGAATCGCCCGTACGCGACCACCGCTGCCAATCCACCGAGCATCACGTTCCGCCCGATGCCGGACCACTCCGCGGCAGGCAAGTGCACACCGACGGCCGCAAGCAGCATCACCGTGGCCAAGCCCAACGCCGCCCAGGCGGTGAGCTGCGGCTTGATGCGTGTGACGGCCGGCAGAACGAGGCCGATTGCGCCCAGAACCTCCACGAACGCGGAGAGGCGCGTCGCCCAGCCCGGCACGCGACTCACCCATTCCATGCCCATGGCCAGCTGATCGAGGGGCGTGATCAGCTTCATCGTCCCCGCCAACCCGAACGCGATGGCCAGGAGGATCTGCAGCACCCAGAGAAGCTTGCTCATTCTGTTTTTCCAGTGCTTACGGTGGTCACTCCCACCTTGTGGCGACGATCCCGGGGAAACCGTAGATACTCCGGGTCGAGGAACGCAATCAGGTCGATCAGCGCGTGCTGCAAGGCGATCAAACGGGGTCGAGCCTCGTCGAGCCGGGTGCTCAGCGACTCCACGTCATCCCGGATTGCGTCGATCAAGGGTCCCGGCGACTCCCTGATCCGGTCCATGAACGTCGCGTAGCCGATGCACTGCGATCCCTGAGCGGTGCTCTCGATCATCCGCTCGCCGATGGCGCGCTGCTCTCCGGCAAAGAGGCGGAGGAGGGGTCCGAGGTCGCTCTCCTGGAAGAGGGCATGCATGTCGTCCTGCAGGCGGGCCAGCTTCCTCGTTGCCTCGTCTTCGCCCAGGTCCATGAACTGGAGCTCTAGCCTGATGATCTCGGTCCACGCCAGGTACTGGCCAATCAGGAAGGCCGTGTTGTCGACGACGTACGCGCTTTCCCGGTCGTTGCCGTTCACATAGTACCGTTCGATCAGCGTCCTCTCGAGGATGTTCCAGATTCGGCTCTGGAGATCGTAGGCGGCTCGGGCCAGCGGTTCCCGGTACCGGGCCAGGACCGTCTCCGACTCGATCCTCCGCTCCTCCGCAGCGCGCAGCGCATCGAGATCCGCCGCCAGGAGTGTCGCCTTGCGCTGCCCCGACGCAGCAACGAAAGCAGCGATCAGCCCGATCCCTCCGGACATGAGGGCGATGATCATCTCTGGGGTCATGGGGTCCTCCTGGAGTGGATCCCGCTCAGCGCGCCAGCGGATCCGGCCGCATCTGGAAGTGCACGACGATGGGCTTCGAGCCCTTGCCGCCCTCTTTCAGCCAGGGCGTGCGGTCGCCTTCGGGAACCCAGATCCCCCGGCCCTTCCAGCCTGCGTCGGGGTCGTCGATCCGGCCCTCGAATCCCTTGGTGTAAAAGCCCATCGGATACGGGATCCTCAGGGTGACGAAGTCGCCGTCGACCAGGGCGTGCACGCCGTCGAACAGGTTGCCCGTGGCGATGGGCACGTCCTCGCCCAGGCCGAGCGTGTTGTGTTGATCGACCCACGTGTAGTAGCTGGACTCGACGCTGAACTCGGGCAGGTCGGCGAAGCCGGGTCCCGGCAGGTCGTGCAGGGTCCAGCCTTCGGGACAGTGATCGCCCGTGGCGTCCGGACCGTTGAGGGGGCCCTGGCACTTGGTACGATCGAACTCGCCCAGGTGGCCGCTGCCCAGCGACGTCCAGATCACGCCGTTCTTGTCGATGTCCGCCCCGCGAACGCCGAAGCCCGGCAAGGGCGGCCGGTAGACCTCGGCCAGTGAAGTCTGGGGCGGATCGTCACCGGGTAGCAGTCGGGTGATGGAGCCAGGATAGCGGAAGGCGTTGGAGCCCCAGATGGCGTCGCCACGGGGCTCGGGCATGACTGCGTAGAACCCGTTCGGGACACGCCTGTCCAGCGCCGGATCCGGCTCTTCGCCGGGGTTGGTCCATGCGTCCTGCTGCCCGTTGCCGTTGGTGTCGAGAATCAGGGGCGCCCAGCCCTGGGACGCCGCGGCGTCTCCCGTCTCCAGGAACTGGTTCGTGTCGAGCCAGCCCACGACGTCGCCGCCGCCGCTGGTCCAGAGGATGTTGTCGTCGCTGTAGGCGAACTGCAGGTGGTGGGTGCTGAAGCAGGTGTCGACGAACTGGTATTCTCCGGTCGACGGGTCGTACACCGACAGGTGTCGCCCCGTCCGCTCCTTGGGATACAACATCGCCGACGGATGGTCCGATCCTTCCCGGCAGAAGTCGGGATTGTCCGGACCCCGGATCCGGGCGGTCAGCCACACCCTGCCGTCCTGGTCGAGCATCGGGTTGTGGATGTTCGACTTGCTGTCCCAGATCCGCTCTTCGCCCCAGTAGGGTGATGGCGCGCCGACGGGCGCTTCGTTGGTGGTGGGTGTGTCTTCATCACGAACGGGCACGTTGTACACGGTGGCCGTGTTGGCCACCGGGTCCAGGATGGGCATCTCGTCCGTGCTGAGCTCGGGCGCGCCGTAGAGCTTGCCGTAGCCGTTGACGGTGGGGTCGCGCCGGTCCGTGCCGCTCAGGTCGTGCATGTACCACTGGGGGCTGGACCAGTCGCGGACCGTAGCCACCACGTTACGCTCGAGCCCCGACGGACGCTCCGGAACGTGCTCGGGAAGCTCACCGGCTGCGACGCGGTCGGTCCACTCGGCCATGTACTTGATGGGCAAATCGCTAAAGGCCCCGGCCAGCCGCGTCATGTTGCCGCCGGCCTGTCCCGACCCGATCCGGCGTCTCCAGGCGGCCTCCGACGATTCGGTCTCCGCCACGATGGACTCGGGAATCGTGCGCGTGCGCTCGTTGCCCATCTGGTGACAGCCCACGCAGCCCATGTTCTTGACCCAGGTCAGGTACTGGTTGAGACCACCGTCCACGTCCGCGAGCTCCTCGTCCGTGGGTAGATCCATCATCGCGTACCAGTAGGCCGCCGGGTACACCTGGGCAGCAGTTGCGGCGTCCGGCGCCACCGTGGCGGCGACGTCAATGGTCTGACCAGGCACCGCGGAGACCTTCTCCGAGTCGACCAGGCCGTATCCCCGCACCCAGACCTGGTAGCTGGCGTCCGGTAGATCCGGGACCAGGTACCGGCCCTGGTCGTCGGTCACCACGATCCGGGCGAACCGGGTGTCCAGGTCGTCGGTCTCGGCGATGACCCAGACACCGGCTTCGGGGCCATCGGCGCTCGTGACGGTGCCAGCGATATCGTCGGGATCGAGTTGGATGCCGCTGGGGGCGTCGCCTGCGGGTGCGCAGGACGCGAGGAGGGTGGCGAGGGCGAGGAGGGTGGCGAGGGCGAGAGGAGCCAGCGCCGGCGTCGTTGCGGTTCTCATGGCCGTGTTCCCCTGGAATTGTAGTTCGGGATCCGGGAACAGTAGGAGGATGGGGGATGGGGGGCCAATGGGATCGGCGTTGGCGCGCCACCCGCCGCTCATGCCGTCGCCCGACGCTCGTGCCGTCGCCTGCAGCTCCTGCCGGCACCCGCCGCGCCTGCCATCGCCCGACGCTCCTGCCGGCAGCCGCCGCTCCAACGCACCCCGCTCGATCGTTGTGACCCTGAGCCAGGCCACGTAGACTGATTGCATCGTCTTGAACGAGGGAGGAGACATGATGCACCGCGTAGGTTTGGCTCTGCTCACCCTCTTCGCCCTGGCGTGCGATTCGCCGGAGCCCGTCGCACTGGCACCCGACTTCGCCCTATGGTGCTCCGCACCCGACGAGTGCTCGGAGATCGTCGAGGATCTGGCGTCCCCGCAGATGCTGACGGCGGAAGGGCGGACCGACATCCCCTACATCCGTGCGACGTTCGACAGGGTGGTTCCGGAGTACGCCAACGACCCCGGCTACCGGCTCCTCTACAAGCTGCCGAGCGACACCATCTGGACACCGGTGATCAGCTCGTTCGGGTACCTAGAGTGCGACCCCTTGCCCAGCACCTCCTGTCGGGGAGAATTCGGGGGAGTGAATCGGGACATCGCCCTCCAGAGCGGCGCCACCTACGAGGTGAGCGTGGAGGCCGTCGGAAACGATCCGGACGGCACTCGACACGTCTCACCGCCCGCCACGCCGCTGCTCGCGACCGTTTGTGAGTGGAAGGGCCGACACGCCAGCAAATGCAGCGGAAGCGGCGGCGGAGACGGTGGCGGTGGTGGAAAGGGGAAGGGCAAACCCTAGGAGGTCGGACTCCGGCCCGTCAGCCTCCAGGCGGCAGCGGTTCGTTCCACCTGGCGACGAGTATGTCCGATTCGTCTCCGAGCTCGTGTCGCCAAGCCCACGGCTCACGGCGCGTCCCCAAGCCCACGGCTCACGGCACGTCGCCAAGCCCACGGCTCACGGCACGTCGCCGAACCCACGGCTCACGGCTCCCCCCCGAGCCCCCGGTCACGGGACGAAGTCGAATTGCACCGAGGACTGGTCCGTCAGGACACCGCTGGCGTTTCGGATGTCCTTCGCCGTCACCGTATAGAGGCCGGCGCCGCTGATCGGGTTCCGCATCACCAGCTCGACAGTCTGGCCCCCACGGTACGACGCCCTCTCCGGGCTACCGAAGTTGGCGCCGCGGCCATTGGCCAATGCGGCCGTCACCCGAAACCGCGACGCGTCGATCGTGGACGGGTCGAGCTCCTGGTTGAACGTGGCGGTGATCACCGTCCCTCCGCTGGCGTTGGCGCGAGTCAGGACCGGGCCGTTGGTGTCCGGGCCCGTATTCGAGTCGCAGCCGATCGCGGCCACGGTGCATAGCGCCAGGAGGACAGGCCGGGCGGAGCGGCCGGTGTGTGTCCATCGGCGGGTCTTGTTCGAGCGCCGCGTGGTCTGGGTCGAGCGTCGCGCGGTCAGGGTCGGGCGTGGCGTGGTCATTATGCGAGCCTCCGGTCCGTCGTGTTCGGGGTGACTTCACCCAGAAACGCGGAATGCGGGACTCGATCGTATCATGGCTCGGTCGGGGCCGTGTCCGGTCGTCGCGACGGCCGCCTCCGTACCGCGATGGCTGTCAGCGATCCTGACCGGCCAGGCCTGCGTTCGGGTCGGGCGGTTCGAGACCGCGCTGGATTGGTTGGAGCGGGGCCTCGACACGCGTCGAAAGCAGGCCAGGGCCTCGCCCTGGTTGCCCCCGCAGGTATCAGAAACGCCCCACCGGGGCTAGTGTGCCAGGAAGACGGCCGAGCACTGCCAAGAGACGGCCAAGCACTGCCAAAAGACGGCCAAGCACTGCCAAAAGGGGTGGACCCGTGACGCTTCTCGTCGCCACTGTCGCCACCGTCCTCGTGGTTTCTGCCTTCTGCTCGTTGAGCGAGGCAGCTCTCTACGCGGTTCGGTTACCCTACGTCCGCGGGCTCGCCGAATCGGGGAGTTCGGTAGGAGGAGTCCTGAAGGACTTCAAAGAGAACATGGGACGCCCGATCACGGCGATCCTGGTGGTGAACACGGTGTCCAACACCGCTGGTGCCGCAGTGGCCGGCGGGCTGGCCGCGCTCGTGTTCGGCGACAGCGGTCAGGCCATCATCATCTTCTCCGCCGTCTTCACGTTGGCGGTGCTCCTCTTCGCGGAGATCGTCCCCAAGATCGTCGGGGTTGCACATAACCGGGCCGTCGCCCGGGCGGTCGCGCTGCCATGGAAGGTGGTCATCGCGATCCTGGCGCCGGTGGTCTTCGCGGTGCAACGACTCACCCGCATTCTGACCCCGTCCGTCAAGCATCCAGTCGCTCCCGAGGAAGAAGTGGAGCAACTGGCCCGAATCAGCGCCGAAGAGGGGAGCATCCTGGAGTTGGAAGCTGCCCTGGTGCAGCGGGTGTTGCGGCTGAACGAGGTGCGCGTGCGGGACATCATGACGCCACGCACGGTGGTACGCAGATTCCCGCAGGACATCACCGTCGAAGAGGCGGCCGCCGGGGTCAAGGGCTGGGTCTTTTCCCGGATTCCGATTCACGACCCGGAGAACTCCGAGCGTTGGACCGGCTTCGTCCGGACCCACGACATTCTGGTCTGCCTGGCCGCGGACCAATTCGACACGCGGCTGAAAGACATCTCCAGACCTCTGCACCAGGTGCCTGAAGCCCGGCCGGTCCACCGGGTGCTTGGAGACTTCCTCGCCCGGCGTGCCCACATTTTCGGGGCAGTCGACGAATTCGGCAGCAGCGCGGGCGTCGTGACTCTCGAGGACGTGATCGAGACCCTGCTCGGCAGCGAAATCGTCGACGAGGTAGACGAATTTGCCGACCTACGGGCCATCGCCAGGCTCCGGGCGCGCCGGGCCCAGGGTCTCAGGGAGCGGGGTCGCACGGAGTGAGCCCCACTGTTCGCTCCTGATCGGATGACCTCATCTGCCGACCTCGGCGACGGCCTCCCTCAGTCCAGGCCCATCCGGCGTACCAGGGCTCGGAACCGGGGCTCGTCCCGGATGGGGTCCAGGACGGACATGCTGTCGATGAACGGCATCGTCACCTCGTTGAGCTCGAAGCCCCGCTCCAACCAGTCCAGCGCTGCATCGAACCGCCCGACCCAGACGTAGGCCTGGGCGATCTGGATCGTTGACAGTGACCATGACGCCTCCGTGACGGCGTCGAGCTCCTGCGTGACTTGGGCCAACTCCGCGTCACTTCCGGCGGCGAGCGCGAGCGCCACCCGCTCCAGAATGCGTGCATCGTCGTCGCCCACGGCCTGGGCGTACCGCCGATACGACGCCGCAGCCTCGTCGTATCGACCCGACAACATGAACGCCCGACCGAGCATCTCGTGGGTAAGGCCCAACCCCGGATCCATGTCCGCTGCCCCGGCCAGCTGCTCGATCGCCGCTTCCAGCTCGCCGTTGTCCAGCAGAATGGTGCCCAGCATCTGGTTGAGGCGGACCGATAGGGGGTCGAGTCGAAGCGCCTGTCGGCTCGAGGTCAACGCGTCCTCGAAACGGCGTCGCGCCAATTGCGTCTCGGAGAGCCAGTCCCACGCCTGGGCGAAGGAGGGATTGAACTCGATCGCCCTGCGCAGCGCCGCTTCGCCGCCCGCCGCATCGTAGTCGCGATGAAAGACCATGTCCCCGATGGCTGCATGAGCCGCCGCGACCGTGCTGTCCAACGCCAGGGCGCGATTCGCCGCCTGGAACCCCGACCGATAGGCCTCGACCGGCGTTGCCTCGCTATAGAAGGGAAGCACGGCGAAGACGAGAGCCTTGCCCGCGTACGCCTCGGCGAACGTCGGGTCCAGGGCGATTGCCTCGTCGTAGAGCTCGAGCGCTCGCCGAAGCTCCAGCTCGCGGCGATGGGCAAAGAGCTCGTTTGCACGGAGATAGTGCTCGTAGGCCCGGGTGTCGCTCGTGGGAAGCGAAGCGATCCGGGCGCCCTCGTCGGGACGGATCGTCGCCTGCAGTGACTCGGCGACGCGGCGCGCGACCTGCGCCTGGAAGTCCAGGAGTCCCTGGACGACGAGATCGCCATCGTACGCCTCCGCCCACGCGTGCGAGTCGGTCGTGCTCTCGATGAGCTGGACATTGATCCGAACGTTCTGACCCACCCGGGCAACGCTCCCTTCCACGATCCAGCTGGCGTCCAGCTCCTGGCCGATGTCGGGGATCGAGGCGCGGTCGGGTCCAGGCTCGTAGCGCATGACGGACGAGCGTGAGATCACGCGCAGGTCGGCGACTTTGCCGAGCTGGGTGAGGATCTCGTCCTGAAGACCGACGGCGAGGAACGCGTTCTCCTCGTCCGAGCTCAGGTTGTCGAAGGGGATCACGGCGATGCTCCGTTCCCCAACCGGCGGCGAAGGAGCCACGACAGCGGTGCGGACCACCCAGCCCAGACCCAGTCCGGCGACGAGCATCCCGACGCTCAGGGCCACGGTCTTCATCGAGAGCCAGTGAGCGGTCCCGGGCTGCG